>Ga0070738_10002309_pt1 | contig 30263 bp, 20 predicted proteins | sample Coa_R2_2_FD_66446 | JGI IMG/M metagenome (GOLD analysis project Ga0070738, IMG submission 66446) | Surface soil microbial communities from Centralia Pennsylvania, which are recovering from an underground coalmine fire - Coalmine... | ecosystem: Environmental > Terrestrial > Soil > Unclassified ...
AGCCATAACATTCGACGGCAAACCAACATCGACATCGACTCCTCTGCGGTACGCGGGCACCGCCCTCACAACCGAGAGCCATGCGTGCCCGCCTCTTGTAAGAGGAACCGAAACGGCCAGGTTCGTGCCGTCCGAACGGGATTATGAGAAAGAATTAACTAATGTGGATTTACTGAGTTTAGCACCGCTCGATCTGAAGAGCACGCGAGCAGCGTGCTCTGCCGATCAATTCGGGGATGCGCCGGCCTCACGCAGCCGCGTGCGGAGATAGCGAGCACGCTGGGTATTGCGTTCTTCGCCGTCGAGCGAGGTCCCGACAATCTTCTGCAAGTGGGCAGGCTGCGTGTGGATGAACAATTCGTTCACCGTCGGAATGGTGATGTCTTCGATCAGATGCAGATTGATCCCGAGACGAACGGAGGAAAGCAATTCCATGGTCTCTTCCGACGTCATCATCGTGGCCGAGCAGAGAGTGCCGTAGGCGCGCGAGATTTTGTCCTGCAAGCCTTGCCGATTGTCGCGCAGCCAGCTCGTCCGTGCCTGGCGTTCATAGGTGATGATCTGCGGAATAACGCTGTGGATCTCGTTGAGGATGTTCGTCTCGCTCTTGCCGAGCGTTACCTGGTTGGAGATCTGATAGAAATGGCCGGATGCCCGGCTGCCCTCGCCGTACAATCCCCGCACCGCAAGATTGATCTTCTGCAGCGCGCGAAAGACCTTCTCGATCTGCTTGGTATGCTCAAGGGCCGGCAGATGCAACATGACGCTCGCGCGCATGCCGGTGCCGACGTTAGTCGGGCAGGCGGTCAGGTAGCCGAACTCCTCGCTGAACGCATACGTGACGCGCTGTTCGAGCAGGTCGTCCACACGATCGATCTCTTGCCAAGCTTCGTCGAGGGTGAAGCCGCTGCGCATGACCTGCAAGCGCAGATGGTCTTCCTCGTTGACCATCAAGCTAACAGTCTCCTGCGGTACCAGAGCGACGCCACGCGGGCCGTCGGCGGCGGCCAGCTCGCGGCTGATCAACTGGCGCTCCACGAGAAACTGGCGATCAAGCGAAGACAACGTGGGGACGTTGACATAGCTGAGCTTCGGCTCCAGGTCGATCTTGGCGATGCGTTCACGGAGGAGCGCCTCGATCTCGGCCTTTTGCCCGCTGCTAGCACGGTTGGTAAAGGGAAAAGCGGCTAGATTACGGGCGAGTCGAATGCGGCTGGAGATCACGATGTCGGACTCCGGCCCACTGCCGCGCAACCATTCGCCACTGGTATGAGTCAGGCTATCCAGATTCATCCGTGGCATCCTTTTCTACGTAGCAAGTCTCGTAAACGGGCGGCTTCTTCATAGGCTTCCCGGTCGATGGCGCTCTGCAACCGGCGGCGCAGCTCCACCAACTCCGCCATCTGGTCAGAGGGAAGGACGGAGCGCTGAGGGGTTTTGCCACGGTGTCGATCCGAGCGATGAATCCGTTGCAGCAAAGGCGCCAGCCCGCCGCGGAAAACCTCGTAATCGTGCGGACAGCCGAGACGACCTTGTGCGCGAAATTCCATATACTTTATCCCACAAGCGGGACAGGTCAAGCGAGCCAGCTCATCGGTCTGCGGGCCGAGGTGCTGGCCAATCAAGTTTTGCAGGATGGCGGGCAAGTTCAACTCCTGCTTTTTGACCAGTTGATGCTGCTCGGCGCAACTCTGGCACAGGTGCATCTCCTTTTTATGCATATCGACGATGTCGGTCAGATGCACCGTGGCCGGGTTGGAGCAGAACTGGCATTTCACCTGGCATTCCTTTTGGTTTTCGGTTTTCGGTTTTCGGTTTTCGGATTTCATGGACAACCTTGTTTGTCTTGTCTGAAAACCGAAAACCGAGAACCGTAAACCGCGAGTTCAACTCTCTTCGAGCTGGCGGATGCGATCGCGGATGCGCGCGGCTTCCTCGTAAGCTTCCTTGTTGACCGCCTGGAGCAGCTGTTTACGAAGCTGAATCAATTCCGATTGCGTCTGCTTGCTCTGGGGCAGGCGTCGGGGTGCTTTCCCGCAATGCCGCGTCTCTCCGTGAATGTTCTCTAACAAGGGAGTTAACTCATCCCTAAACTCTTGGTAATCGTGCGGGCAGCCCAGCCGGCCGCTGTTGCGGAAATCCACAAATTTGAGACCGCATACCTCGCATTGCCGGTTGAGCAATCCTGGCTCGTCGATGTCCTCGGTGTGGCCGGACGGCGCCGTTTTGATGCCGGTTGATTTCTGCTGCGGCTCATATAAGTGATTATGCGCACAGGCCTCGCATAAATGGAGTTCTTCTATCTGATCTTCGCCAAGAATCTCGGTGATATGCAACGTTGCGGCGTTATGGCATTTTTGACATTTCATGGCCGCAGGTCCCCCAAAACCAGTCAGCCGGGAGCCAAACCTAACGCCATTCTAACAGGGGGGGGTATGCTGTCAAGCAGACCGTCTTTCCCTCAAATGCGCGAACCCGACGCCTCCTTATAGACCCGCCTCACCAACTCGAATTTCGCAGCCCACTCAAATTCCCCCTTCGTTCGTTCGAGGCCCGCCGCCCCTAAAAAATGCCGTAGTTTAGCATCGGTTGACAAACGCAGCATGGCCGTTGCCAGGCCCGAGATGTCGCCGCAACGCACGAGCAGACCGTCCTTTTCATCGCGGATCACCCAGCCGATACCACCGGCGCGATAGCCGATGTTCGGTACCCCGTTGGCCCACGCCTCCAGCAATACGAGACCGAACGAATCGGAACGGCTGGGCAGAGCGAAGACATCGATGGAAGCGAAAAAATCGCGCTTCTGACGCGCATCGAGTACACCCAAGCGGAGGACGCGGCCGCTCGGTCGATGACTGCGCCAAAAAGTCTGAAAATTCGGCATCTCCGGCCCCGCGAGGACAAGGACGAAGCGGCCGCCTTGACGCCAGGCTCTTTCGGCGGCCCGGAGGGGATCGACGCTGCCTTTCTCGCGGCTATTGTTGGCGAGATGGCCGATCACAACCTCGTCGGCGGCGATGCCCCACTCCGCTCGCGCTCGCCCCCGATCGCCGCCGGTGCAAGATTCGCGATCCAAGCCCATGCCTTGCAAGACCAGTCGATCGGCAGGGATGCCGCGATCGAGGAACGCTTGGCGCTCGCCCTCCGTCTGCACGAAGAGGCGATCGGCGGACTGCGCGAGCGACATCAGAGCGCGACTCGTGTAGGCGCGTCGCGTGCGGTCACGGGGATCGTCAGGGTCGCCGAGATGCAAAAAGGGAGTCAGGAGGAAAGGCACACCGAGACGCTTCGCCAATCGGCGGGCGCAGGCCAGCGTCCAGCCATAGGGAAACGCCGTGGCGTGGACCACGTCGAACTGTTCGCGCGCTCGCGCCGCTTCCACCCACATGCGCCAGGCAATGGGATTGCACGAGATTGTCAAGCATTGCCAGGGAGGATATGGGAGGAAGGACAGAGCTTTGAGAACGCGCGTTTGATACGGGAGATGCCAGAGATGATAACGGTTGATTTCCACACCATCCTCGACACGCCGGCCGGGGCGTAGGCATCGGCCGGCCGTGGACCAGAAAGCGGGCAGATCCACGGCTGTGGTGGTGAAAACCGTAACGTGATCGCCGCACGCGGCGAGATGGCGGCTAAGCCGGGCGAAATAATCCTCTGAGCCGCCCAGCGCCGGCGGATAGCGCTGTACGAAATGCGCGATTCGCATCGCCTCTCCTTTCCGCGCTGCCGCGATGCTTGATGATCCGATACAATGCTACAGACTTAGAGCGCCGTTTCCATGCCAGCCCGCCGCGCCAGCAAGGGATGCTATTGCTGGCGCGGCGGGCTGGCGACATAGGCCAAGCGAAGGACCATACGACATGATAGGCATCTCGAAAATGGCTGCCGCCGTGCAGCCGTCGGCCACGCTGGCCGCCGGCGCCAAGGCCAGGCAGATGAAGGCTGAGGGAATCACCGTCTACGATTTCAGCCTGGGCGAACCCGACTTCGCCACGCCGGAGCATATCTGCGCCGCCGCTGTCAAGGCGATGCAAAAGGGGCAGACGCACTACACGCCCGCGGCAGGCATCCCTGAGCTGAGGGCCGCCGTCGCCCGCCTTTATCAAAAGACTCACGGTATCTCTTATACGCCGGAACAGGTTTTGGTATCCAGCGGGGCTAAGCACTCGTTGCACAATGCCCTGGCCGCCACTGTTGGGCCGGGCGATGAAGTCATCATCCCGACGCCGTACTGGGTGAGTTATAGCGACCTTGTGCAAATGACCGGTGCCAGCTTCGTCCTTGTGCAGACGACGCTGGAGTCGGGCTTCAAAATGACGCCCGATCAACTCCGTGCCGCAATAACACCAAACAGCCGGCTGTTGATGCTCAATTCGCCGAGCAATCCCACCGGTGTTGTTTACTCACGTAAGGAGCTGGAAGCAATCGCCGATGTGGTGCTGGAGAAAAATCTGGCGGTCATCAGCGACGAGATTTATGAACGGCTGGTATTTGGCGACGCGCATGCGACTTGCTTCGCCACGCTTCGTCCGGGATTGGCGGAGCGCACGATCACCATCAGCGGCGCGAGCAAGGCCTACGCTATGACCGGCTGGCGCATGGGCTGGGCACTCGGACCGATCCAGGTAATTAAGGCGATGGGCAACGTCCAGAGCCAACAAACAGGGTGTCCGTGCAGCATCAGCCAGCACGCGACATTGGCAGCGATCGAGGGAGATCAGGAGTGCGTCGAGCGAATGCGGCGCGAGTTTGAGGCGCGGCGCGATCTCGTCTGTGCTCGGCTGCGAAAAATGCCGGGCATCAAGAGCTTCGTTCCGCAGGGAGCGTTCTATGCTTTCTTTGACGTGTCTGCTCACTTTGGGCGGACGCTGAGCGAGCGCCGCGTCACGGACTCGATTACCTTCTGCCAGGCGGCACTGGAATGTGCTCATGTGAACGTAGTCGCCGGCTCCGCATTTGGTGCCGAGGGCTACGTGCGGCTATCCTATGCCGCCAGCCGCGAGCAATTGCAGTCGGGACTGGATCGATTGGAACAGTTTCTGCGATAGATTAGTCCGTAGTCCGTCGTCCGTAGTCCATAGCAAGACCAGACCATTCTTTGCTACGGACTACGGACGACGGACTACGGACGAGTAAGGGGTGAATCATGGCCTCTCCCTCTTCAAATCCGGCGAACGGCTCGCAAGGCGTTCTGCTCTTGACCGAAGACGATGTGTGCCGCCTGTTAACGATGGATATGGCGCTGGAAGCCGTGGAGCAGGGGCTGCGCAAATTGGCCCTCGATGAGGCGGCGAACACGCCGAGGGCGCGGGTGCAGACAGACCACGCCATGCTGCACATCATGTCGGCGGCGGCGAAGTCACTGGGCGTCATGGGCGCGAAGGTGTATTCGACCAGCCGCAAGAGCGGGGCACGCTTCATCCTGCCGCTCTTCGACGGCAAAACCGGTGCTCTCTTGTGCTTGATGCAGGCGGACTATTTGGGACAAATGCGAACCGGCGCGGCCAGCGGTATCGCCACGCAGTACATGGCTCGGCCGGATGCAAGCGAAGTTGGGATATTCGGCAGCGGCAAACAGGCGCGCACTCAAGTGCAGGCGGTGTGCCGCGTGCGACGCATTCGGCAAGTACAGGTCTACAGTCCCCATGAGGAGCGACGCCGCGCTTTCGCCACTGAGATGAGCGAGTTGTGCCAGACGGAAGTGGTTCCGGTGCCTCGCCCGGAGATGGCGGCCGAAAAGAAGGACATCGTCATCACGGCCACGACCAGCCGTGAGCCGGTGTTGACCGGCCACTGGTTCGCTCAAGGGACGCACATCAACGCCATCGGCTCGAATTTTCTCGGCAAAGCGGAGCTTGATAGCGTGACGATCCGCCGCAGCGCCGTGATCGCCGTGGACAGCAAGGACCAAGCACGACTCGAAGCCGGCGATTTTCAGCAACCTCTCGAAGATGGCTCGCTACGCTGGACCGATGTGCGCGAGCTGGGACAAATCATCGTCGGCCGTTACCCCGGGCGCAAACATCCGCAGGATGTAACGCTGTTCAAATCGTTGGGTATCGCGATCGAGGATGTGGCCGTCGCCGCGCGAGTCTACGCCCGCGCCCAGGCCGAGGGTGTTGGCAGGATCGTCGAATGGTGAAGACACGTCTCACGGCAGTTCGCGAGCGCTGGTGGCCGTAAGCAGATAATTGCGGCGATCGTGATCGTAGGAAAGCTGACCCCACAGTTCGACTTCGCGGCCCTCGAATCGGGTGAGATCCACCCCCGGCCCCGCAACCACCGAGCGGAAGGGATGCCCGTTCTTGTCAAGCAGATGATAGCGCCGATTCACTTCATTCTTGAACGCGCGTTGCAGATGCCCTTTTTCGTAACAAACTCCCTGCTGCGGTGTAGACACGGCCTGCGTCGAGACGAGTTGACCGTTCACCACGCCCGGAGCGGCCCCGCCGATCGGTTGGATAGCGTTCGTGCCTACCTGATGGACCGGCAGCGAATAGGGTGTGACGTTCGCGGAGGTCGGTGGAGTGCGGCCATCTGGATAGTAATAAGAACCTCCCGGAGCATTCGTGCTGTTGTTGGCCTGCTCGATCCAGTGTGCGCGGCGGTAGGCCTCATCGGCGCGGGAGGGGTTGATCGAGAGGTTCGCATCGCCTGCCAATCGATAGAGGCGGACTGCATCGGCAAGGCGTCCGGCTCGGTCGGCCTTCTCGGCATCGCGCCAGAGCGTATCACCGTCGGGCGACGGGGCCGGTGCCTTCGCTGAGGCAACCCTCTGCGGGGTGCTGCCGGCCTTAGCGACCGATTCCTTTCGGATATAGCGGACCTCGCCTTCGGGAGGCTCGATCGGCAGCCAAGTGCCTTCCTCATCGGTCATGCCTCGGCCGATCACTCGGACTTGCGCTCCTCGCGGAAGTCTCACGCCAGTCTTGGTTGGTCGAGTTGTCTTCAAGCTGCTTCCGATGAGCACGGGCACTTCATGGCCTTCGTAGGTGACGACATAGTTGACATATTTGGGGCTAATGTTCTGGACGAAGCGATTGTTGATCCAGCTAAACGAGCCGGCCGGGGGGCGAATGACCAACCAGCCGCTTTCCAACTCACGCTCCACCTCCACGCGGTCGCCCTGTTGCAACAGGTTCGTTGGATAGAGGCTATCCGACGAGCTGGGGCCGCACCATACCTGCGCTTGCGTTACCGTCACAACGCGGACATCGGGAGGCGGCTCAACAGCTCGTAACGGCGACGAAGTCGCGAGAACAACGCTTGCTAGGATAACCGCGAAATGCGAAACAAAACGCATGGATGTCCTCCGCGGACGCCGATGCCTGCCCCTACGTTGAGTAGCCGTCCCTTTCCTCTCTCGGCGCGAACCAGGCTCGATCATGAGCAACATCTTGAACGAGCGCGCGGGATGGGTTCCCGCGCGAGGGATTATGTTCGTTCCGCCGCTTATAGCGAAGCGATCGAAGGGAACAAGATCAGTTCATGGGATAGATGTGAACAAAAGAACCCGAGTCCGAATCTTACGATTCGAACTCGGGTTGGGGGTGGGTGAATCCATGCCAGCCCGCAGCGCCAGCAATGGCAACTCTTGCAGACTTTGCGGGCTGCCCGCTCAGCGCTTCTCCCGGAACAATTCATCGGCGCGATTGGCTTCTTCAAGGCTGATGAGTCCGTCGCCGTCGCGGTCGATTTTGCGGAATTCCTCCTCAGTGCCAAGAAACTCGCGGCGCGAGACATCGCCGTCGTGATTGCGATCCATCTTGCGGAACCAGAGCGGGCCGTTGCGTTCAGGGAGATCCGGCTGGTTGACAATGCCCATCCTGCGCACGACCACCGCGCGCGGTGCGAATTGGTTGCCCAGCGAGGGACCGCGCCGCACGTCCACGCGATACTTGTGCGGAATTTCGGCGCGGCTGATCTGGCCGTCACCATCGCGGTCGAGCTGATCGATCAGCTTGACCATTTGCCGCATCTCGCGCACGCCGAGCCGCCCATCGCTGTTGGCATCGACAAGATCGAACAAACCACGTCCTTGGTCCTTGACCGACAGCGATGCGCAGCTGCTCAGAGCGCTTTCCTGCAAAGTCTTCATGCGGTCCAGATAGGAAGTGATCTCTTTCTCGAATAGCTTGCCGTCGCCGTCGCGGTCGAGCATATGGAAGACGTTGCGATACACCGGACTTTGCCTGGCTTCTTTTTCGTCGAGATACCCGTTGTTGTCCCGATCGGCCATTCGGAACCGGGCAAGATATTGCTGGCGCAGCCGAAGAGCGAACTGCGGTTCCTTTGATGTATCCGCGCTGCCGAATTCGAGCTGTGTTGAACCCAGCTCAAGCGTTAATGTTCCGTCCCTACCTGTGCGAATCGACTCGGCCATCGGGGATGGATGATCTCTCGATCGAACCATTTCGATTGCCGGTTCCTTACCGTCTTTCTTGCCGAGGCGGACACGCAATTCCACATCCGGCTCGCGCTGGGCGAAACGCGCCAGTTCCTCGCGGTCGAGTTTTCCATCCTCATCCATGTCAAGCCGCTTGAACGCCTCCTCGCCGAGTCCGAGATCCTGACGCGTGAGCTTCTTCGCCCCTCCGTTCCCTCCTTTGCGTCCATAGTGATTCAACAAACGCTGAGCGAGTTCCTTGTTCGCCGCGCCGGGTTTCACGGGCACGAATGGGCCGTTATTGTTGGGGACTTCCCCATCGAAAGCGACGGTGGCAAAAACGCCTGTCGCGATGTCGCTATCGAGGTTGCCGCTCATTTCTTGGGCGCTGACCATCTCATCATCATCGATGTCGAGCTTGTGGAGAACTACTGAAGCACTGGTCAATTCTTCGCGGGAGAGCTTGCCATCCTTGTTGGTGTCAAGAAGCGCGAATAGCTTTTCATTGATGGCATCGGCGGAGGGCGGCTCCGCCCGACCGGCGATGACGACCCGAGTCTGGAATTGTTGATTCCCGCCGGCGCGGAGCTGGAATGGAGTGACGCCGTTGCGGCGAAGCCAGTCCGCAAGTTCGACCTTCGTGATCTTGCCATCCCGGTTTTGATCAAGGGCCATCGCGATGTTGGGACGCGGGCCTGCAAAGCCAGGCCCATTGTTGAACAGCATCGGTATCGGCGGTACGCGCGCCGCCTCCTTCGCGTTGAGCACACCATCGCCGTCTACATCAAGATAAGCAAAGAAATTGCCGACAAACCCTTCCCACGCATCGACGAGTGGCTTTCCATCGATGCGAACGTGAAGGCGCATCAGCACCGCCCCTTTGTCACTGAGGTATACGAGATCCTGAACGTCGCGCTCAGGGGTAGGTGCCGCGAGCCGAGCGGAACTTGGGGTCCGGCTCGGCTCGCCGGATCTACCTGGATTCGCCAATCCGAGAACCAGCATGGCGGCGAGTATGTGGTGTGATCTCATGCGACGATCTCCTTGATGGGCTTGGCCGTCGGTTCGACGAGGCGGATCGGCCGGCCGACGTTGGAATTGTTTTGCTTGCGTGGACCGAGTCCCAGAGCGAGGCAAACGGTGCCGAGCAGATCGGGAACCTCGACCTTGCGTTCCTCAATGGCCATGCCATCAGCAGTCGTCTTGCCGACGACCTGACCGCCCTTGATCCCGCCACCGGCTAACACCGTTGACCAGGAAACCGCCCAGTGATCACGGCCGGTGCGATCCTTTGCAATCTTCGGAGTCCGGCCAAACTCGCCCATCCATACGATCAGCGTCGAATCGAGCAAGCCCTTGTCTCCGAGATCGTCCAGCAGCGTCGCCCAGGCCGGATCAAGAGTGCCGCTTAACCGTTTGACCTGCTCGAAATTTTGCTGATGCGTGTCCCATCCATTGAGCGATACTTCGACGAACGGCACGCCGCGTTCAACGAGCCGCCGGGCCAAGAGGCAGCCCTGACCGAAAAGGTTGCGGCCATAGGCATCCCGCAGTTTGTCCGGCTCCTCCTCGAGATTGAACGCCTTGACGGCGGAGGAACGCATCATCGTGACAGCACGCCGATAAGCAGTGCGATGGCTCTCGGCGGCGATGCTGGGGTGCTGGGTGAGAAATTCTTGCTCCATCTCGTCAAGCATGGAAAGCCGGGCATTGGAGCGCTGGGCGTTCACGTCGCCCGGCAAATCGAGGTCTTGCACGCGCAGCGCCTGGGCGATGGCGCCGCGCTGCTGTTGGCCAATCCGGGCGTTTTCGCCGACGATCAAGGGGGCATATTGCGGCCCCAGGAAACCCGGAGCATACGCGGCGGAGTTTAGGCCGCGGAAGGGAGAAATGCTGACGAAACCCGGCAATTCAGCATCGGGGCGTTCCAATTCTTTCGCCACGAAGGAGCCCAGCGGCGGATACTGAATCGGCCCGCCCGGCACGCGGCCGGTGCGCAGGTAGTACGTGGCCCGGCCATGATCTGCCTCCTTTGTGCTCATCGAGCGGACGAGCACCATGTCGTTCATGTGTTTGGCGATTTTGGGCAGATGTTCGCTGATTTTAATACCGGGGACGCTGGTGGCGATTTCCTTGTAAGGGCCGCCGTTGTCGTGGCCGGGCTTGACATCGAACGTGTCCATCTGACTGGGACCGCCGGCCATCCATAAAAGAATGCACGAGCGTTTGCGTTCGGGGCTATTCGCCGCGGCCGCAGCCAAGTTTTCCAGCCAGCCGGACATCGAGTAAGCAGCCACTCCCGCCGCAGAAAGCGTCAGCCATTCACGACGGGAAAGCGCAAGCGAGGAGCGGGACATGGGAGATCTCCTTGGCGAGGGGGTCGCATCAGCGCCGCAGGAATAGACACACTCGGGGCGCTGATGCGACCCCGCTCGCCGATGGGTCAATGATTCAGGAAGAATTCGCCGCTGTTAAGCAAAACCCAAAACACATCGGCCAGGGCGCGATTGTAGCTTTTGTCCTTGTCCGTCGAGATACCGCCGGCAAAGCGGCCGTTCTCGACGTAGTGGATCATGCGCGATGCCTCGCGCGGCGTCGGCTTGCGGGAGAGCGTGGCCAGGTAAAGCGTTTCAATGCGCTCGGCAGTATCCATGAACGGGGCGTCGATCAAAGCAGTCAGCGTTTCACTGCGTTCGAGATCCGTGGCTGCCGATGTCACCACGCCGTTCATCATCGATAAGGCTTGCAAGATCGAGGTCTGTACCTCGGTGGCTTTGTCGCTGGCGTTGGCGAACTGCGTGAGAAAACGCCCTCGCACACCGGGATTGCCGAAAAAGCGCGGATTGCCGTTCGTCGCCTCCTGGTAGCCGGTCGCCTGGGCGATGCTGTCGAACAATTGCTCGGCTGACAGGCCGCGCAGCGACATGCGGGCGAACTGATGCGGATCGTCCTGGCTCCTGTGTGTGGCCAGGCTGCTGAGCTGATACGCTCGGCTGGCAGTTAGTGCGCGAATAAGAAATTTCAGATCGAAATTATGCTCCGCGAAATGGCGGGCAAGTTCATCGAGCAATTCAGGATGGCTGGCTGTGTGTTCGCCGCCGACCATCTCATCGACCGGGTCGATAATGCCGGCGCCAAAGAAGTATCCCCACAGTCGATTCACGGCCGCCCGCGCGAAATAGGGATTGTCCTTGCGCGTCATCCATTCGGCCAATGTGGCGCGAGCGCTGATGTTGTACGCCCACTTCGGCGTGGTTCCATCGAGGAAGGTTGCCTGCACGACGCGCTCCGTGCCGGGGACGGTCAGCTCGCGGCGGTCGGGCATTTCTCGACCGGCGGCCACGAAGTCGCCGTTGCCTTGCCGTTGCAGCCCCGCAAAGAAAGCAGCGAAGCTCCAGAATTGATCGCGTTTCCATTCGGCGAACGGGTGATTGTGACACTGGGCGCATTCGATCTTGACCCCGAGAAACAGCCGCGACACGGCCGCCGCGAGGTTTTCCGGTTTGACCTCTTTGCTTAGATAGAACGCGATCGGCGACGGAGCGCCATTGGGTTGGCCGAAAGGATCCCGGCCGCGTCCATCCATCGACACCGTCAGAATCTCGCGCACCATCGCGTCATAGGGCGTGTTCTGCTGGAGCTTGGCGCGCAGCCAGGACTCGAAACCCGGTGTGAGAAATCCGGCTTGCAGATTGTTCGTCGTCTCTGGCAAAAGCAGGGAGCGCCAGACATTCGTGAAATGTGCGACGTAACGCGGCCCTTCCAGCAATTGCTCGACGAGATGCCGGCGTTTGTCGGGCCGCTTGTCGTCGAGGAAGGCGCGGACCTCGGCGACCGAAGGGATGCGTCCGGCCAGGTCCAGATAGACGCGGCGGACGAATTCGGCATCTGTGGCCGGCGGCGCGGGTTGGATCTTATTGGCCTCCCATCCCGCCGCGAGATGGCGATCGATTATCGCGGCAAGCACGGCTGCATCCTGGTCCGGCTTCGCGGCGCGAACGGGACCACCATCAGTCAGGAGAATACCACTCAGGATGAGCAGCAAACGAGGACGAATCATGGTTGGATCTCCTCAAAATGCTTTCCCACAAGCTGGAGTGTCAGCGGCGAGTCGAAACGTCCGTCGCTAGAGCCCCGGGGATGTGAACTTCACTTCCCTGCTCGCTCCGTTCGCTCGTCGTTGAGCGACCAGATGCGGATAGCGAAATCCTTGCCGCCGGAGACATATTCGTCGCCTTGGTTCCGTCCGCCGCCGCCGGAAACAGCCTGCCGGCCGTCGGGTGTGAATTTCACGGTCCAAACAAAGCCGTTTTGTCGGAATAGCTTGATTTGCCGACCCGAGGCGACATCCCAGCAACGCACGGTGCTGTCGTAGCCGCATGACAAGATGCGGCGCCCATCCTGCGAGACATCTATACCCGTGACGCCGCCGGCATGTCCCTGGAAGCTCCGTATCAGTTCACCGCGATCGACGTTCCAAAGCTGAATCTCGCTTTCGCCGGTGGCGCAAACCGCCTGGCGATTGTCGGGCATCCAGGCTACGCTCTGCATCCATCCGTTGGTTTTCTGGAACTGATTCAGCTGTTTACCGCTGTCTACTTCCCATAGCCGCAATACACCATCGCGGCCGCCGGAGAGGAAGCGTTTGCCGTCGCGCGCGAAACGCACGCTGCGGACCCAATCCGTGTGTCCCTCAAATTTGCGAAGCTCACGGCCGCTCTTCACGTCCCATAGCCGGATCGTCTTATCGCGGCCTCCGGAGAGAACGTGCCTGCCATCCGGCGCGAAATCGAGGGTGTAAATGGCACCGACATGGCCGCGGAACCGCCGCAGCTCGTTGCCGGATTCTACATCCCACAAGAAAACCACGCCCCCGACGCCGGCCGAGACAGCCTGTTTTCCGTCCGGCGAAAGAGCGACTGCCTGAATCTCGTTGGGTTGTTCGCGCGGCCCCTTATCAACCGGCGGCGTCTCGGCTCGGAAGACACGGAGTTCCTTGCCCATTTTCAAATCCCACAAGCGCGCCGTTTTATCGCCCTGCGGCCAACCACTCCCCGAAAGGAGACGACGACCATCCGCGGAAATAACCAGACTCACGACAGGTCCGGTGTGTCCGTGCAGCGAGCGTACCGGTGCCGGCAGCGACTGCCAAATCTTCACCGAGCCGTCCTGACCTGCCGAAAGCAATCGTTGGCCGTCCAGGTACGTCAATCCGGTGACGGCATCGTTGTGGGCCATGAATTGGCTGAGCTGCGTCCCTTTTGCGACATCCCACAGGATGACGCCGCCCCCGGCTGCACCACTGAGCAGCAGCTTGCCATGCGGCGAAAAGATCAATGTTGTCACTTCGGTCGTGTGGCCCCCTCTCAGCGTGGCTCGCTCATTTTTCGCGGAGGGGTCCCACAGTTTGATGGTTTGATCCTCACTGCCCGAGGCCAGCGTCTTTCCATCGGGGCTGAAAGCGAGAGCGCGAACCGTATCTTCGTGTCCCTTCAAAATGACCGGCTCGCCAATGGGACCGGCATCTCGCCGGTCGTCTCCCTTGATGGGCCATAAACGGATCGTGCGATCACTACCGGCGGAGGCTAGCGTTTGGCCATCGGGACTGAATGCCAAGGCGCGGACAGACGCCTTGTGACCCTTCAAGACGCGCTGCAGGGTGCCGCTAACCGGTTCCCAAAGGCGGACGGTCTTATCGTAGCCGCCGCTCGCCAGAGTCTTTCCGTCCGGCGAAAAAGCGATCGAATAGACCCACGCGGTATGGCCTTCCAGGACGTGACGGAGCTTGCCGGTTGCCGCGTCCCACAAACGGACGCGGCGATCCGGGCTGCCACTGGCCAGCGTCTTGCCGTCGGGCGCGAACGCCACACAAGTGACGGCATCTTCGTGTCCCTTGAGGGTAACCCGCACACTCCCCGTCGAGATGTCGCGGAGTTGCACGGTCTGATCGACCAACGCCAAGGCAATGGTTCTGCTGTCCGGCGAACGGGCGATGGCCAACGGTGTGCTTTCGAGCTTCGGACCCGCGAGAGGGTTCGGCTTCGGGTTGAACGCAGAGGCATCTTCGGCTGTGGTGTCACGATGTTCATCGACTTTGGCTGCCGGTTTTTCTTCCGACTCCTTCGCTTCTGGGGGCTTCGTTTCCGTGTGAGCCAAGTTCGGCCGCAGCGATAAGAGCAGCATCCCAGCGAACATGAGAGCGATTTTCCCCGTCGAGGAAAGCGATTTGGGAGCGCTTCCCTCCATGATCAGATTCAATCGCCGCTTGATGAGTTCGACACCGGCTAAACCGCTCGCCATGACCGGCAGCGGCGCTTGATCCTCGGCCAAGAAGTCGAGCGTGTTCAAGATGGCACCGGCATACACGCGCGGCGATACTTCACCAACTACCCATGCGTCGCAGCACTCTTCCTCATGGACGTGCAAGCGCCGCCGCGCCAGCCATACCAGCGGATACCACCAGTAAACGGCCGACACGATCAGCTCCAACCAGCGCACCCAGTGGTCACGGCGCCGGACGTGGGCCAACTCGTGGGCCAGAAGGCTCCCGCACTCGCTTTCGTCAAGGCGATCCAGCAGTTTCACTGGGAAGAAGATGCGTACGCGCCCCATTGCTGCCCACACGAGCGGTGGCAGCGGTCCCGGAAGCAACCAAATTTCCGGTCCACGCAATAATCCCATTCGCGCGGCCAACCCATCGCACTGCTCCTGAATCTCTGGGCTGGCTCGCCGAGCATATCGCAAGAGGCACTGAAAGCGCGCGACGTGAAGGCCGACGCAAATTAGCCACACCACGATCCCAGCCGCCCAGGCAACGCACAACAACGGAACACAGCTCGCCGGTCCCCGCGATTGTTCAGCCTCATTCTCGACATTAGCCGCAGATGAGTGCAGATGAACACGGATGGAAGAAAGATCCAATTGTTCTTTTTCACTCTTTCTCTGTGTTGATAGGTGTTCATCCGTGGCTGTTCGCTCAGCGGCAACTTTTTGCTTCCCGCCATACCTGGCCTGCTTGACAACTTGCGCGTTCTCCAGGACGCCTGGTGGCAGTGAGGATGGATCGACCGACACATACATTGCCACCTCAGCTGGGGTAGTCACCGTAGTATCCGCAGGAGGAGGGGCTTCCTCCGGCAGATTGGCGATGGTGATCGGCCAGACCGGCGGCGTCATCAGCTTGAGTAATACCAACAGCCAGAGACTATGCAGCACCGCGGGACGGTGGCAGAAACGACCGATAATCAGGGCGACCACGGCGAGGAGGGCGGCACAGACGGCGTTCGCCAGGCCGAACGTGAGGAGCGTGGACATGGTGCGATCCTCGGGCGAAGGAGGGGTTCACTTGGACTTATTCTTGCGATCCATCTTATCGATTAGGTCGCGTAGCTCCTGACGCTCCTGAGACGTCAGCGCCTCGGCGCGGACCAGGTGCGTCAACAGAGGCGCCATCAACCCGCCGCAAAGCTTCTCGGCCATCGCCCGCAGCCGGCGGCCCACCAACGTATCGCGATCGGTCCGTGCGGTAAAGCGATGGGCATGGCCACTGCGGTCGCGCTGCACATGGCCCTTCGATTCCAGGCGTTCGAGCAGCTTCTGCACGGTCGCATAATGGACTTCGGTGCCCTTGGGATAGAGCACATCGGTCAACTGCCGAATCGTCGCCAAGCCGCGCTCCCACAATACCTGCAGGACCGCCAACTCCGCGTCGGTAACGTCTTGAGGAATTTTCTCCGCCATTGTTTGGGAACTCACCTGAAACACAAAAGAAAAACTGAGACAAATCGTCTGAGGAACAAGGGTAAGACGAAGCGTCTGGGATGTCAAGAGGAGTTTTTTATCGCCAGCAGCGAGCGCTGCCGAGCGAACCCTGCTGACGACAAGTCACCGTGTTGGCCAAGCAGGAAGATGAGAAGAACGATCGGTACCGCGAGGAACAGAGGTATCCACGACGCTGCCTCAATCCAACTGACCAACCACGCCGGTCGGCGCAAGTGCGGCAGATGTAGACCGCCGAGCCGGTCTTGGAGTGTGCGCCAGTACTGGGCACGATCGAAAACAGGGATCAGATCTTCAAGGCAGCGACACGGACCCGGCGAGCTTCAACCCAATCACCATCTTCGGCCCTGATGGTGAAACAGAGGAAAAACTCGACTTCGCGCTCTACGGCTGGTTCGATTAGAAGAACGGCAAGAATTCATCGGGAATCGGTCCAGCTGTTCACGTCACGTGGAAGAATCGTCTGTTCGGTTCTTGGGGCGATGAATCGGGCAATTGCAACTGGGCGGCCAGGCCCCGAGACGCGCCGATACTTCACATCGATGGTCATCTCCAGATGGGCTTTGAAGTCCCCGCGGAACATGCACAGACACGAAAAGGGAAGGATGAGTTCGAGTTGTTCGTCGGCGTGGGTACGCGCGGACTAGGACAAGGCTCGTTCGTCCATCTGTGTTATTCGACGATTCCCGATGATGTCTACTCATCCGCTGTTCTCGAATTCCCAAACAAAGTGCCAGGGGAAGCCCCGATTCGTGTACGGATGGTGCTAAAGCAGCGCTGTTGAGGCTGCCGATTTCACGACACCGTGCGTGTCGCCGGGATAGCAGAAACCGGGAAGGTGAAAATCAATCTGGCGTTCGATGAGTGGAAGGCGGGTAAAGTTGCTCCAGCCACCTTCGAGATTCTTCTTCCTCCGAAGGCAGATGATACCGAGAAGTCGTGGTCGAATTTAACTAATCGCGCTGCGGATTGTCGCAGATGCCTTGCCGCCCCGTGCCAGTGCTCGTTGCACCAGTTCCAGCGTGAAGGAAGCGTGCGCGATGCCTGCGGACTCCAGACCGCCGGATAGTCCCGCTAGCGGACTAAAATCCGGATTCGGATTCACTTCTAGGATGAATGGCTTGCTGCCGCGGACGCGGAAATCCACACGAGCATAATCCCGGCAGCCCAGCAGGCGAAACGCTCGTTTGGCCAGCAGCTCCAGCTTGTTGCTCAAGCGCGGCGAAACACGGGCCGGATACTTCGGCGGCGTAGCCTCGTAGTCGCGTGTGCCGGGCTTCCACTTGGCATCGTAAGTCACGATCGGCCAAAAGTCGGGGTCTTTATCGATAAACAGGATTTCGGAGACGGGCAGAACGCGAAGCTCCGGCGCTTCCACCAGGCCGACACTAAACTCACGGCCGCGGATGAACTCTTCGATCAACACGGGAGGGCCGTAGTTCTCCAGCAGGTAGGCAACCCGATCGTTGAGGCGGTCCAGGTCCGTCACGACACTACCCTGATCGACCCCTACGCTCGCGTCCTGAGTTGCCGGCTTGACGATCACGGGCCATCCCAATGGACAATCCTCGACCGGCAGGTCTTCAACGACGAAGAATTTTGCCGTCGGCAGACCGGCCCCGGCCAGCAGATGTTTCGTCAGATGCTTACCGCGGGCCAGACACAGCGTTTGATACGGACACCCGGTGTAGGGGATTTCCAGCCATTCCAACAGCCCGGCCACGTGTGCTTCGGTGTCCCCGAAATCCGCCAAGCCTTCAAAGAGATTGAAAACCACATCGGGGCGAAAGTCGCGGAGACCTTCGAGCAACACGGCCGGATCGCGCGAAACACCAAGCGTGTTGACGTCGTAACCGGCCTCGGTCAGCGTTCGCTGCACGAACTCAGCGGTGAAAAGGATCTCGTGTTCCGAGTCGGCGTCCGGATGGTCTTCGGGTAGGATGGGTTGATTGTGGAGGACGAGAACCCGGAATGAAGAACGGTCGGCGGCAGGCGTCTCAGCGATCATAGGCAAGTCAAACTTAAAAGATCTCGTAACCCGTTAATTGTCAAGCATACAAAACACTGGAAATAAGTATTGAACAAAATCGGCCTTCATCGCAACCCCTATTCACGCGAAATTGTGACAATTCGCTGTCTTTGGCTCGGATTGTGGCAGTCGTCACGGTCGTAACGATCCGACTTCCCTGTTCCGTTCGACAGCTGCTTCCAATATGCTCTCGATCAGCTGTTGATAGCTCCAACCCGCCAAGCGCGACAGAATGACCAGATCGCTCGATTCGGGGTTCAGGCCGGGCAGGGGATTGACTTCAAGGAAGTACGGTATGCCCTCGCGCAGGCGGAAATCAATGCGAGCAACATCGCGGCAACCAAGTCCCTTGTAAACCACGAGAGCCGCGTCCTCGACGGACTTGAGCCGATTGGAGGGCAGCTTGGCAGGACATTCATAGCGCACGCGCTTCCTATACTCGCGCTTCACTTCCAGGCTGTAGACGAATCTCTCTTCTTTCCACTGCGGAAGCACTTGCATGACGCCAATGATCTTTGGAGGCGAGTTCCCGACAATTCCTACAGTCAGTTCCTCTCCCTCGATATACTCTTCGACGAGAACGGGTTGCCTGTAGGCGCGACCTTGGTTTTCAATCGCTTCGATTAACTCCTCGGCAGTATCTACAACACACTTGCCGCGGATGCCCTTACTGGAACCCTCCCATGCCGGCTTAACGATGGCGGGGAATAGCAAGTCCTTGTGCGCAACAATGTCCTCGATGGACTGGTCTGGTTCCCAGAGCGCGCCGTGGGGGACTTTTACCCGGGATGTCTGAATGAGTTTCCGGGCACATTCCTTATCCAGTGTGGCAGCCAAAGTGAGCGGATCAGATCCGGTGTAGGGGATGCCCAGCATCTCCAGCACGGCTGGTACACGCGCCTCGCGGCAGCGGCCGACGCCGTGGCCCTCGGCGATGTTGAAGACAAAGTCCGGAGGCTCGCGAAGGAGGCGTTCAAGCATCTCCCGACCATCGCCGAAGCGTTCGACCTCGTGCCCCAGACCCTCCAACACATCGGCGATGGCGTTGATGGTGACGGGGCTGTCAAACTCTTCCTGAAAATCGTCGGGAAGGCTGTCTGAATTGGGGAAGTCGGTTTTTAGATCGTAGGTGATGCCGATTTTCATCCTGGTTTCCTTCGGCGAGCGGGGTCGCGTTAGCGCCCCGAGCGTTTGGCTCTCTCGGGGCGCTAACGCGACCCCGCTCGCCGGATGTTTCACGAGCCGCACCCATTGGCCAGCACGCCGAGAGAAAGCAGTTCGTCGGCGTGGCCATTGTGCTCGTGGCAGGCTTCCTGCTCATCCGAAGTGTGCGCTTGGTGATTGGTGAGCACGGTTAGCTCACGACGGGCCATGCGGTCGTTGCCGGCAGGGATCAAGGCCGACTTGCTCCCCTGCAACAACGATGACACGCCGCGAGACGCCGCAGGCTGAACCGTTTGCGGTTTGTCCTCCGCTTGATAGCGAACCAGCATACCCTCGTAGTTCCGCAAGACAACGGCGTCGTCGCTAGCGGAAATAAGATAGTTCGGCATGACCGGGATTTTGCCGCCGCCGTGCGGACTATCAACCACGTAGGTCGGGATGCCCAGGCCAGACAGATGGCCACGCAGCCCTTCCATGATCTCCATGCCCTTCCACACCGAAGTACGGAAGTGTCCTGCTCCGATGACCGGATCGCAATGGAAGATGTAGTACGGACGCACCTTGATGCGCAACAATGCCCGCATCAGCGAACGCATGGTCTCCAGCGAGTCATTGACGCCTTTGAGCAGGACGGCGTGATTGTTCACCGGCATGCCGGCTTTGAGCAGGGCCAAGCAAACGCGGGCCGCCTCCGGCGTGATCTCGCGCGGGTGGTTGAAGTGCGTCTGAATCCACACCTTGCCGGCCGAGGCCAGCAAGTCGATCAGGCTGGGATCGTACAGTTTCTGCGGCAAGGTCACCGGCACGCGCGTACCGATGCGAATCACATCGACGTGCGGGATGACCGCCAGGTTGTCCAGAAAGAAACGCAGCTTGGAAGCCGGCAGCGTCAACGGATCGCCGCCCGAAACGATGACATCGCGAATTTCGGGATGATCGCGAATGTATTCGATCATGCGTTCATCGTTCCGACTGATCGCGTCCCAGCCGCCGCGCACCATGGTCGCTCGTTTGCGCGTGCAGAAGCGACAGTACATGGTGCAAACGTGTGTCGTCACCAGCAAGGCGCGGTCGGGATAACGGTGCGTCAATCCCGGCACCGGCGAGTCCTTGTCCTCATCCAACGGATCCTCCAGCTCATAACCCGATGGATTGTGCTGTTCCAGCGGCGAGGGCACCGCTTGCAGGCGAATCGGATCGTTGGGGTCGCTGGGGTCGATCAGAGAGAAGTAATAAGGCGGGATGGCCGTCTTGTACTCGGTCTCAAGCGAACCGATGGCTTCGAGTTCCTCCGGCGTGAACGACAAGAGCCCTCGCAACTGCCGGACGGAACGGATGGCATTTTGCGACTGCCATCGCCAATCGTCCCAGAGGTGATCGGGGACATGACGCCAGAGCGGATGGCGTCGGGGTTTACCGGGAGGTTCTTCCTCGTCGAACCCGCGGCAGGATTCGTGCAACGACCGCGGCTCGAACCCGGTGCGCTCTTCAGATTCACTCATCGTCTAGGGTGCCTCCAAAAGACTCAGATGCCTCGCGTGCTCCAGGACTACCGCCAACCTGTCCGCCGCTCCCACCGGGCCAAGCAAGGTTCTCGCAGAGAGATCAGCTGCCCAAGGCACTTCACATCCACGCGGATGCTAACGCGAAGCCCACAAAATGCAAGTCCTACCAGGACAAAAACAGTCTCGCGCGTCGATTTTTTTTCGGCATTCTTACTCCTTGCGGCATAACTCACCCTCTTGTCGGCTCGCTCTGCCTTCGTTCGACGCGCTCGGCCCCTCTCCTTTCGTGCATCGAATGTAGATGCCTCTCAACTCGCGGCAGCGCCCAGCTGTTCCATCCTGCCCCGCGAATCTGACCAAGTGTAGATTGAGTCTTTCTTTCGGCCAAGGCGACTTCCTCGAAAAGCATCACCGACCGAAGAAATATTGATCTCATCGGCCATCGCCGCGAGCGAGTTGAGAGAGGACACATAGTTCTTGAGACAATTTCCACCTGCCGCTTTCTGCTATCTTCTATCCTCCATCGATCCAACGCGATAGACTTATGGCGGACTAGGGACAATAAGCTCAGCATCTCAAGAGGGAAGCAGATGGCGGAGAGCGGAAAGCAGAACGCGGAAACTCGCTTGGTTCGTGCCTTGGGTCCGTTGATGGCGACCGCCGTCGTAGTGGGCACTGTGATCGGTTCCGGCGTCTTCAAAAAGCCGCAATCGATTGCCGAGCATGTGCCGAACTTCGGTGTGGCCGCCTTAATCTGGGTGCTGGGCGGAGGGTTGGTCTTGCTGGGCGCCTTGGCCTATGGCGAGGTGACGGTGTTGCTGCCCCGAGCCGGGGGCAACTACGTTTTTTTACGCGAGGCCTATGGCCGGATGGCTGGCTTTCTTTGGGGATGGGTCGATTTCTGCATCATCCGCTCCGCCTCCCTTGCCGCCCTTGCCACCATCTTCACCGAGTCGCTGCACGATATCCTCCGCAATCAGGCGTTTCAACAAGCGGTCGGTCTGCCGTCCGGTACGGAACTCGGTTTTTGGCCGCAACGTCTCCTGACGGTCTCGGTGCTGGCCGGCCTTGCCTGGGTGAACATCCGGGGCGTACGTTGGGGCGGCCTTCTGCAACTCCTGATCACCCTCATCAAGATCGGCTCACTGGCAGCCATTGCCGTGTTGCCCTTCCTGGTCCTCGCCAATTGGCTGTCGGCTCCGACCATGCCGGACTTCGGCAACTTGCGGCCGGTTTGGCCCGATGATTGGCGTCAAGTGTCCCTGGGGCATTTCGCCTCTGCTTTCCTCGGCGTGCTATGGGCGTATCACGGCTGGCAGAACATTGCTCCTGTCGCCGAGGAGGTTCGCCATCCCCAGCGCAACCTACCGTTAGCATTGTTGAGCGGCGTTGCCATCATCATTACCTTGTATCTGGGGGCTAACCTGGCGTACTATTTGGTCATCCCGCGCGTGGAGATGGCCGAGATGAAACAAACAACGGTGGCGACGGCATTCAGCCTCCGTTTGTTGGGGCCGTTGGGCGCGGCGGCGGCATCGGCGGCGGTCATGTGCTCGGTTTTCGGCGCGCTCAACGGAAACCTGCTCGTGGGGCCGCGACTGTTGTATGCGATGGGCGACGACGGTCTGGCTCCTCGCGCTTTGAGCGAGGTCCATGCTCGCTATCGCACACCGGCCCTCGCCATTGCGGTGTTGGCCGCGTGGTCGTCGCTCCAGGTGCTGGCGGTCGCGTTCCTGACGTGGCTGGGCTGGCTGGAGGAGAGCAAATCGCATTTCGACCGACTCACCGACTTCGCCATGTTCGGCGCGGTCATCTTCGAGACGCTGGCGGTGGTATCGATCTTCATCTTCCGTCGCAGCCGTCCCGAAGTCGAGCGGTCCTATCGCTGTCCGGGCTATCCGCTGGTGCCGGCCCTGTATGTGATTCTGCCGGTGTTCGTTCTGGTCAATATGTTTCGAGATCAAACCGTGGAGGCGCTGGCGGGGGTCGGCTTCATCGCCCTCGGTGCGGCACTTTATGCCGTCCTGAGTCTAGGTCGCAATGCGACTTCTCTCGCTCCGAAAACCCATAACGCGGAAAGTGGTTGACAGCGAGTGGAGTTCTTTTGACCTCTCCTGCGTGTTTTCGGTAGAATATCCTCATGATTTCTAATCGCCTCAAACTGACTCGCGTAACGCATCATGAACTCACGCTCGCCATCCCAACCTGCCCACCTTGGCACCAACGCCCCAGAACCCCACCAGGATCGAGGTAAGGCGGCGATGAACGTTCTTGTGGTGGAAGATGATCCCGTTATCGGTAAGTCTCTATCCAAGGGCTTATCGGAGGCGGGTCATCGTTGTGTATGGGTGAAGAACGGCCAGCAGGGGCTTGACCACATCCTCAGCCAGCGCTTCGATGTCATTGTGCTCGATTTGCTGCTGCCGGGGATGCCGGGAATGGAAGTGCTGCAGCAGATCCGGGACTCCGGTGTGCGGACGCCGATCCTTCTCTTGACCGCTTTGGGCAGCGTCGAGGACCGAGTAACGGGGCTAAAGGCTGGCGCCGATGATTACCTGGTCAAACCATTTGCTTTCTCGGAACTGATGGCGCGGCTGGAAGCCGTGTGCCGGCGCAGCGTGGATAGGCCCGCCGCCATTATGACGGTCGGCGACTTGCGCCTCGATTTGACGACGCGGCGCTTTCAAAAAGGCAACGTCGAAATCGAGCTAACGCCGACGGAATTCAGCATTCTTGAGCTGCTGATGCGGCACGCCGGCCAAGTGGTCACGCGCAGGATGTTGTGCGAGCACTTGTGGGATACCAATTGGGAAGGCACCACCAACGTGATCGAGGTACACATCAACCGCATCCGCAAGAAACTGGACGAAGATGGGGCCACCTCGATCATCCAGACTGTGCGAGGTCGCGGCTATGCGCTTCGGGCTTCTTAGACACCTGCCGCCGGCTCTTCGCTTCCGACTCACGTTCTGGAACACTATCGTCATACTGATCCTGGTGGGCTGCGCTCTCTGGGGTGTACGGGAGGGGGTGCGCTGGACGTTGCTGAGCGAATTGGATGCGGCACTTCTCGATGACGTTCAGGAAGTCCAGTTAACTATCGATCGTTCGGGCCTTAAGTGGGTTGAGGTGGCGACGGACTTAGGGGCGAAGGTCGAAAGTAATAGTGATCGCGGCTGGTTCGTCAGAATCTTCTCGGCAGACGGCGAGCTGTTGTGGACCAGTGATAATGCCCCGGAGTTGAGCATAACGCCAGCAAGGGCGATCAAACCGGGCAGCTACGACCGTGAGAATTATCACCTTTTGCAACAGTCGTTTCCGGCGGGTAAACGCGCGCCGCCGTTGATCGTCCGCGTCGGTGTGAGGCGCGACCGAGTCGATGCGGATATCTGGCGATTAACAGAATGGATGCTAACGGCGTTCGCTCTCATCTTGGTGGTTGCGCCATTGAGCGGCTACTGGCTGGCTGGCCGGGCCACCCGTCCCTTGGCCACGATTTTGCAAACCACCGCCCGCCTTCACCCAGATAATCTGAGCGAACGTCTGCCGCTGCGCGGGAGCGGCGACGAGCTGGATCAACTATCGGCGACGCTGAACGGCATGCTCGATCGCCTGGCCGCCCACTTAGAACAACAGCGCACCTTCGTCGCCAACGCCGCCCATGAACTCCGTTCGCCGTTGACGGCCATGCGCACCGCATTGGAGGTTTCGCTGGAGCGCAACCGCAGTCCCGCGGAATATCGCGAACTGTTCGCCGACCTGATCGAGGAATGCACCGGCTTGGGCAACCTCATCAATCACCTGTTGCTACTCGCCGAGGGTGATGCCGGCCTCTTGCACGCCGAAGGACGAGTACGCCTTGATGATCTGGTGCAACGATCGGTAGATATGTTCCAGGGCATCGCCGAGCAACGGGGTGTGTCCTTGCAAGTTCAGACGCCTGACCCTGTCACAGTCCGCGGCAATCGCGTCCATCTGCGCGAAGTCATCCATAATCTGCTCGATAACGCTCTCAAGTACACGCCGGAGGGTGGGAGCGTAAGCGTGGAATTGAACGCTCCTCCAGGTTCATCACGGGTCCAATTGTTGGTCCGCGACACCGGGGAGGGCATTCCGCCCGACGACCTGCCCAAGGTGTTTGAGCGGTTTTACCGAGTGGACAAGTCGCGCCAGCGTTCTCAGCCCACCGCCGGCAGCGGCCTGGGTCTGAGCATCTGCCAGGCCATCGTTCACGCCTACGGCGGACAGATTTCCATTGCCAGCACACTTGGCAGAGGCACTACAGTGACCGTTTCCCTCCCCGCTTGCGAACCAGCAGCGAACTTGGTCAGGCCTCGTGAAACGCGATGATTCAAGGCAACGCTTACTCTTGTGGGGATCGGAGACATAGTCGAAATGCAGAAACTTCGCGTCTTCTCTGCTAGCTGACCACTTCACGAGATAATCCCGCCGATCCCAGCGGCAAAAGCTTGATACTAGAACTGAGGAGCTTACTCGAAGTCTGGCTATCGTATCCATCCTGCCAATTCTCAACCCAATCTCGCCACAACAGAGGAACCCTCGCGAAGAGCACTCGTTTTGGATCGAGCGAGGGCCAATTCCCTGCCGGACCATCGAGGGTGTAAGGCTTCAGTAATCCTCGCGGACGGGTCAGATCGTAGCGGACGGCAGCCTCATCAAGCGGGCCGACTTCAACGATGAGGTCGCGCTCTGTCAATGTGAAGCTCGATTCCCGCGGCAGGACCTCGCGCACCTGCTCACGTACCAGGTCGATGCCGGCCAGCTTGTATAACCCCGCGAGGGCGGTTGTCACATCCTGGCGCTGCGCGTTATCGAGCACCTCCAACCAACCGGGTTCGCGGATCGTGGCCACGAGCCATCCTGCCTGGTCTTCCCATTCCAATCGAACCGCAGGTTCGCCTTTCGCCCGCGCCAACTCGATGCCGATTCGCGTTGGCGTCAGCATCACGTTACCGACTCGCACCGGCTCGCCTTTCCATCGCTTGCTCTCTTGCAATAGCTTGACCAATTCGCGCTCGACAAGACGGCGAATGGTTTGCTCGACCTCGGCCAACGAGCGGCGCCATGTCCTCGCCGTTCGCCAACTGCCGGTGCGAATGGCTTCGCGCTCGGCCTCTCGCAACCGAGCGTACAATTTGGGCACCGTACCTGAGTGGAAGCCGGGCTGCAACAATTGCCGCACCGTCTCGGCGTGTGGGCCGACACCGACGGGACGAATCTGACGTTGACGGTTAGCCCGGTACATCCGCCAGTTTTCTTTCATTTCCCAAAACAGAAAACCGAAAGCGTCCGGGAGTAACCAGATTGTCAAGAAGAGAATCAACCAGGCGACTTTCATCGGCATCGGAACATTTTCGTCGTTGAGCGAGCCTTTAAGCTCCGTCAGGTACAAAGTGTAAATGGGATACATGAACTTTGCCGCCAGCAACGACACCGGCGCTTTGACCGGGTTGAACCACGGCTCAATTAACACGACCAGATAGAACCGCATCAACCAAGCCACGGGATACCACAAGAAGCCGGCAACCGTTCGAATCACCAGAGACAATTGACTATCCCCCTGGCGGTAGCGCAGCCATTCGTCCACGGTATGGAGAAGGTACTCCAGGCCGTCTGTCACCTGCTTGAAGACCCACATCACGAAGCGCAACAAGCCCGGCAACAGGCCGGCCCGTAGTGCTTCGTACACGTTTGCCAGCGCTTGTAACAGCGCATCGCCCAGCGCCTTAACCGTCGGAAGATTCAGGACAATAGCGGTAAAGAGGAAGGTGATACAGCCGGCCGGCCAATTTACAAACGCCTCGGGCACGATCAAGGCGAGTAACAGGCAGGCGGCCGCAGGTTTCAACCCGAAAGACCAGAACAGCAGGAACGGCCAGCCTTTCAATGCTTGCTGCACAATCGGTAGATTGACGACGTAGAGCGGCGCATCGATCAGCAGGCGGCGAAGGGCGCGATAAGTGAGTACGATCGTTTGTCGGCACAACTCTCGGAACCAGCGTAGGTGCAGCAACGACAGCAAAAAGGAACCCAACAGCAGTAAGGACGAGATCGCCAAGACAGGGAAATGCCGGTTGGGCGCTCGAATCGCCTCGATACCACTGTGGGGGTCGAAGGCGCTATTGATCAATGATTTCATCCACGGGCGTTGCTCGGCATATTCTTTAATGAAGTCGAGTTCCAGCAACACCTTCGCTCCCTGGAGCAACACGGCCGCGCCGCCAAAGGGCAGCAGCACAAATAGCACTAGCCAACGACCGATGGCCGTGCCGAACGCAGGCGCCGTCAGTCGCTCCAGCCAACGGAGATAAATCTCACCGGGCCGATAGACTCCATCCAGCGCCGACGCGAGGTAACGATCCAGCCGCAAGAGCGGATCGCCGCGCGCGAATTCGTAGGGATCGCGCAGGTCCGGCATCTTCAATTGATTGCGCGAAATCGTGTCGCGTAAATCGCTGAAGGTCATAAAACCTAGCTCAACGATGCGATCGAGCATTTCCTCGATCATGCGCGCGAAAGCGGTGCGTTCGGGCGGATTGCTGGGCTGGAGACCAACACTCACTAGAGCATCGGTGAGCAGCGGGCGAAAGCGGCTTCGTAGGCGTTCTTCGCAACGATGGAGAGCGGTCTGCATCAAATGACCAAGATGCTGCCGTTCATCATCTGCTAACCGTGCCTCCGTCAAACGCTGAGCGGCGCCGCGCAAATGGCGCGTGATGCGCACCAATCGCTGGCTGGGCAAAGGCCGCTTGATTGGGCGCCGACCGCCCGATGTCACCCAGGTCACCAAATCGAGCGCGTAGATGTCGCGTTCGTTGTCGTCGCCGATTCTTTGCAAATCGTAAAGGAGGGCTGCCTCGACCGGCCAACTGCCCTGGTCCGCCTTATCCAAAAGCGCGGGCAGGTCCTTGAGCCACTCCTCGGCCTCGCTGTCGCTCAATTCCAGGGCGGCTTGCAAGCGCCGCGTCAAGCGCCGTAAATCCTCGTGTGCCTTGTCGCGCGTCGGGTCCTCAAACGATGCCGGGGCCACACGCGCCGCCTTGGTGCGTAGAATCGCCGCCCGCACCGCGTTGCCCTCCTGCTCGGCCTTATCTGAGCTGTCCATAAGGCGCCGGTAGTAATCATGCGATTCGTCCGAACTCGTGTCCGTGCGGAACACCGGCTGGGGAGCGCCTGGCAAGCGCGTTCGCGCGAACAATTCCTCGGCATTCACGTCTCGGGCCAAAAGGGCATCGATTTTGGTGAGATCGGAGAGCCCCGGAAAGTAGACCGGAATTAAATTGGCGGCGAAATAACGCAACTCCAGATACACCGCCGCGAACTCGATGTACACAGCTGTCTCGTTTGCCTCGGACCCGCTGGGCAACAGGGACTTCTCCTGGTCGAGTACCATGCGAATCTCGGCGAAGACGTTGACGCCGATCTGTTCGATGCGTTCGCGTACCCCGGCTGCGTTCAGCCGGCCTTCGTGGACCTGTTGCTGCAAGTCGCGATGGATCGAAGCGTGCAATAGTCGCCGCCAATAGATCAGAAGGATAGTCTCACGGTCCAGGTTATTCGTGTTCGGCGACGGCCGAGCCAGGAGGATCACCGTCAAGGGCAGCAAGCGATCCGGCTCGACTTCCAGCTCATCCTGTTCGATGTGCCGATACAGGGTCGGCCGATCGACGACATAGGACTTCCGATGCGGCACTTGTCCGAAGAGATTGGACAGCTGGTTTTGTCTCTGGATCACGCGTTCGAGAACGCGTGCCGACACAAGTACGGCCGCTGGGTCCGTCGTTCGCAACGCCTGTTGCAATTCTGCCAATCGCATCGACGCGCTCCTGAATCCTCAACGTTGAGGCGCGGGCGCCTCTCTTTTGTTTGTACCCTACAGCAGTGTAACAAAACAGGCATTCCAGTAGTGCGCAGATTGGGAGCGTGGGCGTCTCGTTCGCGCGATGCGGACAAGATGCCCGCGCTCCCAATTTGGGACAAAACCGGATCTCCGATGAACTGGTGATCTGTTTGAGCATTTCCTATAATGACGGATTGCCCGTCTCCTCGGAAGCCGGACAAGGTGCCCGGCTGGAGACCGGGAGCGTTTTTTTCTGTTCAACAGATCGCCGGTCCCACCAGCCGCAGCGTAAGTAAGGGACGTTGCCAGCCCGCAGCGCGAGCAAGGCAAGGACAGATCGGCGGAGAGGATGCCTCTTCACTATGGTCAATCGGAATTTGCTTCGACAGTTCGATCTTTCCGAAGACGAATTACAACAAGAGCTACACGACGCCTTCACGCGGCCGGATACCGGGGCCGACGTCGAGCGCTGGCTGCCGCCGGAAGAACAGGACTTCGAGGTCAACAAAATCATCAAGGGCCGCGTGGTCAACATTGTCGGCGACGACGTGGTGGTCGATGTCGGCTACAAGAGCGAGGGGATCATCCCCTTGCAGGAATGGTACGACGAAGGCGACGACAAGGTCCATCCCCCTCAGATTGGCAGCGAGATTGACGTGCTGCTGGATGCGGTTGAAGACGAGGGCGGTGCCATCGTTCTCAGTTATCGCAAGGCTCGCCGCCAGAAAGAATGGGAAGACGTTATCGCCAAGCACAAGGAAGGCGATGTCGTGGCCGGCTTGGTCACGCGCAAGATCAAAGGCGGTCTACTCGTCAACATCGGCGTCAACGTCTTCCTGCCGGCCTCGCAGGTGGACATTCGCCGGCCGCCGGATATCGCCGATTACATCAACAAAACCATCGAGTGCAAGATCCTCAAGATCGACGAGGCGCGACGCAACATCGTCGTCAGCCGGCGCAAGCTGCTTGAAGACCAGCGCGAGGAGATGAAGAAGAAGCTTCTCAGCGAGATCGAGGTTGGCCAGGTCCGCAAAGGCGTGGTCAAGAACATCGCCGAGTTCGGCGCTTTCGTCGATCTAGGCGGGATCGACGGCCTGTTGCATATCACCGACATGAGCTGGGGACGGGTCAATAATCCGCACGAGGTTGTCCACATCGATCAGCAGTTGGAAGTCTACATCCTGCAAGTGGACAAAGACAAAGAAAAGATCGCTCTCAGCCTCAAGCACAAGACGCCTAGTCCGTGGGAAAACGTGGCGAACAAGTACCCGGTCAGCAGCCGCCATACCGGTGAAGTTGTCAACGTCATGAGCTACGGCGCGTTCGTCAAGCTGGAGCCAGGTATTGAAGGGTTGGTGCATATCAGCGAGATGAGCTGGACCAAGCGCATCAACCATCCCAGTGAGCTGGTCTCCATCGGCGATCAAATCGAGGTACAAGTCCTCAACATTAATAAGGAGAAGCAGGAAATCTCCTTGGGCATGAAGCAAGTGCAGCCCAATCCGTGGGACAAGGTTGCCGAGCGCTATCCGCCGG
>Ga0070738_10002311_pt1 | contig 30259 bp, 31 predicted proteins | sample Coa_R2_2_FD_66446 | JGI IMG/M metagenome (GOLD analysis project Ga0070738, IMG submission 66446) | Surface soil microbial communities from Centralia Pennsylvania, which are recovering from an underground coalmine fire - Coalmine... | ecosystem: Environmental > Terrestrial > Soil > Unclassified ...
ATCGAGGTCCTCGGCGACCAGAGGGAGCCCGCGGTCAGAGATCGGCCTCGGGCAGGCGCTCGATGTTCACGTCGCGGAACGTGAGGACGCGCACCGACGGCACGAAGCGCGCCGGGCGGTACATGTCCCACACCCAGGCGTCGTTGATCTCGACCTCGATGCAGGTCGGCGTCGTCGCGTCGCGTACAGTCACGTTGACTTCGTTGGCGAGGTAGAAGCGGCGCTCGGTCTCGACGACGTAGCGGAACATGGGGAGCACCGCGCGGTACTCCTGCACGAGGCCGAGCTCGATCTCGGCCTCGTAGCGCTCGAGCTCCTCCTCGCTCACGGCGAGCCCAGCCGACCGGTCACGCCCAGGGACCCCTCACGGGCGGGTGGGGCTCCGCCGCTCCTTGATCTTGGCCGCCTTGCCGGTCAGGTCCCGCAGGTAGTACAGCTTCGCCCTCCGCACGGCCCCGAGCGTCACCACCTCGATCCGGGCGATCGTGGGCGAGTGCACGGGGAACGTGCGCTCCACGCCCACGCCGAAGCTGATCTTGCGCACGGTGAAGGTCTCTCGAACGCCGGACCCCTGGCGCCGGATCACCACCCCCTGGAACACCTGCACGCGCTCGCGGTTGCCCTCGACGACCCGGACGTGCACCTTGACGGTGTCGCCGGGCCGGAAGTCGGGGAGGTCCGCGCGCAGGCTGTCGCGGTCGATGATCTCCGTCGGGTGCATCGCGGTCCTCGGGGCTCGGCGGGGTCAGCGGGAGCTGCCATCGTAGCCGTGGCGAACGAGCAGCTGCACCTCGCCGGCCTCGCGGAGGAGCTCGACCTCCTCGCCGGTCAGCCCGCCCCGGGCAGCCACCAGGTCGGGACGCCGCTCGAGGGTCCGCCGCAGCGCCTGGGCGTGCCGCCACCGGGCGACCTGGCCGTGGTCCCCGGAACGCAGCACGCCGGGCACCTCCCATCCCCGGAAGACTGCCGGCCTCGTGTACTGGGGAAACTCGAGGATGCCACCGGCGAAGCTCTCCTCGGCAGCCGACGCGTCGTTGCCGAGGGCGCCCGGCACGAGGCGCGTGACCGCTTCCACCACCACCAGCGCCGCCGCTTCGCCACCGGCAAGCACGAAGTCGCCGATCGAGAGCTCGCCGTCGACCAGGTGGTCCGCCACCCGCTGGTCGACGCCCTCGTACCGGCCGCAGAGCAACGAGAACCCGGCCGAGCCGGCGAGCTCGGCGGCCAGGGCGTGGTCGAAGCGCCTCCCGCTCGGGCTGAGGAGGAACAGGGGCCGGGGAAGGCCCTCGGCGGCCTGGACCGCCTCCACGGCGGCGAACACCGGCCCAGGCATCAGCACCATGCCGGCCCCGCCTCCGAAGGGCGCGTCGTCGACCGAGCGGCGCCGGTCGCCCGCACCGGACCGCAGATCGTGCACCCGCAGGTCGAGCACATGTTGCGCCCGGGCCCGCCCGAGGAGGCTCGCCGAGCAGTAGCCCTCCACCACGTCGGGAAAGATGGTGAAGACGTCGACGCGCAGCCCGCTCCGCCCTCGAGGGCCACGCTCGGGCGCGTGCCCGCCAGGCTCGCCGCCGGAAGCGCGGGGCCTCGGCATCACTCGAGGAGCCCGGCAGGCACGTCGACGACCACCCGACCGGCAAGGTGCTCCACGACGAAGCGGAGGGGCACCAGCCCGCCTTCGTGGAGCACGAGCAGGTCGCTCGCCGGGTTCGCCTCGACCGCCCGTACACGCCCGAGGCGACGGCCACGCACGTCGACCACCTCGGCGCCGACCAGCTCGTGGACCCACAGGGCGCCAGGAACCTCGACCGGCTCGGCACGCAGCACCACTCCCCGCAGCGACTCGGCGGCGGGGCGATCGCCGATGCCCTCGAAGCGGACCAGGTGGCGGCCGCCGATCGGTCTCGACGCGACCACACGCACCGCCCGGTCACCGGCGACGAGCACCGAGCCGGGGTCGAGCCGGGCCGCCACGTTGGACCAGAGATCCACGACCACCTCGCCCCTCAGGCCGTGCGGCCGGTCCACCCGGCCGACGTCGAGCAGGCGGGCACCGGAGCCTGGCCCGGGGGCATCGCCGCTGCCGACGGGGCCCGCGCGCTGGTGCGGGCCTGCTCCCTCCGGCACACCGCGGCCCGGGACCGCCACGTCGTCACCCGTCGGGGACGCCCCCGCTCACTCGTCGACGATGTCGACGCTCGTGTCCACCCCGTCGCGGGCCCCGGCCACGCCCACGAGGGTTCGGATGGCCTGGGCCGTCCTGCCGCGCCGCCCGATCACGCGGCCCATGTCGCCCGGGGCCACGTGCAGCTGGAGGCGGAGCGTCCCGCGGCGCTCCTCGGTGTGGACGACCACGGCGTCGGGCTCCTCGGCGAGCGAGCGGGCCACGTACTCGAGCACGGCCACCGGGGTGCCTCCGCGCGCCCGGTTGCCGGCCTCGTCGTCCTCGGGCTCCTCGCCGACGACCGCGTTGACGTCCCCTTCCTCGTACTCCACCGTGCCGATGGTGTTGGCATCGGCGGGCTCGTACTCTTCGGCGGTCGTCATCGCGACCGGGCCGCGGTGTACTCGTCCCAGGCCCCCGAGGACCGCAGGAGCTTCTCGACGCGCTCGGTCGGCTGGGCGCCCCGTGCCAGCCAGCGCACGGCCTTGGCGTTGTCGATGTCGACCACGGCGTCGGGCTCGCTCCTGGACCGGCCCCTGGGGGCATAGGTGCCCACGACCTCGAGGAAGCGGCCGTCGCGAGGCGAGCGGCTGTCGGCCGCCACCACCCGGTAGGTCGGCTGCTTGGTCTTGCCCATCCGCACCAGGCGGAGCTTCACTGCCACGAGCGTCGTCCCTCCATCTGCATCAGCATGTGCCCATTCTCGCAGGTCCGCACCCACCGCGTGCCCGACCCGCCCCGGCTCGCCCGCGGCCGGAGCCCGAGAGGCTCAGCGAGCCTTGGGCGGCGTCACCCGGCCGCCCTTCTTCTTCTTGTTCCTGGCCCCACCCTTGGCACCCGGGCGAAGCCCCGAACCGGCCAACTCGTCGGCGCCCGTCTTCACCCCCTGCAGCAGTTGGCGGGGTGCCCCGGGGCTCCGGCCTCCGTCGGCCGCGCCCGACAGCAGCTCCTGGAGCCCCGCCGCCGGGGGCCCGCCGCGCCCGCCGAGCAAGCCGCCGAGGCGCCCCAGGCCTGCGGGGGCGGTCATCCCGCCGGCCCCGCCCTTCATCATCTTCTGCATCTCGCGGAACTGCTTGAGGAGGGCGTTGACCTCCTGGGTGGTCCGGCCGCTGCCGCGCGCCACGCGAACGCGCCGCGACCCGTCGAGGATCGAGGGGTCGTGGCGCTCCGCGGGTGTCATCGAGCGGATGATCGCCGCGACCCGGTCCAGCTCCCGGTCGTCGACCTGCCCCGCAGCCTGGCGCAGCTCGCGGCTCACGCCCGGCAGCAGCTTGAGCACGCCGCCGAGCGAGCCCAGCTTCTTCACCTGCTGGAGCTGCTCGAGGAAGTCTTCGAGGGTGAAGCGTCCCTCCATCAGCCGGGTAGCGGACTTCTCGACTGCGTCGCGGTCCATGGCCCGCTCCGCCTGCTCGATCAGGGTCAGCACGTCGCCCATGCCGAGGATCCGGTCCGCCATGCGGTCGGGGTGGAACAGGTCGAAGTCCCCGAGCCGCTCGCCCGTGGACGCGAACACGATGGGTCGTCCGACGACTTCTTTCACCGACAGCGCCGCTCCGCCGCGGGCGTCGCCGTCGAGCTTGGTGAGGATCACGCCGTCGAGATCGAGCGCCTGGTGGAAGGCGGTGGCAGTGGCGACCGCGTCCTGCCCGGTCATGGCGTCGACGACGAGGAACGTGTAGTGCGGCTGCGTCACCGCCGCGATCCGGCGCACCTCGTCCATGAGCTCCTCGTCGATGGCGAGGCGCCCCGCCGTGTCGACGATGCACAGGTCGCGTCCGAGGCGCCGCGCCTCCTCGAGCCCCGCCGAGGCCACGGCAACAGGGTCGGTCGGCTCGCTGTAGACCCTGACCCCCGCCTGGCGGCCGAGGATGCGCAGCTGCTCGACGGCCGCGGGCCGCTGGAGGTCGGCACCGACGAGCAGGGGGTTGCGGCCCTGGTGCTTCCACCACGCCGCCAGCTTCGCTGCCGCCGTGGTCTTCCCCGATCCCTGGAGGCCGGCAAGCACCACCACGGTCGGGGGGCGAGGCGCGTAGGTCAGCTTCAGGGTCTCGCCGCCCAGGACCCTGGTCAGCTCCTCGTGGACGGACCTGATGACCTGCTGGGCCGGCGTCAGGCTCCTCGAGAGGGCCTCGCCGGCGCAACGCTGCCGCACCGAGTCGACGAACCGGCGAACGACCCCGAGCTCGACGTCGGCCTCGAGCAGGGCGGAACGGATCTCGCGCAGGGCTTCGTCGAGGTCGGCCTCGGAGAGCCGCCCCCTGCTCCTGAGACGGCCGGCCACCCGCTCCAGGCGCTCGGAAAGGGCGTCGAACATGTGGAACGACAGGCTACCCGGACACACGGGCGGCGGGCCGCCAGTGTCGGACCTCAGCCGGCCAGCAGCGCATCCACGAAGGCTTCCGGGTCGAAGGGGACGAGATCGTCGGGCCCCTCCCCGAGGCCGACCAGCTTCACCGGCACCCCGACGTGCTGCTGGATGCCGATGACGACCCCGCCCTTGGCCGTGCCGTCGAGCTTGGTCAGCACCACACCGGTGACGTCGACCGCCTCGGTGAACGTGCGGGCCTGTGCCAATCCGTTCTGCCCCGTGGTGGCATCGAGGACGAGCAGCACCTCCGACACGTGGCCAGGGTCGCGATCGGCCACCCGGCGGATCTTGCGGAGCTCCTCGACCAGGTTGACCTTGGTGTGGAGCCGGCCGGCCGTGTCGGCCAGGACCAGGTCGTTGCCCCGGGCCGCGGCCCGCTGGACGGCGTCGAAGACGACGGCGCTCGGGTCGCCGCCTTCGGTCCCGCGGACGATCTCCGCGCCGGTGCGCTCCGCCCACGTCGCCAGCTGGTCGCCCGCGGCGGCCCGGAAGGTGTCGGCGGCCGCCAGGAGCACGGACCGGCCGAGGGCCACCTGCTGGCGGGCCACCTTGCCGATGGTCGTCGTCTTGCCCACCCCGTTGACGCCCACGAACAGCCACACGTCGGGCCTGCCGGAAGCGCCGGCGAACCGAAGCGACCGGTCGGCGGGTGCCGGTGGGCGCCTGCCGCCGTTCGCCCCGGGGGCGGGCATGCCAGACAGGAGTGCCACGAGGTCCTGGCGAAGGGCTTGCACGAGCTGCTCGCCTCCTGCGACCTCCCTGGCCGCCACGCGCTCGCGCAGCCTGGCGAGCACCCTCTCGGTCGCGCCGACGCCCACGTCCGCCCGGATCAACGCCTCCTCGAGCTGCTCCCACGTCGCGGCGTCCACGCCACCGCGGGCGCGCAGGGAGGTGACCACCCCGCCGAACAGGCTCCGGGCCTTGCCGAGGCGGTCGCGGAACGTGGGAGGTCCGGGGGGGGCGGCTTCCTCGCCCGGTGCGGGCGGGACGGCGACGTCTGCTGGGGCCGGGGGGTCTGCTGGGGCCGGGGCGCCCGTTGGGGCCGGGGCGCCCGTTGGGGCCGGGGCGCCCGTTGGGGCCGGGGCGCCCGTTGGGGCCGGGGCCACGGGCATGGCTCCTGGCGCCTCGGTTGGGGCGGGGGCTCCGGGAGGCGCCGGCGTGCCCGCCCCTTGCAGGGAGGTCGGAAGAGTCGGCGGCGGCCGGCTGGGCCCCTCGGCTGGCAGCCGGGGCGCCGGGCCCGACGGATGCCGTGCCCGGCGCCTGGCACCGGTGACGACCGCCGTGGCGAGCAGCGCCACGACGGCAACGGCGATGACGACCCAGACAGCGATCATGAGCCAAGCAGCCTACGGCCCGAGCCGGGACGGGGCCGCGTGCCGGCCAGAGGCCGAGGGATGAGCCCGCGCTCGCCCGCGAGGGCGCTCTCAGGGAGCAGCGAGCTGCGGTCGGCGGTCGAACCGCTGGCTCACCACCTGCGAGGAGCCGCCGGGAGCCATCGTGACCCCGTAGAGGGCGTCGCCCGTCTCCATCGTCCGCTTCTGGTGGCTCACGATGATGAGCTGCGCCTCCTCGCGGAACTCGCGCACGAGGCCGAGGAACCGGTGCAGGTTGACGTCGTCGAGCGCCGCTTCGACCTCGTCCATCAGGTAGAAGGGCGAGGGGCGGCTACGAAAGACGGCGAAGAGGAAGGCGAGCGCGGCCAGCGAGCGCTCGCCGCCGGACAGGAGCGACACCCGCCGGACGTTGCGCCCGGCCGGGCGCACCTCGACCTCGATGCCCGTGTGGAGGAGGTCGTCGGGCTCCGTCAGGACCAGCCGACCGGTACCGCCCGGGAACAGGGTGGCGACGAGGGACGAGAAGTGCTCGTTGACGTCGGCAGCCGCCGACGCGAACGACCGGACGATCTCCTCGTCGAGGGAGCGGACCACTTCCTGCAGCTGGCGCCGGGCCGACCTCACGTCGTCGACCTGGCGCTCGAGCTCGCGATGGCGCTCCTCGAGCTCCGAGAGCTCTTCGAGCGCAAGTGGGTTCACGGGGCCCAGCTCGCCGAGGCGGTCCCGCAGGCGCCGAGCATGCTCCTCGGCAGAAGTCCCCTCGGGCAGCTCGGGAGCCGGTACCCGAGCGAGCTCGCGGGGCTCTGTGCCGAGCTCGCGGCGCACCATGTCCTCCAGCGCTTCCATGCGGAGCGCCAACTCGGCCGCCTGCAGCTGGAGCGACCCGGTCCGCTCGCGCACCCCGGCCAGCCGTTGCTCGGTGGCCGTGCGCTCGGCCTGGATCTCCCGGAGCCGCTCACCCCCGGCCCGGGCCGCATCGACCTGGGTCCGGTACTCGCCCTGGAGGGCGGCCAGCACCGCCTCGAGGCGGGCGCGCTGACCCTCGACGACGGCACCGAGCCATCCGAGGGCGCGTGCGCCGGCCTCGAGGCGGCTCCGGCGCAGGGCAGCCTGGCGGCGCTCCTCTGCGTGCCCGGCCAGGCGCCGCTCTACCTCGGCCAGCCGCCCGGCGAGCACCCGCCGGCGCTCGGCCAGGCCGGCGGCCCGGACCCCGAGGTCGTGGCGATCGGCGGCCAGCCTTGCCCGGCGCTCCTCGAGGGTGCGCCGCACCCCGAGGGCGGCCTCGGCTCGCTGGCGCGCTGCGCCGAGGCGGGCCTCGAGCTCGGGGAGGGACCGCTCGACGTCGGCCAGCGAGCTGCGATCCGCCGCCGCCCGTTCGGCCAGCTCGCGGCGAGCCCCTTCGACGTCTCCCAGCTCTGCTGCCACCCGGGCTCGCTCCTCGTCCAGGCGGGAACGCTCGGCCTCGAGCGCTGCCACGGCCGATTCGTGCCGGTCGAGGTCGCGAGCGGCCCTGGCCGCCTCCTGGCGCGCCTGCTCACCGTCGTCGCGCGCCCGGCGGAAGGCGGTCGACGCCTCGTCGGCATGGCGCGCGGCCTCCTCGGCCTCGGCACGGGCTTGCTCGACGGCCGCGGCCGTCACCACGCTCCGGCGGGACCGCACCCGCCAGCCCGACGCCGCGAACCGGTCGCCCTCGGGCGTCACGACGACCAGTTCCGGCCGCGCCAGCGACACGTCGATCGCCCCGTGCCAGCTGGCAACCCTGACTGCGCAGCCGACCAGCGCGTCGAGGACGCGGTCGACCTCGAGGAGGTCACGTGCCGAACGGGGCCGGACGTGGGGGCGGACGGCCTCGCTCCCCTCGGGCAGGGCCCCCTGGGCGAGCCCGCCGGGCCCCGGGGCGAGCACCACACCGGTCGCACCCCGCTCCCGCAGGCGCGCCAACGCGCTGCGAGCGGCAACGTGGCCCCGCACCACGACCGACGTGACGGCGGCCCCGGCAGCCGCCTCGAACGCCGCCTCCCAGCCCGGGTCGATGTCCACCAGGTCGAGGAGCGACCCGACAACGCCGTCGACGTCGGCCAACAGCTCGTGGCTGCCGGCTCCGAGCAGCTCGTGGAGGGCGCGGGCGAGGGCCTCCGCGCGTGCCGCGCCGCGGTGGCGGGCACGCTCGGCGTCGGTCGCAGCCTGCTCGGCCTCGGCTGCCGCCGTGGCCGCCCGCGCTGCCCACCGCTGCGCGGCCTCCGCGGCCGCGGCCAGCCGCACGCCCTCGGCCCGGGCGACATCGACCCCGGCGGCCAGCTCCTCGGCGTGCCGGTCGAGCTCCTCTTTGCGCCGGGCGAGCGCCGAGCCGCGCTGGTCGGCGCCGCCCAGCGACTCGGTGGTGCGGGCCAGCGACTGGCGGAGCAGTTCCTGGCGGCGCTCCGCGTCGGCGACAGCTCGCCGGGCCGCCTCGAGCTCTGCGTCTCCGCCCTCTCCCACCTCCTCGACGGCGCGGCGCTCGTCGGCCTCGAGGCGGTGCTCGGCCTCGGCGATGGTGGCAGCCTCGAGGCTGAGCGAGGCTTCCTCATCCTCGGCGGCATGCAGCTCGAGACCGAGCCGCGTCGCTTCTGCCTCGAGGGTGGACACCACGTCGACGTCGACGGCAGCATCGATCGCCGCCGCGAGCGCTCGCGCGCGCTCTCGCACCAAGCCGGCGGCGCCGCGACTCCGCTCGACGAGCCCCTGCACCCGGCCGAGGGCCGCTGCCAGGTCCTGCTCGCGCCGCGACGACAGCTCACGGGCGGCCGCAGCCGACGCCTCGTCGAGCCCGACCAGGGTGTCGTGCAGCCGCCGCTCCTCGACCGACAGCGCGGCGAGCTCGGCCGCCACCGCCTGGTGGCGCGCCCCCAGGTCTGCCAGCTCGGCCCCGGCGAGGTGGCGGCGCACGGCGAGCAATTCCTCGGTCAGCGACGCGTGGGCGCGGGTGGCGGCCGCCTGGCGCTCGAGCGGCCGGATCTGGCGCCGCACCTCGCGGACGAGGTCACCCAGCCGGTCGAGGTTCTCGCGGGTCGACTCGAGCCGGCGCTCGGCCCGCTCGCGCCGGCGCCGGTGCTTGAGGACGCCGGCCGCCTCCTCCACGATGGCCCGGCGGTCCTCGGGGCGGGCGTTGAGGATCGTGTCGAGCTGGCCCTGCCCCACGATCATGTGCTGCTGGCGCCCCACCCCCGAGTCCGACAGCAGGTCCTGGATGTCGAGAAGGCGGCACGGCGCGCCGTTGATCGCGTACTCGCTGTCGCCGGAGCGGAACAGGGTCCGCGTGATGGTGACCTCTGCCATGTCGACCGGCAGCCGCCCAGAGGAGTTGTCGATCGTCAGCGACACCTCGGCGCGCCCCAGGGGCGGGCGCGACGAGGTGCCGGCGAAGATCACGTCCTCCATCTTCTGCGAGCGCAGCGAGCGCGGCCCCTGGGCGCCGAGCACCCACGTGACGGCATCCACCACGTTGGACTTCCCGCTGCCGTTCGGTCCGACGACCACGGTGATGCCGGGCTCGAACTCGAGGACCGTCGGATCGGCGAAGGACTTGAACCCCTTCATGCTGAGGGATCGCAGGAACACCGTCCGGACCCTACCAAGGCAGGGGCGCGACGGGAGGTGACCCCGCCGGGGCGGGCGTGGCCGGCACGCGCCGGTCAGACCTGGCAGTGCTCGCAGAAGAAGGTCGAGCGCCCGCCCGTCTTCACCCGGACGATCTTGTTCCGGCACCGGCGGCAGGCCTCGCCCTCGCGGTCGTAGACCTGGTGCGAGCCCTGATAGTCGCCGACCTCGCCGAAGAGATCGCGGTACTGCTCGTCGGCCAGCGTCGACCCGCGATGCTTGATCGCCTCGCTCAGGGTCTCGACCATGGCCCGGTACAGGCGACGCACCTCGGTCGTCGACAGGCTGTCGGACGGCCGGTCGTAGCGCAGGCCCGCAGCAAAGAGGATCTCGTCGGAGTACAGGTTGCCGATGCCCGCGGCGAAGGTCTGGTCCATGAGGAGAGCCTTGAGCCCTGTCCGGTGCTGGCGCAGCAGGAGCGCGAAGCGATCCCAGCTCATCGTGTCCTCGATGGGGTCGAAGCCGAGATGGGCCAGCTCCGGCACCGAGCGGCGGATGGCCGCCCCGTCGCCCACGATTCCCGGCACCGGCCCGGGGGGCGCCGCGCCGTTCTCGGTGCCCGCCGGGGAGGACACGAACATCTCCCCGAAGGTGCGCGGGTCGACGTAGCGCAGCTCCCCGCCCTGGGTGAAGGTGAGGACCACGTGGGTGTGCTTCGGCTTGGGCTCCTTGGGGCTCTTCACCCGCAGCAGCTGGCCGCTCATCCCGAGATGGATCACGAGGGTGTCGCGGCTGTCGAGGGTGAGGAGCAGGTACTTGCCCAGCCGCCCGACCGACTTGATCGTCCGGCCTTCGAGCAGGGCCCGGAAGTGCTTGGCGCTCGGGTGCCGGCGAACGGAGCGGCCATTGGCGACCGCCACCGCCTTGATCTTGCGCCCCGCGACCTCTTTGGCCAGGTCCTGGCGAAGCGTCTCGACCTCGGGCAGCTCAGGCACGGTGCAGCTCCTGCCACGCCCGGCGGGCGGCATCCTGCTCTGCCTCCTTCTTGGACGGCCCCCGGCCGGTGCCGACGACAACCCCGCCCACGGTCACCCGGGCGGCGTAGGTCCGGTCGTGGTCCGGGCCCGTGCCGACCACCTGGTACTGGGGCGGGCCCTCACCGACCCGCACCGCCAGCTCCTGGAGCCGGCTCTTGTGGTCGAAGTCGTCGGGAACGGCCGCCGCCCGGGTGATGCGGTCCCCGAGCAGCTCGAGCACCACCGCCCGCGCCGCGTCCCACCCGGCGTCGAGGTACACGGCCCCGATCACCGCTTCGAAGGTGTCCGAGAGGATGGAGGGCTTCCTGCGGCCGCCCGACGCCTCCTCACCCTTGCCCAGCCGCACCACCTCGCCGACGCCGATCTCCTCTGCCACCTCGGCCAGCACCTTGGCGTTCACCACGGCCGAGCGGATCTTGGCCAGCGCTCCCTCGGCCAGGGACGGGAAGTCCTCGTAGCTGCGCTCGGCCACCACCAATCCCACCACGGCGTCGCCCAGGAACTCGAGCCGCTCGTTGGATGGTGCCCCGTCGCGCTCGCCGCACCAGCTCCGGTGCGACAGCGCCAGCTCGAGGAGCCCCGGGTCGGCGAATCGGTGCCCGAGCCGCTCGGCGAGGCGCGCCTCGGCCCGGTCCGGCCCGCCCAGCGGTGCGGCGTCAGGCCGATGCGAGCTTCGCAACCACGTAGTCGACGGCGTCGCGCACCGTCCGAAGGTCCTCGAGGTCCTCGTCGTCGATCCGGAACCCGACCGTGCGCTCGCCGAGCTCCTCCTCGAGGGCTTCGACGAGCTCGATGAGGGCGAGCGAGTCGGCGTCGAGATCCTCCACGAAGGAGGCGCCCTCGGTGATGGTGGCCGGGTCGATCTCGAGGATGTCGGCCAGCTGCTCCCTGATGAGGTCGAACACCGCCTTGCGGTCCAGGGGGCCTCGGTCAATGTGGGTCTCTGCGGGCACGGCGGCTCCTGCGCCTCGGGATCGTCGGGTGCGATGTTACCGGGCAGCCACCGGGGCCGCCGACGAGGGCTCGCGGCCGGCGCTGCCCGTGGCAGGCGGCGCGATGGCAGCTGCAAGGTGCTCGACGAGACCACCCGTCGCCAGCTCGCGGGCCACCATGACCGCGTTGCACACCGCCGTCGACGTCGAGGAACCGTGGCTGATCACGCACACCCCGTCCACCCCGAGGAGCATGGCGCCGCCCGTCTGCTCGGGATCGACCGCCACGGCCACGGGCACGAGGTGGGGCACCAGCACCTCGGCGGCCGCCTTGGTGGCGTCGTCGGTGCCGAACACCGACACGAGCACGTCGAGGAGGAACCGGACGGCGCCCTCGAGCGACTTGAGGGCCACGTTGCCCGTGAACCCGTCGGTCACCACCACGTCGGCGGGGCAGGGCAGAAGGTCCCGACCCTCGACGTTGCCGACGAAGCGCAGGCCCAGGTCGCCGGCGGCCAGCAGCGCATGGGCCTCCTTGACGAGCGGGGTGCCCTTGGTCGCCTCCTCCCCGATCGACAGGAGGGCGACGGCCGGGTCCGCCACCCCGTAGCGCTGCTTGGTGTACGCCGCGGCCATCTGGGCGAACTGGACCAGCATGGCCGGCGTGCACTCGGCGTTGGCGCCGGCGTCGACCAGCACGGCCGGCGGGCCGCCAGGTCGCGGGAGCGGGGTGGCGATGCACGGGCGGGCGACGCTCGGCAGGCGCCCCATGCGCAGCAGGGCGGCAGCCATGGTGGCGCCGGTGTTGCCGGCACTGACCATGGCCGATGCCTTGCCGTCGCGGACAAGCTCGGCCACCCGCACGAGGGAGGAGTCCTTCTTGCGCCGGACGGCCTGCCCGGCGTCCTCTTCCATCCCGATGACCTCGGTGCACGCCACGAGCTCGAGACCGGCAGGATCGCCCACGAGCTCGGGCGGCCCCACCAGCACCACGGGCACACCGTGCTCCTCGGCGGCCTGCCGGGCGCCGGCGACGATCTCCCCCGGGGCCCGGTCACCACCCATCGCGTCGACCGCCACGGGGAGGGCCGCCAGCTCGGCCGGCGAGAGGCGCCGGCCCCGGCGGGTCACGTCAGTCGACCTCGACGGCCTGGCGCCCCTTGTACCACCCGCAGTTCGGGCACACGACATGGGGCAGCTTCGCCTGGTGGCAGTGAGGGCAGACGCTCCTCGGCGGCGGTGTCAGGCGCCAGTTCGCGGCCTGGCGGCTGCGGCTCTTGGCCTTGGACGTCTTCTTCTTGGGGACTGCCATCCTCGTTCAACTCCCGATCAGCCCGGCTGCTGGCTGCTGCCGGCGCCTGCCGCCGGCTGGGCTTCGCCCGTCTCTCCGGCGGCCGACCTCAGGTGGCGCGCCGGGCACGCCCCGCGGGCGGACCCTCCTCGGGGGTCGACCGGAGCACGTCGAGGTTAGCCCACCTCGGGTCCCTGGGCGCCACGCAGTCGCAGGTCTCCACGTTGAGGTCGGCGCCGCACGAGGGGCACAGCCCGCGGCAGCCCTCTTGGCACAGCGGGGCCATGGGCAGCTCGAGGGCCACCGCGTCGCGGACCATCGGGCGCAGGTCGAGCTCGTCGTCGACGATCGGGTACGCCTCGTCGTCGAACGGGGCCGGCGCGGCGCGGCGCTCCACGAAGCGCTCCCTCACCGCCACGTCGAGCTCACCGCCCACCCCGATGGCGCAACGTCGGCAGACCCCGCTCCAGGGAGCCCTCACGGTGCCCGTGACCATGACCCCGCCGGGGAAGGACTCGAGCACGACGTCGCACGTCGCCTCGCCCCCTTCGGGGAATGCGCTGTCGGCCGCAGTGGGTGGCCGCAGCGAGCCGTCGGGGTCGAGCACGCCGGTGCGGACCTCGTGCCAGCGCGTGCCCGAAACCCGGCGCAGCCGCGCCACGTGCACCACGAAGGGGTCGACGACCATGACGGCTTCCTCCTCCGGCTGCAGGATCCCGCTCCTCCGCCCCCGCTCCCCCGCCCCGGCGCGGCTGTCGTCAGGCGAGGTCCTGGTCGAAGAACCCGTCGCGCGTGTCGGGGGTGTCGGCGGGTCCCTCGGGAGCCGGCGCGGACGGCGTCGTGGCCTGCAGCCTCTCGCGCCCAGAGCGTACCGTGCGCACGAGCCGGTCGAGCACGATCTCCATGCCGGCGAGCTTGCGATCGCAGTAGTCCTCGGCCTCGTGGCGCATCCGTCGGGCCTCCTCGTTGGCGTCGTCGAGGATCCGCTGGGCCACCTGCTTGGCCTGGCGGACGATCTCGGTGCGCGACACCATCCGTTCGGCCTGGGCGCGCACCTCTTCCATGAGCGCCTCGGCCTCCCGTGCCCGCTCCTCCATGAACACGTCGCGCTCCTTGAGAAGCCACCGGGCCTGGCGGAGCTCGTCGGGCAGCCGCTCGATCGCCGCCTCGAGCAGGTCCACCAGCTCGTCGCGGGGTACGAGCACCGACGCCGAGAGGGGCATCGCCTTGGCGCCGCGGACGACGTCGACCGCCCGGCGGAGCAGCTGCTCGGTGTCGAGCTGCTCGGCCGCCTCCGGGGCCGCCGGCTCCCCCGCGGCCACGGTCACTCCTCGAGCGGGGAACGCTCGGGGACGCCCGGGAGCTCGAGGCCGCCGAAGCGTTCGGCCAGGCGGGCTGCAACGGGCTTGGGCACGAAGGCCGACACGTCGCCACCGAACCTCGCCACCTCGCGCAGCAGGCGGGAGGCGATGAACGAGTGCTTCGAGCTCGTGGGAATGAAGAGGGTCTCGACACCCGACAGCTGCCGGTTCATCTGGGCCATCTGGAGCTCGTTCTCGAAATCGGACACCGCGCGCAGTCCCTTCACGATGGCGGTGGCCTCGACCTCGCGAGCCACGTTCACCACGAGGGTCGACATCGACACGACCCGGATCCCCTCGAGGTGGGCGAGGGACTCCTCGACCATGTGCTTGCGCTCGTCGAGCCCGAAGAGCGGCTCGCTCTTCTGGGGATTGCGGACGGCGGCCACGACCACCTCGTCGAAGAGGCGCGCCGCGCGCTCGACCACCTCGAGGTGCCCGTTGTGGAAGGGGTCGAAGGAGCCGGGGAAGAGCGCGACGGTCACGAGCCGCCTGCCTGGGGGCCAGGGACGGGGTCCGGCGGGGCGGCGGCGTGCAGCACGGTCACGAGCGTACCCCCGTATCGGCGAGTCCTGGCCACGGTCCAGCCCCCGGGGACGGCCACCGGCCCGGCGGACTCGAGGACGGCCACCTGTGCCGGGAGCGCCGCGAGCAGCTCCTCCCAGGCCGTGTACGAGTACGGGGGGTCGCAGAACGCCACGTCGACGCGCGCTGCCCTCGCCACCCAGCCGGGCAGCACGCCCCGGACGCAGCGGCAGTGCTCGCCGGCCAGGCCCGTGGCCTCGAGATTGGCGCGCACCGCGGCGAGGGCGGCCGGGTCCTCGTCCACGAACACCACCGACGCCGCGCCGCGCGAGAGGGCTTCGATGCCGAGGGCCCCGCTCCCGCAGAACAGGTCGGCCACGGTGAGCCCCGCGACGCCACCCATGGAACCGAGGATGTCGAAGACCGCCTCGCGGACCCGGTCGGAGGTCGGGCGGACCCGGCCGGGCAGACGCGCCCGGAGGCGCCGGCCCCGGCTGCGGCCGCCGATGACTCGCATCCTGGCCAGGGTAATGCCGGGCCGCGCCAGGCGGTCGGCGTCAGCTGCGGAAGAGGAAGGCCGCCTCCTCCTCGTCGAGGAACAGCCGGAGCTCCTCGGCGAGGACCGGGTGGCGCTCGAGAACGGGATCGCTCGCGGCCAGGTCCTCCGCCACGCGCCTTGCCTGGTCGAGGAGGTCGCGGTCGCGCTGCAGCGAGGCCAGCTTGAGGTCGCTGCGCCCTTTCTGGCGGGTCCCGAGGATCGTGCCCTCGCCGCGCAGGAGGAGGTCGACCTCGGCGAGCTCGAAGCCGTCGGCGGTCGCCTCCATGGCCTCCAGCCTCGCCTTCGCCTCGGGGCCGGGCGCCTCGCCCAGCAGGTAGCACCAGCTCGGCCAGCCGCCGCGGCCGACCCGCCCCCGCAGCTGGTGCAGCTGGGCCAGGCCGAAGCGCCCCGCGTCCTCCACCACGATCACCGTCGCCTCGGGCACGTCGACGCCCACCTCGATGACGGTCGTCGCCACCAGCACCGGTACCTCGCCGGAGCGGAAGCTCCGCATCGCCGCGTCCTTCTCCGGCGCCGACATCTGGCCGTGGAGCAGGCCGAGGGGGATGCCCGTGAGCACCTCGCCAGCGAGCCGCTCGCGCTCGTCGACAGCGGAGCGGGCCTCGACACGGTCCGATCCCTCGACGAGTGGGCACACCACGTAGGCCCGCCGGCCGGCTGCCACCTCGGTGCGCACCCGGGCCCAGGCCCCCACCTCCTCGAGGGGTGTCCTGGCCCAGGAGGTGGTGACCGGGGTGCGCCCGGGTGGCAGCTCGTCGAGCACGGTCATGTCGAGGTCTCCGAAGACGACCATGGCCGCCGTGCGGGGGATGGGGGTGGCCGTCATGACGAGCAGGTCCGGGTCGCCCCCGTCGGGGGCCGGCCCTGCGGCGTCGCGCCCCTTCTCGCGCAGCGCGGCGCGCTGCTCGACGCCGAAGCGGTGCTGCTCGTCGATCACGACGACGCCGAGGGAGCGGAACCGGACCTCGTCGGTCAGCAGTGCATGGGTGCCGACCAGCAGGTCGACGGTTCCGGACCGCAGGCCCTCGTGCAGGCGCGCCCGCTCGGCGGCGGACGTCCGGTTCGTGAGCAGGCCGACGGCCACCGGCCGGCTCCCCTCCAGCCGGGTGGCGTCGGGGACCACCAGTCCCTCGGTCAGCGAGCGCACGACCAGGTAGTGCTGCTCGGCGAGGACTTCGGTGGGCACCATGAGGGCACCCTGGTGGCCACCTTGGACCCCGGCGAGGAGGGCGGCCACGGCGACCACGGTCTTGCCCGACCCGACGTCGCCCTGGAGCAGGCGGTGCATCGGCACCGGCCCGGCAAGGTCGGCGAAGATCACCTCGAGAGCCCGCCGCTGAGCACCGGTCAGGTCGTAGGGCAGCCCGGCCAGGAACGACTCGACGAGGGTGGCCGGTGGGCCACCGCGGTCTGCGGTCCGGGGGCGGGCCACCTCGCCCGGCGACACGGCGTGGCGGATCGTCCGGGCGTCGCGTTCGAGGGCCCGCTGGCGCAGCACGAGGGCGAGCTGGAGGCGGAAGAGCTCGTCGAAGGCCAGGCGGCGCCGAGCCGGGCCGACGTCGTCCATGGTCTCGGGCCGGTGGATGCCGGCCATCGCCCGGCTGCGGTCCACGAGATGGAGGCGCCGGCGCCAGGGCTCGGGGAGGGGGTCGGCGAAGTGCCCCGAGCGCTCGAGGGCCTCTGCCACGAGGCCGCCGATCTCCCAGCTCGACAGGCCAGCCTTGGCCGACTGCGGGTAGACGGGCACGATCCTGCCGGTGCGCTCGGCGCCCGGGCGGTCCCCGTCCACCCCGACCAGCACGTCGACGACCGGGTTGACCATCTGCCGGGTTCCCCGGAAGGTCTCGAGCTTGCCGAAGAACAGGGCCTGGGAACCTGCGGGGAGCTGGCGGGCACGCCAGCTCTGGTTGAAGAAGACGACGGTCATGGCCCCGGTGCCGTCGTGGACCCGGAGCTCCACGACGACCCTGCCCGTGCGAGCCCGGCGGGCGCGCGTGCTGCGGACCTCGGCCAGCACGACCGCTTCCTCCCCGACTGCGAGGTCGGCCAGGTCGGCCTGGCGGGTCCGGTCCACGTACCGGCGGGGGTAGGTGGTGAGGAGGTCGAGGACGGTCTCCACCCCCCAGGCCGCCAGCGCCGCCGCACGCTTGGCCCCCACGCCCTCGAGCCTCGTGACGGGCAGCCTGCTCAGCGCCCCGAGCCGCCTCCCGCCTGCCGCCGGCCCTGGCGGTGCGGCGCCCCGGGCACCCTGCTCCACCGGCCCGCCGCCAGGGTCTGCCGGCACGCCCCCTGCGGCGCCCCGGGGTGCCGGGAGGCGGCGACGGGTGCCCGCCGGACCGTCCGCCTGGCGCCGGGTCACTCGATCCCGAGCAGGTAGGGGTAGAGGGGCTGGCCGCCGTGGTGGACCTCGGTCGCGATCCCCGGGTGCCGCTCGTGCAGCCACTCGGTGATCTGCCTCGTGTCGGCAGCGCTCGACCCCTCGCCTTCGATGATGGTGACCAGCTCGTGATGGTCGGCGAGCAGCCGCTCGAGGAGACCGCAGGCGGCGAGCGCGGCAGAGCTGCCGACGGAGAGGACGCCCTCCCTCGAGAGGCCGATGAATTGACCGGTTCGGACCGGGCCAGCTTCGGTGTGCGAGTCGCGGACTGCCCGCGTCACCTCGCCGGGCACCACCCGACGAGCCGAGGCGGCCATCGCGGCAACGTTCGCCTCCCGGCCTGCCTCGGGGTCGTAGGCCAGGAGGGCCGCGAAGCCCTCGACGACGCTGCCGGTGGGCACGACCCCCACGGACTTGCTCGTGAGGGCGTCGACCTGCTCGGCCACCGGGGTGATGTTGGGGTTGTTGGGGAGGATGACGACCTGGTCCGACTCGACACCGTCCACTGCCGCCAGGAGCTCCGCGGTCGACGGGTTCATCGACTGGCCGCCCCGCACCTGGGCGTGCACGCCCAGCGAGCGGAAGATCCTGCCCACCCCGTCGCCTGTCACCACCGCGACCACGTCGGTGACCGGCGGTGGTCCGTGGGCCGAGGGCGGCTCGGACGCCGCCTCTCGCACCCAGCGCTCTTCTTCGACCTGCTCGTCGAGGTCCGTCACCCGGATGGACCGCGGACGGCCGGCGTCGATGCCCGCCTCGATCGCGGCACCGACGTCGTCGGTGTGGATGTGGCAGTTCCACAGCCCGTCGCCGCCGACGACCACGATCGAATCCCCGACGCCCGCCCACACCTCCTTGAAGGCGTCGATGGCGTGGTCGGGCGCCTCCAGCAGGTACATGACCTCGAAGCGGAGCCCGCCGCGCGTGTCGGCTCGGTCGCCCGCCAGGGGGGCGAGCACGTCGGCGGCGCGCCCTTCGAGGGTGTCAGGACCGGAGAGGGCGGGCAGCGCCCGGCCATCCACCACGTGGAGCAGGGCGTCGAAGAGCAGCAGGTACCCCGCGCCACCGGCGTCGACCACGCCGGCACGGGCCAGCACCGCCAGGAGCTCCGGCGTGCGGGCCAGCGCGTCCGCCGCAGCCTCCCGGGCCGACGCGACCACCGCCGGCAGGTCTGCCGGCGCCGCCGAACTGGCCGTGGTGGCGGCCTCCCCTGCCGCCCGGGCCACCGTAAGGATGGTGCCCTCCACCGGGCGCACCACGGCCTTGTAGGCGAGGGAGGCGGCCGTCGCCAGGGCGTCGGCCAGCACCGGGGCCTCGACCGCCTCGTGCCGCCCGAAGCACTCCGCCACCCCCCGCAGCAGCTGCGACAGGATGACCCCGGAGTTGCCCCGCGCGCCCATGAGCGACCCGTGCGCGATGGCCTTGCAGACCGCCCCCATCCCGGCGTCCCCCGCCGCCTGCAGCTCGGCCACGACGGCGTCGAGCGTGAGCGCCATGTTGGTGCCCGTGTCGCCGTCGGGGACGGGGTAGACGTTGAGGCGGTTGATCCGGTCCTGGTGCGCGCGGAGCACGTCGCGGTAGGCGATCATGGCCGAGCGGACGTCGGCCGCCTGCAGCGCTGTCAGGACCGCCATCGGTGGGATGCTAACCTTTGCGCCGTTCACGGCGGCCCGACCCCCGGCGGCCCGACCCACCGTGCGCATCCCGGCCGACACGCCACCGAGGAGGATCCGACCATGGCTGCGGTGTGCGAGCTCTGCGGCAAGAAGCCGTCGTTCGGCATGCGCCTCAGCCACTCCCACCGGCGAACCAAGCGACGTTGGGATCCCAACGTCCAGCGGGTGAGGGCCCTCGTCGACGGCACCCCGCGGCGCCTGCACGTGTGCACGGCATGCATCCGCTCGGGAAAGGTCGTCAAGCCGCCCCGCCGCGAGGTCCCGACCGCTTCGCACTGACCGCCCGCCGCCCGGGATCGCCGCCCGCACGCGCCGCGATCCTGGCCGCCTGCGCGATGCGCGACGCCCGCGCTCGAGGAAGGGTCCTCGCCTGAGAGCGGTCCGGCCCTCTGGTCAGAACGAGTGCTGCCACCCGCTGACCCCGAGGGGCGCTCCCGCCAAGGTTCGCTCAGCCGGGTCGTCGGTGCACACACCCACCGGCAGCGGCGGGCGGAGGCCCGCACGGGCGAAGGCCCCACGGAGCCGGTCCCCGTCGGGCGTGGCGATGAGGAGCTCGTAGTCCTCGCCACCGCCGAGCGCCTCGGCCTGCGTCGCCCCGGGGGCAACGGGCACCCCGTCCAGCCGGGCTCCCACGCCTGACGCCCGAGCCAGGCGGTCGAGGTCGAGCGAGAGCCCGTCGGTGACGTCGATCATGGCCGTGGCTCCTGCAAGCCGCGCCGTCCACCCCTCGAGGAGGCGGGCCAGGGGTCGCCGGTGGCGGGCCGCGGGTGTGCCGGCACCGGCGCCGACCCCCGGTGACCCCCGGGCGGCACCCTCAGCCGGGGAGCCGGCCGCCGGGCCCCGGAGCAGCCGGAGCCCGGCCGCGGAGGCGCCGAGCGGCCCGGTCAGGAACAGCCGGTCGCCAGGCGACGCACCGGAGCGGGTGACGGGGCCGGGACCCTCCCCCACGCTGCCGGTGACCGTGACCGCCACCACCACCGTGCTGGCAGCAGAGAGGTCCCCTCCCACGATCGGGCAGCCCCAGCGGGCGGCGGCCTCGGCGAGGCCACGGTTGACGAGCTCGACGTCGGTGCCCGGCGGGGCGCACAGGGCGACGAGGGCATGGCGGGGCCACGCGCCCATCGCACCGATGTCGCTCACGGCTGCGGTCAGGGCCTTCCATCCCAGGTCGTCGAGGCTCACGAGCGACAGGTCGGCGTGGACGCCGCCGACCGTGGCGTCGGTTGCCAGCACCACCGAGGTGCCGGGGATGTGCACGACCGCCGCGTCGTCGCCGATCCAGATCTCTCCGTCGGGAGGCTGGCCGGTGGCGCGCTGGAGAGCGCCGGTGATCCGGGCCAGGAGCTGCTCTTCGGTGGCCGGCCGCCGAGATCCCGGGTCGCTCATCGATGGCCAGCCCGATTTGGGAGCGCCACGGCTCATGCCTAGCATTGGCGGAGGCCCGCCGCGATGGGCCATGGCCACCGGACGTCGCCCGCAGGAAAGAAGGCTTGCATGCCCCCGACCGCCAACCAGAAGCTCATCGCGTGGGTGGACGAGGTGGCATCGCTCACCACCCCCGATCGTGTGGAGTGGTGCGACGGGTCCGAGGAGGAGCACCGGCGGCTGTGCAGGCTGCTCGTCGAGCGGGGGACGTTCACCCCGCTGGACGAGAGCAAGCGACCTGCCAGCTTCTGGGCGCGTTCTGACCCCGGCGACGTGGCCCGGGTGGAGGACCGCACCTTCATCTGCTCAGCACGCGAGTCCGACGCCGGTCCGACGAACAATTGGCGGCACCCGGCCGACATGCGCGCCGAGCTCCGCCGATTGCTCGCCGGCTCGATGGCAGGCCGGACCATGTACGTGGTCCCCTTCTCGATGGGTCCCCTCGGCTCCGACATCTCCCACATCGGCGTGGAGATCACCGACTCGCCCTACGTGGTCGTGTCCATGCGCACGATGACGCGCATGGGCAAGCCCGCGCTCGACGTCCTGGGCGACGAGGGCGAGTTCGTGCCCTGCCTCCACTCGGTGGGCGCGCCGCTGCGCGACGGCGAGGACGACGTCGCCTGGCCCTGCGACCCCGACAACAAGTACATCGTCCACTTCCCCGAGACGCGCGAGATCGTCTCGTACGGCTCGGGGTACGGCGGCAACGCCCTGCTCGGCAAGAAGTGCTTCGCCCTGCGCATCGCCTCGGTCATGGCCCGCGACGACGGCTGGCTGGCCGAGCACATGTTGATCCTGAAGCTCACGTCCCCCGACGGTGAGGTCCGGTACCTGACGGGGGCGTTCCCCTCGGCCTGCGGGAAGACGAACCTGGCCATGCTCATTCCCACCCTGCCGGGCTGGAAGGTGGAGACCATCGGCGACGACATCTGCTGGATGAAGTTCGGCGCCGACGGGCGCCTGCGCGCTATCAACCCCGAGGCCGGCTACTTCGGCGTCGCACCGGGCACCAACCTGCAGACCAACCCCAACGCCATGCGCTCGGTCAGCGCCAACACCATCTTCACCAACACCGCCCTCACCGATGACGGCGACGTGTGGTGGGAAGGCATGTCCGAGCCCCCTGCGAGGCTGACGGACTGGCGCGGCCAGCCCTGGACGCCGGCGAAGGGCACCCCGGCAGCCCATCCCAACGCCCGCTTCACGGCGCCCGCCGTCCAGAACCCGGCCATCGCCCCCGAGTGGGAGGATCCCGAGGGTGTCCCGATCTCGGCGATCCTCTTCGGCGGCCGCCGCGAGTCGCTCGTGCCGCTGGTCTTCCAGTCCTTCGACTGGCAGCACGGGGTCTTCCTCGGATCGATCATGGCGTCCGAGACGACCGCGGCCGCGGCAGGCGCGGTGGGCAATCTCCGGCGTGACCCCTTCGCCATGCGCCCCTTCTGCGGGTACCACATGGGCGACTACTTCGCCCACTGGCTGCGGGTGGGTGCGAGCGCCGACCCCGACGCGCTGCCCAAGATCTTCTACGTCAACTGGTTCCGCAAGGACGGCACAGGCCGCTGGCTGTGGCCGGGCTACGGCGAGAACTCCCGGGTGCTGCAGTGGATCTTCGAGCGCTCGGCGGGGCGTGGCGAGGCAGTGGAGTCGCCGATCGGCTACGTGCCGGCGCCCGGTGCCATCGACCTGACCGGCCTCGACGTCACCGAGCGCGACATGGCAGAGCTCCTCCGGGTCGACCCGCAGGAGTGGCAGCGCGAGATTCCCCTCATCGAAGAGCACTTCGCCACGTTCGGCGACCGGCTCCCGCCTGAGCTGCTGAAGTCCCTCGAGGAGCTGCGAGACCGCCTCGGCGCCTGAGCGGCGACCGGGTCGGCTGCTGCTTCCCCGGCGACCCGCCGGTTCCCCGGCGACCCGCCGGCTGCCCGCTATGGGCCCGCACGTTCGTGGCGGCCGCGACGTGGCGGCCGGGCCACGGCCCGGAGGCGCAGGGCCCGCCGGCTCGTGACGTAGAAGACGCCGCCGACACCGGCCACGGCCGCCATCACGATGTCGCCGGCCGAGAAGGGCAGCGTCACCACCACCGGCACGAGCGCCCCGCAGCACCACACCAGCTGCTGGCGGGTGGCGAACCGGGCGAAGGCGCGACCCTGGGCGGGCACGGGCACGAGGGACTGTGCCAGGGCGTCGAAGGACGGCTGCGCGAGCGACGACGCCACACCGACCACGAGGGCCAGCAGCACCTGAGCGGGCAGCACGCGCCACACCGCCGCCAGTGCCGCCCCGAGGGCGATGAGCCAGATGGCCACCAGCAGGATCTGCTGCTCCGCCAGGTGGCGCCGCAACCGCGGCACCATGGCCAGGCCGATCAGCGACCCGGCGCCGCTCGCCCCGAGCGCCAGCCCGTACCAGGCGAGCGAGGCGTGCTCGCGGCGCAGCCCGAAGGCGAAGAGGAAGACGAGGAAGCCCGCCAGGCCCCTGACGAGCGACATGGTGGTCAGCCCGAAGAGCACCTCGGGGTGGGCGATCGGCTGGAGCGCAGCCAGGTCACGCGAAGCCTGCGACTGCCACGTGCCGGGCAACGGGTCGGTGGGCCCCGGGGCACCGTGGAGGGGCTGGGTGGGCTGAGCCGGGAACGCGGGCCCGCTGCTCGCGGCGCGCCGGCGGCGGACCGGAAGCCGGGCGCCGGCCACAGCCGCGGCGGCGAAGACGAACACGTCCAGGACGAGCACGCCGCTCGCCCCAGCCAGCTTCAAGACGGGCACGCCCGGCGCCGACGCCGCGAAGCCGGCGGCCGTGCCCAGGAGCGTGAGCCTGGCGTTCAGCGCCGCGTAGGCGGGGTGCTCGGTTCCGGGAGCAGGGGGCACGCCGGCCGGCTCGGCGCCCGCGAGCTCCGGTACGAGCGCACCCCGCGTCACGAGGTAGAGCTTCGAGAGCACGAGGATGAGGAAGGCTTCGGGGAAGAGGAGGAGGCTGTGCACGTCGCGCGCCATGAGCGGGCACAGCACCGCCCGGCCGACGGCGGACAGCACGACCATGGCTCGCCGCGCCCCCCGGCTTCGGTCGATCACGGGGCCGAGCAGCGGCGACACGACGGCGAAGGGCGCCAAGGTCAGCACGAGGTACAGGATCACCTTGCTCCTGGCCTCCGTGGGCGAGATGGAGAAGAAGAGCGACCCGGCGAGCGAGATGGTGACCAGGGTGTCGCCGGCCACCATGAGGACGTGAACCAGCGCGAGGCGCCCGAACGGTCGCCGTTGGTCGAAGAGGACGAGCAGCGCCTCCTGCACCTGCACCCGGAACCTGACGATCCGGTCGCCCACGGCCATCGCGCCCCAATGTAGGTGCCCCACCTCCGGCACCAGCGGCTGATCTGCTGGCCAATCTGCTGGCCAGGAGCTGGCTAGCCTGGACCCGACGGCGTCACGGAGCGCCGAGAGGGGTGGGCGGTTCCCGAAGGGGGGTCCATGTCGGTCAGTGCCTACGTGCTCATCCAGACCGAGGTCGGCCGGGCAGCCGAGGTAGCCCGCCAGGTCCGCTCGATCGAAGGGGTGGTGTCGGCCGACAACGTGACCGGGCCATACGACATCATCGCCCGGGCCGAGTCGCGCTCGGTGAACCAGCTCGGACGCCTGGTCGTCGGCGACATCCAGCGGATCGAGGGGATCACCCGCACCGTCACCTGCCAGACCGTCGAGCTCTGAACCGCCGACCGAGCGGGGTCAGCGCGCGGCCTGGGACACCTCGACGAGTCGGTCGAGCACCGCTGCCGCCCTGCCCCGCTCGACCGACTCTGTGGCCAGCTCGATCCCGGCCCCGAGGTCGTCCACCCGGCCCGCCACCACCAGCGCCGCCGCGGCATTGAGCAGCCCAATGTCGCGCCGGGGTCCTCGCTCACCCTCGAGCACGCTCCGGATGACCTTGGCGTTGAAGGCGGCATCGCCGCCGCGCAGGTCCTCCATGGTGGCCGGGGCGAACCCGAGCGCAACAGGGTCCATGCGCCACGACCGGACCTCGAAGGACCCCTGCCCGTCCCCGACCATCTCGACCACGGTCGACGGCGACGTGACGCTCAGCTCGTCGAGGCCGTCGTCGGCGTAGACCACCATGGCCCGGCGGCTGCCGTTGGCACCGAGGACGCTCGCCATCTTGGTCGCCATGGCAGGGTCGCTCACCCCGACCAGCTGGCGGTCGACCCTGGCCGGATTGGCCAGCGGGCCAAGGAAGTTGAACACCGTCGGGATCCCGAGCTCGCGCCGGATCGGCCCGAGGTGGCGCAGGGCCGGGTGGAAGCGAGGGGCGTAGCAGAAGCCCATGCCTGCTTCGGCCACGCAGCGGGCCACGCCGGCCGGGCCGAGGTCAACCGCCACGCCGAGCGCCTCGAGCACATCGGCGGTGCCGACCGACGACGACGCGGCCCGGTTGCCGTGCTTGCACACCGCCACGCCGGCACCCGCCGCGATGCACGCCGCGATCGTCGACACGTTGATGCTGCGCAGCCGGTCGCCTCCGGTGCCGACCACGTCGATAGCCGGGCACGGGAGCATGAGCGGCTCGGCACGGGCGAGCATGGCCCGCACGAGCCCGGTCATCTCTTCGACCGTCTCCCCTTTGGCGCGCAGCGCCACGAGGAGAGCCGCCGTCTGTGCCGCCGTGGCCGATCCGTCGAGCACCTGGCCGATCACGAGCTCTGCGTCGCGCTCGCCGAGCGACCCGGCACCGAGCAGGCGACCGAGCACGGACGGCCAGCCCCCCAGCTCGTCGAACTCGCTCACGCCGGGGCAGGTTAGCCAAGGGCCGGGTGCCCAGGACGGCCGGGCCGGCAGGTGACAGGGCCGGCAGGTGACAAGAGCCGGCAGGTGGCGAGGGAGCTCCCCTGCGGACCGGTGGCGCCCGAAGGGCAGCCCTGTCAGGCCGAGCGGCGGCGCTGGCGGATGATGCGCCGGCGCTCCCGCTCGGTCGCGCCCCCCCAGATGCCGTCGCGCTCGCGTGTCGCCAGCGCGTGCTCGAGGCAGGCCTGTCGCACGGCGCACTGCGCGCAGACGGCCTTGGCCGCCGCCGCGTCGGCGTCGTCGTCCGTGACCGGATAGAAGATCTCGACGTCGAGCCCCCGGCAGGCAGCATGCCTGCGCCACGTGGCGGCGGCATTCATGGAAGGCACATCCTCATCACAGGCGGTATCGTCAGGTTCCGCTCGTCCGGCCGCATCGCCGGGGCAGCCCGCGCCTGCGCCGAAACCGGCAGAACGGCGATTATTGCCCACCCCGACACCGCCTGTAAAGACCCGGGCACGCCGGCGGTCGGGGCCGAGCAAGAGGACGAGCGAACGGCGAGCCGGGCGGTGCCAGCCGCGCCGCGAGCTGGTCCGGACCTAGCCAAGCGGCAACGGCACGGTACGCCCTTGGAGATCGGCCAGGAGCTCCTGGCGCGTCGGCTCGCCGAGCACCGTCCGGGCCTCGTAGGCGGGATGCCTGACCGCCACCGCCACGGTGCCCTCGGCGAAACGGTCCACCTCGTCGCTGCCGAAGGCGAACCGCAGGTAGTGCACGGCCGGCGTGACCGCCTCACGGGTGAGGGACTCGGCGTGCGACTGCTCCGGCTCGCTCGGCACGGCTGGACGGCCCGGGCCGGGCGGCAGCTGGATCTCGAGGGCGCGCTCGACCCCCACGAGCGAGGGGAGCCACCGGCGGAGCTGCCCCTCGTCGGTCAGCTCGATGAACAGCGTCGCCGACAGCTCTCCCTCGCTCGGGAGCAGCCGGTTGTAGACGTCGAGCTCCTCTTGGATGCCCTCGTCGGTGGCGATCCGCTCGACCCGGGCCATCTCCTGCACCTGGAACCGGACCGTGTCGAGGCACTCGAACACGAGCGTCATGATGGGGCCCAGCGGGACGCGCCGGATCCGCTTGCGCGCCATCACCCGGCGCCGGTAGTCGTCGCGCACGCGCTCGTACGCGCGCAGGTCGAGGACGTCGTCGACCGTCAGGGGGCGGGGGACGGTCCCCCCCGTCACGAGACCGACTCGAGGCCCTTCGTGAACCGGCCAGCGTGCGACTTCTCGGCGCGGGCCAGCGTCTCGAGCCACTCGGCGATCTCCTCGAACCCCTCCTCGCGCGCCGTCTTGGCGAAGCCCGGGTACATCTCGGTGTACTCGTAGGTCTCGCCCTCGATGGCGGACTTGAGGTTGTCCTTGGTGGCCCCGACCGGCACCCCGGTGACCGGGTCGCCGATCTCGCGCAGGAAGTCGAAGTGGCCGAACGCGTGCCCGGTCTCCCCTTCGGCCACCGAGCGGAACAGGGCGGCGACGTCCGGGTACCCCTCGACGTCCGCCTTCTGGGCGAAGTACAGGTAACGCCGGTTGGCCTGGCTCTCCCCGGCGAAGGCCTCCTTCAGGTTGGCCTCGGTCTTGGACCCCTTGAGCGTGGGCATCTTGCGGCTCCTCCGTTTCTCGTTGTCTTCTCGATGTCTTCTCGTCGTCCGCGTGGACTGTTCCCGCTTGGTCTTTCAGCTTTCCTTCGCTACCACGACTGCTGCGAGGCTGTTCGCCTGCCCTCCTGCACGAGGTGACGCCGGCAGTGCCGCTCGCGGCCGGCGGCTCACCTCAACCCGCCCCTGGCCGCTCCGAAGCACGATCCCGCGCCAGTGCAGGTCCCCGGCACTCCTCGCAGAGCCCGCGGAACACCACCTCGGCGTGGCGCACGTCATAGCCCTGGTCGTGCCCGGGGGGCACGGCCAGCTCCGGATAGTCGACGTCCAGATCGCGCACCTTCTTGCAGGAACGGCACACGAGATGCGAGTGAGCCCGCTCGACGTTGGGGTCGAAGCGGACCATGCCCGTGCCGAGGTCGAGGGCGGCGATCTCCCCCATGTCCGCCAGCTCGTAAAGGGTCTGGTAGACCGTCTTGAGGGAGATGGTCGGGACCTCGGCACGGACCGCCTCGTACACGGCCTCGGCAGACGGGTGGGTGGCGTTGCCCTCGAGCAAGCGGAAGATGCTCTGGCGCTGTGCGGTGACCTTGCGGCCGGAGCGCCGGAACAGCTCGCTGAGCTCGTCGGGGGAACGCATCGATCCCACTCTAGCACCAACGATTGTTAGTTGACAATGATTGGCGATTTGCCCGGGCCGGCCGTGGAGACCGAAGGGCCCGGCGAGCCCGGCGGGCGCGCCGGACAGGTCTGCCGGGGCGGCCAGGGAAGCGGGCCTGCCCCGTGTGGCAGGCTGTGCCGGTGACCGACGGCCCTGGGCTGCCCGGCCCGCCCGCGGCGGCCCGCCGCCTCCGAGCATCCCCCGCGACCTCCGTCGCGCCGGGGCCGGGCCCAGCGGGTCGGCGCCCCCGCGGACCGGCCGATCGGAGCGCGAACTGCGGCAAGGCACCGAGACCGGCCCGACGGGGGCTCCGCCGGTGAGGGGGTCGCGGTGACCAGGCCGGCGGCGAGCGTGCTGGTCGTCGACGTCGGCACGTCGGGGGTCCGAGCCGGGGTGGTGCGGCCCGACGCCACCGTCGAGCACGTGCACTACGTGGCCACACCGGCGCGGTCGCCCGCCGACGGCCTCGTCGAGGTGGACGCCGAGCTGGTCGCTCGTGCCGTCCTCGACGTGGCGGGCGCGGCGCTGGCCGCCGAGGGTGGCCCTGTGGGCGCGGTCGGCATCGCGAACCAGCGCGCCACGACCGTGGTGTGGGAGCGGTCCACCGGCCGGCCGGTGGGTCCCGGCATCGGCTGGCAGGACCTGCGGACGGTGGGCACGTGCCTCGCCATGCAGGCCGAAGGCCACCGCTTCTTGCCCAACGCCTCGGCAACCAAGCTGGCGGCCGTCCTCGACCAGGTCGACCCCGATCGATCGAGGGCGCGCGAGCTGTGCTTCGGCACGGTGGACACCTGGGTCGCCTGGACGCTGTCGGGCGGAGCGGGCGGCCAGGCCCTGCACGTCACCGATGCCACCAACGCCGCCGTCACCCAGCTGCTCGACTTCGAGTCCCTGCGGTGGGACCCGTCGGTGCTGTCGTCGCTGCGCATCCCCGCCGACATGCTCCCGGCGGTCGTGGACTCCTCGGGGTTCGTGGGCGAGGCCAGTGCCCTCGCCGGCTCGCCGCCCATCGCAGGGCTGGCAGGCGACCAGCAGGCCTCCCTCGTCGGCCAGGGCTGCACCCGGCCAGGGCTGGCAAAGGCCACCTTCGGCTCCGGGGGCATGCTCGACCTGTGCACCGGCCTCGCTCGTCCGGCCACGCCCCAGCGCGGTGAGGCGGGGACCTTCCCCATCGTGGCGTGGCGCCGCGACGGCGTCGACACCTGGGGCCGCGAAGCCATGATGCTCTCGGCCGGCTCCTGCATCGACTGGCTCCGCGACGACCTGGGGCTGCTCGCCACGAGCGCAGAGTCGGCCGAGGTCGCCGCCCGCAGCGCCAGCACCGGGGACCTGTGGTTCGTGCCCGCCCTCATGGGGCTCGGCGCTCCGGTCTGGGACTTCGGCGCACGGAGCCTCCTGCTGGGGCTCACCAGGGGCACGGGCCGGGCCGAGGTGGTCCGCGCCGTGCTGCGGGGCATCGCCCACCGCGGAGCAGACCTGCTCGAAGCGGCAGAGGCCGACAGCGGGTTGCGAGTCGGCGCGCTCCGGGTGGACGGGGGCATGTCGGCCAACGAGGTCTTCGTCCAGGAGCTCGCCGACGCCTGCGGGCGGCCGGTGGACGTGTCGCCGGTGACCGAGGCGACCACCTTGGGCGCCGGGTTCCTCGCCGGCATCGCCCTCGGCACGTGGAAGGACGAGGAGGATGCCGCCCGAGCCTTCACGCCCGCCCGCACGGTGGAACCCGTGCTCGGCGACGCCGAGCGCCGCCGGGTGCGGGCACGCTGGCTCGAGGCACGGGACCGGGCACGACGGAGCATCCCCGAGCTGTCGGCGATCGAGTTCTGATGGCGTCGGCGACCGTGCCCGTCACCGATGGCGCCTCGCCGGCACACGAGCACGTCGAGCTGGCGCGGGCACTGCACGCCAACCTCCGCGGGGTCCTGCTCGGCGCCCAGGGGGCGGTGACGGCGGCCGTGGTCGCGGCGCTGTCGGGGGGGCATCTGCTCATCGAGGACGTGCCCGGCGTGGGCAAGACCCTTCTCGCATCGGCGCTTGCAACGTCGCTCGGCGCCCGTCTGGCCCGGGTGCAGGGGCACCCGGACCTGCTGCCGACCGACGTCACGGGCGTGTCGGTGTACGTGCCCAGCACCTCCACCTGGGAGTTCCGGCCGGGACCGGTGTTCGCCCACGTCGTGCTAGTCGACGAGCTGAACCGCACCCCACCACGCACGCAGTCGGCTCTCCTCGAGGCCATGGAGGAGCAGCAGGTGTCGGTCGACGGCGAATCGTGGTCCCTCCCGTGCCCCCACGTGGTGCTCGCCACCCAGAACCCCGCTGGCCAGCTCGGCACCTACCCCCTCGTCGAGAGCCAGCTCGACCGCTTCGCCCTGTCGACGTCCGTCGGCTACCCCGACGAGGAGACCGAGACCCTGCTGACCCTCCATCACGGTGGGCGCGACGCCCTGGCCCGGCTCCGCCCGATCTGCCGGGTGGAGGACTGGGCCCGGGCGATCGCCGCCACCCGCCAGGTCCACGTCGCCCCCGAGGTGGCGCGCTACGCGGTGGCGCTCA
>Ga0070738_10002314_pt1 | contig 30204 bp, 32 predicted proteins | sample Coa_R2_2_FD_66446 | JGI IMG/M metagenome (GOLD analysis project Ga0070738, IMG submission 66446) | Surface soil microbial communities from Centralia Pennsylvania, which are recovering from an underground coalmine fire - Coalmine... | ecosystem: Environmental > Terrestrial > Soil > Unclassified ...
ACGAACCGCTGCAACATGATGTGCGATCCCTGCTTCATGGACGCGAACCAGGTCGGGTACGTCCACGAGCTCGCGCTCGACGAGATCCGGGAGATCCTCGACGCCTCGATCGCGTTCAAGCCGCGGCGGCAGATGACCGTGCAGTTCTCCGGCGGCGAGCCGACGATGTCGCCGCACTTCCTCGAGGCGTGCCGCTACGCGAAGCAGGTCGGCTACTTCAACGTCCAGGCGGCCACCAACGGCCTGCGCTTCGCGCTCGAGCCGGAGTTCGCGCACCAGGCCGTCGCCGCGGGGTTCGACCTCGCGTACTTCCAGTTCGACGGCGTCACGAACAACGCGAACAGCCACCGGCACATCACCAATCTGTTCGACGTCAAGGCGAAGGCCATCGACATCATGCACCAGGCGGGCATCCAGATCCTGCCGGTCACCACGGTGGTCAAGGGCGTCAACGACGACCAGGTCGGTCCGCTCGTCGACTACGCGATAGAGAACTGCGACAAGCTCGACGGCGTCTCGTTTCAGCCTGTGTCGTTCACGGGGCGCGACGAAGAGGTGACCGACGAGCAGCGGCACAGCCGGCGGTACACGACGTCGCACCTCGCGTACGACCTGCACAAGCACACCAACGGCAAGATCGACGCGCACCGCGACTGGTTTCCGCTCGGCGCGATGGGCGCGTTCGGCGCGCTCGCCGATCACCTGCGCTCGCTCAACGGCCCGCAGGGCCCGACTTTCGGCTCCGTCGGCTGCTCGTGCCACCCGAACTGCGGCGCGAGCGTCGTGCTCGTCGCCAATCGCAAGACCAAGGTCTGGTCGACGGTGACGCAGTTCTTCGACCTCGGCCAGTTCATGAAGGACATCTCGGTCATCTGCGACACGGCGCGCGGAAAGACGCTCAGCCTGACGCAGATCGCGCTCGCCTTCCTGCGCAACTACGATCAGAAGAAGGCCCCTTCGGGCTTCAGCCTGAGCGAGTTCTTCAAGCTCTTCTTCTACGGCAAGATGCGCGGCATGATGGGCCGCGAGATCAAGGAGCAGGACTGGCGCATCCTCTGGGTGGGCGGGATGTGGTTTCAGGATCTCTGGACGTACGACTTCCGGCGAACCGAGATGTGCGTCATCCCGTACGCCACGCAGGAGGGCGAGATCTCGTTCTGCGCGTACAACACGGGCGTCGGCTGGCGGCAGATCGTCGAGAACATGCACACGGTCGCGCGCACGAAGGAATGGTTCGAAGCCCGGGGACGCCACCAGATCTACGCGGGCAACAAGCCGGTGCCGCTCGACGGTCGCAAGAAGCTGCCCGTCCTCGGGGCCGCGCAGCCGGTCCCGACCGGCGCGCACATCGTCAACGTGGGCTGAGTCGCGAGGCAGTCGCGCGCGCAACGCTCGAGCGTCGCGCGCGCGCGCGGGCGGCGCGGGGATTGCTGCGCACCGGCGGTCGAGAGGTGCGCGTCATGGCCGACAGCAAGAGGCTCGTATCCGAACAGCTGGCCGGCGCGGCGACCCTGCGGATCGGCAGCCCTGCCTTCGAGCCGGGCGGTCGCATTCCGGTGCGGTACACGGCCGACGGGGCGGGGGTGTCGCCGCCCCTGAGCTGGAGCGCCGCGCCGAGCGAGGCCAAGATGCTCGTCCTCGTGGTCGAGGACCCGGACGCGCCTCGAGCCGACCCCTACGTGCACTGGGTCGCGTACGACATGGCCCCGGAGACCACCGCGCTGCCGGAAGGTGTGCCGCCGCCCGGTCGACCCGGAGGGCTCGCGAGGATGCGGCAAGGCCCGAACGCGGGTGGCTCGCTCGGGTGGACTCCCCCTGCCCCGCCGCCCGGGCACGGCACGCACCACTATCACTTCGAGCTCTTCGCGCTCGACGACAGGCTCGCGCTGCCCGACGACGCCACGCGGGACGAGCTCGCGCGCGCGATGGAGGGCCACGTGCTGGCGAGCGGGGAGCTCGTCGGCACCTACGCGCGCTGACGGCCGCGGCGCCGCGGCGCCGGCGCGCGTGAAGCCCGCGAGGGTCCCGCGGGCCGGCGCGCCTCCTTGAGCAAGCGGAGCAAGCGCTCGAGCAGCGCGAGCAGGTCCGCGGTCGTGAGCGCGCCGACCAGCCGCCCTCGCGCGACGACCGGCAGGCAGCCCACACGGCGACTCCTCATGAGCCGCGCCGCGCGCCGCAGGTCGGTCGACGGCGAGACGGTGACCACGTCGGTCGTCATCAGGTCGGCGACGCGCCGGCCCATGCGCCGGTGGACGCCGCCGAACGGCCCGGACAGGTGATGCGCCGACAGCACGCCGACGACCTCTCCCTGATGGAGCACGACCAGGTGCTCGACCCCCAGCTCGCGCATGCGCTCCCACGCGCCCGTCGCGCTCTCGTCCGGCGCGGCGGTCGCCGGCCCGGCGCGCAGCACGTCGCCCACCCGGGTCGGCGACGTCGCCGGCGCGGTCGCGCCGAATTTGCGCGAGCGCGAACCGGCGTCGGAGCTCGAAGGCGCGCGGCGCCGCCCGCGGGGGCTGCCGCCGCTGGCTGCTCGTTCGACGGGAGCCACGGCCATCGCAGCGTAGCGACGCGCGTGCCGGTCGGAAATGGCCGCCACGCCGCGCACGCGAGCGCGGCCGGCACGGCGCCTGCTTCTGCTTGCGGACATGAAGACCCCTCATACCCGCAGCGCCTCCCGCCTTTCGCTCCTCGGCGTCGTCGTCCCCGCGCTGGTCCTCGCGACCGCGGTCGGATGCGCGCCTGCCGTCGACGTGCACACGATGACGGCGCCGTCGGCCCACTTCGAGCGGTATCGCACCTTCGCGTTCGATCCGACGCAGGCGGCCCCCGACGCGTACGCGCTGTCGGCGCAGTCCGGGGCCGTGCGCGCGCGCATCCAGGAGTCGGTCGCCACGATCCTGGAGGGCCGCGGTTACGTGCCGGCGGGCTCCGGCAAGGCGGACCTCGTCGTGCGCATCGAGACCGGGCGTCGCGAGCCGACGCCGGCCGAGCGCGTCGGCCAGCCGCAGCCCGGGCAGGCCGAGATGCAGTACACCGCCACGCTCGACGACGAGTCGCTCGACCGCGTCGAGGGTGCGTTCATCGTCGACGCGTTCGACGCCGACTCGCACCTGCTCCTCTGGCACGGCTCCGCCCGCGCCGCGGTGGACCCGACCCGGGTCGACTACGGCCGCCTGCAGCGCGCCGTCGACCACGTGCTCGCCACCTTCCCGGCGCGCACCGCCCCTTGACTGTCCCGCCCGCCCGCGCAGGAGGTGTCCCGATGAACCGAACGAACTGGGCCCTGGTGGCCTGCGCGTCGCTCCTGGCGACGGCGTGCGTCTCCAAAGCGGAATACGACGGCGTCGTGCAGAGCGCGGAGCAGGCCCGCGCCGAGCTCGCGCGCCGAACGAGCGAGTGCGCCGACCAGCGCGGGCGCCTCGAGAAGCGGGTCGCGGAGCTCGACACGGGGCGCGCATCGATGCAGAAGCAGCTCGACGACGCGACCGCCGTCTACGAGCAGCTCTCGAAGGAGCTCAAGCGGCTCGGCGAGGACTCGCAGTCGCTGCTCGCGAACAACGGCAGCCTCAAGGCCGCCCTCGACTCGTCGCGCGCGCGCCTCGACGAGCTGCGCCGCGCGCAGATGGCCGCCGAGGCCCGCGCGGCCCTCTACCGCGAGCTGGCCCTCAAGCTAAAGGGCATGGTCGACGCCGGCGACCTGGCGATCACGCTGCGCGACGGGCGCATGGTGCTGCGCCTGTCGAACGACGTCCTGTTCGACTCCGGACGCGCGGAGCTCAAGCCGGCGGGCAAGCGCGCCCTGCGCGAGGTGGGCGACGTGCTCCGCACGCTCGCCGACCGCCAGTTCCAGATCGCCGGGCACACGGACAACGAACCGATCCGCCTGTCGCCGTACCACTCGAACTGGGAGCTCTCGACGGCCCGGGCGCTCGAGGTCGTGAGCTTCCTCGTGGCGCAGAAGGTGCCGCCGCGCGCGCTGTCGGCGGCCGGCTACGGCGAGTTCGACCCCGTCGACGCCAACGACACGGCCCCGGGCCGATCGCACAACCGGCGAACGGAGATCACCCTGCAGCCGAACATCGACGAGCTCGTGGCGATGCCGAACACGCCTTGACGGCCGCCCGCCGAGGTCCGCGCCGCGCACCCCCGCGACGCAGCGGCGCGCGCTCGCCCTCACGCTACGGACGTCGGCGCGGCCGACGGGGGCTCGGCCGACGCGGGCGGAAACCAGAGCGTGAAGGTGGCGCCCTTGCCGGGCGCGGTCTCGAGACGCACCGCGCCGAGGTGCCGGTGCATGGTCGCGTAGACCATCGAAAGCCCCAGGCCGGTGCCCTCCGCCCCCTTGGTCGTGAAGAACGGCTCGAAGACGCGCGCCTGCACCTCGGGGCTCATGCCAGGGCCATCGTCGGTCACGCCGATCCACCCGCCGTCCCGCTCCTGTCCCGTGCGGATGGTGATGTTGCCGCCGTTCGGCATCGCGTCGATGGCGTTGACGATGAGGTTCAGGACCGCCGAGACGATCTCGCTGGGCTGCCCGAGGACCGCCGGAGGCGACCCGAGCTCCTCGTGGATGCGGCTGAGCCTTCCGCCGCCCGACGCCATGCGCGGCCGCGCCAGCTCGACCGCCTCGTGCGCCAGCGCGTTCAGGTCCACCGCGATCGCCTTCGAGTCCGGCGACTGACGGCTGAACTGCCGCAAGCGCTCGAGCACGTCCAGCCCTCGCCTGAGCACCTGCTTCATCTCGCCGAGCGTCTCCTCCACCTGCCGCGCGTCGCCGCGCGCGTTCGCGCGGCCGGCGATCTGCATGTGCAGCGAGAGCGGATTGAGCACGTTGCGCAGGTCGTGCGACACGCCGGCGGCCATCTGCCCGAGGGCGCGCAGCTTCTCGCTGCGGGCGAGCGCCTGTCGCGACGCGCGCAGCTCTTCGTTCGCGATCACGAGCGACCCGAGGTGGGCCGTCGTGGCGAGCATGCTCGCGGCCAGATCGACCAGGGCCGTGGCGAGCTCGCCGTGCCAGGGCTCCCGACCGTCGTCCGGCGCTCGCCAGAGCAGGACGACGGCGCCGAACAGCCCTCCGGAGCTCACGAGCGGCAGCGTGCGCGCCTCGACGAAGCGCTCGCACCCGGCGGCGGCGAGGAGTGACCGCCCGAACTCGCTGCTGATCTCGTCGGCCCCCAGGGTCCGCGAGGCGATGCTCGGGGGCAGGTTGCGGGAGGCCGCGAGCGACAGGCGCTCGCCGGTCACCTGGAACACGGCGACCGCGTCGACCCCCGCGACATCGACCAGCGTGTCCGCCAGAAACTGCAAGGCCTGGTCGGTCGCCTTGTGATCCGACACGAGCCTCGCGAACTGCGCGAGCGATCGAATGGCCTGGAGTCTGCGCACGCCCCGCGAGTGTATTTCCCGCCCCGACCTTCCGCCAGGGCCGCCCGTTCGGCAGCGCTCGGGTCGCCCGCGCGCGCCCGCGCGCCGGCTGCCCGGCTCCCCCCGGGGCCCCGCTCCGCGGCGTCACCGCGTCACGCGCCGAGCATCCGAACGGCGCGGACGAGCCGCTCGGCGGCGGCGAGCCGCTCGGCGAGGTCGTCGACGTCGACGGGCTTGGGCAAGAAGTCGTCGACCCCCCGGCGCACGCCGTCCATGAGCCGCGCCTCGTCGTAGAACGCCGTGACGAGGACGACGTACGCGTGGGGATCGCGGTGCTTGAGCGTCCGGCAAAGATCGAGGCCGCTCATGCCCGGCATGTTCCAGTCGGAGATCACGATCGCCGCCGGCCGAAGCTCGTACTCGCGCACCGCGTCTTGCGCGCTCGCCGCGCTCCGGCAGGGGTGCCCGAGCTCGCGCAGGATCGCGGCGGTCGCGCGCAGCGTCGCCTCGTCGTCGTCGACGACCAGAACGTCGAGCGGCTCGGGCGCGCCCGGGGCGTGCTTGGGCGGACCGGATGCGAGCTCCGCGAAGCGCGCGAGCTCCTCGCCGAGCTGCGAATGCAGCGCCGCGACCCGTCGCTCCGACGGGTGATGGAAGTCGACCTGATCGACCAGCGCGCGGACGAGCGCGGCCTGGGCCCGGAGCCCCTCGTCGCGCGCGGCGACCCCGAGCGCGGCGGCCCGCTGCGCGATGGCCTCGACCAGCGTGAGCGCAGACTGTGTGGACATCGTGCGCGGCCCGAGTGCAAGCGGGGAGCCAAGGGTGTCCTGCCGGCGAGCGGCGTGCTCACTCGAAGCTTCGACCGCTCGCGCGGCGAGCGCCGTCGCCCCGCGCCGGTCGGCCGCCCGAGGGGCGCGCTGCACGCCTTTCCCCTTTGCGCAGGAACTGCGCCCGGCTTGCCTTCTTATCAAGGGGTGTCCTGGACGGCCGCGCGACCCGCGCCTTCGCCCGCACCCGGCGGCCCCGGCGTCGCCGCGGACGTGAACGACAACGTCGGCGGACGCGGCGGCGGCGGCACGACCCAGCGAAGCGACGGGATCCCCGGTCCGTGCCCTGGACGGCGGCTCGGCCTCCCTTCGGAGCCCGGAGTCTCCTGTGCGCCCGCCGACGCGGCGGGCGCAGCGGGGACCGATGAAGAAGCCCCCGCCGGCGGCGGCGCGGCGGACGTCTCGATCCAGGGTGTCTCCGCGCGGGACGTCTCGGTCGGCGGCGTCTCGGCGCGGGTCGCTTCGGCCGGCGGTGCCGGCGCCGAACGGGCCGTCGTCGCCTCGCCAGCGACCGCCGCAGAACGGCTGCCCTCGGGCCGGTCGGCCGCGGGGCTGAAGGCGAGCCAGACCGCACCCATCAAGAACCCTGCCGCGAGCACGACGGTCCACAGGGCGTCCCGCCTGCTCCGGCGCGGAGACTGTCCGTGAGCTGCTCGGCGCGTGATCCCGCTCTCCTCCATCGGCCCACCCTCCGTAGCATGTCGCGCCGTGGGGGTGGGCCGCCACCGCCATCGCCCGGACGCGCTACCCTGGGGCGGTTTCGGAGGACCCCCGGTGAAGACCAACCGAGTCCACGCCACGTCGTGGCCCCTGCTCCTCGCAGGCGCCGGCGCCGTCGCAGCCGCCGTGCTGCTCTGCGACTGCCTCACCGCGGCGGGCGTGGGCTACTTCGCGTACTCGTCGGTCGACCAGAGCCCGCGCGATCCGTTCACCCCCGAGGTCGTGGCGGCCATCCGCCCGAGGCTCAGGTACCACAAGGTGATCGTGCAGCCGTTCGGGGCCGATGACTCGGTCGAGGACGCCTGGCAGGATCCGGTCAGCGAGTGCCGCGGCGCGGCCGTCGCGTTTCTCGGCGAAAAGCGCCTCTTCGCGTCCGTGGAGGAGGCGATGGACGCGCTCGACGCGAGGCCGAGCGACGCCGACACCCTGCTCGTCGACGCGAACGTGACCTCGACGCGGCTCGTGAGCACGACGGGCCGTGCCCTGGGCGGCATCTTCGCCGGTAGCTCGGATTTCACCCTGATCGTCAGGGCGACCAACGCCCAGGGCCGATCCATCCGGCGGCTCGTCTCCGGCTCGAACATCCGCGAGCGCACGTGGATCAACCCGAGCGACGGCGACCGCGGCCTGCCCGCGGCGACCGGCATCCTCGTCGCCGACACGATCGTCCGGATGGCGCAGGCGTTGCCCGCGAACTGAGCAAACGGCGCGGGCTGGCGCTCGCCGGAGGACGACATCGCATCACGACGACGACGGGATCGCATCGTCACGAAGAGACGATCGCATCGCCACAAGGACACGATCGCACCACGACGAGCACTCGATGTCGTCGCCACGAGAACGAAATGGGATAAGGACGAGGACATGACGACGTGGCGACGAGGGGACGATCGCATCGCGACGAGCAACACGATCCATCGCGATCCGACCAGGGTCACATCATCGCGAGGACGCCTGACGATCGCGATGGGAACAAAGGATGGTCGCGACAAGGACACGATCGCACCGCCACAAGGACGAGGGATCGTCACGACGTGCCATGATGCTCCTCGCGGTCATCGTGGCGCATGATCACGACCCTCTCGAGATCTCGTCGCGATCATCCCCCAGGATCCTCGCGGTCATCCGTGCAGATGGTCGCGATGATCCTTGCAGAACGTCGTGATCATGATTGTGGATCGTCGTGTTCATTCTTGCATATGGCCGTGATCATCCTTGCGGATCATCGCCGTCATCCTTGCAGATGGTCGTGATCATCCTCGCGGATCATCGCTGCATCCTTGCAGATGGTCATGACCATCCTTGCGATCATCGTCGTCATCCTTGCCAATGGTCATGACCATCCGAGCCGGCCATCATGATCATCCTTGCCAATCGTCGCGATCATCCCTGCGAATCATCATGATCATCCCTTGCCGACGATCGGACCGCTGCGAACATGCGCACCGGCTTGCCCGACCGATCGAGCTCCAGGTCCATGCGGCACGCCGACCCGTCGCGCATCGGGTCGGCGCAGCAGGCGCGTCCCGACCGGATGCGAACCGTCGATCCAAGTCTCCCTCGCGTCACGTTCCGACGTCGCTCGCGGATGCGTTCCGAAAAAGTCGCGCTCCGAGCGCTCTGCTGCGACGCCCGCGAACCGTCGGTCGTAGGATCCATGACGCATGCCCGATCTACTCACGTGGCTGGCGTCCCTTCCGCCGTCACGGCGTGACGTCGCGATCGAAGAGCGCCTCGGGATCGCCGCGCATCCGTCCGATCGCCCTCCCGGCGAGCATCTCATCGGCTACCACGCGAGCGGCGTCGCCCCGCTCGTCCGCACGGTGCTCGAAGTTCCGGTGGTGGCTGACGACGTGGTGGTCGATCTCGGGGCCGGCCTCGGCAAGGTGGTCCTCTTGGTACGCCTTCTGACTGGGGCGAGCGTTCGTGGCATCGAGCTACAACCTGCCCTCGTGCGTCGTGCACGACAGGCCGCCGCGCGGCTCGCCGTGGACGTCGCCTTCATCGAGGGTGACGCCCGGGAGGCGGACCTGGACGTCGGAACGGTGTTCTTCCTCTATCTACCCTTCACGGGTCCTGTCTTGTCCGAGGTGCTGCGCCGCCTGAGGCGCGTCGCCTGCCGTCACGCGATCGTTGTGTGTTCGCTCGGCCTCGACCTCCACGCCGAGGCGCCCTGGCTCTCCCGCCGCGCCATCGACTCGTTCTGGCTGACGATCTACGACAGCATCAGCCCCGATGTACCACCGCGTCCCAGACGCGGCGGATCGCTGCCATGGAACCGAGCCGCAGAGGTCGTCGCGTTCGAGCGTCCGGCGCAATGACTGCTCGCGCGGCGAAAACGCTGCGAGCGAAGTCGTTTAGTGCTCGCCGTCACTCTCCTCCATCTTTCTCACGACGATGGCGATCGTCTTCGCGTCCACCTTGGCCTTCTTCATGAGCGAGCTCGCCCGCTCAACGTCGTCGGAGTCGATGGCCTCGAAGAAGTCGTCAACCCGACCGATCGCGGCCAGTTGCTCCAGCACCAGCGTGCCCTCGAAGTCCTTCTCGTCCATCGCACGCCTCCCCCGGGTCAGTCGCGCCTTCTCTTGGCAGCCGCTGCGAGCAGTACTACTCCTCCAGGGATGGCGACCAAGACCTACCACGGGAGCTGCCACTGCGGGCAGGTTCGCTACGAAGCGGACATCGATCTCACTCGCGGCACCGGCAAGTGCAACTGCACCTTCTGCATGAAAGCCCGCGCCTGGTCGGTCCACGTCAAACCCGAGGCGTTCAGGCTCGTCAGCGACAAGGACGCCCTCGTCAGCTACCACAAGCATCCCCAGGCGCCTGTCAAATGGTCTTGCAAGACGTGCAGCATCAGGACACACGCGACGGGCGACGCGCCGTGGATGGGCGGCGCGTTCGTGTCCGTATTCGTCAATACGCTGGACGACGCGACTGCGGAGGAGCTGGCGGACGCGCCGGTCCGCTATTCGGACGGACTGCACGATAACTGGATGAATCCTCCCAAGGACGTTCGAATCCTCTAGTCAGCGAGGCGACTCCGCGGGTCGCCACCCGGAGGAGGCCCGACGGGCATCAGCGACGACAGGGCCACGAGTCGCCGAGCCGCGACCGTCGTGCCGTCCGGGGGGAGCAGCCGCGCGACGCTCCGGGAACGCAGGGCGACCGCGGGCTCGAGGGCCTCTCGCAGTGCGCTCGCCAAGGTCTGCGTCGTCAGGGCGCCCACGACCGACGAGCCGATTCCGAGCGCGCGGACGCGGCTCGCCCAGTAGAACTGGTCGCCAAACATCGGTGCCAGCACCTGTGGCGCCGCCGCACGAGCCGCGGCCGCGGTCGTCCCGGCGCCGCCGTGGTGGACCACCGCCGCCACGCGCGGGAAGAGAGCCTGGTGGTTGACGTCGCCGACCACCGTGCAGTCGAGCGCGCCGTCAATCAGGCTCAGCTCCGCCCAGCCCCGCGATAGGATCACACGACGCCCGACCGCCCGTGCCGCGTCGACGAGGGTGCGGCTCACGGCGCCGGGGGCCGGCATGCTGCCGAAGCCGATGTACAGGGGCGGCTCTCCCTTCTCGAGGAAGTCCTCGAGCTCCGGCGCCAAGGGGGTCGCGTCTTCGAGAATCCAGGCGCCCGTCTGGAAGACCTCCATGCTCGGAGCGGTCGGGGCCGGGGCGAGCGCAGCGTCCGCGGCGAGCCACGGAAGGTCCGTGATGTTGTAACGGAGCACGTCGTCGATGGGCGCCAGACCGCGCCGCGACCGGTTGTCGTTGACGCGCTCGAGCGCGCGGTCGTTCCAAGCGTGCGCGCTCTCAGCCCATCGCTGCGCGTTGCCAGCGGCGTCCCCCGGCGCCCACGTCTCGCCGGGGGCGGGCGGCGGCGCGTGATCCGGCGACGGGATCGCAACCGGCGCATAGAGCGCCGTGACGTACCGGACGCCGCGGAGCTCGGCGATGGACCGCGCAGCGTACTGGTGTGCGTTGGCCCCGACGATGACGTCGCATCCCTCTGCCGCTTCGCCGACCGCATCGAACTGGTCGGTGATCAGATCCGGCATCGACTCGCGCATGCGTCGCAGCTGCTCCGCCGTGATCGGGGGCGCCGATTCGCCGCCGCTGCGGCCTACCGGGTGCCGCATCACCACGCCGACGGAAGCCGCCTCGAACCCGAAGCCGCGAACCCACTCCACGAAATTCGGCGGGACGCACAACCGTACGTCGTGACCGAGATCCCTCACCTTCAAGGCGAGCGCCACGATGGGCTGCACGTCCCCACGGGTCCCGACCGACGACAGCAGCGCACGCATGAGCGCTATCGCCTCACCACGCGCAGCCCGCGCTGATTGCGCCGTCGACGGGGCAGCCGGCCCTCGAGAACCCCTGCAGCGTGAAGGCCCTGGTGAGGCGGATCGACGCGAACCGCTGCACCGCGAACCCGTCGATGGTGTTGCCCAGCCCCGCCGGGCCTGTCGGCTCCCCGCGTAGCCACGGGGCGGTCAGCTGGACGTTCGAGACGAGCGGCGAGGTCGACGGTTGCGCGGACACGAATCCCGAGTAGGGCGACTGCCACGTCGCGATCGGTGCCGGCTCCGCAGAGAGCGGGGACGTGGCGAGGACCCCCGCGAGGACGACGCTCGCTTTCATGTCCCACGAAGGATGGCGCGCGACACCTCGCGCGTCCACGTCGCGGCGTTCCGTCTGCCGATTCCCCCCCCTCGCGACGCGATGGCCGAGCCTCGTGTCACCCTCCCCGCTCAGGATGGCCGGCCCACGCGCCATCCGTGATGCAATCGTGCGCCCCGCATGTTGGGCCGGCCGGACCGCTCTAACGCCTGGTGACGGGCGCAGGAAGCCTGCGTATCGTGGGCCCATGCGGATCGCAATCGTCTCGGCACTCCTCGTCGTCGTCGTGGGCTGCGGCAAGGACGAAGCAAAAGGAACCGCGGCCACGATGTCCGCCTCGGCGCAGGCGGCGGCCAGCGCGCCCGCACAGCCGGCGGCGAGCGCCCTCACGGCCCCTCCCCCGGCCACGGCGGCGGTCACGGCCAGCGCTGCGACGCAGGCGTCGCTCCCCAAGTGTCCCGCGGGCCTGACCGGGAACGCGACGCCCGCGTTCTGCATCAAGCTGCCGGCGGGCTACTCGGTGAAGGACGCACGCACGTCGCCGACGCGCGGGTCGATCGCCTACGAGACCGGGTCGCCGACCGACAGTCTCATGGTCTCGTACGACGAGAACTCGGTCGCCTCTCTGGCGAAAGACGTCGAAGGGGAGCTGAAGTTCGGCGGCGACAAGCTCGAAAAGAAGGGCGACCTCCCGGGTGGCAACAAGTGGTTTCAGGGATCGCACCAGGATTACGAGCGCGTCGTCACGCTCTTCAAGGGACCCGGGGCGCTGACGCTCAAGTGCTCGTTCGCATTCAAGCCGAAGAGCGCTCCGCCCAAGGAGGCGATCGACGCGTGCAAGTCGATCGTGGTGCCCTCGGGCTCGTAGCTTCGCGAGGGCCGGTCAAATCCGGTGTTCGCGTCGTCGTGGCAGCGCGACCTGCCGGCGGCATGGCGCCGTCGCCTCGTGCCACCCGTCGAGGCCGTTCCCGAGCTACGCTCGCTGGCCGACGCGATCACCACACGGATTGCCACAGGAAACGTTGGGCCCCTTGGCGGAATCGGCAGACGCAGCGGATTTAAAATCCGCGGCCCGAAAGGGCGTCCGGGTTCGACCCCCGGAGGGGCCACGCGGCACGCGCAGTCCCGGCGCCTTCGACGTCGAACCGGCCCTGCCGTCACTGTCGCTGCGCGGTGCCGAACCAGCAGCGGTCCCCGTTCGAAACGGACGCCGAGGCGCCGCCGTAGATCACCAGCTCCGCCGCGTCGAACGGGCCGCCCGTGCACGCGTCGAGCTCCAGATCGCAGTACGGCCCGGGCGGAGCCGCGTCGCGGTCCGTGACGCGGCGCGCGGGCGCTCACGCATGATCCATCGCGCGCGCGGATATCGCGAAGCAGGTCGTCGAGGCGCACGGCGGCGAGATCTGGGGCGGAGAGCGACCTCGGGCACGGGACGACGGTGTTCTTCACCATTCCGACGTCGTCGTTGAGCGTCACGCCGACGCTCGCGAGCGTCGAATACTGTCCCGACGCGCCGGGTACGGTCTCCGACATCAGCGACCCGAGCTCGTCGAGCGATCCCCGGATCGCCTGATCGCCTTGCAGCAGCGCGTTCGACGCCGCCTGCGTGCCGAACCCCGAGTCGGTGTGTCCGTCCTGGACGACGGTGTTGTACGCGCTGACGAACGCCTGGATCTTCTGCGCCACCGACGAGGCGTCGCTCGCGATCGACACGGTCGCCGTGCTCCCGGTCGGCTGCGTCACGGCGAGGGTGACACCCGGAATGGCGCCCGTGATCTCGTTGGTCGGGCTCGTGACCGCAATTCCGCCGACGGTCAGCTGCGCGTCCTGTGCCTGCTGCAACGTGCTGCCCGCGTTCGACAGTCCCAGCGAGTAGCCCGATCCCGAGAGGCCCGACTCGTCGAACGTGACGGCGTTCGCCGCGCCGGTGTCGAGGCCGGCGACGAGCAGGCGGTACTGCGAGCCGTCGTAGACGACCGAGGCCTGCGCCCGAAGGCCGGACGCGGCGATCGCGCCGGCCACGTCGGACAGCGAATCGGTCGGCGACACGTCGACGCTGGCGCTCGACGCGCCCAGGGAGATCCGGAGCGTGCCGCTCAATCCGAGCGCGCTGCCGCTGGAGGCCGCGCCGTTCGAGATCGTCCGCTGGCTCTGCGCGATCTGCGACACGGAGACCGACCACTGCCCCGGCGTCACGTCGTTCGCCCCGCCCGTGACGCTCGCGACGACGGACGGATCGCTGGAGCTCGCGCTCATGGATGTGAAGCCCGCAGGGTCCGACAGGGCGCCGAAACCGAACGCCGCGAGATCGATTCCTGTCGTCATGGCTGCACCGTGATGAGGCCCGCGGCGCGGATCGCCCGATCGCCTTCTGACCCCTGCTCGCGTAGGACGGCTGCTCGGCGCCCGATCGTGAGCCACGGCGAGGGAGCTTCCGACGAAGCGCGCCGTGCCGTCCACGAGCCGTGCCGATGGAACATCCGCGGTCCAGTGTCAGCGCCACGACGCTGCGCCGTCGTGGAGACGTCAGACGAATGGCAGTCGCGGCGCCACGCGGCGCTCGGCATGCGCGCGCTTCACGTGGCGCGAAACGTGCTGCGCCACGATGTCGACCGAGTGACCGAGACGAGTCGGTGAGACACTCGGTGAGGAGCATCACCCATGAACGTCAACAGCAACGTCTACGGAAACGCAATCAACGCCACCGTCGTCGGCGTCGGCTCCGTGGGGGCGGTCGGAGCCGCCACCGGTTCGGCCAGCCGCATCCCCCCGGCGATCGTCGCCGCCGCGACGGCGACGATCTCCAGGCCCGGACAGCTGTTCGCCGATCTGCAGCAGCTGTCGCAGCAAGACCCGGCGCAGTTCAAGACGGTCGCCACCGAGCTCGCGACGAGCTTCCAGAACGCCGCCAGCCAGACCAGCGGGCCGCAGGCGAAGCTCCTGACCGACCTCTCGAGCCAGCTCAACCAGGCTGCGCAAACGGGCAACCTTCAGCCGCTCCAAGCGGCGCAAGGATCTGCGGGTGCGGCGGGCGGCCAGGGCGCACATCAACATCACCACCATCACGGCGGCGGCTACTCCGGCGGGGGCACCGCCGGCCAGTCCAGCGCCGTTCAGCAGGCGATCCAGAGCGCGATGAGCGCCGTGACCGAGGCCCTGCAATCGAGCGGCTCGACCGGCCGGTGAACGGCGCCGCGGCCGCGCGTGCGCGTCGGTCTTCTCCGGCGACGATCACTGGGGCTCGCAGGTGATCGCACCGCTCGGCTGTTTCGTGCAGCTCAGGGTGACCGCCTGGTCGCCGTCACCCATGGGCATCGTGCATCGCGAGCCGGGCAGCGCGTCGACGCAGGAGATGCGGGATGCTTGTGCCTCCGAGGACGATCGAACGGGCGCGCCCGGGGCGCAGCCGTCGACGATCGCCGCGAGCAGAAGCGCGATAGGACCGAACGACAGGGGGTGTGGCATGGTGTTTCGGGCGCATGGGCGTCCGCATCGAAGACCGGACGCCCTCGTACCAGGCAGAGGGTGACTCGCCCCGAGCGAGGAGCACGACGGTTCGTCCGTCCCTGGGTGGGATCCGTACGAATGTCGCGACGGCGCATGGAGCACGCGTGTGGGCTCCGTCATCACCCCGAGGTGATCATCGTGGCGGAGCGCCTCGAACGTCGCGGGCAAGCGCAGCTCGAGCGTGGCCCGAGCGCGGCGTCCGCGACCTTTCCGACGGAGGCGACGAACCGACCGACGAACGGCGTGGACGGTCGGCCCGCCGTGACGACACCCCCGATCGTGCTGTCCGGTCGTCTTCACGCCCGCCCGACACACAGTCTCGCTCCTGGGCGTTGGCGCGGGCGCGCGCGCGGTCACCGGCGCGAGCCCTCCGCCGAGTAGACGATCGTGCACGGGAGCGCGTCGTACTGGCCGCCGACGCTCGTGAGCTGATCGCTGCAATCGGACCCGCTCACGACCGAAAAGGCGTACTGGATCGTCGCCGTGAACGCCGCGGGCTGCGAGCCTGTACCGAGCTGCACCTGGACGCTGTCGGCTCGAGAGAGCGTGCAGGGGCCGAGCCCGCCGTCGGCCGTGCCGTCGACGTTGGCTTGCTGCGTGGCCGTGAGCTCGGCGTCCGACTGGTTCGTCAGCGGGCCGTAAAGGGCCGGACGGCCGTCGATCCAGCTCCAGTACAGGGTGCCGCCGTCGCGCGAGAGCTGCACGTCGAAGTTCCACGGGTTGGGCATTCCGAGGCCGCAGGTGTTGGTCAGCGACTGTCCGACGACCTGGTAAGTGCCGAGCATCGTCCCCGGCAGCGGCTGGTCGGCGCACGCGCCGGCCGCGACGGCCGCCGCGACCGCCGCGGTGACGGGCGCCACCCCCGCTCGCCTGCGCATCGACTGGTGATACGCCCGGGGCTGCGGCACACGCAACGTTTCCGACGAATCGGCGAAGACCGCCGACCGGCCGCGGAGACGATGCGCCTCGCCTGCCTCGCAGTTGCCGGAGCGACAACGTTCTTCAGTACGCCGAGATGGAGGGGCTCATGACCCCCCAGCCGCGTCGAGCCCCTGCGCCGCCCAGGACCGGCTGCGTACGAGCGGTTTATGAATTGACAGCGCTCCGAGACGCGCCCATAAGGACCCGCATGGGGGCGCATGTGACGTGGGATCAGATCATCCAGCTGGCCAGGCAGCTCGAGCACGTCCCGCCGGCGGCTCGACCCGCCGCGGACGCGCGAAGGCTCATCGACATGGTGCTGCAGTTCCAGGCGCAGCTCAGGGCGCCGCTCTACAGCACGATCCGCAGCCGGAGCCAGGCAAGGACCGGGTGACCTTGGTGACCTGGTGACCCGGTGACGATGGCGCGCCGGGCGCGTGCACGCGCGGCGACGATCGCGGTCCTATCCTCCTCCGCGCGCGCGGCGGCGCGGTCGTCACGGCAAAACGAGCGCCTCGGCGCAAGCCGTGGTGTCGGTGGTGCCGGCGAGCCATGAGACGATGCAGCGATCTCGCGCGTCGCCGGCGACGACCACGGCGCCTCCGACGTGCTGCTCGGTCCCACGCGCCTTGCGGACGAGCGTCAAGCGCTCCGGGTTCGCGCCGTGGTCGGCGACGACCGCGCTCATGATCTCGGGCTCGAGCTCGACGATCGACGTGTAGCTCGCGTCGAGCTCGGCCGACGTGGTGGGCGAAACGCCCGGAATGTCCCCGACGGCCAGGCGCATCCCGTCGTGCCCCCACAGGCGCATGTTGCGGTAGCGCGTGCCGTGGCAATCGAGCGAGCCGCACCTGTGGTCGACGAACGCGTGCACCGGACCGAACCCGGCGCGGTCCGGCCCGACGACGGGCGTCTGCGCGGTCGGGTCGGGCGTCGAGCACGCGACCGCGAGCGTCGCCGCGAGGAGCGCCAGGGCGAAGCCCCGGTTCATCGCGAAGCGCCCGTTCATGGGGATCCGGCCTCGGGAAGCAAGGAGGCGCTCGGCGCGACGTACACGCGGCCGGGGGAGATGCGGCTCGGCGGATCGACGTGACAGGCGGCGCACGAGCCGTCGCGTCCGATGATCGTGCTCATGGGCGCGGGGATGGCGCCGTAGTTGACGACGACACGCAGCGGGAACACGGGCCGCCAGCTCGAATCCTCGACGTAGAAGTTGCCGGCGGCGTTCGTCACCGCGGTGCGAATCGCTCCCGAGGCGTCCGCCAGCGTGACCCCGACGCCCGCGAGCCCCGCCGGGCTGTCGGGCGCGCCGTAGATCGTGCCGGCCACGCTCATGGCCGGCTGCGCGGTCGAGCCGTCGTGGCAGACCAGACACGGCTGCCCGGCGCGGTGGGTCGGGCCGGGCCGGACGCCGGGCGCCTCGCCGCCGAGGTCGCGAACCGCGTCGTCGTGCACCGGGTCGAGCGAGCACGCCGCGACCGCGGCCGCGACCACGACGGCCGGCAAGCGGCTGCTCACCACGACGCCTCCACCGAGACCGCCGCGAGGGCCGACAGTCGCCGCGTGATGTACAGGTCGGCGAAGAACCCCGTGTACGTGGCGTCGATCGCCGAGACGAGCACCCAGGCGTCCGTGCGCGACGGCGGCCCGAGCTCGCAGCGCACGCGCGCCCCCGCCGTCACGTTCATGAGCGGACCGAGCTCGCGATCGCCCGTGCGGAGCGCGGGGACGGACTCCGGCGAGCCCACGTAGGCGAGCCTCCAGAACGACACGGGCGATTGCACGTAGTAGCGCAGGTGCGCTCCGAGCGACCACCGGCGGTCGAGGTCGAGGAGCAGCCGCGCGTCGCCGGTGAAGGCCTTCATGTCCCACGAGTCCGCGTAGGCGGCGCCCTCGACCCGGGCGGTCGCGCGCGTCAGCCGGCGCGCGAGGCGCGCGCTGATCACGAAGCGGTCGCGCGCGAGCGGCAGCCGCTCGATGACCCGGCTCACCGGCTGCGCGGCCGTGACCTGCTGCAGGGTCGCGCCCGCGGGCACCGAGGGAGCGACGCCCGGCGCGAAGACGGGGATGTACCGGTAGGGCTTCGACTGGTCGCCGCGCTCGAGGATGACGTCGGCCGCGACGGCGAGCACCGTGAGACGATCGAGCATCAGCGTCACCCCGGCGTCGACCCCGTGGTGGTCGAACGCGTGCGAGTACACGGAGAACGGCGTCCCCGCGCGGCCGATCGTGTCGTGGCCGTATCCGTACGAGAGCACGAGCGAGACGTTGCGCCGGTCGAGATCGCGCGTGATCGACGCGCCCGCGGCGTACGCGAGATAGTCGGGCTCGCTCGAGAGCGACCCCTCGGCGGCGGCCCCGAGGTCGCCCGGCTTGTACGCGGCGCGCGCGCTGCCGGCCTGCCGCACCTCGGTCCAGCGCGGCGACGCGGTCGACACGATGTCGACCGACGCGGCGGAGATGACGTCCACCAGGTAGGCTCCGTCGACCGACCAGCCGGCCGTCGGGTTCTCGACGTGCCCCGAGACGCTCGGCGTCACGACCGCGACGTGATCCGTGTCGGCGTACGCGGCGGCCTCGCTCGAAGCCCGCGCCGACAGGGCGCCCAGGCCGGCCCGCCCGCAGCCGACGGGCCCGACCGCGCACCCCAGGGCGAGCAGGACCGCCCCGGCGCTCAGTTGCATCCGCAGCCGCTCTCGGCCGCCGCCCCGCTGCGCGCGGCGCCCTCGTGCACCGACGTGGCGTGCTGCGCGGCGGTGCCGGTCAGGTCCGACGTGGTCATGTCCGGACGCGCGACGGCGCCGCGCTCGTACGGCTCGACGTGCGCGCACGCCGCCACGGCGCCGAGCGCCGCGACGCCCGCCGCCTTGCAGGCGAGCACGGCGAGCGCGCGCGCTAGTTGTCGGGAGATCCGCAGACGAGCCACGTCAAGAGCTCCATTCGTTCCGTCGCGCCGAGCGCGGCGTCCGGTCCGGCGTCTGCCGGGGGCATGACGCACCCGAGCACCTGGGTCAACACCGGCGTCAGGTCCTGGGTCAGCTTCGTGTAGTTCGACAGGTCCTGGTTGGCCGCCACGCCGCCCGGTTCGTGGCAGCCCGTCACGCACGAGCGGTGCACGACGGGCAGGATGTCGTTCGCATAGCTCGGGACGGCCCCGCACGCGGACTGCGGCGGCAGCGCGCGGAGGCACGCCGGGGCGGCGGCGACCGCGTCGGACCGCGCCTCGTCCGGCACGTTCGGATCGTTGCCCGCCGGGTCGGGGCAGCCGGTCGAAGCGCAGAGCGTCATCGCGGCGAGGAGCGTAGCCACCCTCGTCAAGGGACGGTCACGTGGTACGCCGCGTGCCCATGCGGCGACGTCTCGAGGACGTCGAAGCAGTTCTCGAAGAAGTGGAACCGCACCGTCCACTGGCCCGGCTGATCGAAGTACACGGGCCCCTTGTACGTCCCCGGCGGCCCCTCGTGTAGCGGATCGAACAGGTTGTTCTGGTCGATGTGGGTCGACTTGGTGTCGCAGTACGTCGCGGCGTCCCAGTCGCCGGCCGTGGTGGCGAACGCCTCGATGCGCGTCGCGGCCCCGGTGAGCGGCGTGCCGTCGACCTTGTTCGTGACGGTCACCGTGAAGATGACCGGCGCCGGCGCGGGCCCGCCGCCTTGCTCGCAGATGGGCGTCGACGTCCACTTGACGTGGTACTTGCAGTCGTCGTCGTCGCTCTCCTGGCCGTACATGGTCGGACCATACGGGCACGAGTCGGCGCCGCCGCCCGACGGGCCGCCCGAATCGGCGCTCGTCGCCGCGTCGTCGGCCGCCCCGCCGTCGTCGCCGGAGGCGGCGCCGGCGTCGGCGACGGTGCAGCTGGCCTGGTTGGTCGGCTGGACGATCATGCCGCCGTCGTCCAGCGCGCAGTGCGTGTCGGCGGGGCCGGGGGTCGGCTGCCCGGGGCTCGAGCACGTCGCGGCGGACGTGATCGGCGACCCGGACGTTCCGCCGCCGGAGGAGCACGCGGCGAGCGGCGTGAACGCGAGGATCGCGAGCGGCGATCCGGCGATGAGTCTCGAAAAGTGGCGGTGATGGATCATCGAAGTCTCTCCTTGGCAGTCAAGTCGTCACGACGGCGCCGGGCGGCCTCCGCGAGGGGGCGCGCGCGACCGCGTGCACGCGAGCGGCAGGGCGCGGCGCGCGCCACCGTCGATCACGGTGCGATCACGATGATTGCTGCGTTCAGGCGAGCGCGGACGATCGCGGCGGAGGCGTGAGCGGCTCATCGGGCACGCTCGTTGGCGGCCGCGCCTCGGGCCGCCAGGCCGTCGCCTTCGTGAACGGCGCCCTCGGGCTCGCGCCGAACTCCGGAACGAGGCCGCTGTCGCCCTCGCCCACAGCCAGGCGTCCCCCACCGCAGGGGCGGCCGTCGATCGCCAGCTCGTGCGAGCGCGAGGCGCTCAGCGAGGGATTGCAGACGGGACAGGCCGCGTGGCTGCCCCCGGTCGCGCACGTGCACACGTGACCGCTCGAGGCCGTGAGCGCGCGCACCACGCCCGGCAACCCGGCGCCCGTCCCGAGCGTCACGACCAGGGCCGCCACCACGGCGGCCGCCACGATGCGAAGGGGGTGCCGGGGGGACATACGGCGAGCCAGACGCATTCTGGAGCCGTTCCGCCGTCGGTGCAAGCGGCCCGCGCGAGCGGGCGACCGCGGCAGACTGGGCGAATGCGCGCGCGGCTCTCGCCCGGTGCGCGGCGGCCTTCGCCCTCGCCTGGCGAGCCTCGCCTCAGGGCGCCAGCAGGTGCGCGAAGCTGTCGATGGGGTCGTCGAGCGAGGCGTGCTTCTGGCCGAGCGCCGCGACGGCGACGAGCATCGCGAGGAGCACGAGCGCCGCGACCGCAGCCTGATCGCCGTGGGCGGGCGCGTGGGAGGCCCGTCTTGCCGGCACCCGATACGGGGATGGAGACATGTCCGCAAGCGAAGCATCCGCCGTGCCGCTGCGTCCGCGCGCGCGCCGGCCTGCAGCGCGCTTGCACCGCGCCTGCACCGCGCGCGCGCCCGAGTTGCGCCGGCCGGCAGGAGGTGCGCGCCGCACGTGCGGGCGGCGCCGTGTTCGGGCATCCTGCGGCGGCGAGCGGCCATCAGGACGGGACATGGAGATCGAATTCGTCGGCGCGGCGCGCACGGTCACCGGCTCGAAGCACGTCGTCCGGACGAAGCACGCGAGCGTGCTGCTCGACTGCGGTCTCTTCCAGGGCAGGCGCAGCGAGTCGATCGAGAAGAACCGATCGCTCGGGCTCGACCCGCGGTCGCTGTCCGCCGTCGTGCTCTCGCACGCGCACATCGATCACTCCGGCGCGCTGCCCATCCTGTGCAAGTCGGGCTACGACGGTCCGGTCTACTGCACGCCGGCGACGCGGGATCTCTGCGCCGCCATGCTCGCCGACGCGGCGATGATCCAGGAGTCGGACGCGCGGTACATCAACAAACAGATCGAACGGGGCGAGAGCGACATGCTGCCCGTCGAGCCGCTCTACCACCCCGAAGACGTCGTGCGCGTCCTGGGCCGGATGATCGGCGTACCGTACCACCACAAGCTCTCGATCGCGCCGGGCGTCGAGCTCACGTTCGCGGACGCGGGCCACGTGCTCGGCAGCGCGATCACGGTGCTCGACGTCGCCGAGGGCGGCTCGAGCACGCGCGTCGTCTTCACCGGAGACCTCGGGCGCAAGGACATGCCGATCCTGAACGACCCGGAGTGCCCCGCGGGCGCCGACGTCCTCATCATGGAGTCGACGTACGGCGACCGGCTGCACGCGCCCATCCAGGAGATGGACGCCAGGCTCGGCGAGATCCTGGCGCGCGTCTTCGCGCGGGGCGGCAAGGTGATCATCCCGAGCTTCGCCCTCGAGCGCGCGCAGGAGATCGTCTTCGCGCTAAACGGGCTGAGGCGCCGGGGCGCGATGCCGCCGATGCGCGTCTACGTCGACTCTCCGCTGACCGTGAAGATCACGGACGTCTTCAAGCTCCACCCCGAGTGCTTCGATCCCGAGGTGCGCGCGCTGCTCGCGAGCGGCGAGTCGCCGTTCGATTTCGACGATCTCGCGTACGTGTCCAGCTCGGAAGAGTCCAAGCAGATCGACGCCGACGCGCGGCCGTCGATCGTCATCTCGGCGAGCGGCATGTGCGAGGCCGGCCGGGTGCTGCACCACCTGAAGGCGACCGTCGAGGACCCGAAGAACGCGGTGCTCATCGTCGGCTTCCAGGCCGCCCACACGCTCGGCCGGCGCATCGTCGAGCGCCGCCCGCGCGTCAAGATCTTCGGCGTGGAGCGCGACCTGCGTGCCGAGGTCGTCGTCATGAACGGGTTCAGCGCGCACGCCGACCAGGCCGACCTCGTCGACTTCGCCGAGCGCGCGAGCGCCGGCGGACGCTTGAAGAAGGTCGTCCTCGTGCACGGCGAGCGGGGGCCGCAGGCCGCGCTCGGCGGCCTGCTACGGCAGCGCGGCCTCCGCGACGTCTCGGCGCCCGGCCCCGGCGACCGGGTCGACGCGAGCGGGGGCCCTCCGGCGCGCTGAGCGCGCGGGCGCCTCACCTCGCCTTGTCGTCGTCGTCGCGGAGCCAGCGGCCGAGCGTCTTGAGGTCGACCCCGAGCGCGTCGGCGGTGCGTTGCTTGCGTCCGCCGAGCTGATCGAACGCCCACGCGGCGTACTGGCGCTGCATCTCGCGCATGGGCAGCACCGCGCCGCCGAACGAGAGCGCCGCCTCGCGCTCGGCCGTCCACGCGGCGGGCAGCTCGTCGCGCCCCACCTCGGGCCGCGCACCGAGCAGCACGAGGCGCTCGACGGCGTTCTCCAGCTCGCGCACGTTGCCCGGCCAGCGGTGGGCGAGCATGACGCGCATCGCCTCGGGCCCGATGCGCTCGACGGCGGACCGGGGGTGGCGCGCCCTTGATTGCTGCAGGAAATGCTCGACGAGCAAGGGGATGTCGTCGGGCCGGTGGCGCAGGGCGGGCACGTCGATCGTGACGACCTCCAGCCGATAGAGCAAGTCCTGCCGGAACGCGCCCGTCCCGACGAGCTCGCGCAGATCGCGGTGGGTGGCCGCGATGACGCGCACGTCGACCGCCGACTCCTTGCTTGAACCGACGGCGCGGATCACGCTGCGCTCGAGGACGTCGAGCAGCTTGGCCTGCAGCGCGGGCGTCATCTCGCCGATCTCGTCGAGCAGCAGCGACCCGCCGTTCGCCTCCTCGAACAGGCCGACGCGCCGGGCGGTCGCGCCGCTGAACGCGCCCTTGACGTGCCCGAACAGCTCGCTCTCGAGCAGGCTCTCCGGGAGCGCGGCGCAGTTCACGGTGACGAACGGCCCCGCGGCGCGCGACCCCTCCGCGTGGAGAGCGCGCGCGACGACGCCCTTGCCGGTGCCCGTCTCGCCGAGGAGAAGCACCGGCGCGCGCGCGTCGGCGACGCGCAGCACGAGGCTCTGCACGTCCTGCATCGCGCGGCTGCGTCCGACCAGGTTGCCGAGCGAGGAGCGCTCCTTGAGCGCGCGCTTGAGGCGCACGGCGTCGCGACGCAGGCGGACCTCGTCGATCGCCCGCTCGACGAAGACCGCCAGCTCGTCCAGCTTGAACGGCTTGGTGACGTAGTGGTACGCGCCTCGGCGGATCGACTCGATCGCCGTGTCGATCGTGCTGTACGCGGTCATCACGAGCACGGCGCAGTCGGGCGCGACGCGGCGGGCGATCGACAGGAGCTCGAGGCCGTCGACCCCCGGCATGCGCAGGTCGGTCACCAGCGCGTCGACCTGCTCCTCCGCGAGGCGCCGCGCCGCCTCGCCGCTCGAGGCGATCGCGGCGGCGTCGAAGCCGCGCTCCGCGAGGCCCTCGGCGAGCATCTCGGCCATCGAGAGCTCGTCGTCGACGATGAGCACGCGCGGCGCCATGCTCCGCTCGGTATAGCGCGACACATCGGCGACGGCCGCGAGCGGCTGGACGCGGGGACCGAGACGCTAGAACTGCACGCCGACCCGGACCTGGACCTCGTTGAGCGTGTGAGCGGAGTCACGCGCCGAGTCGTCGACGCCCTTGGCCAGGAGCTGGGCCGGCGCGACGGCGCGCTGGGTGGAGGTCTGCACGGGGCCGCCCGCCTCCGACGCCGTCAGCGGGGCGCTGTCGGGGAACACGTACAGCGTGTAGTTGAGACCGACGCGCAGGTGCCTCGTCAGCCAGTAGTTGAGGCCGAGCTCGACGGCGTCGACCTGGATGTCGCCGTCGGGCGATAGCGGGTCGGGCGTTCCGCCGCGCGACGCGCTGCGATACGTGAGGTGCAGCTGCTCGAACTTGCCGAGCGCCTGAAGGCCCGCCTTCCACGGGCGCTGGGGCTGGGCGAGATCGAGGTGGACCGGCCGGCCGAAGTTCGGGTATCCGACGACGGACTGGTCGCCGACGATCCAGTATGCGAGCTGGGCGTACCAGCCGTAGCCCTTGAGGTCGCCCGTTCGCAGCGTGAACGGCGAGAGCTGCAGGCCGTCGGCCGCCTCGCGCGTGTCGTCCACGGCGTAGATGAACTCGCCGGTGAAGTCGAACTTGTCGACCGGAACGTACAGGTCGGCCGCGAGCGCCCACTGCGTGACGCTCGGCATGACGTGGATCGTGCGACCGGCCGAGTCCTTGTACGTGGCCTTCCAGAAGGCGTATCCGCCCTGGGTCGTCAAGGACGGCAGGTCGTAGCCGACGGCCGCCGGGTCGCGGGAGCCGCCGCGTGCCGAAACGCCGATCTGCGCCCACTTCGTGAACGTCGTCGCCGTTTTGACGAACGGCCGCACGACCACGCGACCCGCGACGTCGTAGCGCGAGTCGACGTTGGGGCGGTTCGGGCCGTCGCCGTTGATGAGAGCGATCTTGTAATAGAACGTCTGATCGGGCGACTCGCCCCAGAGCATCGCGCCGAGGTCTCGCAGCAGCGGGACACCGATGTTGCGCACGGCGAGCGAGCGCTCGAGAAACGGCGTCGTGTTGTCGCCGAGCGGGTTCTCGAGCGAAAACGGCACGAGAAACTGGCCGACCTCGAGGTTCGCGAGCGGGAGCGGCCCGTAGTTGACGAACACGTCGGTCGGGATCGCCTTGACGGTCGGGTTGTCGACGGGGCTCTCCCGGTTGGTGCACGTGAGCGCCGCCGTCGTCGGGGACACGGTGCAGGTCGGCTGCGCCTGGTTGGCGGCGGCGTTGTCGACGGACGTCGCGGACGAGAACTCGGCCGACAGCTGCCACTGCCACTCGCGAAAGAGCTCGCCCCCGGTCTCGAGGCGCGCGCGCCGCAGGAAGAAGCCATTGGTGATGCCGTTGCCGGGCGGGAGCGACGAGGTGCCCGGCCCGAACTGATCTAGCCAATCGGCGTGCACGCGACCCTGCAGGTACATGCGGAACGACTGGCTCTTGTCCTGCACGAAGAACGTCCCGTTGTGATAGCCGGCGACCTCCCTCGCGTCGGCGGTCTCCACGGCCGGCACGGGGGCAGCCGGCGCCGCGGCTGCGGCGGTGTCTGCGGCCGGCGCGGGCGGAGCCGGCGCCGCGGCTGCGGCGTCGTCCGGCGCAGGGGTCGTCTGCGCGGACGCTCTGGGCGCGAAGGCCACGAGCGCGATGGAGACGGCTGCCGCGAGCCACCCGCAGCGAAGGAGGGCCACGACGACGACGGACGGCTTCGACGGGACGAGGAGGACCATGGCGTGAGGCGCCCAACACTGCCTCAAGTCGGTTTCGCGATCAAGACATTGTGTCTACTATGTTGACCAACGGTGAACAGCGCTCAGCGACGTGCGGCCGCCCCGCAAGCCCCCGCGCGGCTCTCGCGCCCCTCGCCCGCCCTTGCGGCGCGCCGCAGCCGCCGCGCTCACGCGCGGGTCAGCTCGTCGACCAGCGGCGTCGTGACGTAGCGCTCGCCCCCGTCGGGCAGCATCACCGCGACCAGCTTGCCCGCCGAATCCGGACGCCGGGCCACCTCCAGGGCGGCGGCCAGGGCTGCGCCCGACGAGATGCCGGCCAAGATGCCCTCCTCGCGCGCGAGCCTGCGCGCGTTGGCGAAGGCGTCCTCGTCGGTGACTGCGATGACCTCGTCGATGACGGCGCGGTTGAGAACGGCGGGCATGAACCCCGCGCCGATGCCCTGGATCAGGTGGTGCCCCGGCTTGCCCCCCGAGAGCACGGCGCAGCGCGCCGGCTCGACGGCCACGACGCGCACGCCCGCCTTGCGCTGCTTGAGCACCTCGCCGACCCCCGTGATCGTGCCGCCGGTTCCGACGCCGGCGACGAACACGTCCACGCGCCCCTCGGTGTCGTCCCAGATCTCGACGGCCGTCGTCCTGCGGTGGATCTCGGGATTGGCTCGGTTGCTGAACTGGTCGAGCGAGACGGCGCCGGCGACCTCGGTCAGCAGTCGCCGCGCCCGCTCCACCGCCTCGCGCATCAAGCTGCCCGGCGTGAGCACGACCTCCGCCCCGAGGAAGGCGAGCAGGGCCTTTCGCTCGTGCGACATCGTCTCGGGCATCGTGAGCATCAGCCGATACCCGCGGGCGGCCGCCACGAAGGCGAGGCCGATGCCGGTGTTGCCGCTCGTCGCCTCGACGATCGTCGCGCCGGGCTTGAGCAGCCCGCGGCGCTCGGCGTCGTCGACCATCGCGACGGCGATCCGGTCCTTCACGCTGCCGGTCGGGTTGCGCGCCTCGAGCTTGCCGACGAGCATGCCGGGCAAGCCCTTGCCGATCCGGTTGAGGCGGATGAGCGGGGTCCGGCCGAACGTGTCCGTCAGGTCGTCGTAGATCATATCGAATAGTCCTCGACGAAGACCTTGGCCTCCGCAAGATCGACGACGACCTTGTCGCCGACGGCGAGCCCCATCGCGTCCGCCTCACCGCGCGTGAGCTGCACGGTGACCGGATCGTGCGACGGCAGCTCCAGCTGCAGCTTGACGTGCGCGCCCAGGCCGACCATCCGCGTGATCGTCCCGAGCGATCGGCCCGCCTGCTCGCCGTCGTTCTTCGCGAGGCGCACGTCGTGCGGACGCACGATCGCGCGCACCTCGGCGCCGTCGCGCGTCCCCGACGGCACGGAGACCGAAAGCGATCCGAGCGCGACCCGCTCGCCCTCCACCCTCCCGCGCAGCACGTTCGCGGTCCCGACGAACGACGCCACGAACGGTGTCCTCGGGCGGTCGTACACGTCGCTCGGCGAGCCGACCTGGACGACGCGACCCTGGTCCATCACGACGATCTGCGCCGACAGCTCCAGCGCCTCGTCCTGGTCGTGGGTCACCAGGATGGTCGTCAGCTTGGTCGTCTCGTGCAGCTGCATGAGCCACTCGCGCAGCTCGACCCGAACGCGCGCGTCGAGCGCGCCGAACGGCTCGTCGAGCAGGAGGATCGACGGCCGGCAGGCGAGGGCGCGCGCGAAGCCGACCCGCTGCCGCTGCCCGCCCGAGAGCTGGCGCGGGTACCTGTCGGCGTAGCCCTCGAGCTGCACCAGGGCGAGGAGCTCCGCGACGCGCTTGCGCTTCTCCTCTTCCGACGCGCCGCGCACCTCGAGGGCGTAGGCGACGTTGCGCCGGACGGTCATATGGTTGAAGAGGGCGAACGCCTGGAACACGAAGCCGATGCCCCGCGACCGAGCGGGCACGCGCGACACGTCGCGATCGTCGAAGAAGACCTGCCCCTGATCGGCGACCTCCAGGCCGGCCACGACGCGCAGCAGCGTGGTCTTCCCCGAGCCGGAGGGCCCGAGCAGCGTCGTGATCGCGCCGGAGGTCGCCGTGAAGCTCGCGTCGAACACGGCCGGCGTCCCCTTGGCCGTGAAGCGCTTCGTGACGTTCTTGACCGACACGTTCATCGACGAAACTGCCTCGGTTCGATGATCTTCTTGGCGACGAGCGTCGCCAGGGCGAGGCCCATGAGCAGCGAGGCCAGGGCGAAGGCGCCGACGGTATCGTAGTCGTTGTACAGGATCTCGACCTGGAGCGGCATCGTGTTGGTCTCCCCGCGGATGTGGCCGGAGACCACCGAGACGGCGCCGAACTCGCCCATCGATCGGGCGTTACACAGGATGACGCCGTAGAGGATGCCCCACTTGACCTTCGGCAGCGTGACCTGCCAGAAGATGCGCCAGCCGCCGGCGCCGAGCGTGAGCGCCGCCTCCTCCTCGTCGTTGCCCTGGTCCTGCATGATGGGAAGGACCTCGCGCGCGACGAACGGGAACGTGACGAAGATGGTCGCCAGCACGATGCCCGGCGTGGCGAAGATGATGCGCAGCCCGTGGGCCTCGAGCCAGGGCCCGAGCACGCCGCGCCTGCCGAACATCAGCACGTAGATCAGGCCCGAGACGACGGGAGACACGCTGAACGGCAGGTCGATGAGCGTGACGAGCAGGCTCTTGCCCGGAAAGCGGTATTTCGAGACGACCCATGCAGCCGAGACGCCGAACACGACGTTGAGCGGCACGGCGATTGACGCCGTGACCAGCGTGAGCCGGATCGCGGCCAGCGACTCGGGCTGTGCGAGCCTGGAGACGTAGGTCGACAGGCCCTGACCGAAGGCCTCGAGGAACACCGACAGGATCGGCAAGACGACGAACAGGCCGAGGAAGCCGAGCGCGAACGCGATGAGCAGCAGGCGCACCGGCCACGGCTCGGACATCGCGGGCGGAGGCAGGCGGTTGTCGCCGCCGGCAGGGACGGCGGCGAGCGCCACGTCAGCGCTCCGCGTCGCCTCGTGCGCCGACGCCCAGGCGTCAGCCATGCAGCCCCCGGCGCGACCACGCCTGCAGCGCGTTGATCGTCATGAGCAGGACGAAGGAGCCGGCCAGCATGACGACGGCGAGGGCGGTGGCGCCCGGGTAGTCGTACTGGTCGAGCTTGGTGATGATGAGCAGCGGCACGATCTCGGTGCGGAGCGGCATGTTGCCGGAGATGAACACGATCGATCCGTACTCGCCGACGGCGCGCGCGAACGCCAGGGCGAAGCCGGTCATCAGCGAGGGCAGGAGCGCCGGGAAGATGACCTTGCGGAAGGTCTGCAGCCGCGTCGCCCCGAGCACGCACGACGCCTCCTCGGCCTGCGGATCGAGGTCGAGGAGCACCGGCTGGATCGTGCGCACGACGAACGGCAGCCCGACGAAGACCATGGCGACGACCACGCCGGCCGGCGCGAACGCCACGTGGATCCCGTGCGGCTCGAGGAGGCGGCCGATCCAGCCGCCCTTCGAGTAGATGGCCGTGAGCGCGATGCCGGCGACCGAGGTGGGCAGCGCCAGGGGCAGGTCCACCAGCGAATCGGCGATGGCCTTGCCGGGGAAGCGATACCGCGCCAGCACCCACGCGACGATCAGCCCGCACGCGGCGTTCACGAGCGCCGCGATGCAGGCGCCGCCGAAGCTGATCCGATACGTGGCGAGGGCTCTGGCCCCCGAGACGGTCCGCCAGAAGTCGGCCCAGCTCAGCTCGGCGGTCTTGAGCACGAGCCCCGCCAGCGGGATGAGCACGATGAGGCTGAGGTAAGTGAGCGTGACGCCCAGGGTGGGCCGAAACCCGGGCAGCACGCCCGGGACCCAGCGCCGGCGCGGGGACGGCGCGGGCGCGACGGAAGCTCGCTCGGCTGCGCTCATCTGGGCGCAACGCCGCCTCGACCGGGTGCTGTGGTCGGCTGGTCCATTCGGGAGGCACCGCCAGAACTAGCCGATGTCGATCGCGACAGCCAAGGGCGGCAGACCGGGCGGGGCCCCCGCGATGCAAAAAAAGGTCGGCGGATCACCGGCGGCGGCCGTCGCGCACTCCCCGTACACTCGATCCGGACATGCCGGCTGCCGCGACAGAGCGCCCGCTGGAGCTCGGGGGATCGCTCCGGTTCCATCCCGCCTGGCTGGATCGCGCCGAGGCGGACGCGCTCTTCTCCGAGCTACGGACGTCGCTGCCGTGGACGCAGGGGACGATCACGCTCTTCGGGCGCGAGCGCGCCGAACCCCGCCTGACCGCGTGGTTCGGCGACGCCGATTACACGTACTCCGGGAGGACGCTGAAGGCGGCGCCCTGGCCCGCGCCCGTCGAGGTGCTTCGCCGACGAGCGGAGCGGGAGACCGGCGTGGCGTTCAATTTCGTTCTTCTGAACCGGTACCGGGACGGCGGCGACAGCATGGGCATGCACTCGGACGACGAGCCTGAGCTCGGCACCGACCCGGTGATCGCCAGCGTGTCGCTCGGCGCGACGCGTCGCTTCGT
>Ga0070738_10002315_pt1 | contig 30202 bp, 30 predicted proteins | sample Coa_R2_2_FD_66446 | JGI IMG/M metagenome (GOLD analysis project Ga0070738, IMG submission 66446) | Surface soil microbial communities from Centralia Pennsylvania, which are recovering from an underground coalmine fire - Coalmine... | ecosystem: Environmental > Terrestrial > Soil > Unclassified ...
GGCTTTCGCCGTATCCGCAGCGGCAAGCACTTTCTGGTTTTTCGCCTGCAGCCTGGAATGAATAAATGCCGAGACCGGATCCCCGGGCGAGGCAATTTGTCGCGCGAGTGCGCGCGTATCCCGCAAATCCAGCATGTGAAACTCCTTCGAATCAAAGGCAGCGAACCCGAGCGTGGTGACAAAAAGAAGGGACACGGCCGCCACAATCCAGCCCTTTCGCCGCAGCCAGGCCAAGCCTGCCCGGCGCGGGAACAGAGCTTCCGTGATAAAGATGGGTGAGGCGATCGAGATGCACGTGTGGTAAACGGTCAGGCCGATGACCCAAATCCAATTCACGCCTAACGCCCGCCCATACGTGCTGAGGTAACCCACATCTTTCCAGTAAGGGTTGAAAAAGCTCTTGCAACATAGGCCCTCCTCGACAATCCCATAGGCCATTCCAAGCAGCAGCAGTCCAGTGATGTTGAGATCGAATTTCCTCACTGTTTCCCGGACGAGCAACGCCCCGCAGCCATACAATCCCACCAGGAGCACCAGGAAGACCGGGTTGAAAAAGATCACCGGAGGGGAGGACCCTGACAACAATTCGCCCAGCGCAGGCGAAAGCAACAGCAACGTCAAGATGGGCTTCCAATTACCGCGACCGGGCAGTTCCTGATGGTCCAAGGCGGCAGCCTCGATTGGTTTCAACCCGTCGTCGCTCATCATCAACTACTTCCATTACCCGGCAGAATTGGAATTGTTTCAAGAAAGAGGCTTCACTTTAGTCACGCTAACCGCGGATAAACACGGTCATCAAACCGGATGCTCACCCGAGGCTGGCCGCAAGGCATAACGCGCCGGTTCCCGTCCAGAAAAGGAGGCCCGCCACAAAGGCGCACCAGGCCGCCACTGCCATCCCCGGCCGAACCGCGCGTCGACACAGAACAAAAGGACTCGCGGTTGCGATCAAAACAGGGAAAGCCAGCGCCGCGTATCCCATTACCGGGCCAAGTGAACTGCCTCTAATCATCGGGCCAAGGAAAGGTCCCAGGATCACCAGGCCGCCGGCCGCGGGTCCAACGATCAAAAACGAAGAAAGCGGCACGGTTGCCTTCGTGAAAACGGCCGTAAAAAGCAGAATTGCCGTCGCGAAAAACGCGAGGCTCACGGCAAGCACTGCGACCACCTGAACCAAACGCACATCAAACGCCAATCGGATCGGGGCTTCTGGAGAAGTCTGCTGATCCGCCGAGGCCTTTCGTCCGGCAAACCAGGCCCAACCGCAAATCCAAACCGCACCGACGGGAACGACGCCGTAAACGCATTTCCAGGCTTCCCTGCCCAGGAGCGATCGGACCGACAACAGGTAGCTATCATAACCTCTGGAGTGACGGTTGATGATCAAACCGAGAAGCTCTCTATGATTCCTGATTAGCCAAAACGAAACGGCAAGAACTACTGCGGCGCTAACTCCGACAATAACTATCCGCACGAGAGTTTCTGGCAAACTCCGTCCGTTCAGCAGCCGAGGTAGAAAATATCCCAGGCAGGCGCCAATCGAGAAGACTATCCAAGCCGCGGGAAGCCACAGAACCAGGAGATCCAAAAATAAATCGTGCGGTTTCGGCAGCATTCCAACGCACAGTAAGGCTCCGGCCAATAGGACCAATCCGCCGCGGAAGGACGCTTCGAGTCTTTCAAAGTAGACCGCATCGGATGAAGTCTGGTTTGTCTCCCGGACCAACATAGGCGCAATGCGATCCAATCAGAATCCATTCTGAATTCAAGCGGCAATTTGAATAGATTTGATATTAAACCCGCCCTGTGCCTGCGTTTGTTCTCCTGCGTGCTTCTCTTGCAACCGTGTTGCGGCTGCGCCGTGCGGTTGAGCTTTTCCTTGCTCATTTGGGTTCCGCAACTATCTTGAGATTAACAACGGGTCAGAGCAATGATCGAGGACACTATCGGAAAGATCGAAGCCAAAGTTCAAAGCGCCGAAGCGATCAAAGACGACCGTCGCCGGGAACTTCTCCAGCTTATTGGGACCTTAAAATCCGAGATTGCCGCCCTTTCCAAAACCCATGGCGAACAAGCCGAAAGCATCGCCGGCTTTGCCGAACTGTCCACCCACGAAGCCATTCGGACTGAACAAAATCCCCAGCTGCTAAGGCTCTCGCTCCAGGGACTGAGTTCCTCCGTGGACGAGCTCGAGAAATCCCATCCGCGCCTGGTGCAAATCGTCAATGCCATCAGCAACACCCTCTCGAATCTTGGGATCTGATGCCGGCAAGACGAACTCGGGCCGGACTCGAAGAAGTTTTCTGAAACAAACGGCTTCAGCCGCAGCGGGCATGGCGCTGTTTGGCCAAACGGCTCCCGGGCAGGCCAGGAATGCGTCAGATATCGTGCGCGTTGGAGTCATGGGCTGCAACGGGCGCGGCAAAGATCACATCGCGGGGTTCCTGCGCGTCCCCAATTGCGAGATCGCGTATATCTGCGATGTGGACTCTCGAGCCGTTGAGCAAGGGGTATCTCTGGCAGCGCGGCGGCAGTCTACACCGCCCAAAGGCATTTCCGACCTGCGGTACATGCTGGAGGATCCGCAACTCGACGCGATCTCGATTGCAACACCCGACCATTGGCACGCTCCGGCGGCCATCATGGCCTGCGCTGCCGGCAAACACGTTTACGTCGAAAAGCCGGGAAGCCACAATTTGCATGAGAGCCAGTTGCTGATGAAGGCTGCCGCCAAACACCGGCGCGTTGTTCAAATGGGCACGCAACGAAGGAGTTGGCCCTGGATCATTGAAGCCATACAAGCGCTTCATTCCGGAGAAATTGGCCAGGCGTTTCTCGCTCGTGCCTGGTACACCAACCGCCGAACTTCAATCGGTCCAGGCAAGGTTGTTTCCGTTCCGCCATGGCTGAATTGGCAGCTCTGGCAGGGGCCCGCGCCGGATGAGCCGTTGCGCGATAACCTGCCCCACTACAACTGGCATTGGTTCTGGTCGTGGGGAACAGGGGAGCTTGGCAATAACGGCGTACATTGCCTGGATCTGGCCCGCTGGGGATTGGGCGTGGATTATCCGCGGCGCGTGACCTGCGGCGGCGGCCGTTATCATTACCAGGACGATTGGCAGGTTCCCGACACGTGTCTCGCCACGTATGATTTCGGCGGTAAAATGATCGCTCTCGACTGCCAGAGCTTCGACCCGCATGGAATGGATGGCTCGTCCTTCGGGGTAAGCTTCCACGGCGACAAGGGGACCTTGGTAATCGCGGGAAACACCGTCCGGGTTTATGACTTGAACGAAAAGGCAACCAGAGAAGTCGAAGGCAAAAGCGACGACACCCTTCATTTCGCGAATTTCGTGGATTCCATCCGACGCGGGACCGCTTTGGCGGCCGGCATTGCCGATGCCGAAAAAAGCACCGTGTTATGTCATCTCGGTAACATTGCGTGGAGAAGCGGACAAACCGTTGACTTCGTCCCGCAGAGTTGGGAAGTCAACGGCGGCAAAGAAATGCGCGCATTCACGCGGCGAACCTATCGGGCGGGCTGGGAGCCGAAGGTGTAACTTCGCGAGTTACGGGAACTGGTCGGTATCGGCAAACGGCCCGAGGGCGGCGATGGCGCCCATTATCTCATCCGCAACCTGCTGATAGATTTCCTTTACCCGCGTTTTCGAGCAGGTGGCAGCTTCGGCCCGGAGTTTCTCGAAATGCATGGGGCGGCCGTATTTGACAGTGACCCGATGAAACGGCCGTGGAAAACGCATATGCCGGTTGTAGGCTTCGTATGTGCCAAACACCCTGACCGGCACAACGGGAGCCTTCGACTTAATCACCGTCAAACCGATGCCGGACCGCGCCGGCTGCAACTTGCCGTCGCGAGTGCGGGTGCCTTCCGGAAACAGGATGATGGCGCCTCCCGCCAGCAACCGGTCCAGAATTGCCTTGAGTCCTTTGGCTCCGCCCCCGTCGCGATCCACCGGGACGGCTTGCCAGCGATGAAGAATCCAGCCCAGTACCGGAAAACGAAATAAGCTTTCCCGTGCCAGGTAATTGATTCCGCGTTTGAGACCGGCCCCGACCAGGGGCGGGTCGATAAAACTAGCATGGTTGGAAGCGAGGATCACCGGACCACTGAGCGGCACACGTTCAGGGTTGTACACACGCCATCCGAAGTAGAATTTGTACAGCGCGCGGAACAAGCACCAGCCAATGAAATAGACCGGGTTCACTGCGCCTCTTGGGGTAGATCGCAAGCTGTCACCTTCGGCTCACGCTGACCAGGAACCGAGAGCGACCAACCGTGGCGCGCCGCGCACTCGCAACTCACGAATTTGACCGGCCTTCCAACCGGGCCCGGATATCGTCCAGAATGAGAGCGCTGGTCTGGTCGGCAGACATTTGGGAATTGTTGATGACTTTGGCGCCCAGCGCGACCATCAGGGGCGCCGAAGCTCTTTGGCTGTCTCTTTGGTCCCGGGCCGCAAGGTTCTCTTTCACCCCTTCGGCCTCGCGCCGCCGAGATCGCTCCTCAAGATGCGCGTCCAGGTAATACTTGAAATCGGTTTCAGGGAAAACGTTTGTTCCTATGTCACGGCCCTCCATCACGAGATTGCCGAAGCGCACGCACTCGCGTTGCTTTTTCTTCATCCAATCCCGCACTTTGGGAACGGCAGCCACGTGGGGAACCGCGGCGCTGACTTCTGCGGTCCGTATCTCGTTAGCCGGGTAGTACCCGTCCAGGGTCAAATGAACGTGGCCATCCACGCATTCCAACTGCGGTTTCCACCGGGAGCACGCGGCCGCGACTGCGCGTTCGTCCTCGACATCCACCTTGTGCCGCAAGCAGTACCAGGCCAGTGTCCGGTACATTGCTCCCGTGTCCACGTAGACATAGTTCAGCGCGCGGGCCACGCGCTTTGCATTTGTGCTCTTGCCGCTGGCGCTGGTGCCGTCAATGGCTATCACGGTCACCGATTGTTTTGTGCACGGTTCCATGATTCGGACTCAGTCCGCGAAAAGCTCGTCGGGGCCGAGTTGGCGCCCGGTCCGGGCATTCACAACTGTGGCGCCCAGCCCGGCTGGAGGACTGGCGGCAAGCTTGTTAAAAAAGTTGGGGAACGTCTTCTTCACACACCCGGGATTTTTGATTCTAATTCCTGGTACTTTCAACCCCAGAATCGCGAAGCACATCGCCATTCTGTGGTCATTATATGTCTCAATTTCGGCGCCATGCAGGTTCGAGTGGAACACTTCCAGCGTGTCGCCGGTCTCCACCACCCTGGCCCCGCACCGGCTCAACTCCGTGCGCAAAGCCGCCACGCGCTCGCATTCCTGCAGCCGCAACCGTCCTAAATCGGTGAAGCTGACCGGGCCCGACGCCGGTTCGACAGCGGCGATTGGCGCAATCACGATAGCCGTCATGATGCTGTCGCCGAGATCTCGTTTGCGCGAGAATTCACGAGGCGAAACCGCATTGAGTGTTTTGTTCGCTCCAACTGCCTTCGACGTTGCCAATCCCGCGACGTCAACAAACTTGCAAAGCATTTTGGGAAAGCTCTCGTCAATTTGCCAGCCCGACCGTGGCCAATTGGCGACGGTGATATTGGTTGGGTAAGTGGTGTGGATCGCCGCTCCGCGTTGGGCTGAATGATCCGTGCCTTTCAGTTCGGGCAACCTCAGCCAATCAACCGCCCAAAAATAGCTGCCGCTGGAGGCATCCGGCTCGATTGCAAACTTTCCCGACCCGTTTGGAAAAGCTTCGATCAGCTTCGAGGTCATGCTGACGTACGATGCTTCCTCGGACTCGTCGCCTTCGACCACGACTTGCCATCCGCCCACTCGAGAGCCGAGCAGCAAGGCCGATGCAAACTGCGAACTCTCTTGGATGCTGACGCGGCACTTTCCGGGCCGGGGCCCGCTCCCGTGAATCATGACCGGCAGTTTGTCATTGGGTGAATCGAGCCGGTACCCCAGTGTACGCAGCGCGCTGAACAAGGCGCGCTGGGGCCGCTCATGCATTCGAGCCACGCCCTGCAAGCGGTAGACCCCTCGCCCAAGACACAGAAAAGCGGTCAAAAACCTCGCCGCCGTTCCGGCATTGCCGACGAAGAGGTCAAGCGGCTGAGTTTCGGTGCCGCCCTGAGGCACAAGGCCCCCTTTGCCGTACACGGTGATAGTGCGATTGCAAATCTCCTGCGGGTCAGGCGCCACGTTTACCATGAAACCCAGTTCCTGCAGACTCTCAACCAGCACCTGCGTGTCTTCGCTCCATAAGGCGCCGGTCAACGTGGTTTCGCCATCTGCCAATGCCGCCAGGATCAAGGCGCGATTGGTGATGCTCTTTGAACCAGGCACGGTAAGCGCTGCCTTCACCATCGCCTTGAGGGGAACGATTTCGATGAGGTCGGGTAAGGGCATCGGGGTTGGTGCGACGAGAAAATCCGGATGGCGCAGCTCCTATTCCGGAGAATGAGCTGCGGCCCGCTTGGACCACGCGTCACGACGGGTGCGGGCTTCCTCGAAAAAATTCAGGATGGCCCCGGAATCGTGGCCGCGAAGCGCCCGCTGAAACCCGCGCAGCCCCGTCAAAAAACTATCAATCGCGCCCAAAAGGTTCCTCCGGTTGGCAATAGCGATATCGCGCCACATTTCCGGCGAGCTGGAAGCAATCCGGGTCGTGTCGCGGAACCCGTTGGCGCAAAGCATCGCCTGGTATTTGGGCGAGCGAGGATGCAAAACGAGGTTCGAGAGCTGCGCCGCCACCACGTGCGGCAAATGGCTCGAACGGCTCACGAGCTCATCGTGCGCAGCAGGATCAAGCAATAGAACTCTTGCCCCAACCGCCTTCCACAAATGGCGCACCTGGCGCACCGCCCTGGGATTCGACTGCTTCACGGGCGTTACGACGCAAAGGGCCTCCACAAAAAGGTCCGGGCGAGCGGCCGTGACTCCGGTCTTTTCGGAGCCCGCCATAGGGTGGCTCCCGACAAAATGAGCGCCGGCTCGTCTAACCACAGGCGAAAGCTCGTCTACAACGCTTTTTTTGACGCTCCCGACATCGGTCACGAGGGCGCCCGGCTCGAGGTATTCCGCCATCTGCTTTACCAGGCCGTGCATCTGGGCAATCGGCGTGCAGAGAATCACAAGGTCGGCGCCCCGAACCGCTTGTTGCAAGTCCAGGGTCGCATTGTCAACGGCTCCGAGTCGCAGGCAATCCCTGGCCGTGCTCTTTCGTCGGAGAAACCCCGCCACGGAACCGGCTAGACGACGACGCCGCAAGGCCATGCCGAGCGAGCCGCCGAGTAAACCAACCCCAACCAACGTGACTTTGTTCCAACGCACGGCCAAGTTTCCGAATTCGGCTTCGAGGTTTCAAGGCGGAACCGGGAACCTGGGATTCAAGAAAACGGATACTGCGAGCGATCAGGTGTGAAAATCGCACGCGGCCCATTGCGCGGCCTCGCGCACCCGCTCGAGTATAACCTCGCTCATCATGGGATCCGTCCCAACGGCCGACGCGCACCACACCAGTTTGCCTCTTTTCTCCGTAGGATTTCGCCACGGGGCCTGGCCATTCTGCAATCGTTCCCGCACCAGTCGTTCCGGCTCACCTAACATGGACGGAATATCCTCCTGCACATGCAGACCGTCGCTGATGAAGAACGGCACAAGAACAATGTTTCTAGCGCGGGCCGTCTCATAACAGGAAGCGATGCGCGGCTCTTCTTCCAGGTAAACGGCATGGACATCCGAATACAGGTTTTGCTGTCGAATCGCTTCCAGTTGGCGCTCGACCGAGACCCGGGAGTTGCTGTCCTGCTCCGTCCCATGACCGGCGATGAATAATGAGATATCCTTCGGTTTGGGCGTGCGTGGAAAAGGAAATTGCCGAATAACTTGATCCGCTCGTGACAAAAGCAGTCTCGTCATGCCGGGATGCGACCCAACCGCCCGGCAATAGAACACCATTTGCCTCCCGCTGCGACGCACCCGTTGGAATGGCTCGTCGACTTTCAACTCAAACCCCAACGCCTTCGGAATGACGTTTTCGCTGAAGTAGCCGTCACTGATGAAAAACGGGACGAGAAAAATGCGGTCATGGTTTAGCTCGGGCAAAACCCGCTCAACCTGCGGGTCTTGTTTCCAAAAAGCTTCACGCACTTCGGCAAAAAGCCGCCGCTGCCGCAACACTCCCGCCTGCTTAAAGACGGGCACTCCCGAATCGGCGTTCTTGGTCGAACCATGACCAATCAGGACCAGGGCGGCGTTGGAAAAGTCTTCCGATAACACATCGAATCCTTAACCCAGCCTTTGCCCGCGGGCAAGAACGACAGAGCCGTGAGGCGCGCTTTTGTGCGACCTCAATACCGGGACTAACCCCTTAGCCGTCCTGCGGGACTTATCGACCTTGCACAGACCCCAAGGTTGAAACCAGGTTGAAACCTTGGCTAGTTGCAATTGTCCCTTCGGGACAGAGGCCAGGCCGCGGAAACAATTGACCTTCCAAAGCCGATGTCGGGGCTCGCTGGAAAAACAATCCTCCGCCGCGGGCGTTGCTTCCCGTCCCGTCCCGAACGGGACGGAATGAGAATAACCCAAGGTTTTTTAACCTTGGGTTCATCGCCCGGCGGAATGAGTCCCGAAGGGACGGCTGACATCGCGGGTTATTTGCCTGATACAATGGGAGAACTAGACCGGACTCGTCGACCTGCCGCCCCACTGCGGGATGCTTGCGCGCAACGAAGATGTAAGCAACCATGCTCAAGGTGATTGTTCCCGAAAATCCTGAGGTTCCAGGGAGTTGTGCAGCACCGACGCAGCATCGCCACCCAAGGGTTCGTTGGTGGGTTCACCTGGTTATCATCGGCTCATACCCGATCATTATTGGGCTGTTGAGTCTCGGTCGATCAGGTCCGCAACAGCCGGCTTTGGCACAAAATGCGCCCGGCCTGCTCCACGCCTGCGCATTTCAATTAGGGGTGTTTGGACTGATCTTTTTGCTCGGCTGGGTGGCGTCGCGGGCATCGGCAGAAGATTTGTGGCTGCCATGGCGCCCGGGACTTTGGCCGATCCCGCTTGGCATAGGCTATTCAATAGGTCTTCGGGTGGCTCTCGGATTGGTGGCCGCGTTTGTCATGATATGCCTGTTGCTGAGCCGGTTTATCAAGCCGGATGACCTTCAACACTTAGCGCAGCAGAACCAGCCCGACGTTCGCGCGCTGGTTGATGTCCGAGCGCTGCGCAATGATCCACTCTATTATTGGCTCAATCTTACCCTGGTGAGCTTCGTGGTCGCCGGCCTGCGCGAGGAACTCTGGCGCGCCGGTGTTCTCGCCGCACTGAAAAAGCTGTGGCCTACATTGTTCGGGTCGCGTCCCGGAGAGATTGCCGCTGTCGGGATGGCAGCCGCGATTTTCGGATTTGGCCACGTATCACAGGGGCCCGTTGCAATTGCAGCCGCCGCGCTGCTTGGATTCGGCCTGGGCACAATCATGGTTGTACACCGCTCGATTTGGCCCGCGGTGATTGCGCACGGCTTTTTCGACGCGACGACTTTCGCGGTACTGCCCTGGTTGTTTGAGAAACTGCCCCACTTGCGATGACTCTCTTGCCTTTGGTCACCGCAGGGCGAAATGCTTTGTGGCCTCACGAAAGTCCACGTGCTCTCGGGCGAGGCTCAGCAACGGCTCAATATTAGCGCGGCCCCCGGCGATGACCAGGTCGCGATCATTGAGCACCAGAACACAGCACCGAACCTTCTCAGTAGAAAGACCGGATTTGGGCACGTAAACAGCCACCAATTGGCCATCCTGGCTGACTCCCACGATGCGGTCCCAGCGACGCGCCGACATTGCCTTGTCGGCGCGCGCCAGGACAGCCCCGTGATCCACCCGACCAGCAGTTCCTTGTAATTTGTAAATACCAACCTCCCCCGCCCGTATGCTATCCAAGGCGGCCCGCGGCTCAGGAGGCAGTTTGAAAAACTGTGACCCTGTCCTCGCCAGGCCGGTCGTGACCCATCCAATGTTTAAAGCTATGGTTTTTTTCCAATGCCCGCCCGTCCCTGCCATGGCCGATTCCCGCAGGGCGGCGGCATCCGAGCTAAGCATGAAAAAACTGGCGATTCCCAGCGGCACCATGGCCACCAGGGCCAGCAATCCGCAGAGAATGACATGCGTTAACCGGGGAACAAACCTGCTGATTTCGGATGGTCGGGCGGCGTTCATGTCAGCCAAAATCCGGCGTTAAGGTTTCTCCGGCTCGGGTTCGGTCTTTTCAACCCGGTGGCCCAGTTTCTTAAGCGGATCGATATGCAAGGTTTCACCCAGCATCGACAACTGCTCTGGTTTTATGTCCCCAACGACGTTTACGAAGACCGCCTGCTTGCTCCCGTCCAAAACAACCACAACCAACCCCTGAACCGTGTCCTTGTTTTGGCTCTTAAGATATACGCCCACGTCCTGGTCCTTTTCGACGACCTTCACGATGCGCTCCCAACCCTTTGACTCAAGCTCCTTGCGCACCGATTGGATTCGTTCCTGCACGTCCGAGCGGTTCTGGTCGTCCACTCCAACGACATTTACATGGACCAACTGCAAACCGCGCAGGACTTTGGCAATGTCCGGTTGATCTTTCTCGATGAACTTTGTTGCCAGTGAAATAAGGCTGCTGGTCACATTGACTTCAACGAACTGGCCGCCAGCCGAGGGCGCGGCGAAGTTGCCGAAGTCGACCTGGCCAGGCGGAAGCGCGTCCCCCATCGCCTTTACCGCGAGGCCAAGGGGAAGAACAGCCATTCCGAGCACACACCGTGCGAATAATTTCATATTTGGGCTCCGATGATTTTTGTTTTGTCACAGGAACACTTTTGTCCCCGTGTAGGCAGAACCCGCGGGCTGCCTGGAAAGTTTCAAGAATTATAAACCCGGCTTCCCGACTCTATTTGAAGGTTCTCAGTCGACCCCAACCCCAGCCAGCTGGACCCGAGTGTATTACCGGTCGTATGGCTCGGAATGCCGCTCGTGAACCTGCCAATTTTCGACGTAACGGCTGGCCAGGTCGGGGTCATTGATGACCAAAAGATTTTCGGCATTGTTCTCCTCCGCGGCCCTTGTGAAGTTGAACGAGCCGGTAAGCACGAGGTAGTTGTCGATGATGATGATCTTATTGTGAGCAATTGCGTGAGAGGTATCGATCATCGTGGAAATACCTTCGTGCCTTAAAAAGTCGGCCTCGGAGTACTTTTCAGTGCGTTGGCTCTTATCGAGAATCACTCGGACTTTTGAGCCGCGGCGCCCGGCATCGACCAATGCCCGCGCGATAGGTGCAGAGGTGAAACTGTACGCCTGGACCAGTACGGAATTTGTGGCGTGATTCAAAGCCTCAACGACAGCTGCTGTAGCGCCGCCCCTTGGGGAAAAATATACCTGAACACCACGAGGAACAGACGCCTCGGGATCCGGGCGGCAGGCGCTCAGGAAGAGAGCCGCGACTACAACCATACAAATGGTCAACTTCATGTTTTGTAAAAAGCTCTCAAGAACCCGAGTCCAAGAAAAGTCTCCAAATCTAACGCACACGGCCGGTGCGGTGTCCGCGGTCTTGTTTTCGGTTGAGTCCCGGTTGCAACAAATTGGCCGGTTTTAGCGGGCGCGTTTTTACTTCCTTTGCCGGAACTCATTTGTTATCCAAAGGCCATGGTGCGCAGTTTATACGGGATTGTCGGAGTGTTGGTTATAACTGTCCTAACGGGGTCGATCCATGCCGAGGCATTCAAGCTGGCGTCCGGTGAGACCTTGAATGGCGATATCCTGCCCACGACCGCCAACGAACAAGGCGTCCAAATCAAGGTCGGCGAAGGAGATTACCAGAAAGTCCCGTGGTCCAATTTCTCCCAGGAAGATCTCAGGAAGTTCGCCAATAATCAGCGAATGGAGCCCTTTGTGGAACCGTTCATCGAGGTAAGCCAGGCGGAAAAAATCAAGAAAACCGAGGTCAATATCAAGGAACCGCCACGGCTGCCCCGTCCGGCGAAGCAGTCGCTTCTGAGCGCGTTGTTCTCTTCTGCCGTTGGTGTGCTGGTGTTACTGGTGCTGTATGCAGCGGTGGTGTATGCCGGCTACGAGGTTGCCATTTTCCGGGCGCAACCACCGATATTGGTCTGCGGCCTGGCCGCCATACCACTAGTGGGCGTTCTCTCGCCGATTATCTTTCTGGCAATGCCTACGCGAATCAGCAAAACCGCGGCCGAACTTCGTGAGGCCGAGGCGGCCGCCGTCAGCGCCGCTGAGCCCATTCCAGCAACCGCGGCGGACGAGGTAAACCCGATGAAAGGCGACAGCAGTTCTGGCGGCCTCAAAATAGCCCACACCGAAACCGGCCATGACAAGCCCAAGGTGCCCGACCCAGTCATTTTCCAGCGGGGCCAATTCACATTCAACCGCCGTTTCATTGAAACCAAATTCCCCGGGTTCTTCGGAATTGTCCGCCGCGAAGCTGATCGCGACATGGTTCTCGCCATAAAGACCTCCCGAGGAGAGTACGCGGGCCAGCGCATCTCGCGCATCGCGGCCAATGATATGCACCTGGAAGTCCAGCGCGGCAGCTCGACCGAAGAAGTCTTGATTCCGTTCCAGGAAATTCAGCAGATTATTTTACGCCACAAAGACGCCTAGCGGCAGCTTGTCCTTGTGGCTAGTCACTCGCCGCGCTGTCCGCTTGAGTTTGACCTGGTTCCTCGTCCGTCTCCGCTGTATTCAGAAAACCTCCGCCTTGAGCCCGCTCACCTGGCGAACTTTTAGCGCGATATTCGAGAGCGATTTCAGTGGCAAATGCCCGCATTCAGGACGGAGGATGGGACGCGTTGCGGAATAAATCTGCACCATCGCGATTTGTGCCCCGGCCTGCTTAAGCGCGCGCAATCGCTGGGCGTAGGCCTCAACTTCGTCAAGCGACGGTTCCTGGCCGTTGATGGCCGGAAACAGACTTTGAATCACTACCGGCCTGCTGCGGCTGACGCGCAAAATGTTGGATAGGATTCTATCCAACGGCACTTCAACACCGTTGATCCTGTCCAAGTACGCCTGGGTCCCTCCATCCAACTTCGCCCAAATTTCGTCCTGCGAAGTCAGCCGCGAGAGGCCGGATTCGATTCCGGGCAAGTCCAACCCGACAGCGTTGGTAATGAGGACAATTTTGAAAAAGGGAAGGCCCGATAGCGCGCGCACATGCAAAACAGCCTGCAAGGCTTCCGTGAATTCAGGCGCCAGGGTTGGCTCTCCATCCCCGCTCAGGGCCACGTGCCGCAACTGGAGCAATTCATCGGGAACTTTTCGGTACGCGTGCAGTTCTTTGAGCCGGTTCTCGCGCACGTATTCCAGCGTTTGCTTGAGCTCGTTCGTCATCGCGGTAACGTCCAATGCCGCTTTGCCGGCTTCGGTCGACCGGTCCACCTCGCAGTAAAGACAATTGAACTGGCATCGCTTGTCCGGGTTCATGTTCACCCCGACGGACAAACCGCGAGCCCTCGGTGAAACTACCAGGTAAACAAAGCGGTTGTGGAGAAACTGCCTGGGATAGCCAGCGGTTCGGCGCCCGGGATCCTCTTCGCCGGGAAGCGGGCCGACCAACGCCTGTGCCAATCGGACGATCCTTCCATTGGCTTCTTTCATTTGTTAGTCCAGCTTTAAATGGAATGGACAACTCGGCCACACCGGCTTTGGCATAAGCTGGCCCTTTTTTGCCCACAAGGCGGCCTCAACCTGATATCGGCCTACCGGGTTTATCCCGAAAGCGTCCGTAGATAACCCGCTGGACAACCAGCCCTGAAACTAAAATCTTGTGGGCGGCGTGAAGCACCTTGCATATTTGGGGCGTTACCGGGGTGTCCGGCCGCCTGTGCCGGCCCAGCAAAAACCATGTCTATGAGATACCATACCATCCTGCTGTTTGGCGCCCCGGGAGCCGGAAAGGGCACCCAAGGCAAGATCCTTGGGACTGTTCCCAACTTTTTTCATTGCGCGTGCGGAGACGTGTTTCGAAGCCTCAAGGCCGACAGCCCGATCGGGCGTGTGTTCCTCGAGTATTCCAGCCGCGGCCAACTGGTCCCGGATGCGACAACAATTGAGCTCTGGCACGATTTTATCGACGCTTCCACCAAAGCGAACCGGTTCCGCCCCGAACACGACACGCTCGTGTTGGATGGAATCCCGCGCAGCGTGCGGCAGTCTGAAATCCTGAAAGACACGCTGGATGTAGTTGCGATTTTTTACCTGCGCTGCACCAACCAGGAAGCTCTCATTCAGAGGCTTCAGCGCCGCGCCTTGAGAGAGAACCGGCTGGACGACGCGAACCTGAGCGTGATTCGTGAACGCCAGGCGACATACGAGCGCGAAACCAAACCGGTATTGGACTTTTACAATCAAAAGATCGTGCACCAGATCGACGCCGACCAGGCGCCGCACAAGGTGTTGTTTGACCTTTTGAGGCACATCGTGAAGAGTTGAGTTATGCCGCAGCAATTTGGCCAGTTCACGGCCAGCGAATTGTATTGTCCAAAATGCAAGAGCTCCCAACCCGTCCGTGAGAGGCTTCTGCTGGTGTTGCCAACGGGTGAACTTCATGAATTCCTCTGTTCGCAATGCGCGACCTCGCTGGGCAAACGCACCGTGACCGGTCCGGCGGTGGCCCCGGCTGCGCCTTCACGCAAGCCGCCTGCGCCGCAGAGAAAACTCCTGCGTTAGCCAGGTGAGTTTGCGCGTCGTTTTCATGGGAACCCCGCAGTTGGCGGCGGTCTGCCTCCAGGCTTTGCTGGACTGTCCGACCATCCAGGTGGCCGCCGTGGTGAGCCAACCGGACCGGCCCAAAGGACGGCAACTGCGGCTCGAAGCTCCTCCCGTCAAGGCACTGGCCCTAAAACACGGCTTGCAGGTTTTCCAACCCGAACGGGCTCGGGATGCCGGATTCATTGACCGCATGCGCGGCCTGAGCCCCGACCTGATTGCGGTAGCGGCCTATGGACAGATCCTGCCGAAAACGCTTCTTGAAATCCCGAGGCTGGGCTGCCTGAACGTCCACACGTCGCTGCTTCCGCGCTACCGCGGAGCCGCTCCGATACAATGGGCGATTCTGAATGACGACAGAGAAACCGGGGTTACGATCATGAAAATGGACGCCGGCCTCGACACCGGGGATATCCTTTCGGAATCCCGCACCCCCATCCGAGACGAGGACGATGCCCAAACACTCCATGACCGGCTCGCGGAGATGGGAGCCCAACTTCTCATCCAGACCATCCCGCCTTACGCGGAGGGGAAACTGGCTCCTCGTCCCCAACCCGAAGGAGCAAGTTACGCGCGCAAAATTGTAAAGGAAGACGGCCGCCTCGATTGGACCAGGCCGGCGCGTGAACTGTGGAACAAAGTCCGGGGGCTTGTTCCGTGGCCAGGGTGCTATACTACGCTGCCGAACGCGGATATTCTGAGAATTTGGCGGACTGAAGTCGTCCCGGCGGACGGCCTGCCAGGTCAAATCGCAAGTGCTGACAAAAACGGGATTCTTGTCGGAACCGGGCGGGACAGTTTGCGGGTCACTGAGGTGCAGCGGCAAGGGAGCCGCCGAATGACCACGGCCGAGTTTTTGACCGGTTGCCCGCTGCAACCTGGCCAGCAACTCGGCCGTGGAGACTCAACTTAACGACTCAGGGACCTCCTCTTCCCCGGACCAAACCAAAAATCAGCGAGATGACAAAAATCGCAATGAAGATGTAGAACAGGATCTGAGCGATGCCTGCCGCCGTCCCCGCGATTCCGCCGAAACCAAAAATCGCGGCAATGATTGCGATTACCAGGAATGTTAATGCCCAACTAAGCATGATCCAACTTCGTTTAGCACACACCCCTCTCAATCGGGTTTGTTGCTACTCCAAGGGCAAGGTGGACCCCTCCCTGGCTGGGTCTCTTTTCAATACCCAGGGAGCTGGGGTGGCTACCTACTTTTAAGACCCCGGGGGGAAATCCTAAGCTGGCCAGCCGAATGAGAACATTACTGCGACACACGACGACAGGGCTGTTCTTCCAGGGCCCCGAAAAATGGACATCAAACCCGGCTGTGGCCTACGACTTCCGCTTGATTGAGCGGGCAAGGCAGTTCGTGCGAATCTGGGAATTGGAAAACGTCGAGGTGGCCTTTGTCTTCGAGGATTCGCAAAGCATCTCGACGATGCCAGTGAACGCGCTGGATCTCAAAGCCGCCGCCTGATCACGCCTCCAGAAGCCTGGAGATCGCCAGCACGTTCAGGCAAGCCTTGGGAACAAACGAACTGACCTGAACAAATTCTGGTAACTTCGAGCCGTCAGGGGAACGTTCCGAGCAATGGTCGTTGTCACCCCAAGGTCCAAGACCGTCCAACGTCGGTAACTGGTCCCAAAAGCTATTGCCGTCGCTGAGACCACCTCGCAACTCGCCGCTCACCGCGAGCCCGATTTTCGAGGCCGTCTCGGTCCAAACCTTAAGTAGCCTGTCGGTCGCATCGTTTTTCGGCCAGGGGCGGCTCTCGCTGGTGATTTCAACTTCCACTTCGCAAGCGTAACCGTCCGCAACGCTTCGAACCTCGCCGGCACCCGCCAATCCCAGCAAACGCTCTTTTGCCTTGGCGCAAATTTCAGGGCTCAAGGCACGGAATTCCCCTTCGGCAATGGCGAGGTGTGGCACCCGGTTCAAAACGGTTCCGCCGGAAACCGTCCCTACGTTGAACGTCAAATCTTTCGAGAAATCGGTCAGAGCATCAATTTGTTGGATCGTGCGAGCCATCTGGACTAACGCGTTGGCTCCTTGCTTGAGATTGCCACCTGCATGAGAGCCTCTCCCTTTGACAATCACCTTCCAGGTGGTCCTGCCCTTTCTTGCTTCCACCATCAAGCTGGTTTTCCCCGCGCGATTCTCAGCTTCAAATACAAGGCAAGCCATCGCTGAGGGCGCCCGGCGCCTTCGGCAAACCTCCTCAAAGTCCGTAGAAAGACATTCCTCGGAGGAATTCCAAAACAATTGCCAACCGGTGTCCTCGAACACCCCAGGGGCTTGCGCGCGCAAAGCCGAAAGGACCAGCCACATCATGACCGTGCCGCCCTTGATATCCAGCGTTCCAGGCCCGAATATCCGATCCCCGTCAGGTTGCCATTTGAAATCGTTCGCCCTTTCCTCCTCGGGAGGGAAAACGGTGTCCAGGTGTGAAACGAATGCCAGGCCCCGGTTCTTCCGGCCTTTGCGGGTCATCACCAGGTGGTTCCCCCATTTGGGATTGGCCGAAGGGACAAACTCTGCCGTAAAGCCCAGCGGTTCGAAACACTCGGCTGTCAACCGGCCAAGTTTGTTTACTCCGTCCGGATTCGCAGTGAAGCTGTTGACTTCAACCATGCGGCGCAACCACTCCATAGCCGCAGGCATCTGCTGCTCCAGGAAACCGTTGAGTTTTGAAACATCCATCATTCGGGCAGGGGTGATCGTGAGCGGAGCAACGATTCGATATAAGGCACGTCTTCAGGCCGAGTCACCTTGGGATTCGGCTCCGGACAAACAACCAAACGCACGGGTTGGCCGATCAATTCGCAAGCCGCGGTATCGTCGGTGATCACCAGACCGCGTTTTCGGACCTCGGATAATGCCTTCCGGATGACCTCGACGCGAAATGTTTGCGGCGTTTGCACGGCCCAGAGCTTTGAGCGGTCCAGGGTTCTCTCGATGTGGCGGCCGTCGGAAGATTCCTTGATGGTGTCAGTGACTTGTTGAGCGGCAACCGCAGCGCCGACTTCGCGCGCCGCTTCGAGCGTGGCCGCGATCAACTCCTGACTCGTGCACGGCCGGGCCGCGTCCTGGATCGCGACATACTCGCTTCGCGGGCCAAGAGCGCTCAAGCCGTTCCAAACGGAATCCTGTCTCTCTTTTCCGCCGCTCGCCAGCGTGAATGGTTTTGAGAATCGGAATTTTGACCCAAGCTCAGCGACCCGTTGGCGCGCATCCTCCCGAACAACAAGGATGACTTCGTCGATGCAGTTGGCCGCATCAAAACGCGCCCAGGTATGCGCGAGCACGGGCCGTCCAGCGAGCTCCAGGAAGAGCTTGTCCACATCCTGGCCCATTCGAGTGCCTTTACCGGCGGCAACAATCAGCGCTGAAACCATGTAGAGCGCAAAGCCTAGGAAGATAAGATCAACCCTTAAAGCTCAAAAGATCGGGAATGCGGACGCGGGTCGCGCCAAACCCGGATTTTGCCTTTTTTTCCGCTGTTCCGTGCGTCTTGGCGACCCACGGCCACTGGTCGCGAACCCTGCGGGTTCGGGATCCGGCGTGGCCTAGGCGGCGCCCTTTCTCTTTTCGAGCTCGTCACGGGCACGAAGCACAAGCTTCGTCTTGAGTTCATGCAGTCCCAATTCGAGCCCAGCCACGTACTGGTGCGGGTTGACAAACCGTTTGATGCCGGGGTGCAGCATAGCCAGTTGGTGAGTAACTCGCTGGCGCGATTCTTCAAGCGAAGGCTGCCGATAAACGAGCTTGCCGCTGCGAAAAATGGGGACGAGCAGGTCTTCGAATGACGTTTCGGGCGGGACATGTTTGCGGCGAGTGGGGTCGAGGGGATCCACAATCGTGAACCGCTTTGGAGCAGGATGGCCTTGGTCGTAAATCGCGTCCGCGATGAACTGTTTGGGCGAACGGAACCTGCGCACCTGGGGCACGCCCGGGTTGGTTATTTTGGCGGCCTGATCGGAAAGCTTGATTCGAGGCTGCCAGCTGCCTCCGGGTCCCATCACAGCGGAAAGTTTGTACACTCCGCCCAGGGCGGGTTGATCATAAGAGGTTACCAGCTTTGTCCCGACACCCCAGCGTGTGATGCGGGCGCCCTGCTGTTTGAGACTGCTGATGATGTGCTCATCCAAATCGTTGCTCGCGTAAATGGCAGTGTCACGAAACCCGGCGGCATCCAGGAGCTTTCGCGCCTCGATGCTCAAATACGCCAGGTCACCGGAATCTAATCGGATCCCGGCCAGGTCATTGCCCCGCTCGCGAAGAAGTTTGCCGACTTCGATTGCGTGGGCGACTCCGGCCAGCGAATCGTATGTGTCGACCAGGAGAATACAGTTGTTGGGGAGCGCCTCGGCGTACGTTTTGAACGCCTCCAACTCGGATTCGAAAGCCATGACCCAGCTATGGGCGTGTGTGCCCGAAACAGGAATTCCGTAGACCTGTCCCGCAAGCACATTCGACGTACCCGCGCAGCCCCCGAGATAGGCGGCGCGGCTAGCCGTCAACGCGCCATCAGGTCCTTGCGCGCGGCGCAACCCGAACTCAACGACCGGTTCACCTTCCGCCGCCAGGCAGATCCGAGCTGCCTTAGTGGCAATCAGCGATTGAAAATTCACGGCGTTTAACAACGCCGATTCGAGAATCTGGGCCTGCAAAAGGCAGCCTTGGACCCGTAGCAACGGTTCCTGCGGGAAAACCACAGTCCCCTCCGGAACTGCGTCGATGTGACCTGTAAAACGCAAGCCCTCCAGGAATTGAAGAAAACCCTTGTCGAAGAGCGGCCGGCCATCGACTGCATTGATGGTTCGCAAATAGGCCAGGTCCGATTCGTGGAACTGAAATCGCCTGACCTGGTCAATAACAGCGCCGAGCCCGCAAGCAACGGTAAACCCGCTGCCGAACGGCGCGTTACGGAAGGACATGTGGAACACCGCTTCGGTCCCGGCAGTGCCGCTCTTCCAGTACGCATAAGCCATCGTCAGTTCGTAAAGATCCGTCAGCATCGTCCACGACGGCTGGCCGGGGCCGTGGATTGCATTTGCTTTCGGCCCGCTCCGGCGACGCAATCGCTGGTCTCGGCTCCTTGACTTTCGAAGGGTCATTGCAATGTCTTGAGCAGCCTTCGAGTTGCGGCTGCAGTTGGAATGGCCTCTTGCGCGCCGATTCTGAGCGTGGTCAAAGCTCCCGCGCAATTTGCAAGACGAAGGGCTTGAGCGAGATCAAGTCCCGCCCCACGAGCGGCCGCGTATGCGCCGGCAAAGGCATCGCCGGCGCCGACGGTGTCCACAGGTTTCACTTTGGGAGTCGGCACATCCAGGTACTCGTCTTGGGTAACACAGAGGGTTGAAGCTGCGCTGCGGGTGACAATCAGTTTCTCGATTCGCCTTTTAACCATCGCCTTTCTCCATCGTTCCAGTTGAGTCTTTATTCGACTGGGTTCCATCCCGAAAATAGCGCGCGCCTCTCCGGCGTTTACGATTAAGCTGTCCAGGGCGCCTTTGGTCCACGGGAAATCGTTCCGCAACGGAGATGGATTCAGCACGACCGGAACGCGCCCGAGGTTTGCCGACCGAACTGACTCGATAACCGTCGCCATTGGAACCTCGAACTGCAGGAGCAACACATCCGGTTTTGGGGAGAAAAGATTAACGCGCTTCAGCGTGCCGGGAAGAAGTGTGCCGTTCGCGCCCGGAGCAACAATGATCGTGTTTTCCCCTGCCCGATCGACGGCGATTAGGGCCGTGCCTGTAAGAGCGGAGCGAGTGCTGGTGATGCCGGACACGTCAATGCCTTCGCGTCTCAAGCGTTCCAGGTAGCTGCGTCCTTCCGCTTCGGCGCCAACACATCCAATCAGCCGAACATTCGCTTCCTGCCTCGCGGCCGCGACCGCCTGGTTCGCCCCTTTGCCACCGAATCTGCGAACCAGCGAGCCGGCCGCAACTGTCTGCCCAGCGTCGGGCAATCGGTCAACCGAAGCAATATAGTCGAGGTTTAATGAGCCAACGACCACGACTTGCGGAGGATCGGATCGCATGGCAGTGGAGCTTACTTGGGTCGAAATGCAGGGGGCTGACTCGCCAATTGCACCAGAGCTTCCTTAACTCGCCCGGCCTGCACCGGGTTCAACATGAGGTAGCGGTCCCGCCCATCGGGCGCGGGCGTGAAACGAGTGAATCCATCCGGCTCGACAGTGACATTGCCCGGCTCGGACAGGGAGAAGTATTCGCGGTCGGACATGACGGCGTAGAGGACACTCGTCAGGTCCCATGTCGGCCGCTCATGTGGAGGAGGGTTGTAAAGGCAATACGCCTCGGCTGCGGGGTGGTGCGGGACATAGCTGAAGTCCCGTTCGATGCTAATGGCGGGGAATGGAACCGAAATTCCAATTTCGAACCCGCTCCAAACGATCGGAGTTGGCCAGGCAGCAGCAAGTTTACGAGCCGAAGGAAGGTCCTGGGTGACATTGTACTCAAGGTAATGCGAGTTGTGGTCAATCTCACGGAAAGCACCCGCCATGACTGAGAGCAACTTTACCTTGGCCCGGACAAGATCCGCGCCGGCCAGGGCCGAGTAACGATCGGGTTTGGTGTCCAAAAGCGCCGCGAGGTTAGAGAAATAACCCACTTGGACCAGAGTTACCGAGTGGTCGGGCTCAGAGGCAAGAACCTTGCGAAGCAGGTCAGTTGCCGGCGGAGCATCGGAGCTGCGTTTGAGTTTATGGGGGTACCTCAATTTGCCGTTGTCGCGAATTTCGGCCAATGGCAGGAACTTGCTGGGGGAATTCTTGAGGCCGGAACGGGTGAACCCTATCGGGATGCCTGTTCTGCCGTAGAACGTGTTGATCGCATCTACAAACGGCCCTGCAAGTTCGTCCGGTTTGGTAATGGTCACGGCGAGCAACAGGCAATCGCCCCGACTTTCGAACGCGTGCAACATGGATAACGCCAGGACATCGTCGACGTCATTGCCTATATCGGTGTCGAAAATCACTTTGGCCGGTGGAGGATGGTTTTGTTGTCCATCGGCAACGGTGGCGACCAGGACACAAAGGGCGAGGGCGCATGAGCGGCCCAACTTCCCGAAACGAGCGAGCGAAGCAGGAGGGTGGTTCATTGTGGGTTTTATGTCAGAAGTCTACGCAAATCTAGAACTGAACAACCTGGACAAGAAAGTGAATTTCGATCCGGCGAGGTGGCGCCGCCAGGCGTCTAACGCCACGGCGAGCACAATCACCGCGCCGGTGACGACTCGCTTCAAGGGTTCGGACGCTCCAACTTGGGCCAGCCCCGCTTCCAGTGTGGCAATGATCAGAACGCCAAAAAAACTGCTGACAACCGAGCCGCGCCCCCCCATGAGACTTGTGCCTCCAATCACTACGGCCGCGATGGCTGACAACTCCAGCCCTGCCCCTGCGTTGGGATCCGAGGCGCCCAAACGCGATGTGTAAAAGACCGCCCCAAGTCCGGTCAGCAATCCCACGAGCGCGAAGACCGCTATTTTGGGGAGGCGAGGGTTAATCCCAGCAAGGCGGACTGCTTGTTCATTGGTGCCGATCGCCACCAGGTACCGGCCGAACAGGGTCCGCGAGAGCACTAATTGGCATACGCCCGTGACAAAGGCGCCAATCATGAATGCTGGGGAACAACCGACCGCACTCAGCGGCCGGGAGAGTCCTTCGACGGGAGCGCCGATGTACTCCGTTTGAGAATGTGTCGCCAGGTAAGCCAGGCCGCGCGACATCTCGAGCATCCCGAGCGTCACAATAAACGAAGGCACTCCGAGTTGAACTGAGATGAGCCCGTTTAAAATCCCCGCGGCCAATCCGACGCACATGCAGGCCCAGGCGGCCGCCCAAAACGGCCAATGCCAATTAACAACCGCCACCCCGAGCACGGCTCCCGCCAAGCCAAGAACCGAGCCGACCGACAGATCAATCGCGCCAATGATTAGGACGAGGGTCATTCCGGCCGAGACAACCATCAAGGTCGGGATGCGATTGGCCAGGCCGCTGAGGGTTCGCCAACTCAGGAAATTGTGACTGAAGAAGCTAAAGAGCAACCACAGCCCGAGCCAGATCAACAACATCGCGGCGAACTCGCCCAGGTGCGTGCTTTTGCGCGATGTTGCCATGCCAAGGCGCGCAACTTCAAACCGGTTTCGTCGCCTGATCCAGGTACCCGCTGAAGGCAGCGTGTGTGATCTTCTCCTGGCTCCACTGGCCGGGTAAAAACTCGGCGACGATCCGGCCGTTGGACATCACGAGGATCCGATCGCATAAGGCCATCAATTCGGTCAATTCACTGGAAACCATGACGACCGCTTTGCCTTCTGCCGCAAGATCGCGCAGTAGTTGGTAGATGGAATCCTTTGCCGCCACGTCAATCCCCCTCGTCGGCTCGTCAAAGAGGAGCACGTTGCAGTTTCGCGCCAGCCACCGCGCGATCACAACCTTCTGTTGGTTTCCCCCGCTCAGTTCGCCTACGGTTTGCTCGGCGGATTCGCAACGGACTCCAAGACGTTGCCTCAGCGCGTCGGTGGTTTGCGTTTCCGCTCTGAAATCCAGCCAACCGCCCCCGTGCACGTGGCGCGACAACGTCGCGAGCGTGGTGTTCACTCGAATCGACTGCGCCAGCAACAACCCATCCATCTTCCTGTCTTCAGGCACCATGCCGATTCCGGCTCGGACCGCATCCGAAGGATCCCGGATCAGCGCAGGCCGATCCCCTGCCCCGACAAATACGTCCCCCCGCTCTTTTCGGTCCGCGCCGAAGATCGCGCGCAGCGTCTCGGTCCGACCGGAACCTATCAAACCGGCCAAGCCCAAAATCTCGCCTTTGCGCACTTCAAACGTCACGTCACACACGCGTTCACCCGCTCGCAAGCCGCTCACCCGCATCGCCACCTCGCCTCGGCCCCGCTCACCAGAGGCTTTGCGTTCGGGCAAATCATGCCCGACCATCTCGCGCACAAGGCCCGCGGGCGTAACTTCAGCCACCGGATGCGTGGCAACCCGCCTCCCATCCCGCAGCACGGTCACCCGATTCGAAATGCGCCGGATCTCGTCCATCCTGTGGCTGACGTAAATGATGCCGACTCCGCCGTCCTGTAACCGGCGGATATTCGCGAAAAGCTTCTCGATTTCAGGATCGGTCAAAGCCGCAGTGGGTTCATCCAGGATTAACAATCGGCAATTTTGGGCCAGTGCGCCGGCTATCTCAACCAGCTGCTGCTGGCCGACGCCCAGCAATCGCGCCGGGATGGCGGGCTCCAGGTCATCCAACCCAACCCGGGCAAGGGCCTCTTGAGCCATTTTTCGCAACTGGCCATAGCGCACGAACCCCGCAACCCTCGGCAGCCGGTTCAAAAAAATATTCTCCGCGACCGTCAGCGTCCCAATGACGTTGAGCTCCTGCATCACCATGACGACGCCTGCATTTTCAGCATCCCGTTTTGAATGCGGAGAATAGGGTTGGCCGGCGAATTCCATCTGGCCCGCGTCGGCATGGGTTAACCCGGAAAGAATTCGGGCGAACGTCGATTTTCCGGCGCCATTACTGCCAACCAGGGCATGAACTTCGCCCGGAAGCAGCTCAAAAGAAAAATCCGAAAGCACCGGCACGCTGTAGCTTTTTTGGAGGCCGCTGACGCGAAGCAGTTGGGCGGGAGGCATGGTTAACGCGAATTCCCGGCGCCGGTTATCAAGTCGACGGTCGTCGTCTGATCGGTGGGCGGCGCTTCGCCCTTCAGGATCTTCAGGGCGGCCTCGATCCCGAACACTGCCAACTGATCGGCATGTTGATCCGCCGTGGCAATGACGCGCCCATCCGCGAGCATCGGCTTGATGGCCCCTATATTATCGAAGCCAACCACCAGCACCTTCCCGGTTTTGCCGGCCGACTGAATCGCCGCCACCGCTCCGAGAGCCATGTTGTCGTTGGCACACAAAATCGCCTTGAGATCATCGTGCTCGGCAAGAATTCCGGCGGCGACCGTATTGGCCTTTTCCATCTCCCAGTTGCCGCTCTGCACGGTGATGATGTTCATTCCGGCCGCTTTCATCGCATCCTCAAAACCGAACCGGCGCTGTTGACCGTTGTAAGCAGTGGGAATTCCCTCGATGATCGCCACCTTATCCCCTGTCTTCAATTTCGCGGCCAAAGCCTCGCCAACCTTTTTTGCCCCGGCCCGGTTATCCGGCCCGACAAAAGGCACCGACAAACCGGCTTGTTTCAACACATCCGGGTCGAGCTTGTTGTCTATGTTCACGACCAATACTCCTGCTTCCCGGGCGCGTTTGAGCACCGGCACCAATGCTTTGGAATCCGCAGGAGCAATCACAATCGCATTGACCTGGCGGCCGACCATTTGCTCGACCACGTTCACTTGCTCGCCCAGGTCGGTTTCGTTTTTGATGCCGTTCACGATTAGGTTGTAGGATGCGGCGTGAGCCTCATGATGCTTGCGCGCCCCTTCCGCCATGGTGCTGAAAAATTCGTTGGCCAGAGATTTCATCACCAGGGCCACAGTGGGGCTGGAGTTGGCGGGGGCGTTAGCCTCTTTTCGGCACGCAGGAACGACCGATAAAAAGCCCACAAAAAGGACGATCGCGAGAGAGGTGCGCAGGGTGAACGTGGATTTCATTCAAGCTTAGCGCTTTGATTTGTACCTGTGGGAGCCGTGGAAGACGAGAGCAATTTTCGCGAATCGGATGCCGGGCCCTGGGCGACAAAGAGCGCCGAAAAGGGCCTCCATTTCGAGCGCCGGGGGACTTGAGTGTTCAAAATTGGCTGGGGGGCGCTCTACTCGATGCCTCTGCGGAGCAAATTTAGCTTATCCGTCTTTGACGGTGAACAATATCATGTTACAAAGGGGCCATGAAGTTCATGAATGAAACTTTAAGGTGGGTGCGCATCATTTCATGTTTGTTGGCCTCGAGTGCATTGGGCGCAGAGGCTTGGAGCTCTCATCCGGCCGGCGGCGAGAAAATCCGCGTTTTGGTTGTGACCGGCGGCCACGATTTCGAACGCGAACCGTTCCTCAAGCTTTTCCAGGATAACCCTGATATCACGTTCAAAGCCGTGGAACATCCCCACGCTCACGCGCTGCTCAAACCCGAAGCGGCTAAATCCTGGGACGTGCTTGTCACGTACGACATGCACCAGGAAATCTCCGAGCAGGCCAAAACGGATTTTGTAGCCCGGCTCAAGGATGGAAAGGGGCTGGTGGTGTTGCACCATTCGATCGCCTCGTACCAGGAATGGCCTGAGTATTCGAAGATCCTCGGCGCGCACTACTACCTCCAAAAGACAAACATCAACGGCGTGGTCAAAGCCCGATCCACATACAAACATGACATGCATTTCAAGATCCACGTCGCCGACCCGAATCATCCGGTCACGCGCGGGATCGCCGATTTTGAAATTCACGACGAGGTTTACAACCTCTTCGACGTGTCGCGAGACGTTCATCCGTTGCTCACAACCGAAGAGCCCGAAAGCAATCACGTCATCGGCTGGGCCAAAACCTACGAGGCCGCCCGGATCGTTTATGTGCAGTCCGGGCACGACCACTTCGCTTACGAGAACCCCAGCTACCAGCAGATTTTGAGACAGGCGATTCGCTGGGCGGCCAAGCGGGATTAGCATGTTCCTCAAAGTCATTGCTTGCGAGATTGCAACGCGAGAGCTGCAGTTTTGCGCCGCTCGTTCAAAGAATCTCGTCGACCTTGAGTTTCTGCCCCAGGGACACCACGACACTCCGGCCACCGGCAGAGAGGAAGTCCAGAGCCGAATCAATAGCGTGCCCGAGGAAAAATATGACGCCGTAGTTCTTGGGTACGGGCTATGCAGTCGAATTCTTGTCGGGCTCAGGACGCGCCACACTTGCCTGGTGATACCCCGAGCCCATGATTGCATCTCGTTCTTCCTGGGTTCCAAAGAACGGTACGAGCGTCGATTTTTGGAGCGGCCCGGAACGTACTACTACACATCGGGTTGGCTGGAATGCGCCACCCGGCGCGGAGCCAAAGGTTCCATATGGACCGGGGTCTCGCTTCCGGCCAACTCGGGTTTGAACTTAAAGGAAACTTACGAGGAATGGGCCAGGAAGTTCGGCGAAGATCAAGCGCGGTATCTCCTCGAGGAATCAACGCGGTGGATGCGTTCCTACACACATGGTTGCCTGATCGATTTTGATTTCCTCCAACACCTGGATCTGGACCGAGCCGCGCAACAAATCTGTTCTGAGAAGGGGTGGACCTTTGAAAAAATTGCGGGAGATCTTTCGTTGTTCCAGCGAATGGTTGATGGACCGTGGCCGGATTCCGAGTTTCTCATAGTCCATCCTGGCGAAACAATTACGGCGACCGGGGACGACAACATCGTTGGCCTGGAACAGGAATCTTTAACCACCGATGGACTCGGATGAACACGGATGCGGAGGAGAACGGCCGACACGAAGGACACTAATTGCCACGAAAGCGAAGGAGCGAAGGAGCCACTTCTCAGACTGGTTCCTGGTTCCAGGTGTTTGATTGCCGGCTCGTGCTCTTCCTGGCAATTCGTGTCTGTTTTTCACTAAGACTCTCTTTACATTAGGCAATTTTCCCTGCGTGAGAATTCGCGCCTGTGCTCCTTTTATCTGTGTCCATCTGTGCGCATCCGTGGTTCCTCGTTCGTGGACGAGAAACAAGGCGCAGCCCAGGTTAAAAGCTGAGCAAAAGCTGCCAGATATACATGTTGCCAAACGCGTCGATGTCCTCCCAGACACGGCGAATGAGTTCGCGGTCGCCCGAGATCTCCGGCAATTCCTTAGCGCGCTGTTCCCAGGGAAGACAGACGCCCGGCCGAACACGGGGCTGAGGGCGTCCAGCCATCCCTAGAATCCCGCTCCGGGCCATGACGTGCCGGCCCACATCACAGGGCGGCGTGGAGGTCGGCGGTTTGTAGGTGCCGGACGCGTACACGCCATATTCACGAACGAAGTCGGTCAAAGCCCGGAGGTTCTCGGGACTGGTATCGTTCTGCATAATGGCGCCGGCATCCAAAATGTACCCGCCGTCGGCCGCAACTTCCGCCAGCAACTTCTTTCCAAACGCGCGCACCTCCTGAGGGTTTCCGTAGCTGAGCATTACATTGGGCACGCCACCACTGAGGGCGAACCGGTCGTGCAGCGCGCGATGAACTTCGAACACGTCGTCCTGATCGCAATGGTAGACAATGCTGCACTCAGGTAACTCCCTGAAGGAGCCGAAATGATACTTCCAACGGCCTTCGGCAAAAAACAGGGTTTGATGTCCGTGTTTCCAGAACTCCTCGATGATCGGCTTGAGCGTTGGCCAGTAATGCGACTCAAACTGGCGGGGATTGATGAACGGAACGCACCCGCGATGCATCCAGAATCCTATCGGCACCCGTTTCGATGCGTCAGCGGTAGTCAGTCCCACGTGGCAGAGATGCGGCATCAAGGCTTCACACGCTTTGAGGACCTTTGCAGGTTGGGTTTGCATGTCCATGGTCAGCCCTACGTACCCGCGCAGTTTATCCGCCAAAATATCGAACGGAGCTTTGAAAATGCCTGAAATGGCCGAGACGGTGCCGCATTCGGTTCGTAACCGCGCCACCTGCGGCCCGAACGCGTAGAAATAGGAGAGCATTGCCATTGCCCCTTTTACCAGCGCAAGGTTGTGCCGGTAAGTGGCCGGTTCGCCGGTTCTGCTCGCTTCGGATGAGACGCGCGGCAGCCAGGTGTTGTACAAGAAAGCAGTCGGATCGTCGATCAGCGCATCATACTCGTCGGCCTTCATGAAGGCCTGTTCCTCGGAAGGCTCGATGTAATTGAACCCGCTGTCATGAGGAATGCCGATGCCGGGAATGCCATAGTAGCGCAATCCCGCGGCCTGGGCCAGGCCGGTCCACACATAAACCATGTTGGGGACCACGGCGTCCCAATCAAACGCCTTGGCGGTTTTCAGCGCTGCCTCAAAGGCTTTGCTGTAATCGTGGGCAACTTCCTGGCAGGTGTAGCCCGCGAACCTCGCAGTGAATTCGGCCACAAAAGGCCTGATCGGAACCCGGTCTGGTTTTTCATTGCGCATCGCGGTGACGTACCGCTGAAGTCGCTGCTCGTAGAGTTGCGCGAGATCCATAGGTCAGATTGGCCGACATTAGTGGATCGATTGTGATTGCACCACAACAATAAACTATTCTGCAAGTTGCTGCCCGAGGGGGACGAGCTTCAATCCTGCGCGCAGGAATAGCCCAACGCTTCAGGTTGAGAATCAGCCAGCTGAACGTCCGTTAATCCCGGAGAGGCTACTGAAGGGCAGGTTCGTTCAGCCGTCCCTTCCGGGACTCAGGCTTGGCATCACCTTTCCCAGCGCTGAAGCGCTGGGCTATTCTCAAGAATCCCTCCGGGATACAATTTCCTCGTGTCCGCCGGGCAATTCAATCTGGTTTTAAGCCTCTGCCAGTAGAGCGAACACCCACGAATCCTGGAAGGTCATGAGGCCGATGCTACGCTAAGTCGGCTGTTCTATCCGCCTCGTTACCTCGGCGGCTGCGGGCAACACAACCTCGAAATCGGTTTGTTATTGTTAGTTTTGCAGCGCCTGCTACAAGGATCAGGCATTTTGCGGCCGCATTCGGCCGCTCAAAACAGACCGTAGAATGACAATATCGAATCGAGACCTGCCATGGAGTTCAGTTTGCGGAGGGCTGATCCTGGCGTTGGCAATCACCGTTTTGACTCCGAACGCCCGCGCCAATGTTTACGCCACAAACGTGCGTATTAACGGCGGCGCCACCAATATCACCGCATCCGCCGGCGACACAATTTCGGTCAGTTACCTCCTCAATGAACCGGCAACGCTGGGAACCACCCTTGAGGTCCTTTCCGGAACCAATGTGGTCACGAAGTTTTTTGTGCCTGGCGGCGACCTGGGGACCCTTCGCGGACCCAACGAAGTTCTCTGGGACAACTTCGGCGCAACGCTTCCGAGCGGAAGTTATTCGTTCAGCGTGGTTCCCGCCTCGAGCGGCTACACAAATTGGACGCAGATCACCTCCGATACCGCCGATCTGAACACCTACGTTTCCGACGGCCGTGGCATCACCGTAGACCAGAATCCTGCCAGCCTTTATTACGGGCGAGTGTTCGTGGCCAACTCCAGTGCGGGACAGGGATCGACCCCCGGCGACACGGTCGGGATTCTTAAATTCAATGCGGATACAAGCGGCGCCGACGAAGGGATCTCCAGCGCCGGCATGGACGGGCATCAATGGCTTGGCGGTCATACGAGCCCGTGGAAAATGCAAGTTTCGACCGATGACTATTTGTACGTGGATGACCTTGCCAACGGCGGAGAGATTTTTCGCTGGGACCCAACTGTGTCCAGCAATTCCATTTTGCA
>Ga0070738_10002316_pt1 | contig 30197 bp, 10 predicted proteins | sample Coa_R2_2_FD_66446 | JGI IMG/M metagenome (GOLD analysis project Ga0070738, IMG submission 66446) | Surface soil microbial communities from Centralia Pennsylvania, which are recovering from an underground coalmine fire - Coalmine... | ecosystem: Environmental > Terrestrial > Soil > Unclassified ...
TTAATGAGATTGGTAGTCGAAGGGATCGTGGCTCCCCCGCCGCCTCCACCTCCGCCGTCCACCTGCGTCCAAGTATTAGGCGCGGTGCAGGCATAGGTGTGGCCGCTGCCGCGATTGAAGTAATACTGCCCCGTCGAGCAGGTCACCGGGGCCGTGGAGGCAACCTTCATTGGGGCAGTGCTGTTTGCCGCGCTGAAGTCGTTGGCTCCCGTCCAGGTATTGCCGCCGCCAAGCTCAGGCACGACGCTTTGGTCGATTCCCAAGGTCCAGACGCCGCCCGCTTCGTTTATGCTCATGCCCGCGCCGGCCACCAGCGAAGTCGCGCTCATGAACCCGCGCGCATCGGTCACCGATCCCCAACTCCCGTTGCCCGCGGCGCTAATCGTGATGGAGGCAATTGGAATTCCTGACGGGTCAAACCCCGGGGTCGAATCCTGGATGACGACTGGCGTAATTGCCCCGCTTCCCACTGGAATCAGACCGGCCGCGGCAGGCATCTCCAGAGTCAGGTTGCCCGCATAGTCCCCAAACAGGTACGCAGTGCCCGCCGCTGCCGGATTTGCGCCGAATTGGGCGCTGTTTGCCGTGTAAAGGCAGCCTGTAGAGTTCCAATTAATGGTAATCTGGTTGGGCGCAGGAAGGTTCGCGACCGTTTGCAGAGCGTTCAGTCCTGAACACCCGGCGCCCGCCGCGCCATTGATAGAGATGGTATCTCCGTAGTGAACCGAACCGGTCGCCCAATTGCTGCTGAGCGTCAAAGTGGCTTGTGAAGCTTGCGTGACGCTGGTAATCGTGTACTGAGTGAGGGCGAATGTCGTGCTGCTGGCGTAAGGATAGCTAACATTTCCGAGCCGGTAGACGCCGGGCGCCACGGTGAGGGTTGCGCTAGAGCTTATGGTGGTTCGGAAATCCGCAAGTTGAGAACTGGATGTGGCCCCTCCGCCACTTCCTCCCGCGCCTGACTGCGCCGCCCAAGTGTTAGGAGCCACGCAGCCGTACCAATTTGCTCCCGGAGTGGCGTTCGTGTTGAAAAATGCTTCTCCCACGTTGCAAGACGCCGGTAACGCAGTCCCAACCTTAAACGGTTTCGTGGAAGGGGCTGCGGAAAAATCGACATCCTTGCTCTGTGTTTGGAGATTAACCCGGGTTTGCGCCGGGCAGGCGATTACGGCCATAGCCGCCAGTAAGAGAATGTGGCTTGTCTTTTTCACCCGTTTCTATATTCCTTTCCGCTTGTTGGCGCGGCCCGAGATGGTCGCCACGCGGCGCCATGATGCAACGATAAAGGGAAAATTCCTGTGAAATAGACGGTAAACTCCCGGAAAATCAAGAGATCGAGGCGCGCGCCGCTGGTAACCGACAAGACGGCGGATATCCTGTACGAGAGCGGCGTGGCAAACGCCGGCGCTCGCGTCCGTTAGATCTGGTAAGAAAAATAAAATGCGCCCCACTGCCATGCTGGTCATCATATCGCGGCTCGCATGAGCGAATCGTTACAAATCTCTGAGATTCGATCGAACTGAAAGACTCAGATCGCCGCGGCCGGAATCAGAATAAATTAGAAAGGACGGAATATATGCGAAAACCACTGCTAGCGTCAGTATTGGCGGCCGGGCTTCTGTTCGAAGCGGCAGAGCCAGTGGTCGTCGCTCAGGCTTCGAAGAGAACCTCTACGCGCGAAGGCCGCAGAAGCAAAAGAAACATGCGGCTCAGGCGCGGCGCGCTGGGAGCAGCCGCCGGACTGGGAGCTGGCGCCTTGATCGGAGGCGGTAGGGGTGCTGCGATCGGCGCCGCCGCTGGTGGCGCAACCGGCGCGGCGTTGCCCACAGCCAGACGGCATAGACAGTAAAGGGCCGCCGGCGGCTTTATATCGCCCGCGGCCCGTCGCGAACGTCACAGAGCGGCCGGTTTGTTACCTCCAACGGCCTGCCACGAAGGTCCAGCCGCCAGGTCCCCGACGCCAGACTGGAGAAACCCAGACCGCTCCTCGGTGCGGGGGACGTCTCCATCGGCCGGGGGTCCATACGTATCTTCTGCCTCCCCAGGTATAGAAGCCAGGGGTCCAAACCCAGCCAGCGCCAGGCGCCCTGCCAATGACAGCTGTGGATCGCGGAGGCGGAGGGGCCGTTCTCACGAATACGGCCTTTGCATCGCCAGCGAGCATCGCCGCCAGCGCCATGCCGGCCCATAATGTATTGCGAAGTTTCATAAGTTACCTCCTAAAATAGAGTGGTCTTGGATCACGCGGTTCGAGGATGCGCGGGTGTCCACTCTCTTCCGGAGCGGTCCAGGTCGCGACGGCTGCTGCGGAGCGTAAACGCTAGGACAAGTTCAGTCACGCCTAAGATCAGCGCGTATATTCCGATGACCTTCACCATCGCAAGAGCCCCGGTGAGTGGACGGAATAAAACGAGTAACGCAAAGACTACCGACGCCACTCCGCCCACCGCCAACCATCCCCTGCCTCGGCCCTCGCTGATACTCGCGGCTTCGGCGATTTTCAAGACGCCAGTCGCCAAAGCCCAGATTGCCATGAACAGCACCAGTACGAACGCTGTTACTCCCGGGCGGTGGAGCGTCATGATTCCGACGCCGATGCCCGCCACGGCTTCCAGCAACAGTAACCACCGGTCTCGGCGAAAGCTCCAACCTTGGATTGCCGCGAATAGCGCAGAAACGCCTTCGAAGAGCGCGTATACGGCGAAGCCTACCAAAAGGACACCCAGGGTTAGAACGGGCTGGCGGAACACCATAATTCCCAGGAAGATTGCCAGAATTCCGCGTAACAGAAAAACCCACCAGTTTCGAGCGAACAAACCGGCGCCAAGATAAGAAGTTTCTATCGACATAAGGGCCTTTCTTAATCGTTCTCTATTCACACTGATGGGGCATGCGGGTGGGAGGCTGGAGAATTTGTCGAACAAGTGCCGGCTTATGGACTGGCCAAGCGCGCTGGCCTGCCGAAATGAGGCTGGGATTTATCCAAAATGCCACGGAGGCCGAACCCCAACGCCAATCCGCGACTTACGGTGGATCGGCGTCGGATTCGACCTCAGCGTGGGCAGAGATTTGCGCTTTCTATGCGCGAAGAGGGGAAGGCGAAACGCTTACTTCGGTTCTCCCCATGTGAATTTGATTCCACCTGAATAACGGAAATTGTTGCGGGTGGTGCTTCCCGAGAACGGGACCCATGGATTGGACATATGCGTTAGGAAATACGACGCCTCGGCCGGCCGGACATAGAAATGCTTGCTGACTTTGATGTCCACGCCGCCGCCCACAAGCATTGCGAAGCCCCACTCGCCATTGGCGATGCGGGTGCTATTGGGAAGGAAAGGACTCGAACCTAGTCCGGGCAGGACAAACACTCCCAAGGGCGTGATGGGAGTGCTGGCGTTCCAGTAGGCGCCGCCAAACAACGCTTGGACGTACGGCTGAAACCGCGAGTCACGGGTAAATGTGACGCGAGGACCGGCAGTAATATAAGCGAGCGTCGAATTGACGTCAAAACCGCCAATGCTGCCCTTGGTTGCAGCGCCGGCGTCGATGACGCCGCTGAACCACTTATTAAAGTTGTATGCGATCTGGCCGTTTCCGCCATTGAGGTTTTGTGACGGAACGAACGGCGAATCCGGGTTAGCCCTGACGAAATTATAACCCGCGAAGGCTTCCCATTCAGGATAATTCCAAGCGCCGGCGGTCATGGAAAACAGCAGTGCTGCACCAACAACCACAAAACTCTTTCTCATTTGCGAACATCTCCTTTAAAGCAAGTTTGGTGACGATCCCGAGAGCGTTTAGGCAAATGCCCTCTTGTGGGAGACCGTTCGACCCCCTACGCCAAGCATGATGGAGACTCGACGGCTTCGGCTTATTTTTTTCGGGTCGATTCGTAAGCCGGTTCTGCGTAAACCCGAAGCTGCTGGCGCCGAACGTGCACTCCTTCTCAGGGGAGGGGACTTGAGAATCGCGGGGCGCGATGGGATTGTATGCCGCTAGCCTTTATTTTCCTTGCGATACGGGCCTCGCGCCGGGCCAAAACGGCCCTAATCGGCCCGGCGGCCGAGCAAGAAATACGCGTGCCCGTCCGCAGATCTCCAACTTAGCGGACAGGGCCGGGACGTTGCCGCTTGCACATTGATGAGCCACGCAATTTTTCGTAGTAGAAGCGCGGGTTACGCCGTGGCGATTCTGGGAATTGCCGCCATCACCGGCGTTTCTGCTCTGCGGTTGAGCTATATAAATGAGACCACGGTCGGGCTGGCCATGCTGCTCGTGGTCTTCTTTGTCGCCACCGGATGGGATTACCGGCCGGCTGTAGTTGCCTCCATCGCAGGCATGCTGTGTTTGAACTATTTCATCCTTCCGCCGCGTTACCTTCACACGATCGAGGATCCGGAGGACTGGATCGCGCTGGCGGCGTTCCTCATCATCGCGCTGACCGCCGGGCGGCTATCGGCTTGGGCGAAACAACAAGCCGCTGAGGCGGAAGCGAGCCGCGGTCAAGCGAGACTGACAGCCCTCTACAACCGGAGCTTGCTTGAAGCTAGCCTTGAACCGGTCATGACCGTGGGACGCGATGGGAAAATCAACGATGCGAACGCGGCCGCTGAGATGGCCACGGGTCGCTCGCGTGGCGAACTCATTGGGGCAACCTTCGCGGACCTATTTATCCAAACCGAAAAAGCCCGCAGCGGCTTGGACGGGGTATTTCGGCGCGGCTTCCAGCGGGCGTACGCCCTAGAGTTGCGTCACCTCCAAGGGCACGGCATTTCCGTTCTCTGCGATGGCTCTCTTTACCGGGATCCGTCCGGAAACGTCATCGGAGCCGTCATCACCGCCCACCCGGTCCGAACGTATATCGGTAGAACCTGGGAGCCGCAGCCAGATGCTCGCGTCATCCGCCACTTGCGTCTCTTTGTCGCATTCGCCAGCTTACTTGCGGTTGCCCTCGGACTTTTGTCTGTCGCGGGGATCGTTCTCGGGATTCCCGTCTTAAAAAGCGGCATACCCGGCCGGCCGGTCATTACGATGAACACCGCCATCTGCCTGGCGCTGCTGGGCTTCTGTTTGTGGGCGATGCGAAAGGCTGAGAATCGACAAGGAATTGTGTGGCGCTGCGGGAGGGTTGCGGCATGCCTCGTTGCGCTACTGGGCCTGTTGAACTTGGCCGAATACGCGACCGGCTGGCGGCTGGGCATCGACGAGCTGTTGTACCGCCCGTCGGCGGCCGACGCCGCCTTCAACCTCCCGCCCGGGCTAATCGCTCCGATCAGCGCCCTGAGTTTTCTTCTTCTTGGGATCGCGTTCCTGATTCTTGAGCGGCCGCTGCGTTGGAAAGGACGCCGTTATTGGCCGGCCCAACTCCTGGCCGCGGCCACCGGAGCGCTGGCGATGGCGGGATTTTTGGATTTCATCCTTGGCTCCCGCGTCCTGGGCGCCCGCATCGCTCTCCAGGCGGTCATAGCGCTGGTGGCGATCTCCCTCGGAGTGATGTGCGCCCGCGCGGACCGGGGACTTGCTCATCTGTTGGCGAGCTCGACGGAGGGAGGCGCGCTCACGCGCCGGCTTTTGCCGGCGGCGATTCTGATTCCAATTATGATCGGCGCGGTCTCGTGGAAGGCGCTATCCGAACACCGCTACACCGAGGCAACCTCTGTCAGCCTCATGACGTCGGCTATGATCGCGCTGCTGGGCGCGCTGGTGGTTTGGAACGGCTACCTAGTCAACCGCGGCGATGTGGAGCGCCGGCGAGCGGAGGCGGCGCTGCACCGCAACGAAGTTGAGCTGCGCGAAGCGCAGCGATTGGCGCAGTTGGGCAGTTGGTGGTGGGATCCTCAAACGGATCGCGTCACATGGTCCAAGGGACTTTGCCATTTAACCTTGCGCGATCCGGCGCTGCCCCCGCCCACCTACCAGAAGCACCTCGCCATTTTTACTCCGGAGAGCGCTTCCCGGCTGGACGCAGCGATTCGAACCGCCATGCGCGCGGGAGCTTCGTTCCAACTCGAACTGGAGCTCCTGCGCATGGACGGAGAAACCCGTTCTGTGGCCGCTCACGGAGAAGTGGAGCGGGATGCGCGCGGCGAGCCCGTGGTGGTGCGCGGCACCATCGAGGACATCACGGAGCGCAAGCAAGCCCAGGAGGCTCTTCAAAAATCCGCGGAGGAGATCCGCGACCTTTATAACCACGCGCCCTGCGGCTACCATTCTCTGGATGGCGACGGCGTTTTCGTCCGTGTGAACGACACCGAGCTCGAATGGCTACAGTACACGCGGGAGGAGATTGTTGGCAAACGCCGCTTCCCTGACCTCGTGACTCCGGAAGGACAAAAGATCTTCGAAAAGAACTTTCCGCTGCTGATCGCGAAAGGCGCCATCGAGGATGTCGAATACAACCTGATTCGCAAGGACGGAACAACGTTTCCAGCGCTGGTGCGGGCGTCGACTGTCACCGATTCGGCCGGCAACTTCCTGATGACCCGCTCCACGGTGTACGACATCAGTAACCGCAAGCAGGCCGAAAACGAAATCCGCCAGCTTGCTCTCCGGCAAGCCGCGATCGCGGAGCTCGGACAGCTAGCGCTTCGGAGCGACCCTTTTGGAAAGGTGATCGAGGAAGCCGTGGTCCGGGCCGCCCAAATTCTGAACGTCGATTACGCCCGAGTGCTCGAGCTGAATCCAACCGGCGAACAGCTTGTGCTTCGATCCGGCGTGGGCTGGAAGCATGCCACGACGGGAAACGCCGTGAGCGCGGGCCCCGATACCCAGGCCGGCTTCACGCTCACCTCGAAAGAGCCCGTGATTGTGGAGGACTTTCGCAACGAGACCCGCTTCCAGCGCGTCGAAATGTTCGGCGATCCCGACGTGACAAGCGGTATGAGCGTCGTCATCTCCACTGCGGAAGGACCCTATGGGGTTTTGGGAGTCCACACCCGGCAGCGGCGAACGTTCACCAACGAAGAGGTGAACTTTCTGCGGTCCGTCGCCAACGTGCTTGGCATCATGATTGAACGGCGGCGCGCGGAGGCAGCCTTGCTTCGAAGCAACCGCGCGCACCGCACTCTCAGCGACTGCAACCAAGTTCTGATCCGGGCCACCGATGAAAGAACCTTGCTCGAGCAAATCTGCCAGCTCATCGTGGAGGAAGCCGGCTACCGTTTCTGCTGGGTTGGCCGCGCGGAGCAGGATGAAGCCAAATCCGTGCGGGCTCTGGCGAAGGCCGGTTTCGACGCAGGTTATCTGGATATGTTGGATATCACCTGGGCCGACTCGCAACGAGGATGGGGGCCCACCGGCGCCTGCATCCGCACGGGACACACACAACTTGTCAGGAGTTTCGCCACGGATCCGCGAGTGGTTCCCTGGCGGGCCGAGGCTTTGAAGCGCGGGTATGCCTCGGCCCTCGCCATTCCGCTGGTAGTCGACGGTAAGACCTTTGGCGCCTTAACCATTTACTCAGGGGATAGCGAGGCTTTTGGCGCCGAAGAAGTGGCTCTGTTGACGGAACTGGCCGGCGACCTGGGCTATGGAATCACGGCGCTTCACGTTCGCGCGGAGCGCCAGCGCGCGGAAGAAGAAATCCGCACCCTCAATGCGCAACTGGAGCAGCGCGTGATCCATCGCACGGCGCAGCTCCAAGCAGCCAACAAGCAGTTGGAACAGGCGCGCGAGCGGGAGATCGAAATCGGCTTCCGAATTCAGCAGACCTTGCTGCTCGACCGGCCGCCGGAGGATTTTCCAGGACTAAAAATCGCCGCGATGACCATTCCATCCCAACGAATCGATGGCGACTTCTACATCTTCATCCGCCAATCCGAGGAGTGTTTGGATGTGATCGTCGGCGACGTGATGGGCAAGGGCATTCCAGCGGCCCTGCTTGGCGCCGCCACGAAGAGCTATTTTTTGCGTGCGCTCAGCGATTTGAAGACATTATCAAAGGACGGCGCGCTTCCCGAGCCGAAAGACATCGTCATGCTGGCTCACGCGGAGCTGGCGCCGCATCTGATCGCTCTGGATAGCTTTGTGACGCTCGTCTACGCGCGATTTGACGAGGGCCGCCGCCAGATAACGCTGGTCGATTGCGGACACACCGGCGCGATTCACTGGCACAGTCAAACCGGGCGGAGCAACCTCTTGCGCGGAGACAACATGCCGTTGGGGGTGCGCGAAGGGGAAATCTACGATCAGGTTTCGGCGCCCTTGGAGCCTCAGGATCTGGTCCTGTTTTTCTCCGATGGAATCACGGAAGCGCGCAACTCCGCCCGTCAGCTATTCGGCGTCGAGCGCCTGGAGGAATTTGTCCGAGCGAACGGCCAACGCAATCCCGAAGACTTGGTGGAGGGAGTTCGACAAGCCGTGGTCGCTTTTTCCGGGGCTGATCGCCTGACAGACGACTTGACGGTGGTGGCCGTGCGCATGGAGCAAAGACAACTTCCGGCAGCGCGAGCGGAGATCGAATTGGACAGCGATCTGCGCCATCTTCGTCAGGCTCGCGAATTTGTGCGGAGCTTTTGCGGCAATATTCCCGACGCGCCTATTGATCCAGAAAGCGAGATTTCTCTGGAGTTAGCGGTCAACGAGGCCGCCAGCAACATCATCAAGCACGCCTACCACGGCCGCCCCGATCAACGGATTCATATGGAAGCAGAAGCTTTCGCCAGCCATATCTGCATCCGGCTGCACCATTTTGGCGATCCGTTTCAGCCGTCTTCGGCGCTTCCGCCGCGCCTCAATGGCGCGCGTGAGTCCGGCTTCGGAATCTACATCATCAACCAGAGCGTCGATGAGGTCCGCTACGGCCGGGATAGCCACGGCAGAAACTGCGTGGCGCTCAAGAAATTCAAAAGATCAAGTATGAACGGAAAGGAAACAAACCCCCATGGAGATTCATGTGGATGACATGGCCGGCGTGGCAGTCGCGATCGTGCCTGTCGCGGAACTGGACGCAAGCAACAGCGTGGAATTCAAGCGGGACATCGCTCCCGTTCTTCAAGCTCAGAGCCGGGTGGTGCTGGATTTGAGTCAGTTGCGTTTCGTAGACAGTTCGGGACTGGGAGCGATGCTCTCCTGCCTGCGCCAACTGAGCGGCAAGGGAGGAGACCTGAAACTGTGCTCGATGTCGCGCCAGGTCCGGGCCCTATTCGAGTTGGTGCGCATGCACCGAATTTTCGATATTTACGGCACCAAAGAGGAAGCCGTGCAGGCCTTTCAACGCCAGTTTGTATGAGCCTCGTTTGCGCCAACCTGGTAAATCCGGGCGGCGACGCCGCGGCGCTGGAGCGGTCTATTCTTTGTCACGCCCAGTACTCGTTGGGCCGGGCATGGGAAGAACTCTCCGCGCGTGACCGCTTCGCCGCCGTCGCCTTAGCCGTGCGCGACCGCTTGCTCGATGTGCATTTTGAGACGGAGCGACGCTACCGACAGCGGGACCCGAAGCGCCTGTACTACGTTTCCATAGAATTTCTCATCGGCCGGTCGCTGGCTAGCAACCTGTACAGCCTCGGCATTCGCGAGTCCTGCCGGCAGGCGCTCAGCAACCTGGGAGTGGATCTGGATCTGATCGAGCAGGGCGAGCCGGACGCCGCTTTGGGCAACGGCGGCCTTGGCCGTCTGGCCGCCTGCTTCCTCGATTCGCTCGCTACGCTCGGCATGCCGGGATTCGGCTACGGGATCAACTACGAATACGGTTTGTTCCGTCAGGAGATCGACGCCGGATATCAGCGGGAAAAACCCGATAATTGGCTCGCGCGAAATTCCCCCTGGCAAATCCAACGCCCCGACGAAGCTTGTGTGGTCCCCGTCTACGGCCACGTCGAGCACGGCGTCGATCGCCGCGGCGCTTATAACCCGATGTGGATGGACTGGAAGGTCCTCATCGGTACGCCTTTCGACATGCTGATTCCGGGCTATGGCGGAAAAACCGTCAATTTCCTGCGCCTTTATTCCGCCCGTTCCTCGAATGACTTCGATATGGGAATCTTCAACGACGGAGATTACGTTAAGGCCGTGGAGCAGAAAATCGCCTCTGAAACTATTTCAAAGGTGCTTTATCCTTCCGAATCGGCCGCGTCGGGCCAGGAACTCCGTTTGGTCCAGGAGTACTTTCTGGTCGCCTGCACCGTGCGCGACATTGTGCGGAGATTCGAGCAAACGCACTCCTCTTACTGCGACTTTCCCTTCAAGGTCGCGATTCAGATGAACGACACGCACCCGGCTTTGATGGTGGCCGAGCTGATGCGCACGCTGGTGGATGAAAAGGACCTCGACTGGGACCAGGCTTGGGACATCACGCGCGAGACCCTGGCCTACACGAATCACACATTGCTGCCCGAGGCGCTGGAGAAGTGGCCGGTTCCCTTGATGGAGCATGTGCTGCCCCGGCATCTGCAAATCATCTACGAAATCAACCATCGATTCCTGGCGGAGGTTCGCGCGCGTCAGGCTGCCGAGCAGGGCGCCGACGAAGGCCAGATTAGGCGGATGTCGCTCATTGAAGAGTCCACCCCCAAGCAGGTGCGCATGGCGAATCTGGCCATCGTCGGCAGTCATTCGATCAACGGAGTATCCAGCATCCATACCCGGCTTCTCACCACTTTGCTGGTTCCCGACTTTTACCGGCTCTGGCCGAAACGCTTCAACAATAAGACGAACGGGGTTACGCAGCGCCGATGGCTCCTGGCCGCCAATCCCGCGCTGGCGGCTCTGATCTGCTCGGCCATCGGCGATGGCTGGATCGTGGATCTTCCCCAAATTCAAGCCATCGAGAGATGCGCTTCCAATACCGGATTCCAACAGCGATTCGCTCAAGTGAAGCTCGCCAATAAAGAGCGTCTCGCCCAAATCATTCGCGACGTGTCGCACGTCCGCTGCGACCCCGCATCGCTTTTCGATATCCATGCCAAGCGGATCCACATCTACAAACGCCAGCTCCTCAAAGTGCTGCATATCGTCCATGAATACTTGTCGCTGATCGAAGACGGACGGTTGCCCGCTCAGCCGCGCACGTTTGTCTTCGCCGGGAAAGCGGCGCCCGGTTATTGGCTGGCCAAACAGATCATCAAGCTGATCCACAACGTCGGACGAGTGATCAATAGCGATACGCGCGCACGAGACTGGATGAAAGTAGCGTTTGTGCCGGATTACCGCGTCTCCCTGGCGGAGAAGCTGATTCCCGCAGCCGACTTGAGCGAGCAGATCTCTACCGCCGGAACCGAGGCTTCCGGCACGGGCAACATAAAATTCGCGCTGAACGGGGCTCTCACGATGGGCACGCTTGATGGAGCGAACATCGAGATCCGTCAACAGGTCGGCGCGGAGAACATTTTCACCTTTGGCCACACCGCCGATGAAGTGCGAAGCCTGCTCCGGAGCCGATCCTATCGCCCCCGCGACTATTATGAGCGCGACTACCGAGTGAAGCGCGTAGCGGACGCCTTCCGCTCCAACTTGTTCTCTCCGGCTGAGCCCGATCTATTCGCCTGGATATACCGCCTTCTTCTGGATGAAAACGACGACTACCTCCACTTAGCGGATCTGCCCGCATATTTGGACGCGCAGGAGAAAGCGGCAAGGGTCTTTCAGGACACGCCGGCGTGGACGCGCATGGCGATCCTAAACGTGGCTCGAACAGGCCACTTTTCCAGCGATCGAACCGTCTGCGAATACGCTCGCGATATTTGGCGAATTGGGCCAGTTTTGTAGGCGCCAGCTTGCTTGGGCGTTGTGCCAGATAGCAAATCTGGCGTTCCTAAGGGAATTCGATTGGAAAGGTCCCGGCGGAAAATGAGTGAAACGGCGCGAAAAAGTGCGGCGGTAATATTCTAAAACGATGCGCCGCAATTATTGCGACGGGCCGATTGTAACGCGCGGTCCGCTGCCCGGATCGCTTACGGCGGGGCGGCGCCTCACTGGCGGCGCCGAGGCGCCGGCGGCTGGATCCGTGGACGCCTGCACAGGCAACGTGACCTGCGTTCCGCTCGAGTCGCTCACTCCCGGACGCCGATGCGCGACAGTAGGCGAGCCAGCATCCGAATCCGCTCGAGCCGAATCCGTTTGAGCCGGCTCCGGGTCGCGCCCGAGGGGCGGATGCGCGGGGACCCGCGAAATAAGCCCGGGCCTCGCCCCGTCCTTCGCGAGAGTAATCTGACGGTATTGCAGGGAAGCGTCGCGATGCCTGCGGCGCGCGGCATCCGTGAGATCGAGCTCCAGACTGCGCCCCGCGTCCATCCCCTCTGGCAAATGGTAGTAGATGGCATACCGCTTCCGGATGCGTTCGAAGGTCGTCGCCAGCGCGTCCGCGTCGTCGATGCTCAGCGAATCTCCGCCAGATGCGCGCGCAATTTCCGGCGTTCCGGCGTGCAGGCCAGCCATGCTGTTTCCGACGGTCACGGGCGGCGCGCCGGGGGCCGGCATGCGCCGTGGTCCCCAAATCACGCCGCCCAATCCCCCAATGCCCCCTCCGCCGGGCCAGGGGCCGGAAAGCGGAGGTTGTCCACTCATGGGTCCCCCGCCGCGCCGTGACGTCGGACCCGTAGAATAAGGGCCGTCCCAGGCAGGCGCCAGCAGCACCATAAGAACGGCGTCCGCCTTGTCCAGAGCCGCCTGCACTCGAACCTGGTCGCAGGGTCTGGCTTGGTCGTCGGTCACGATCACGATCGCATGGCGAGCCTGCCGCCGTTCCTCGCGCTCCATGTACGCCGCGGCGTCCATTAACGCGCCGTTGATATTGGTGCCGCCATGGAAGCTTTCGCTGCGCACCACATCGTCCAGCTTGCGCTCCACTTCGCTCAAGTCTTCTTTGAAGGGCAAGCGCAGGCGAGTGTGGGTGTCGAACGCCATGATGCCTACTCGATCCTGATTGCCCAAGACCGCCAGCGCCCCATGGGCTGCGTCCGCCACCCTCTGTACGTGCACCTGCATGCTGCCGCTCACGTCGAGCAACAGGAGCACGTCCACGGGCAGGCTCTCGAAGCCGACCTCGCGAATGGGAATCGTTTTCCCATCCTGGCGAAGCGCAAAATCTTCCTTGCCCAGATCGCCGATGGGAAATTGAGCGCCGTCCAGCACCAGTGCGTCGATTCTTCCTACGCTGACGTCGCTATGAAAGACGGGCGTGTCATTGTCCGCCGCGCCGGCGCAACCAGCCGCGGCCAGCAACGAAAAGCAGATCCAAAACCGCATGCCGCCTCCCTCGCGTGAGCAGTTCGACCGGCAGCTTTCAGGATACCGCCGCCCGGGGCGGCTCTGCCAATACTTTCAGGGGCGCTTTTTTTTGACCCCCTGCCGTAGAAGACTCCAGCGCGGGCTCAAACCTGCCCCACGCGGCACGACCTGGATCGAACCCATCATTCCTCCGTCTTCGTGCTCCAGGATGTGGCAATGAAAGACAAATGTGCCGGCGATTTCTTTACTCCGGAAATCCATGCGCAGCTTTACGCTGGGATACGGCAAGCTTTTGCCGTCCCAAAAGGGCAGGTCGATGGTATCGCGCCAGGCGGCGTCCTGCACCGGGCGGCCGTTGCGCTCCAATAATTGGAAATGCAGTTGATGAATGTGAAACACGTGCGCTTCCCGCGCCCGGTTTTCAATAATCCAATCTTCAACTGTGCCCTGGCGGGCGATGATATCCGGCTTTGTAAATTCCATGTCGAACAGCTTTGGAGTCTGGCCGTCCAAAGTTATGTAGTAGCGCGGCTGCTGGGTTGGATCTTGCAGATCCGGGCGTTCTTCTGAGAAATACAGCTTCCTGCGCCTTGCGGGCCGCAGACTCTCCAAGCCTTGCACGCCCTGGCTCGGAATAGAAGCCGCCGGCATTCTGGAGGGCGCGGCGGGAGCGGAGGCCGAGCTGCGGATGTTGGCGATCGTGCGATGCGGCGTAGCGGCGCCATCGGGCCCGGTATCGTATGGGAGCGTCACAAGCTGGGCGAATACCCCCAGCGGCGGGGTGGCCGCAATGAACTCGGCGCGGGCGCCGGGAGGAAGAAGAATATCCTCCACCTGCGACCCGCTGGCATTGCCCACCGGAGCGCCGTCCAGCGCGATCAGTTGCAGCGTTTGCGGCTGGTTTACATCTTGGATCACAGGCCCGTATCGCAGTTGCAGGTCGAAATAGGTATCGGCCGCGGCGTTCAGCACGCGCCAGAACTCACGTTCGGCGGGAGGCACTGACATTTCGGCCGGCTTGTAGAGCGGATACACAACCGGAACGAAATTGAGGCTAATGTCCTTGCCCGGACCCATGTCTTCGTCGGAATCGGCCGCGCCAGGGATCTTTTGATCGCGGAGAATCAGAATCCGTTCCGGAAGGCCCGCGACTTCAGGATGAAAGCGCTCGATGCCCTCCACGATCAGAGCGCCCGAAGCTCCTCCTAATACCTGCGGCTCGCTGAAGCCGTGCGGGTGCGGGTGATACCAATACAGCCCGGGAGGCTGGTCTTTGGGAATCCTCACTCGATATTCAAATGCTTTGGAGGGCTGGATCAGCGTGTGGAGAACGTCATCTTGCCCGCAGGTGGGCGGAACGCTCAAGCCGTGAAAATGGAGATTCGTCACCTCGCCGCTCATGTCTTTATCCGAGCACCGCTTCATGGTTCGCCCGGAATGGATATGCGGCGTCGCAGCCGAGCCGGCGGGGAGATCGTTTTGCAAGGTAAGCGTCAATTCGTCTCCCGGACGGACTCGCAACGTTGGCGATTGCACATCGCCGCGGTAGACGTAGCAGTAGCGGGCAAAGCCGTAGCTGGTGGGATCGCTGCGAAAGGAAAAAACCGCTGTGAGCGCTCCGTTGACGCTGACGGCCTCCGGCGGCTGTTCGATCAAGCTCCCGCGACCGGGACGGCTGCAAGATTCTGCGCAAGCCGCGGGAAGAACTGCGATCGCGACAATTCCGCAAAAAAAGCTGCCCTTCATTTGAATCCCAAGTGTCGGTTAAGTCTGACGCCATGTCAAGAATCGAAACCGAAAATTCATGCTCGCGCCAACAGTCCGTAATTTTGGAATGACATGCTTACCCTTTCGCAATACCTGTAAATTCACTCCGGAAGGCGAAGCATGAAAAACTTCTTGGCTGGCGGCGCTGTGGCGTCCCTCTTGGCTTCATCGGTTGCGCTACAGGCGCAAAGTTCTCCGAAGACCACCACGCCCATTCAACACGTGGTAGTCATCTTTCAAGAGAACGTCTCCTTCGATCACTACTTCGGAACCTATCCGAACGCCGCGAACAACAACTCGAGCGAGCCGTCTTTCACGGCCGCGCCCGGCACCCCGACGGTCAACGGGCTCAGCGGGGCGCTACTCGCCAGTAATCCCAACTCCGCTCCTCCCGTGCGCCTCACGCGCGCGCAGCCGGTTACTTGCGATCAGGACCACAACTACAACGACGAGCAAAAGGCTTTCAATAGCGGCCTGATGAACAAATTTGTCGAGTCCACTGGCGTCGGCTCCGGGCAGAGTTGCGACGTCGGGGGATTGGGCAACAAAGTTGTGATGGCGTATTACGACGGCAATACGGTGACGGCTCTTTGGAATTACGCCCAGAACTTCGCCATGAGCGACAACTCGTTTGGCACAACGTTTGGTCCTTCGACGCCGGGCGTGCTGAACTTGATTGCCGGAAACACTTGCTGCGCGACGGTTACGGCCGGCGCCGCCGCGGGAAACCTCGCAGGCGGCGCAACGAACGGTCCGGTGATCGGCGACCCGCGCCCCGATCCGAGCCTGGACGATTGTACTCTGGCTCCGCCGCGCACCTACATCTCCATGGCTGGCAACAAAAATGTCGGAGATTTGCTCAACGCCAAAAACATCACCTGGGGCTGGTTCCAGGGCGGATTCAAACCCAGTTCCCGCAAGCCCGATGGAACGGCGGTTTGCGCCACTTCGCACAACAATGTCTCGGGAGCTTCAGCCGGTACGGATTACATTCCCCATCACGCCGGGTTCATGTATTTCCCGCAAACAGCCAATCCGCACCACCTGCCGCCCACCTCCACCGCCGCGATCGGCGCGACCGATCAAGCCAATCACAATTACGATTTGAGCGACTTCTTCGCCGCCTTGAGCGCTGGAAATCTGCCGGCCGTCAGCTTCTTGAAAGCCGGAGCTTACCAGGATGGCCATGCCGGTTATTCCGATCCCCTGGATGAGCAAACCTTCCTGGTGAACACTATTAACGCCCTGGAGCAATCGCCCTTCTGGAACACGATGGCGATTTTCATCGCCTATGACGATTCCGACGGTTGGTATGACCACGTTATCGGTCCGATTGTTTCCGAATCCAACGTATCGGATGATTTCCTTACTGGGACAGGTTCGTGCGGCGCCGGCGCCGGCACGCCCACACAGGGACGGTGCGGCTTCGGTCCCCGGCTTCCCTTGATGCTGATCTCGCCCTTCGCCAAGGTCAACTACGTGGATCACTCCGTCAGCGACCAGTCTTCGATCCTTCGCTTCATTGAAGACAACTGGAGTCTGGGACGCATCGGCAACAACTCCACGGACGCCACCGCGGGCTCCTTGCTTGGCATGTTCAATTTCAATGGCGGCGTAGCGAAGGCGCTAATCCTGGATCCTTCGACGGGCCAGGTGATCAGCGGTGGCTCCACCAGCGGATCGCCGTCCACTGGGATGACCACTCAAGCCGTCGCCAGCCCCAAGAACGCCGTCGTGGTCACCCGGCAGTTTCAACTTGACGGATCCGCTTCCACCAGCTTCGACGGCAAACCCCTCACTTACTTATGGACGATTCCGGCCGGAAGCCTCCAGGCTGCCATCTCAGGCGCGACTTCCGCGACTCCAACGGTGCAGTTTGGTCTGGGCCGGGGAAACTATACTTTCCAACTCACGGTCACGGACTCCATCGGCCAGACTTCCACGGATACAGTCACCGTGGATTATACGGATTGAGCCCAGCGGTCTGGCGTCCGTTCGTGTAACATAGCCGTTTGGCTTTCCGCCATACCCTGGCGGGAATGGGAGGTGGCTATGTTGCGAAACAAGCGGGCGCCAGCCGGCGCGCTGGTCTCTGCGGCGGCCCTGATGGCCGTGTGGGCGGCGGACACGCCTTTGGACGTGAAGACCGTCGTCGGAAATTCGATGAAGGCGATGGGCGCCGACGGCGTCAAGACGCTTGTGATTTCGGGCGAGGGTTTCGAGTCCTGCGTCGGCCAGGAGCCCAACTGGCATACAGGCTGGTGGCGGCGGTATTCCGATAAGCAGTATGTCCGCTCGGTCGACTTCGATGCCCGTGCCTGGCGTGTAACAAGGCTTCGGGGAGAGGGCGAGCCCAACGGCCACGGCGGTTGCGGAACGACCAATCCCACGCCTGAAGCGCAGCAGACCCAGGTGACGAATCTGTCCGCCAACCCAAACACGCCTTGGAACACGCGGCTCGACTACATTTTATTGCCGGAAGGATTCCTGAAGACCGCGCTTGAAAAAAATGCCACGGTTAAATTCGAGACCATTAAAGGCAAAAAGTTTACCGTCGTCGAGTTTATGGGCGATAACAAGGCGCCGGTCGATGGATACATCAACGATCAAGGCTATGTGGAAAAGGTGGAGACGAAGATCGATATCAATCCTTTTGGCGACCAGATCTTCAACGCGATTTATACCGATTGGAAAGATTTCGGCGCAGTGAAATTTCCGGCGCACATCCTCGAAAATCAAGGCGAAACATCGCAAGGCCCAATCAAGTATTTCGAGCTTAATGTGACGGACGTCAAGGTGAACGCGCCCGTGGATTTGACGGTTCCGGGGGGCCGTGGGGGCCGTTTCGGAGGAGCCGGCGGCCGCGCCGCCCCGGCCGTCGCCAGCGAAGACCTCACGGGCGGATTTTGGCTCGTCACGGGCGGCTATGGCTCCGTAATCGCCAATTTCAAAGATTACATTGTGGTAATTGAAGGGCCATCGAATGAAATGCGCGCCGAGCAAATTATCAGTCAAGCGAAGCTGCTGGTTCCCAACAAGCCCATCAAGTACGTCATCAACACCCATGCCCACACCGACCATTCCGGCGGCTTGCGCCGCTTCGTGGCCGAGGGCGCGACCATCGTCACCAGCCAAGTGAACAAAGGATATTACGAGCACATGCTCAAATACCCTCATACGCTTGCCCCCGACAAGATGCAGCAGATGAATCCACAGCCCAAAATCAAGGTGGAATACGTGGGCGAAAGCAAGAAAATGTCGGACGGCGAGCATGAGATCGACATCTATCACGTCGATAACAGCATGCACGCCGACGACATGCTGATGATCTATCTTCCCAAACAGAAGATCCTGATTGAGGCCGATGAATTTAATGTTCCGCCCGCGCCGCTCGCCGCGCCCGCGCCCAACCCCAACAATTACCAGACCAATTTGCTGGCCAACATCGAGCGGCTCAAGCTGGACGTCGCGCGTATCATCCCGGTTCACCTTCCCAATGACAACCGCAAAGTGGCGCTTTCCGAGCTGAAAATGGCGGCAGGCAAAGCGAACTGATGCGCGAGAACTTCGGTGATCGATAGGGTCTTTCCATCGGCAGCACTTCTCATCCGCCGCCCCTTTCTTTGGCGGCGAGACGGTGTCGGCGCGGCCCTCAACATGGACCGCGAGACTCCCGGTATCTTACCCGATTTTTCACACGAAAAGAGGGCTTTTCAAAATGGGGCTCTGCGCAGGAATCCAAAAACCTGCCCGTAACCTTTGGAACGGTGGCTCCTTTGACAGAGGGATTGAATTCGATTCGTTGGGTTATTTCCGCAGCAGAGAGTGCGACACTGAGCGAATGACCGCTTGCTTTTGGTGGTAGCTACTTTCTATTAACTGCTTTAGAATCTCTGGTGCGGAGAGGGGGACTTGACCCCCCACGGTGTTACCCGCTAGCACCTCAAGATACTTGACTGACTGTCCGCACGTGTCCCCATTTTGCCCCGCCCACCGCTTGCGCGCATCGCTGTAACCTCGAATGTCCCCGGTTTGCCAAAACACCATGGCAAAACCGTTAGCACTCTGCTGCGCGCGGTATCAAAGTAGGCCTGCTAGATGAAGAAATTCCTCAAGCGCAATCCTAAAGCTGTCACTCACTTTCTCGATGTCCGAGCGCTGTGCCGTATAACGCCGAGAGTCGCCGCGCCGATCCGCGTACCATCATCGCATCTCCCCGCGTTGTGCGGCGTTGAAGGCGGCGGAGGATGCCCATGAGCGATGATCACCAACTCGGCCACGCGCCGATTGAGGACGCATATCGCGCCAGCATGGAGGTCCTCCTGAAGTGCCGCGTCTGTGGTTGCACCGGCGACCGCGCCTGCGAGCCGCCCTGCGCGAGGCAAAATCCGAGTCTATGCACGCGATGTTCGGACGTCCTGGTGAGCCTGATGCAGAGGTGATCCACGATTCACACGTCGATGTCACATTAGCGGCGCCGTCGTTCGTGCCCTCTTCGACCAACACCAGGCCGGGCGTGGGTGTGAGCAACCCTCCAGATCAGCGTGAGACGCCCGAATAGTATAGATCCCATGGTTCCGATCGAGCTTCCGCCGCCCCTTTTCGCGGGCGGCGCTCATAGTGCGCCTCCCCGCACGCAGTCGGATGCGGTCAATTTCAGGTTTTTTTCGGTTGATCCATAGGCTCTCCGTGGCCGAAAAGGAATGGACCCGGCCGGTCAGGCGAATCTCACAACCGCAAAGTGGCGTTTTCCGAGCTAAAAATGGCGGCGGGAAAAGCGAACTGATCAAGCGATCAACAGGAGATGAATGTCCATGACGTTGGTCCCGGTGGGACCCGTCTTGATGAGACTGTTCATTCGTTCAAAGAATCGATAAGTATCGTTGTTGGCCAGGTAGGCGCGCGCATCTAGGCCGAGGGCGGCCGCACGCGCCGCGGTTTCGGAATCCGCGACCGCGCCCGCCGCATCCGTGGGGCCGTCCACTCCATCGGTCCCCGCGCTGAGAATCGTCACCAGCCCCGCCTTCTCCAGCGCCAATGCGGCGGCCAGCGCGTATTCCTGGTTGCGGCCGCCTTTGCCTTTCCCTAGCACCGTTACCGTAGTTTCCCCGCCTGCCAGAAGGCATGCCGGCGGCCGAATCGGTTTGCCCTGTGTCAGAATCCGCCGCGCGATGACGGCGTGCTCCCGCGCCACCTCTCTTGCTTCGCCTTCCACCGTGGCGGAAAGCACGAGCGTGCGATAGCTTAGCGCTTGCGCTTGAGCCGCCGCCGCTCGAATCGCCTCCCGGTTGCTCCCCACGATCTCAAAATGAGAGCGGGCCAGCCGCGGATCGCCCGGCTTCGGAGTTTCTTGCAAACCCGCGCCCCCGGGCGGGATGCCATACTTCCTCAGAATCCGCATTGCGTCCCGCCGCGTGGAAGGGTCGGCCACGGTAGGACCGGAGCCGATAACCGCCGGATCGTCCCCGACCACATCGGAAAGAATCATTGTCAGAATTGTCGCGGGAAAGGCCGCCGCGGCAAGCTGGCCGCCCTTGATCGCGCTGATGTGCTTGCGCACGACGTTCACTTCATGAATCGAAGCGCCGCCGCGCAGCAGGACCTCGGTGATTTTCCGTTTGCCGGCCAGCGTCATTCCGAACGCTGGAGCGGGAAGCAGCGCGGAAGCCCCGCCGGAAATCAGGCAAATCAGCAGATCGTTCTCCCCAGCGGCTTCAGCCATGGCAAGCATCCGCCGCGCCCCTTGTTCGCCCCGCTTGTCCGGAAGGGGATGACTGCAAGGATGGAGCTCGACGCTCCGAAGCTTCGGCCAGTCGCCATCCGGAACATTCACCAGACCGCCTGTGATCCGGCGGCCCAGCACGCCCTCCACAGCCTTGGCCATGGCCGCCGACGCTTTGCCCGCGCCGATTACGTAAATTCGCTGCCATTCCGAAATGCGGAAGCGTTTGCGGCCCACAACCATTACGCCGTTCTCGAATCGCAAATGCTTTCTGATCGCATGTTCGGGATCCGCGGCCTTCAGCGCGGCGCGATAGATGCGCAGCGCGTCGCGGACTTGTGCGGAGGGCATCCCCCATTCTGCCTTGAGAGCTTCTACGGGATCAAATGCGGCGCGGAAGCACAGAAGCGATCCCGCAATGAATCAAATGCCGTTTGCTTCCAATTCTCCTCCAAATGGAGTATGGAACTTTGGTGCTGGGTCCATGTCAAACAGAATTTCCTTGCTTCTGACTCTTCTTTGGCGGTATAACTGACTCTTCCACGCTTTATACCTTCGGAGGTAAGCAATGGTGGCAGTCCGTCCTAGGAGTTCTGTCTTAGTTGTAAGCGTCTTTTCCCTGGTTGCGCTAGGGTTGCCCGCTTCCGGCCAGGTTTCCATTACAACCCCCCCAAGTCAGACATGGCCTTTAGGCGAAGATCAAATTCAACTGTCGGCGAGCGGCGGCACGGGACATTACACCTGGGCGCTTGTCAGCGGAACGCTTCCTGCCGGCCTAAGCCTGCGCACCGATGTCCCGTCTTTCTTTTCCCCAAGCGCGCAAGCGGGCCTTATCGGCGTGGCGACAACGCCGGGGACTTACAGCTTTACGCTGCAAGTTACCGACGGCGCAAGCGCGCCCCAGCAACAGGCCTTCACGTTCACCATCACCGACCTCAATCTTAAAGACGGCTATACTATGCCGGATGCATTCGTCGGGGCGTCTTATAGCTATCAGCTTACGGCCTTCAATAGCACGGGCCCTGTGAGCGCAAATTTCACGCAGTGTGGGAGTCCCTTCAACCTCCCGCCCGGCATGAGCCTTTCCTCCAGCGGATTGCTTTCGGGCGCCCCCACTGCCGCGGGCACTTATAACATAAACTTCCTCATACAATTTGCCGGGACCGGCATTTGCCGGGCCGTGGGACTCAACGTCTATGCGGTTCAATTTACGAACCCGGCGAATGGCGTGCTGCCCAACGCAACGCAGAACTCTCCCTACACGTCCTTTACCCTGACTGCAAGCAGCCCCAACGGCGGACCTTTTACTTTCAGCGGCTGCTGCCTGCCCCAGGGCATGACTTTGCTCTCAAATGGCGCCATTAGCGGCACGCCTACCGCGGGGCCAGGTAAATACGGATTCAACATCACGGCTCAGGACGGCAAAGGCGCCACCTACAACGCAAATCTATCGATTGACGTGCTGGCGCCTTCCGGCGCCTCCCAGCCGCTGCCGCAGATCCGGCCTTACGGTAATTTTGACGATTTCGCGATCGGCATTGGGATATCCCGCGGGATCGGTGTTTGCTGCGGAGGCACGGCGCCGTTTACTTGGAACATCACCGGACTGCCGGCGGGACTCGACTTTCGTTCCGTAGGCAACTTATCTCCTCACGGCGGCCCCACGCTCCCCTGGATTAATCCCGGCGACGTCGAAATCTGGGGCGTTCCGGGACCTGGGACGCTCGGCTCGCACACCATCACGCTGACAGTCACCGATGCGAATAATTTAACCGCGTCCCAGCAATTCACGCTCAACGTGAGCGCGATCTGGCTGGATAATTTCCTGCCCAACGGACAGGTGGGCGTTCCTTATTCGCAAACTTTCCGCATCGTCGGCGGAGTGGGACCATACACGGCGACGGAGCTTCCCTCGACCAATTTCCCAGGCAGGTTGCCAAACGGCCTGAATTTAAGCGGGCTCACAGTCTCCGGCATTCCTCAAGAGGGCGGCAACTTCAATCAGTTGTTCCGATTCACGGACTCGGCCACGCCGGCCGCGAATACGATCTCCCTCACACAGTACCCTTACATCGCGCCGGTTTCCGGTTCCAGCACGAACGTCAACCTGTACAACCCGCTTTATCTTCTTCTGGGTAGTCCGTTTACGTCCCAGCTCGGCGCTTGTTGCGCTTCCAGTTATGGCTGGAATTTGGTAAGCGGTTCGATGCCCGCGGGAATTACCTTATCCCCCGGCGGACTATTGAGCGGAACCCCGACGAGCGCCGGGACCTACAGCTTTGTGGTGCAGGCGACCGATAACAATATGGCGGGCAACTTCGGCACACGGCTGATCACCATCGTCGTTACTCCCATATCCTTCACCAACTGCTGCACGCTGCCGTACGGCAATCAAACTGTGGCTTACAACCCGTACACTCTCACGGCCGCGGGCGGCGTAGGAACCTTGACATGGACCGTCGCGCCCGGCAATCTCCTCCCCGCCGGGATGACTTTGAGCGCCGCCGGCGTGGTCAGCGGTACGCCAACGGTGAGCGGCGCATACAATTTCCAGGTGCTAGTCACCGATAGCGCAGGGAACACGCAGGGCGCCTATTTCAACCTGGCGATTTATCCGGCGGGGACCCCCCCTATTATCAGCGGCCCGAATTACGGGACCTGGAGCATCGGCGAGATTCAGACTCCACTGACCGCGGGCGACGGCCCTTACACCTTCAGCGTGGTGAGCGGGGCGCTGCCGCCCGGAATCTCCATCCGAACGGACGTTCCCTCTTATTTCCCGCCCGGTTCTTCGGCTGGCCTGATCGGCGTCGCCACCACGCCCGGAAATTACAGCTTCACTCTACAGGTGTCGGGCCCCGGCGGCACATCCACTCAATTCGCTACGATGAGAATCACCGGGCTCACCCTCAAGGATAATTACAATCTTCCGCCTGGATTTGTTGGCGTCTCCTATCCGCTATACGTCCTGACGCCGCTCCAGGCGGCGGGGGCGGCGACGTTTACCATATTGGGCACTCCGCCTCCGGGAATTACGCTGAGTCCCGGCGGGGTGTTTTTGGGAACGCCGACGGCGCCGGGCACTTACAACTTCAGCGTCAGGGTGTATGACGGCACGGACACTATTTTTCGCGGCTTCCAAATCCAGGTCTTCGCAGTGAACGTGTATGGTCCCGGCGGACCCAACGATTCGCGCGGCCCCGGTTTTCTGCCCAACGCGACTCGCTATGCGCCTTATAACCAATCTGTGAGCGCGAGCGGAGGCACGGGCGGATACACGTATACGTGTTTCTGCGGACTGCCGGCCGGGCTCCGCTTCGATAGTTCCACGGGCGCGATTTCCGGCACGCCCACCGGAGGCCCCGGCTTGTATTTATTCACGATTCAGGCCCAAGACTCCCACCAAAATTCCTTCCAGCGCGCCTTTGCGCTGGACGTCGTCGATCCGCCGCAGCCGTTGCCCAGCATTAATCTCAGCAATTTGGCCTTCCCGAACTTCGCGTCCATCGGGATCAACTACGACCAGTTTGTCTACGTAAATAGCGGCGGGATCGCGCCGTTCAACTGGACTGTGACCGGGCTGCCGCCCGGATTGGATTTCCGCATGTCGCCAGCGTCTCCAAACGTTAATTTGTCGCCGGGCATTCTCGAGATTTGGGGCACGCCCACCGCCGCGGGATCGTACCAGGTAACCGTAAAAGTTACGGACTCGGCGACCCCTAAGCCCCTGAGTGCATCGCTGACCTTCACCATGGTCGTCTCCGTTCTCGCGGTTGACGGAAACGATCACCTGCCCAACGGAACGATTTTCACTCCGTATTCAAAGACGCTACGCGTTCTCGGCGGCGTCGGACCGTATGCGATTTCACAACTTGTCAACCCTGGGCAGCAACTGAATCCTCTTCCTACTGGATTGTCGCTCAATACCAACACCTTCGCGGTAGCTGGGACGCCGCTTGAAAACGGAGCCTTCAATACCTTCTTTCAATTTACCGACAACTCCGGAAATACGCTTCAATCGCAGGATTTCTTTACTGTCTATGGCGCGTCCGGAAGCTCCTCCCCCATCACCGTGAACCAGAGCTATAACCTCGGCACTGTCACCGTAAACACTTTCTATAACAACCAGCTCAACGCCTCCACTTCGTCCTGCTGCACGGCCGGGTTGACCTGGTCCGTGACAAGCGGAACATTGCCTCCCGGCCTGACGCTCACCTCCGGCGGCGATCTGAGCGGCACGCCGACCACGCCCGGCCTTTATTTTTTCCTGGTGAAAGTCGCGGATAACGGCAATGCGGCAAACGTTGGTTTCCGGCAGTTTGCTTTGGAAGTAACGCCCATCAGCGTGACCACGGGCGCACTGCCCTATGGGGATGTTGGCGCGTCCTATGGCCCCGTAACGCTCGCCGCCACAACCTGCGGGACGTGCGGCCCGCTCACTTGGACACTGCCGCCCTATAGCGGCCCTTCGCAAAATATCCTGCCTCCTGGGTTAACGCTTACCAGCGCAGGCGTGATTTCCGGCACGCCGACGGACCCCGGACTGTTCTCTTTCAACCTCGTGGCGCAAGATACGTCCTACAACTTTTACCTGCGCCGGTTCAGCATTGCGATCTATCCCTTCGGGCCGCCGCCGCTGGATCTCGTTCTCGGACCGAACCTCGGTCCCACCGTCGCCGGCAACCAGACCTTCCAGCTCTCGGCGACGGGTGGCGTGCCGCCATACACTTATTCGTTAACGCCGACCGCTACGCCGATTCCGGGAATGCGGGTGGTGAATGCGCAACTGGCTCCGACGTTCTTCGCGCCCGGCAATGGGGGATATATCGGTGTAATGCCCTTTCCCGGCGTCTACAACACTTCGATCCGCGTCACGGATTCCGCCGCTTCTACCTTTGATCGCCCCATCACCATCACAATTTCGCCGCTGAACATCCTGTATGCCAACGGCAATCTGCCCAGGATTGACCCCGGCGTCGCCTATTCCTACAATATGGGCCAGTACGGTTACGGCGGGACCGGAACCTACACGTGGTCTGCGGCGGGTCTGCCTCCTGGAATCAGCATTAACTCTTCCAGCGGCATGATCTCAGGAACCAGCACTTCGCCCGGGACCTATAACCCGCAAATTACAATCACCGACAGTTCATCCAATTCTTTGACTCTTGGCTTCACGGTTGTCGTGAACGCGTTCCAGATCACGAACGCGGCGGCGCTGCCTGATGGAACCTTGGGCGCCACCTACAGCCAAACTATTTCGGCGCCAAGCTGTGGCGGCGGGTGTTTGTTCACCATTGTGAGCGGCGGTCTGCCCGGAGGCCTTTCTTTGAATTCATCCACGGGCGCGATCTCCGGGACTCCCAACGGCGTCCAGCAAAATACGTTTACCGTTCAAGCCAGCGGAGCCAGCGGTACCGTGCAAAAGACGTTTTCGCTGCAGATCAATAGCAATACGCCGCAGCCTCTGTTCATCACCAACGGACCGATCGTCTGCTGCCTGAATGGCACGGGCTCGGGATACAACCTAGCTCTGTTCGCGCGGGGAGGGACCAAACCGTACACGTGGTCCGTCGTTGCCGGATCGTTGCCCACTGGAATCTTCCTCCAGGGGCCGGGGGAGACGCTCGGACAGTCTCTGACTCCCGGAGTGCAATATCTGACCGGCAAAATGCTAGTCTCGGGCACATACAACTTTACGCTTCAAGTGAAGGATGCCGTGGGCAACACGGCAACTCAAGCGTTCACTTGGAACATCGCTCCCCTCTCGATCGCCGGTAACTACAACAATCTCCCGATTCCTGGAACTTCCCTGGCATATGGCGCCTCGTATTCGCAATCCATTTTGGTGATGGGCGGATCCGGCGACTATCCCACCTGGACGGTCCCCTCGGGGCAAGCGCTTCCTCCAGGTCTGTCGCTCACCGTAACTGCGGGCTGCGAGCCCGCCAATCCCTCGGCGCATTGCGGCAGTGTGAGTGGAACGCCCACCAACACCGGGTCCTTCTCCACTCCGGTGCAAGTGACCGACAGCGCCGGCAACACCGCTACTTTCGCGAACATCAACTTCACCATCGCCTGTGGGACAACCTCGTGTGTCAATTTCGGAGCGGGTCCGTTCCTGGGCAATTTCCAGCAGGGCTTTGAGGCTACGATCAACCTGAACCCCAACGGGGGAACCGGCCCTTACACGGTCCTTGCGCTAAGTCCCCTGCCGCCAGGCTGCTCGCTGGAATCGGGCAGTTCGCTGCTCAGCAACGGGAGCGGCTCCTACGACCTGGTGTGCCAGCCGCTCGGTACCGGGACATTCACCTTCACTCTCAAAGCCACGGACTCCACAAGCCCGACGCCGAACATCGGCGTGCGCACGTTTGGCGTCACGTTCGTTCCGCTCACGTTGCTGTCAAACCAGTTAGCCAACGCTTCGGTGAACGTTCCTTATTCGCAGCAGTTGACCGAATTCGACACCGGCTCCACGGTGACATGGGCCATTACGCCGGGCAGCGGACTGCCGCCGGGACTCTCTCTCTCGCCCAGCGGATCGATCAGTGGAACGCCAGCCCAGGCCGGCAATTACAGTTTCACCCTGACGGCCACCGATAGCGGCAGCGGACTCGTCGTCAATTACGGCTTTAGTCTGACGATCTCCAATCTGGCGATCACCAACGCCACCAGCCTGCCTCCGGTGGTCAATGGCATTCCCTATAGCTTCACATTCACGGCGAGCGGCAGCGCGAAACCGTTAACATGGTCCGCGCCGAACGGCCTTCCCTGCGGGCTTTCGCTGAATGCAAGCACGGGCGCGGTCACCGGAACGCCCTGCAACTCCGGCAGCGTCTTCAATGCGGTGATCGCGGTGACGGATGGGACCACCTCGTTCGCGGCGCGTGTTGCGTTCTTCGTCCAGGCTCAGAATCCCACGCCGTACAGTTTCCCGATTCTTCCGGATACGACCGTCGGCGTTTACACCTCCTACGCTTTGAGCGCCGGAGATGGAAAACCGCGCACCTGGACGGTTGCGCAGGGATCGACGTTGCCGCCCGGGTTGCAGATCGTCCAAGGCTCGCAAGTTCCGTCGAACTTCAATCCCGGTTTCGCGTACCTGGCCGGAGTGCCGGCAACGGCTGGCCAATACGTTTTCGATCTGATCGGCGCCGACTCAAGCGGGGGACAGATTCGCTACACCTACCACTTGAACGTTTCGGCCATCAACATCCTGAACGGCAACCCCCCTGCGGCGACCATCAACGTCCCCTACAGCGCGCAGTTCACGGCGGTTGGCGGCGCGCCGCCCTATACTTTCGCCATCAGCAAGCAGAGCACGCAATATGTTTTCCAGGACATGCTGCCCCCGGGAATCACCATGTCGCCGAGCGGGCTCATGTCGGGCACTCCCACAAGCACGGGCAGCTACGCCTTTACTCTGACCGCGACCGATTCGTCGGGTAATTCCTTCTCCCGGTTCTATAACTTCTTCGTCAACAGCGCATCCGGCCTGCGGATCACCAGCGCAAATCCTCCAGACACGCCCGTGGGTCTTGGCTTGACGTATTACTTATCCACCAGCGGAAACGCCGCTTACAATTTCACGCTGGTGAGTGGGACCCTGCCTCCGGGCATCCGAATCGCGCCCGGTCCGCAGCTTTTGGGCATCCCGACGACGCCGGGCGTGTACACCTTCACCCTGCGCGCCACCAACGCAAGTAATCCGTCCGATTTCGCGGACCATGTGTTCACCTACACGGTTTCTCCGATGCAGGTGGTTGCGCCACGGATGTTCAATCCCGGCTCCAACTTCCTGCCGCAGGCCACGGTTGGCCTGCCATATTCGTTTACTTACAAGATTGCCGGAGGCTCGCCGCCGTACACTTGTACAGAATCGCCCCAGTATCCGCTTCCGCCGGGGCTGAGTCTCAGTTCCACTTGTGTTCTATCGGGCACGCCCACGGTGCAGGGCGGGTTCTCCATAGCGCCGATCATCACGGATTCGATGGGTAACCAATTGACTATTAGTTTTCAGGGCAGCCTCAGCGGCGCTGGACTGATGGTGGCGCTTCAAGGCCAGCCTGCCCCTCTCTGGACGACAGCCCGCAACGGCCCTGTTTCTCCGGAGCCGGATCAAAGCTATTCGCGCGGCGTCCAGATGCTCGGGCGAGACTTGGAGATCGACCGCTTCCTGGTTGGTGGAACCGCGCCCTTCACCTGGTCCATCTCCAGCGGTTCCTCTCTTCCCGCCGGTACCGCGATACTGCCGGGAAGCAACGGCACGTCCAACTATTGGACGGGCGCTCCCACATTTGCCGGAAACTTCGGTTTCTCTTTTGTAGTGAAGGACGCCAACGGCCAAAGCTATGCTGGGACTGCGGGGCTGACCGTATCGCCGCTGGCGATCACGCCGGCCTACCTCGCCAATGGCATGGTCGGCGCGGCGTATTCGGCATCCTTCACCGCTTCCGGCGGCACGGCGCCCTACACTTTCTCCGTCGATCCTACGCAGGGCATGCCGCCGGGACTGTCTCTGAGCTCCGCGGGTGTCTTGTCCGGCACGCCCACGTCGCCCGGATTTTTCCCGATCGGGGTGATTGTGACGGACAAAGCAAACAACTCCACCACCGTCAATCTGACGATGACCGTGGATAACTCGCTCGGCCAGGCCCCCGCAATTGCCCTATCGCCGAACCCGATTCGCGTATCGTACATAATCGGCGGCCCCAACCCGGCCTCGATCCCCATCAACGTCGCCAGCACCAGCGGAGCCCTGCCGTTCAACATTTCCGTGGCGGGCATCCCCGGGGCCTCGCTTTCAACAATCGGAGGGACCACGCCGCAGACCGTGAATCTAAATCTGAACCTGAGTTCGTCCGGCCTGACTCCCGGAGTCTATTACGGCATCGTGGATGCGAAGTCCGACGCCAGCGTCAATTGGAGCGACGCGACGCCGATTATCCTCACGGTCCAGGTTCCGGTCACCGTCAATTCGTCGCCCTCCGGCGCCGCGTTTACGGTGACCGGCGCGGGTTGCGCGCCGGGAAGCTACGCCACTCCAGCGAATCTGGTCTGGACGCCGAATACGAATTGTACGGTCAGCTTCCCCAGCCCGCAAGCCATCGGCGGCACAAGCGGGTATGTCTTCTCTTCCGCGGCGGTCAACGGAGGCGCGAGCTCCAGCGCCAATCCCATTACTATAAACTCGGGCGCGAACGCCCTTACAATTAACGCCACCCTGGTCGTGCCCCCCGGCGGGCTCACTTCAGCCGCCAGCTTCTCGGTAACGCCGTCCTCGACCAGCGCCACGGTGGGCATGCCGCTGACGTTCACGGTGACGGCCCTGGATAACATGGGCCACCAGCTGGGGAGCTACTCCGACCCCGTCAACTTCCAAAGCAGCGATCCCCAGGGGATTCTGCCGCCGGCGATGACGCTGACCAACGGGACGGGAACCTTCAGCGTGGTGTTCCAGACGCCGGGCGTGCAGACGCTCACGGTGAACGATCCCTTCGATACTTCCGTGACCGGCTCCAGCGGGAACATCACGGTCTCGTCGGCC
>Ga0070738_10002317_pt1 | contig 30189 bp, 30 predicted proteins | sample Coa_R2_2_FD_66446 | JGI IMG/M metagenome (GOLD analysis project Ga0070738, IMG submission 66446) | Surface soil microbial communities from Centralia Pennsylvania, which are recovering from an underground coalmine fire - Coalmine... | ecosystem: Environmental > Terrestrial > Soil > Unclassified ...
CCGACCCGGGGTAGTCTTCGTTCACGTAGTCGCTCTGGGCGTAGGGTTTGTGGAGCGTATAGCCCTGAAACGGATGTCCCGCTTGGCCGCTGCCATAGTAGCCGGCGATGACGCCCTTATCGTTGATGCCGAGCAATTGATTGAACGTCGGATCGGCCTGATCGTCCAGGGTGATGAAACGCAGCGATTTGCCGGGCGTTGCCCCGGCCGATTGAGCGCCGAGCGACGAAGCGGCGCCGGAGCTCGCCGGCGGAAGCGCCGGCGACGGCGTCGAGCCGCTGCAGGCGGTCACCAGCGAGAGCGCCGCACCGGCGGCGGCGGCGCAGAAGAGAGTGCGAAACGAGGGTCGGTCTAGCGAAAGCATGGTTACTCCTTTTCCGTAAAGTGCATTGGTGCGATGGGCACGCCTCCAGCGTATCGGGCCGCCGCCCCGAGCAACACGAACTTAGCTAGACATTTGCGCGCGGTTGCGAGCCAGGCGAGGGTTCAAAGCGCGAGCGACAAAAGTAGGACGCCACACTCGGCTGGGGCTTTCCCCCAGCCACTCTCGGAGAATGAGGTTGATGCGCTCTATGAATAAACTCTCGCGGTTCGCCGGAGCTCTCGCATGCGTCGCCGCACTCGCAATCGCCGGTTGCGCCGGCAACGGCGGCGTAACGCCCTCGGCAGGATCCGTTACACCGCCGCAAGCACGCGGCGGCCTTTTCTTTGACGCCGGATGGGTCCAGAAAGACGGCATCGTTTACCACGTGCCGCACTACATGGCAACCCTTCAAGCGGCAAAAGCCGCCGGACGATTCAAACGCGACATCGTGCTCTCGTACGGGGGCGGCCCCGTGCTCGTGACCCCAACGGTCTACTTGATTTTCTGGGGTTACACCAAGTACGGCGATAAGTACGGCGTGAAGTCGCTGCTCGAAAATTACATCGGCCACATGGGCGGCAGCAGTCACAACAATATCTACACGCAGTACTACGAAATTTCAAACGGCAACACCGTCTACATCACCAACCCGTCGTCGCAGTATAGCGGTGCTTGGGAAGACGATACCGATTCGGTTCCGCTGCATCCAACCGATTCGCAAGTCGCCGCCGAAGCGCTGCGCGGCGTGACGCACTTCGGTTACAACGCCAATGCGTCGTACGTCGTGGCCACGCCGCACGGACGCAGCACGTCGGGTTTCAAGACGCAGTGGTGCGCGTATCACAGCGCCACGACGAGCAGCGGCCGGCTGGTCTCCTACACGAACCTGCCCTATATGCCCGATGCCGGCGCCAACTGCGGCTCGAACATCATCACGCCGCCCTCCGATGAGTCGGGGACCGACGAAGGCGCGACGATCGTCGAGGGCCACGAGCAAGGCGAATCCGTTACCGATCCCAATCCGCCCAGCGGCTGGTATAACGGCTCGTACGGCGAGATCGGCGACATCTGCGCTTGGCAGAACATTCAGAACGATCCGTTCGGCTCGTACTCGTTCACGATGCAGCCGATGTTCAGCAATGCGACGCAGTCCTGCGTCCACTCGTACTAACCTAGTCGCCCTCGCGGGCGAGTAACGCCGCAAAAAGGGGCCGCTGACATCAGCGGCCCCTTTTGCGACCCGGCCGTCGCCGCACTTACATGTCGTCGTCGACGGGCAAGCCCGAGGGCTTGCGATGGATAAAAAACGACGGAGTGAGCGACGACGGGAGCGGCTTGAAGACGATGGGCTGCTGGTTGTAATCGAAGCAGTCGATAATGCTGGCGGCGTAGCGATCGCTGCCGTTGAGCGTGCCGAGTTGCCAGTTCTCTTCGACGTAGCGAAGAATGCTGCCGAAGTCGTAGGTCGTCGTCGAGATGTGGCCGGCTTTGGCGTAAGGGGAAACGAAGAGCGCGGGTACGCGCATACCGTGGCCGCCGTAGCCTCGCTGCGGCGGGTTGAGATTGTCGTAGAGGCCGCCCCAGTCGTCCCAAACGATCACGATGGCCGTCGAATTCCAGTACCGACTCTGACCGATGGCGTTGACGACGCTGGCGACCCATTGCGGGCCGTAATCTTCGGTTTCGCCCGGATGGTCGGACTCCGGCTCGTCGGGGATTACCCAGGATACCGCCGCAAGCGCGCCGGCGTTGATGTCTTTGAAGATATTGGATTCCGGATACGAGATATTGGTCGTCCATTCGGGACCGTACCGCACGGCGTGTACGACGTCGAAAGCGGTAAAGAGCCGGCCACTGACGTTGCAGCACGGCGGCGGGACGTAGTATTTCCACGAGATGCCCTTGGCGTCGAGCAGGTCGCGTATCGTCGGATAGGGGACCTTGAATTTGGTATCGCACGGATACGGACCGGAAGCGGGCTTAAAGACGTCTTTCCGGCTAATGAGCGACGTGTGCGTGCCGGGGGGTGCGTCGCAGCCCCACGTGCAGGTTTTGCCCGAGCACGAGGGATCGTTCACCATCGCCTCGCCCGGCGCGACGATCGTGCCACCTGCAATTAAATCCTGATGGCCGCTAAAGCTGTTGCCCCCTTGGACCGTGAACATATGCTCGGCGAGGACGTATTGTTGGGCCAAGGCCCAATAGGGCGCGATGTCCGCTGGGTCGACGTATTGGTAGGGATAGAGGCATTCCGGTATGCTGCCCCGTTTTGTCACCTCGTCGAAGGCGTCCATCTTCCCGCCGTCGCGCGCAAGGTTATATGCTTGCCACGAATGATGGAGGTCGAACTTATCGATCAATCCGACCTCACTCAGCGTGACGGTGCCGTCTTGGTAGATACCGCAGGCCGAGTCGGCTGCAACTTTGCCGGTCGTGGTCCCGTCGGCGCCCGGATAGGTCGCGAAAAAGTTATTGAAGGTACGGTTTTCCTGCACCATGATGACGACGTGCTGAATCGGGCTCGCGGTTCGGGTGCGCCGACCGAGGGCGTTTGCGTGGGCGCCACCGGGCAGCGAGGCGTTGGTCGAGCAGCCGCCGGCCGCGAGGGCTAAGGCGAGCGCGCACATCGCGGCCAAACGCTGAGGCATACCAGGCGCCGTTTCGCGGCCCGGTGCTGTGGACACTTCAGCAGCGGCCTAAACTTCGCTGGAAGAAGACTTACAGAGCAACCAAGCCGCAGCGCTTCGTTTTACTCTTTTCTTACAACTCGGGAAGATAATCACGGCGGCGGGTTCTTCGAATGGAGGTGGCCTGATGTCTGACCTAACCTTTTCACGCCGGAATTTCGTGGCGATGCTCGCAGCATTGCCGGTACTTGCCGGTGTCTGCGCGGCGCGGGTCTCGGCAGATTCGTCAAAGGTGTCCAAGGCGGCGATGCACTATCAGACCTCGCCCAACGGCGGCATGCAATGCTCCGGGTGCCGCTTTTTCACGCCGGGTACGGACGCGAAGGCCGACGGAAGCTGCCAAATCGTCGAGGGAGCCATTTCACCGAGCGGCTACTGCATGGCGTACGCCGCAAAATGAGGCGGCGCCGGTGACCGGCGCCGCCATCCGACGGAATGGGGGATCGGCCGCTAGCTCTTGACGTGGCCGATCGTGATCATGGTCTTGCCGCCCTGCGTGGTGATCGTGAGCGACGTCTGATTACCCGGATCGCCTATCGTGAAGACGGCGCTCTGCATCGGCGCGGTGACGTGCGATTTCTCGGAGCCGGCCGGCATGTGCTGCTGATACCACGAGTAGACTTTGTCGAACGAATCGTCCGTCGTCATGACGGTTCCCGAGGCGCTCTCTCCCATGTTGGAGCTGCTGCCGGAAGCCTGCGTCGTTGCGCCGGGGTAGGTAGGGATTTGGCTTTCGGCGCCGCCACTGGGAGCGGTCGAGGCGCCGGCGGCAGCGGAGTTTTCGGCGGGCGCGGCGGAAGCGGCCGCACCGGATTGGTCGGTGCTGCTCGACGTGCTCGTGGACGACTTGCTATTGCAGGCGGTGATGGCCAGCGCGGCTACCACTGCCAGCGAAATGGTCAAAAGACGCAATGTGAACTCTCCTTATGATTTGATCGTCGGCGACCCCCGCCAACGAGCGGACGCTTGGATACCCATTGGCGCCGGGCGACGGCATTCCCCTTCAGCAAGATACGGGGCGGCCGGCCGGTTTACTTGCGGACGATCGACATGACGCGCGCGACGAGCTTTTTGAAGAGATCCGACGCTTCGGCCGGAAGGCCGGCCGCCGAGTTGGAATGCGAGTTGAACTTGAGCGAACGAAGCTGCTTCTCGAGCTCGTTGAGAACCTCGGGCCGTGCCTGCGAGACCCCGTCTTCACCTATATGACTCAGGAGATAGCCGAGATCGAATCCTTCGGCCACGATCGGGCCGTACGTTACCTCGATGACGTCGCGCAGGGGCTCTTTGGCGAGCTTCACCTCGGTCGCCGGATCGGCAACGATCTTCAGACGCAACGCGGCCATCTGAAAGATGGACCGATGAGGCGACGACGGCAAACGTTCATCGCGCCGGTGAAAGTAGAAGCCCAAGAGCAGCGCATCGCCGACGCGGTCCCGATCCAGCGCCCCCGTGAGGTCGAGCTTTGCCTGAAGCGCCGCGGCCCGCGAGCGTGTGGCGCGGAGCTCGAACTGTAAGGCGCGGTACTGTTCGAAGTCGAGGCGGCGCTCTTCTTGATGGCGCTGGCGCTCCGCCTCGCGCTCGGCTTCGAGGCGAGCCCGCTCCGGTGCCACGCGAGCGATTTCGTTCACGTAAAGGGCTGCGAACCCCACCATGGCTCCCCCGATGACCAGTCCGGCATCGGCGATTTCGCGCGGAATCATTCCCGCCGAACGTAAGAGCTCGACGGCGGCAATTAGAAGCAGCCCGCCTACTATCGCGGCGTAGACGAGGAAACGAAATCGCCAGCCGGCATTCTTAATGCCGGCCGAACCGATGGGGCTAGCCACGTTAAGCGCCTCCGCTCGCTTGGCGATTAGACAGTAGGACCGGCGGAGGCGGTTTTCCTGCAGCCGCGCCGCGACTACGGCGTCGAGCTAGGTTCCGGCGAGGGTATCGGCGAGCTCGGCGAGGGTGCCGGCGAGCTAGGCGCCGCCGAGGGCGGCGACGGGGAGGGCGCGAGCGCCCAGGCCGGCTGAGGCTTGACCGCGACGCCCCGGTGCAGCGCGTCGCGGCTTTGACGCGCGTACGACGTCGTCGGATATCGCGACTTCACGAAGACGAACAGTCCGGTGGCGCGACTTCGCGCCTCGGGTCCGGGGAGCTCCGCGTAGAGCTCCGCCATCGCATAGCCCGTCGAGGCCAGCCACGGATCCTTGGGATACAGCATCGCCCATTGCTCGTAGGCGTCCTGCGTCAGCTCCAACAGATGCAACGTCTGATCGGGAAGCAGCTCGTGGGTCTCGTAGCGCCGCCGTAACTGCATCGTTTCGTAACGGATACGCAGCGCGCTCATCTTGAGTTTTCCGAAATAGCGATCGGCAGGCGCGGTGCCGGACGCGAGATGCGTCGCTACGAGAACCGATGCGGCCAGCACCCGGGCGTCACCTCAGGGTTGGGTGTTCGAATTCGAGCTCGAGGTCGTGTTGCTCTTCTGCGCGCCGCCGCCGCCGGGTGCGGTGATCGTCGTGCTGTTCGTCGTCGATGTCGACGTCGTGTTCCACGGATGCCAGTAGAAGAGCACGATCAAAACGGCGGCGACTACGACGATGATACCGATCACCCAAGCGACAGGGCTCGCCGACCCGCCTTGAACCTCTACAATCTTCGTTTCATCACGCATGCTTGATACCTCCGGGCGCATTCTACCCCACGCTCCGCCGATACTAATCATGAAAAGAAAATGAGCCGCTGCTCGCGCAGCGGCTCATCACTCCAGCTAGCCGTCGAAAACGGCCCTGGGGATATGGTTGCTTTAGTAGCTCTGAACGCAGGACGCCGTGGCGTTGCTGAACATCGGCTGGCTCGTGTAGGACTTCTTTCCGAACGGATCGTTCTGGATGTCCTGCCACGCGCAGAGGTCGCCGATTTCGCCTTCGCCGCTGTTCCAGCCGGAGAACGGAACCGGGTCGGTGATCGACTCGCCGTACTCGTGGCCTTCGACGATCGTCACGCCTTCGTCGGTTCCCGTTTCATCGGACGGCGGCGACGTGAAGTTCGCGCCGCAGCTCGAGCCCGCGTCGGGCATGTACGGCGAGTTCGTGTACGAAACGTACTTGCCGTTGCTGTAGGTGGCGCTGTGATACGCGCACCACTGCGTGCCGAAGCCGCTCGAGCTGTGGCCGTGCGGCGTTGCGACGACGTACGAACCGTTGGGATCGTAGCCGAAGTGCGCGACGCCTTGCAGCGCTTCCGCGGCAACCTGAGAGTCAGTCGGGTTGCCCGGTACGGCGTTGGTCTGGTCGTTCCAGACGCCGCCGAGTTGCTTCGAGGGATTCGTAATGTAGGTGGTCTTGCTGCCGGACTTCATGTAGTACTGGGTGTAAATGTTATTGTGGCCGCTGCCGCCCATGTGCTTAACGTAATTCTTGAGCAGCTTCTCCACTTTGTCCGGATCGCCATACGTCTTGTAGCCCCAGAAAATCAGATAGACTTTCGGAGCGACGAGCACGGGCCCGTTTCCGTAGGTGAGGAGAATGTCCGGATTTACGCGGCTCGCGTTGTGGACGGTCGCCATGTAATGCGGGGTGTGGTAGAGCACGCCGTTCTCAAACTTCCATCCAGGACCGGTGGGAACGGTGTGCGACTGTTGCTGCGTCGTCGTCGAGCCGCTAAGCGGCGCGAGCGCAGAATTGGTGGCGCAACCGACCATAGCGAGCGTCGCCACGCATCCGAGTGCGGCGGCGAGCCGCGAATGCCTATACATCAAATATTAACCTCTGAACTAAAGAGTAGCTAGGGGGATAGCTAGCAGGGAAAGTCTCGCCATTCCCTTGCCCTTGCTCCGCTCCCTGCGCAACGCGGCCGCGCCAGCAATCGTTTGGCTCCAATTGCGAACAGCCGACCAAGCAGCCGGCTGTCCGTATTAGTTTCGCCTCATCGCGCCGTCAATAGAGCGGCTGAGGTCCGGAGCCGACCGGCTCGGGGATTGGGTAGGGCCCCGGAATCGGCGTCGGCACCGGATAGGGTCCGGGAATCGGCGTCGGCACGGGGCCGCCTATCGTTCCCGTCCACGGGCCGGATAACGACGCGGGATCGGGATCCTGCCGTTCGTAGCCGTTGACGAGCGCGCCGCCAAGGTCCACGTCGTGCGCGGTCACGTCGACGTTGACGCCCTTACCCTGCGGGGTCAGCGTCGTTTCGATGCGGCCGCCGAAGCCGTTTTGGGCGCTGACTTGCAGCGAACCGTTCTGCTCGTACGTCACGCTTTCGCCGTTGCCGAGCTGCAGCGTCTGACCCTTTGCGATCGAGATCTGTTGGCCATCGCGGGTAATCGAGGGATCGCCACGATCGTTCATACTTACGGTCGTTGCGCCGCCGTTCATCGAGACCGTCGCCGATTGGTTCCAGGTGACGCCCTTACCGTCGGCCGGCGTAACCTGCGTGGAAATTCGAAAGCCGCCGGCAAACGAGTTGGAGTTTAGAAGATCGGGTTGGGACGTCATGTTGTTCCAATGGGCGCCATTGAAGGAAAGATGCGGGTCGCCGCTGCTGGCACCGTTCGCGTTTTGAAAGAAGCGTTCGTTTCCGTATTGCTGGCACCCCGGAGCGCCGGTCGCGCCGGTGCAGCCGTAGCCCATCAGCGACCCGAGCATCTGCATCAGCTGCTGCAGCACGCCCATGAGGGGTCCAAAGAGACCTTGCCAGGAGCCGGCGTTTGCGTAGCCGCCGCCGTACCCGGGCGTAACGCTGCCGTCGTTCGACCACGGCGGAGCGAATCGCGAGATGTTATCGCCGGCGCTTGGGGCGCCGGATCCTTGCAGGAGCGCGCCTTCAGCTTCGGCGTTGGAGCCCGGCGTTGCCAAAGGACTTGGATTGAGCGAGCCGTCGAACGGCTGAACGTACATCGTAAACCTCCGTCTTAATAGCTGCGCTTCCATCACGACGGCCCGCGTCGCGACAAGGGGAGCCCAACGCCTTTCAAAAGAAGCGGTGGCTCCGATGAGCGAAACGCAAGTAACGCAGCTGACGCGGCTTCAAGAGCGCCTGGAGTCGCTCAAGGAGCGGCTTTGACGACGCGTCCAAACGGCGACGCATAGCGGAACTCGACGAGCGGACGCGGACCGCCGAGTTCTGGAACGATTCGGAATCGGCTCAGCGCGTCATGAAAGAGCTTGCCGAGCTTCGCGAGGAGACCGATGCGTTGGAGGCCGTCGGTAAAACGATTGCCGAGGCGCGCGAGCTGCTGCAGCTCTTCGAGGGCGACGCGGCGGCGGAAGGTGAAGTGGACCGCGCGATCGCGTCGGCCGAAACGGCGCTGGGATCGCTGGAAATGGCCGCCAGCTTCGGCGGCGAGTTTGATTCCTGCGATGCCATCGTCAGCATCTTTGCGGGTGCCGGCGGCGTGGACGCGGCCGACTGGGCGGCGATGCTCGCGCGAATGTACCTTCGGTGGGCCGAATCCAAGGGTTTCGCCACGCAGATCGTCGACGAGTCGCCGGCCGAAGAAGCGGGGCTGAAATCGATTACGTTCTTCGTGCGCGGCCGCAACGCATACGGCTTGCTCGAGAGCGAGCGCGGCGTGCACCGGCTGGTGCGGCTCTCGCCCTTCGATGCGGCACACCGCCGTCATACGTCGTTTGCCGCAGTTGACGTCGTGCCCGACGCCGGAAATCGCGAAGGCCTTGCGGTGGAGCTCAAGCCGGACGACCTGCGGATCGAGACGTTCAAGTCGGGCGGTGCGGGCGGACAGTACGTCAATAAGACGGAATCGGCTGTGCGTATCGTCCACGTACCCAGCGGTATCGTCGTTGCGTCGCAACAGGAACGGTCGCAGGCGCAGAATCGCGAGGTCGCACTCAGCGTTCTACGCGCGAAGCTGGCGGCGCGCGCCGCCGAAGAGCGCGACCGGAAGATCGCCGACTTGCGCGGCGAGCGGCAAGCCAACGAATGGGGCTCGCAGATCCGTTCCTACGTCTTGCAGCCGTATCAACTGGTCAAGGATCATCGCACCGGCGTAGAGACCGGCAACGTCGCCGCGGTGCTCGACGGAGACGTCGACCTTTTCATCTGGCCCTATCTGCAGCAACGCCAGCCGGTCTCGTCATCGCCCAAGCGAGAGTAAAGGGAAGGTGCGCGATCGCGTCCTCTGGATCGGCTCGCTCGTCTACGCGCTGCTCTTCACGTGGCTTGGGTACGTCAAATACGACGTCCACCGCAATCTCGTAGATTTCGGAATTTTTTCCCAGACCGTTGCCGCCGCGTTCGGCTGTTTCTGCAATACGATCGAGGGCAGCCACTGGGCCTTTCATTTTTCGCCGATCCTGTACGTTGCCGGACTAGCGGTCGCGATCGTCCATTTGCCGCTGACCCTCATAGCGATGCAAGCCGTCGCCGGCGCACTCGCGGCCCCGCCTATCTACGCGCTGGTGCGCGCCCGCGGCACGGTCGTCAACGCGCGGCTCGCGGCCTTAGTCGTATGGCTTTATCCGCCGCTTGCGGGCTTGATTTTCGGCGATTTTCACGAGAACGGATTCGCGCCGGCGGCGATCGCGTGGACGATCTACTTCTTCGATCGGGAAATGCTCGGATGGGCCTTCGGCGGCGCATTGGCGACGCTCGCGATCAAAGAAGATCAGGCCATCTTCTTGGCGATCGCCGGCGCGCTTGGGGCCTGGCGTTACCGCGGTACCGGCCGCGGACGGCTCGCCGGAGCCGTTGCGCTGCTCGGCCTCGCGGTAATCGTGCTTTTCTTTGGATATATCCGGCCGCACGCGGCCGCCGGCGCCGCCGCGTGGCAGCCCGAACGATTTTACGCATGGAACTCTTTGGGCTCCAACCCGGCAGCCCAGATCTTACAACGCGTGGGGTTCTTGCTGTTGATCTTCGTGCCGCTCGTCTTTCTGCCGTTTCGGTCCGAGATGATGTGGCTCGCGGCGGCGCCGCTGGCCGAAGTGCTTCTGTCGCGCATGCCGACGACCTATACGCTGGGGACGCACTATGCCGGCGCGTGGATCGGGTACGTACTCTGCGCGTTTGCGTTCGGCGTACGCGGCTTGCAAGCGCCGCGCGCACGCACGGCGCTGGTTGCCTGCATCGCGCTTTGCGTCGCGGAACTGGCCGTCGCCGATCCGTTGCATCCGGGAATCAATCTACGAGCGCGGCAGCCGCGCGACGCCGCTTTGGATGCATTTTTAAAGCGGCTGCCGCCCGGCGCCAACGTCGCGACGCAGGAAGAAGCGTACGCGCATTTGGCGCTGTGGAATCCGTATGCGACGCTGCTGCCCGAAAGTGCGGCTCGCCCGATCGAAGCGTGTTTCGCTCTGGCGGATTGGGACTTTCCCGATTCCGCGCGTTTGCAGGAGTACGGTCCGGCATTACGCCGGCTTGAGCGCGAACGGCAATACGTTGCCGTCGAGAGGCATGGCGGTCTCGAGCTGTTTCGCCGGACCGGTCTTTGCCCGGCAAGCGAGACTACGCAGACGAGAGTTGCGCGAGGGCCTCGGCCGCGGCGATCGGCCAATCGCCCACGGCCTTGACGATGCGATGCGGTGCGGCCCATGGCGACCACCGCGCGACTTGAAGCGCGTACCCGCGCTGCGGCGCAAAGACGGCGACGACCGGCGTTCCGGTCATTCCGGCAACGTGCACCGCGCCCGAGTCGGGTGCGACGAGCGCGTCCGCGGCGGCAATCGCGTTCTTCCACGGCTCGAGCTCGTCGAAGTACTCCACTGCAATCCCGCTTGCAGCGACGATGCGCCGGCCGTACGCCTCGTGCGCGCGCGCGGAAAGCAAGTGCGGCATTTTCCCCGTCGCCAGGCGCGCAACCAGCGCGACGACGTCTTCGATCGGAATTCCGAGCCGCTCCCACTTCTCGGTAATCTGCACCGCGACGCGACCGTCGGCCGACGGCTCGTGCTCGATCACCAGCGGCCTCAGCTCGGCGGCGTCGCGCGGCGGCGCTTGAGCGATCGCGAGCGTGGCTCCCAAGCGGAAGAGCACCTCGCACTCGTGCGGCGCGCGGCGGTCGAGGCCGGCGGTGCGTTCGACGGTTTCCGTTAGGAAGCGGCGCGTCCAAAGCGCCTTGAGCGGCTTTCCCCATGCATGGGTGAAGCCGACCCGTACCGGCGCGTCGATCGCGCCGGCAAGACGATATCCCGCAGGGTCTTCGGTTGCGACCAAGACGTGCGAATAACCGTTGGAGCCAAGATCGCCGCCGAGCCGCTCGATCGCCGCCAGGTCGTCTCGCGCGCTCGAGCGCAGCGCGAAACCCGCAACGATCGCTTTGCGCAGCGCGCGACTCGAGAACGCGGCGGCGTTCTGCGGGCGCAGAACGGCGTCAACCGGAATCCGTTCTCTCCGGAAGGCCGCCAGCAGCGGCGTCAGCGCGAGCGCGTCGCCGATCCCGTCCAAGCGGATGATGAGTACCGACGGTGAAACCTTCGGCATGGCCGTTCATTCCGACCACGATTTCAGACTCGCCTGCTTGCAGAACGGCCGGCTTTGATCGCTCGCGACGACGTCGTCACCTTCGAACAGCTCGACGGCTATCGAACCGTCCGCACCATGGGTCACGTTTCGGGAAGCGCGTCCCGCCCGCGCAACCGCCTTCGGTCGACGTTTCGCAGCCTCGGCATGCTCATCGGCTTGGCCAGCAGCGAGTTCTTGAGCGACGCGGAGCAGCTGCGCAACGACGCGTTGGAGGCCCTGAGCCGCCGAGCGGACGCGCTCGGCGCCAACGCTGTCGTCGGCTTGCAATTTTTCGTCTCCGAAGGCAGCGACGGCTCTTGCGAAGTCGTGGCGTTCGGCCGTGCGGTTTGCGTCGCCAAGGTGGAATCCGGCTGAATGAATGACGCGGAGCGGGAGCTGCGCGTCCGGCGGCTGGGCGAGGCCGCGATCGCCGCCGGCGCGTGCCGCAAGTGCGAAATCGGGTACGAACGCCGCAACAACGTTTATGGCGAAGGGGATCCGTGCGCGCGATTGATGGTGGTCGGCGAGGGGCCCGGCGAGACGGAGGATCAGCTCGGCCGGCCATTCGTCGGGCGCGCCGGCCAACTGCTCGACCGGATGTTGGGCGCGATCGGGCTGGCGCGCAGCGAAGTCTACATTTGCAACACCGTGAAGTGCCGCGCGACGCTGCCCGGGCCCAACGGTCCGCGCAATCGCGCACCCGACGCCCGCGAGATGGAGAACTGCCGCCCCTTCTTGGACGAGCAAATCGAGATCGTGGCACCGGCGATTATCCTGGCATTGGGAGCGCCGGCGGCAAAATCGTTTCTCGGCCCCGATTTTCAGATCACGCGGATGCGGGGACGGTGGTACGTCGGTCCGCGCGAGATTCCGCTCATGGTAACGTTTCATCCGGCGTACGTCCTGCGGCAAACCGGCGGCGAGATCGAGGCCGTCAAACGGTTGGTGTGGTCGGACCTCAAGGCCGTTCGCGCGAAGCTGGACGAGCCGCCCGCCGTGGAACTCGAAAACCTCGAAGCGCGCCAGGGCAGCCTTTTTGAGTCCGCTTGAGATTTGGATCGACGACGTCGCCAAACGCGCCGGGTTTGCCGGCAGCGAGGAGTTCGCGCATCGTTTCGAGCTGAAGCCGTATCGCTTACGGCAGATCTACCGGGCCGCGACGAAGGAGCTCCTGGGCGGCGTCGGCGAGGTAACGCCGCTGCCGAAGGAAAAACGGGCGGCGCTCGAGGCCGCCGGCGTGACGTTCGCTTCGGTCGAGCCGATCGCCGTGCAGCGTTCGAGCGACGGCCAGACGACCAAGGCGCTCTTCCGTTTGCACGACGGCAAGGAAGTCGAATCGGTGCTCATGGAGCATTACGGGGATCGAACGACCGTCTGCATCTCGTCGCAGGCCGGCTGCGCCTTCGCGTGCGCGTTCTGCGCGACCGGTCAAGGCGGTTTCAATCGCAACCTGCGCGCCGTCGAGATCTTCGATCAGGCTCGATACTTCGCGCGCGAGATCGCGCAACGCGGCAAACGGATCACCAACGTCGTGTTCATGGGGATGGGCGAGCCGTTCCATAACTACGACGCCGTGATGGAGGCCGTCGCGCTGCTCAACGACGCTCAAGGCTTGGGACTGGGACATCGCCACATCACCATCTCGACGGTCGGACTCGTCGATAAAATCGACCGCTTCGCCGACGAGCATCTGCAAGTGAACCTGGCAATCTCGCTCCACGCGCCGACCGACGAACTTCGCAGCCGCATCATGCCGGTGAACCGGCGGTTTCCCCTCCCGGCGCTGATGGCCGCCTGCCGGCGATACGTTGAAAAGACGAACCGCAAAGTCTTCTTCGAGTACGTCATGCTCGCGGGGGTCAACGACGATGCCGGCTCGGCGCGCGCACTTGCCGCGCTCATGCAGGACCGCCTTTATCACGTCAATCTCATCCCGTATAATGCGACGCCCGACGGGCCGTTCGTCGCGACAGCGGACGCGGGGATCTGGGAGTTCGCTCGAATTCTCGATGCAGCCGGCGTGCCGGTGACCGTGCGTCAGAACATGGGCCGCGATATCGCGGCCGCCTGCGGTCAACTGCAGGCCGAAACGCAGCCCAAAGCGCACGCGGAAGTATAACCAAGGCGGCGCGAGTGCCGCCGAAAAGGAGAGAGCCATGGCGAAGTGGGCAGACGTACGGCGCTACGCGCTCGCATTACCCGGGACGAGCGAAGCGCTTTCTCACGGTAATCGAGCCTGGCTGGTCAACAAGAAGTTTTTCGTCTGGGAGCGACCGCTGCGAGCCGGGGACGTGGCCGCGTTGGGCGACAAAGCGCCGAAGGGCGCGATTCTCGGCCTCCGTACGCAGGATCTCGACGTGAAAGAGGCGCTGCTGCGCAGCAATCCGAGCGTCTATTTCACCACGCCGCACTTCGACGGGTATCCGGCGGTGCTGATTCGGCTTGAAAAGATCTCGACCAAGGAACTCAAAGACGTCATCGAAGAGGCATGGCTGGCGCGCGCCGGCAAGCGAGCGGTGAGGGACTTTTTGAACGAGCGCGGATAGTGCGCGCGCAATGCGTGCCGGGCGCGGCGCGGATTGGCGCGGCCGCGATACTCGGCGGGGGTTTTAAGCAAGCCCGATAAATGTAGCCTCGATGGAGACGGCGCCTTCGACGCAGCGCGTCGGCATGGACGAGATCAGCGCGCTCGCGAAGCGGCGCGGCTTTATCTTTCAGTCGAGCGAGATCTACGGCGGTCTGGGCGGCTTTTGGGACTACGGCCCGCTCGGAGCCGTTTTGAAGCGCAACGTCAAGGATGCGTGGTGGCGCGACACGGTCGAGCTGCGCGACGACGTCGTCGCCTTCGACTCGTCGATCGTCATGCATCCGTCGGTATGGAAGGCGTCGGGACACGTCGACGCGTTCCACGACGTGATGGTGGATTGCAAAGTCTGCAAGCACCGCTTTCGCCTCGACCATCTCAAAGATCGCTCGCAATGTCCCGATTGCGGAAGCAAAGACTCGTTGACGCCGCCGCGCAATTTCAATTTGATGATGCGTACCTCGGTCGGACCGATGGAAGACACTTCGGCAGCCGCGTATCTGCGTCCCGAGACCGCTCAGGGAATCTTCGTCAACTTCAAAAACATCTATCAGACGGCGCGCAAGCGCCCGCCGTTCGGCGTCGCCCAGATCGGCAAGTCTTTCCGAAACGAGATCACGCCGGGAAACTTCACCTACCGCTCGCGCGAGTTCGAGCAAGCCGAGCTGGAGTACTTCGTTCCCGACGACGGCAACGACATGGAGGCCTTCCGGCAATGGGTGGATCGCCGCAAGGCCTGGTACGCCCACTACGGGGTCGATTCCGAACGGTTGCGCTTCTACGAGCTGACGGAATCCGAGCGCCCGCATTACGCCAAAGCGGGGGTGGACGTGGAGTACCTCTTTCCGTGGGGCTGGGGCGAGCTGGAATCGATCGCGCATCGCGGGACGTACGATCTCGACGCCCATATGAATCTCTCGGGTAAGGATTTGCGCTTCTTCGACGAGGCCTCGAAGCGGCATTACACCCCGCTGCTCATCGAAAGCTCCGCCGGCATCGACCGCACCGTGCTTACTTTTTTGGTCGACGCTTGCGAACGCGAACGCAGCGTCGATCCCAACGGCAAGGAGACGGAACGCATCGTTTTGCGGCTGCATCCGTTGCTCGCGCCGGTGCAGGCGGCGGTTTTTTCGCTGGCCAGGAATAAGCCCGAGCTGGTCGAGCGGGCGCGCGGAATCGAGAGCGCGCTGCGAAGGTCGTTGCGCACGCAATACGACGAAGGCAATATCGGCCAGCTCTACCGCCGGCAAGACGAAATCGGCACGCCGTTCTGCGTGACGGTGGATTATGAAGCGCTCGCCGACGGCACCGTCACCGTTCGCGAACGCGATTCGATGCGCCAAGAGCGCCTCGGCGCCGATGGCTTGACCCGTTATTTGGAGGAGAAACTGGAGCGATGACCGTTCAGGCCGAACCCAAGGTCAAATACGTCTATTTCTTTGAAGAAGGCGAACGGCTGCGCGCGGCCGGCGATCCAAACGCCATGCGCAACATGTTGGGCGGCAAGGGCGCCGGTCTCGCGGAGATGACGGCTGCGGGACTGCCGGTGCCGTCGGGATTCACGATCACAACGGAAGCCTGCCTTCGCTACTACGAAAGCGGGGGCGTCTTTCCGCAAGGCCTGCAGGGGCAGATCGACGCCGCGATGAGCGAGCTCCAATCGCGTACCGGCAAGGAGTTCGGCGGCACGTCGAATCCGCTGCTCGTTTCGGTGCGAAGCGGCGCGCGCGTCTCGATGCCGGGGATGATGGATACGATCCTGAATCTCGGTTTGAACGACCGGACCGTCGCGAGCCTCGCGGCGCTTACGGCGAACGAGCGCTTCGCGTGGGACGCGTACCGCCGGTTCGTCATGATGTACGCCAACGTCGTGCTCGGCATCGGCAAGGAGCACTTCGAGGAGCAGATCGAAGCGGCGAAGCGGTCGCGCGGGGTCGCCGTCGACTCCGAGCTCGACGCGCAGACCTGGAAGACGCTCGTCGAGCGTTTCAAGGCGATCGTGCGCGAGCGCGCGGGCCGCGATTTCCCCCAAGACGTCAACGATCAGCTAAAAGGCGCGATCGAGGCGGTCTTCGGCTCGTGGAACTCCAAACGCGCGGTCGACTATCGGCGGTTCAACCGCATCCCCGACGATTGGGGAACCGCGGTCAACGTCATGGAGATGGTCTTCGGCAACATGGGGGACGATTCGGGAACCGGCGTGGCCTTCACGCGCAACCCCAATACCGGCGAACGCGCGCTTTTCGGCGAGTATCTGACCAACGCACAAGGGGAAGACGTCGTCGCCGGCATTCGGACGCCCGAAAAGATCGCCGATCTGGCGCAGCATCAGCCCAAGGTTTACGAGCAGTTCAAACAGATCGCCGAGCGGCTCGAGCGGCACTATCGCGACGTGCAGGACTTGGAGTTCACGGTCGAGCGCGGCAAACTGTTCATGCTGCAGACGCGTAATGCCAAGCGCACCGCGCAAGCCGCGGTAAAAATCGCGCTGGATCTGGTCTCCGAAGGCCTCATCGACAAACGCCGGGCCGTCGCAATGGTCAGCGCGTACTCGCTCGACCAGCTCTTTTTCGCGCGAATCGATCCGACGCAAGAGTACGCCGTGGCGTGCAAAGGTCTCAACGCGTCCCCCGGGGCCGCGACGGGTCAGATCGTCTTCTCGGCCGAGGACGCGGTCGCGTGGAAGGAACGAGGCCGCAAGACGATCCTCGTGCGAACCGAAACGACTCCCGACGACGTCCACGGGATGATCGCCGCCGAAGGCGTTCTCACGGCGAAGGGCGGCGCGACCTCGCACGCGGCCGTCGTCGCGCGCGGCATGGGCAAACCGTGCGTCGCAGGCTGCGACGCGCTCCACATCGACCGCCGTCACAAGTGGGCCTCATTCGGCGGAAAGGAGCTGCACGAAGGCGACTGGATCACCATCGACGGAACGACCGGCAACGTTGCGATCGGCGAGCTGACGCTGATTCGTCCGCCGTCGAAGCTGCCCGACTGGCTGGCCACGTTCCTCTCCTGGGCCGACGAGCTGCGGCGATTGGAAGTTTGGGCAAACGCCGACACGCCGGAGGACGCGCAGAAGGCGCGCGAGCTCGGCGCGCAAGGCATCGGCCTCTGCCGGACCGAGCATATGTTCATGCAGCAAGAGCGCCTGCCGATCGTGCACGAGATGATTCTCGCCGAGACCGCGGCGGACCGCGCCAAGGCGCTCGAGCGGTTGTTGCCGTTTCAGCGGGACGATTTTGCCGGAATTCTGCAAGCGATGGCGGGGCTTCCGGTAACGATCCGGCTGCTCGACCCGCCGCTGCACGAGTTTCTCCCCTCCCTCGAGCAGCTGCTCGTCGAAACGACGGAGCTGCGTCTTACCAAGGGAACCGATTCGGCGGAGTATCGCGAGAAGGAAGCGATGCTGCGCCGGGTCCAGCAGCTGCACGAGCAGAATCCGATGCTCGGTCTGCGCGTCTGCCGGCTGGGCATCGTCTTTCCCGAGATCTACGAAATGCAAGTGCGCGCAATCTTCGAAGCGGCGTGCGAACTCGTGGCACAAGGGGTCGCCGCGCGGCCGGAGGTGATGATCCCGGGGGTCGGCACGAAAGAAGAGATGCAGACGACGCGCGACGCCGCTCGGCGGGTCGCCGACGCGGTTTTGGCGCAGCGAGGCATCTCGCTCTCCTATCACATCGGAACGATGGTCGAGCTGCCGCGAGCCTGTATCGTCGCCGACGAACTCGCCGCCTGCGCGGAATTCTTTTCGTTCGGCACCAACGACCTGACACAAACGACCTACGGATATAGCCGCGACGACGCGGAAGCCTCGTTCATCCCCGTCTATCTCGAGAAACGAATCCTCAAAGAAGACCCGTTTCAGGTGCTCGACCGCCGCGGCGTCGGCGAGCTCATGGCTCAGGCGGTACGGCTCGGACGCGGCGTCCGCCCCGATTTGAAGATCGGCATCTGCGGCGAACACGGCGGCGAGCCGAGCAGCGTCGCGTTTTGCGACGGTCTCGGCCTCGATTACGTTTCCTGTTCGCCCTATCGCGTCCCGATCGCGCGCCTTGCCGCGGCGCAATCGGCGCTGGGTACGTTAACCTAGCGCCGCCCCAGCTTGCGCGCAGAGGCGCCGGGCTTCGCGAACGACGTCGCTCTGCGCGCCTCCCTCCGGGCGCCGCACGAAGAGCTTGCGCCAGTAGGCTTTGCCGCTCAGCTTCGCAATGAGGTCGGAAACCTCGCGCGCGTCGACGATGCCGCCCGGCCCCCCGACCCAAACCGTCGCTTCGCCTCCGAGGCCGAACGGAAGCCGATGGAGCAGCTGCGCCTGCGAGTCCGCCCAAACGTTTTCGTCGCCGAAACGCCGGCAGAGCGCCGTGCGGCAGGCCTCGAACGCGCGCAGGTCGCGCTCGGCGTTGAACTCCGCGGCAAGGGCGTAAATTCGAATGCGGTTACGCAGCGCGCGCGCCGCTTCGCTTGCGAGGCCGTCGAGGGCATCGAGCACGCGGAAGTCGTCCCATCGCAAGAACTCGTCGGTCGCATCGAGCGTGCGCGGGTCGGGCCAGAGCTCTCGGAGCACGTCGTGGAGAACGTGCTCGAACATCCGGATAGTGTGATGAAAATAGACCGAAGCGAACATCATGTAGCGCGCCATGACGAACGATTCGAGCGCGACCACGCCGCGGCGGTCGATGCCCACGACGATCTTGCCGTCGCGCTCGAACGTCCGCAGCGAAGCGACGAGCTGATCGGCATCGTACCGTCCGGTTGCGACGCCCGTAAAGTAGGCGTCCCGCAGCAAATAATCCATGCGGTCGGCGTCGAGGTTGGGGCCGCTGACGAGCTCGCGGAGGGCTGGATATCGACTCTGCCGATCGCCGACGATCAAGCCCAGGACGTCGCCGGCGTCGACCTCGAGAGCCGCGATCGCGCGCGCGACGTCGGGCAAGGCGATCAAATCGGCGGTTCGCCGTTCGTGCGGGATCTCGAGCACGCTTTCGCAGGAATGGCTGAACGGCCCGTGACCGATGTCGTGCAGCAAGAGTGCCGCCCGCAGGAGGCGGCGCTGATACGCAGCGTCGGCCGAGCTGCCGAAGGCCGCGCGATTGCCGCGCGCCAGTTCGTCGAACGCCCGCGTTCCCATCGCCAGCGCGCCGAGCGCGTGCGTGAAACGCGAGTGTTCGGCCGACGGAAACGCAAGATACGCCAGTCCCAACTGCCGTAACCGGCGTAGACGCTGCATCGCCGGCAGATCGAGAAGCTGGGCCTCCGCTGTGGATAACTCGATGAAGTGGTGAATCGGGTCGAAGATGCGCTTCACGGACGCGACGGAAAATTCGCAGAGGCCGACGAAAATCCTCGACGAGCATCCGTGAAATACGATCAAGACGTTCTTCGCGAAATCCGAGCTCGCGTGGACATCGCGGGCTTTATCGGCGGATACGTTCCGCTCAAAAAGCGAGGCAACGATCTCGTCGGTCTTTGTCCTTTTCACGCCGAGAAAACGCCTTCGTTCCACGTTCACCCGGATCGTGGATTCTTCAAATGCTTCGGCTGCGGCGCCGCGGGCGACGTCATCACGTTTCTACAGCGCAGCGAGAATTTGAGCTTCGGCGACGCGGTCCGCACGCTCGGCGCGAAAGCCGGGGTGCGGCTGGAGCCCGAGAATCCGGGCGCGGTGCGCGCGCGTACCGAGCGCGAGGCCATTTATGAGGCCAATCGCATTGCCGCCGCGTACTTCGCGCGAATGCTGGGCGAACCGAGAGGTTCGCAAGCTCGCGCGTATTGCGAGCGGCGCGGCCTCGCGCAGGCGACGATCGAGCGCTTTGGGCTGGGCTATGCCCCCGACGCTTGGAGCGGGTTGGTTCGCGAGCTCGAACGCAACGGCGTCGATCTCGGGCTGGCGGCGCGCGCGGGACTCGTTAAGCCCGGACAGCGCGGCTATTACGATTTCTATCGCGACCGCCTGATGATTCCGACGTACTCGACGACGGGCGACGTGCTCGCCTTCGGCGGCCGCGCACTCGGAGACGGCGAGCCGAAGTATCTCAACACCAGCACGACGCCGGTCTACACCAAAGGGCGTCACCTTTTTGCGCTCAACATCGCGCGCAAGGCCGCCCAGAGCGACCGAACGCTCATCGTCGTCGAGGGCTACCTCGATTGCATCGCGCTGCATCAGGCGGGCTTCGGCAACGCGGTGGCGGCGCTGGGCACTTCCTTTACCGCCGAGCAAGCGTCGGAGCTTCGAAAGTACGCCGATTACGTCTTTCTCTGCTTCGACGGCGATGCGGCGGGGAGCGCAGCTGCAACCAAAGCCATCGACGTGGCGTCTAAAGAGATCGAGCACACCGGATCCTCGGTCCGGATCGTCTTGCTTCCCCCCGGTGAAGATCCCGATTCATTCGTACGCACCCGCGGCACTCAGGCGTTTTCGGACCTGCTGTCGGCGGCAAAGCCTGCCGTGCAGTTCCGCATCGACATGGAAATCGAGCGGCTGCGCGCCGGGTTCGATTCGCCCGCACGCGTCGCGCCGAGGGCGGAGGCACTGATCCGTACATTAGCTCCGCGTGAGGAATGGGATCGTTGGCGGGTCTACGTCGCGGGACGGCTGCAGGTGAACGTGGACGACCTTCGGAATAGCCGGTTCCTCGCCGACGCTGCGAACTTCGTCCCGCAGCGAGCGGCGTTTGCGCAAAGCCGCCACGCCGCGGCGTCGGTCGAACCGCTCTCGTTCGAGCGCGAGGTTCTCAGCATTCTGCTGGAAGAACCCGGGCTGGGCGCCGAGTACGGCAAGCGCATCAGCTCTTCGCGGTTCCGAAACGACGTCTATCGGCGCGTTTACGAACGGATCGTCGAGGCGGCAGATTCGCTCGCGACGACCGCCGACGTTCTGGGAATCTTTGCCGAAGACCAGGGCATGCTCGATCTCCTTGCGGAGCTCGGGCGACGCGATCGAAGCTCGGCGGTGCGCTACGGCGACAGCGAAGAGCGGCGAGCGCACTTGGAACGGGTCGTCGAGCGCCTGCAGACCGAAGACGAGCGCAGACGGTATCGCGAGCTGTCGGATCTCATCGACGACCGGCTTGCGAACGGCAAAGCGGTCTCGGAGGAGTTGCGCGGAGAGTTCGAAGCGCTCGTCGCGAAGTTGAAGCGATGAGGACGAAAACGGGAAGGAGGTGAAAACAAAAGCAAATGGCACGTAAAAAGAGCGCCGCAGCGGTTGCCGAGCCGGCACCGCCGATCACGCTGGAAGAACTCAAAAAGAAGCTGATCGCACGCGGCAAGACGCAAGGCTCGCTGACGTACGAAGAGATCAGCGCGGCCTTTGACGTGCTCGAAGAGATCAGTCCCGAGCAGCTCGAGGAGTTCTTCGAAGAGCTCGCCGCTGCCGGCATCGAGCTGGCCGAAGAGCAGAAAGAAGAGAAGCCGGAGACCGAACGCGAGGAAGGCGCCGAGGAGACGGTCCCCGACGGTCTGTCGCTCGACGATCCCGTCCGGATGTATCTCAAGGAGATCGGACGCGTTCCGCTGCTCTCGATGGAACAGGAGAAGTCCCTGGCGATGCGGATCGAAGCCGGCGAACTCGAGGGGCGGCGCAACGGCGCGGGCGACTCGCGAGTCATCGACGACGGCGAAGAGGCGAAGCGACAGCTCACCGAAGCCAACCTTCGGCTCGTGGTCTCGATCGCCAAGAAGTACGTCGGCCGCGGCATGCTCTTTCTGGATTTGATTCAGGAAGGCAATCTCGGACTAATCCGCGCGGTCGAGAAGTTCGACTATCGCAAGGGCTACAAGTTTTCAACGTACGCCACCTGGTGGATACGCCAGGCGATTACGCGCGCGCTGGCCGACCAAGCCCGGACGATCCGCATTCCGGTGCACATGGTCGAAACGATCAATCGCCTCATCAAGGTCTCGCGGCAGCTGCTGCAGGAGCTTGGTCGCGAACCTTCGGTCGAAGAGATCGCCGAAGCGATGGCGCTAACGCCCGAAAAGGTGCGTGAAGTCATGAAGATCTCGCAGGAGCCGATCTCGCTCGAAACGCCCATCGGCGAGGAAGAAGATTCGCATCTCGGCGACTTCATCGAAGACCAGGAAGCGGTGGCCCCAGCGGAGGCCGCCTCGGTCATGCTCCTCAAGGAGAAGATGCAGGACGTTCTGCAAAATCTCACGGAGCGCGAGCGCAAGGTACTGGTTCTGCGCTTCGGCTTAGAAGACGGGCACCAGCGAACGCTCGAAGAGGTCGGTCAAGAGTTCGGCGTGACGCGCGAGCGAATTCGCCAAATCGAAGCCAAAGCGCTGCGCAAGCTGCGCCATCCGTCGCGCGGCAAGGCGCTCAAGGATTATTGGACGAACGAATAATCCGGAAGACCAATCATGTACCTGTTCAACCTAGTGGCCGCCGTCTTGGCGGTCGTCGTTCCCACCGCATCGCCCGCCGCGGAACGACCGAAGACGATCATCACCGTGATCTCTTCGCCGTACTGCAACTCGCTCGCGCAGCACTTCAACGACGCGCTCGTTCCGATGCTGGCCAACGATCGCACGCTCGACGGCGTCAGCGTTCAGTTGGACGATATGAATGCGATGTTCGAGCAACCGAACTACGTCCAGCAGTTTTTGCATGTCCGGGACACGCTCGGCCGCCAGGAAACCGAACTCAACCGGTCACTCGCGGCGATCCAAGCAGAGATCAACCAACTGCGCGAGGGCGCGCGTCTCACCAACGACCCGCAGGCGGCCGCTCAGGTGCACGAGGCCGCGCAAGATCTGCAGGCTGCGTACGACAAGCAGCGGCAGCTCGCGATCGATCTTCAGGGCATGTACGAGTCGCTGCTGCAGTACAATCCCAACCGGCTCCATCCGACGCTCGGCGGCTTCGACGAGCAGGACATGGCGGCGCCGGCCAACGCCCGCGACATCAAGAGCTACCTGCGCTTCAACGGTCAGCGCGACGTTATCGCGATCAACGAAGATAAAGCGACGGACATCGCGCTGGACGCGGCGCAGACCTACTGCCTCCCCAAGAAATAGCGACTGCTTCCCGTCGCCCGCCGCGGGCGATTACATATCGTCTTTGTCGGCGTTGGCCGAAGGGACGACCAGCGGATTCTTGTCGGCGAAGGCGCCGTTGGGATTGGGCTTGATCCAGACGATGAGATCCCAGAGCGAGGGAAAGAGAAAGACTCGCTTCACGTCGGCGACGCTTTTCGCTTTGCCCATCTTGACGATCGTCTGAGGCTGCGGATCGTCGACGTTTCCGCCTGCGGCCGCGAATTTCTTGACGCTCGTCGCACCGTAGAGTTCGGTGCCGTTGGGGCCGGCGAGTATGTAATGGATGTGCTCCCGGAACGAGATCCAGCGACGATAATTGACGCCCCAAATCGACGGGGGCGCCGGCGACGTGCTCTGCAAGACCGAAAAGTCCGCGCCGAGCAGATTGCCGTGAACGTCGTACCACAGCTGGCTGGGCTCTTGCGGGTTTCCGCTCTGCCAGTGGAGGTTCGCATAGCTGATCGCGCCGTCTTCGTCTTCGTTCGTGTAGCGGAAGTAGCCGGCTTTCTCCGCGGCTTGCGGAGTGGGAAAGCGCGCGTTGAGATCCTTTTGAATCGAGGCGACGAAGGCGACCTCGCCGCCTTGCGGCATCGGCGAGAGCGTGGCTTGCGGGGCGGGCGTCGCAGCGAACGCCGCCGCGGCGGTGAGCGCAACGATCGAAGCGACGTAGGTCAGGCGGATGAACACGAAGATACCTCCCTTTCTCGCAGGGCGGTTCTAGGAAGCGTACCCGAAAGCATCGCGCGCTCGGCGCGAGCGGCGATCTAGCGGCGCGGAGAGGGCGCCGGCGACGGCGAGACCGTGGGCGGTACGGACGGCGACGGCAACGGCCGCGGGGGGCGCGGCGTCACACCCGGCCCGAACGGGGTCGCGATCGGTGAAACCGGGAACGTTGCCGCAGCCGGTTCGGTGCCGGCCTGCAAGGGCGGGGGCGCCACGATGGCGATTCCGCCGTTTTTTTGCGCCGTAATCGTCGCTTCGGTCTGTGCCGGTATCACCGATCCGATTCCCATGACGAAGTTCTTGCCCTTGCGCAGGATCTGCCAGATCGGATAGTACGGCACGAAAATGTCGCCGACCGTGTCTTCGGCCGCGACGGTCGAACCGTGTCCCGAAGAAACGTTGGGCGTGAGCCGCGCGACTTGCGTGCGCAGCGGCAACAAGCGCCCGTCGGGCAGCGCCAGCGGCTCGAAGAAGATGTCCACGAAGCCGTACGTGTCGGCGATGTCGGCTGCCGAGGAATCGACGATCTTGATCTGCACCGGCGAGCCCGCGGGCGCGACGGTGCGTCCGGCGATCACGATCGGATTCTTGAGATGCGCGCGCACCAGTTGCCCGGCTCGGGCGCTCTTCGACGAAATCGGTTCGTCCAACACGAACAGTAACGTCGAGTCAAACGGCAAGACGTTGCCGGGAGGCGGCGCCGACGGGCTCGGCGTGGGTTTGGGCAGTGGCGTCGGAGGCATTGGATAAGCCGCTGCCGAGCCGACGCCGCTTATTACGAAAGCAAGGATGAGACCGAGGTTCGCGGGGAGCCGCGAAGTTTTAGCTCGCGCGCTGCTTGCGATCCGTCGCCGCGCGCTTTCCCTCTTCAATGAGCTGCTTGACTTTTTGCCCACCTTTTTGTCCGATGCGTTCGTAGAAGTTCGGGCCATAACGATCGCGCGTGGCTTCGCCGCCCTTCTTTCCACCCTTCTTGCCGATCTGCTCGTAGAACTCATGACCGTGAGCCTGCTTGGTCGCCAAGCCGCCCTTGCGGCCGATCTCTTCGTAGAACTGCGCGCCGTACTTATGCTTGACCGTCTCGCCGCCTTTTTGGCCGGCTTCCCGGACCGACATACCACCGCCGCGGCGGTTCTGTTCCGTAATCATCTTTTTTATCACCTATGTCGTTTGTGCCGCCCGAGAAGGGCGGCAAGCTCGCTCCATCTACTACAACGCACTTTGCGCCCGGAAAGTTTGGGGCCAAGGTTGGTGGGAGATGAAAAGACCCGTTTTGGGGGAGGAAGCAAGCAGGCACGGCGGTCAGAACAGGCGCTTGGTGTCCAGTAGGATCGTCACCGGCCCGGCGTTCGTCAGCCGGACGGCCATCTGCGCCCCGAACTCGCCGAAAGCGACGGCGACGCCGCACTCCGCCAGGATCGTTCCGGTCAGTTCGTAAAGGCGGCGGGCCAGCGGTTCCTTGGCGGCGGCGACAAAGGATGGCCGGCGCCCACGCCGGGCGTCTCCGTGCAGCGTGAACTGCGAGACCACGAGCGCCGCGCCGCCGGTTTCGAGCAGCGAACGGTTCATCAAGCCGTCGTCGTCGGCGAAAATCCGCAGTCCCGCGATCTTTTGGCCCATCGCGCGCGCGTCGGCTTCGTCGTCGTCGCCGGCGACGCCGAGCAGCACTAAAAGACCCGGGCCGATCTCGCTTACCGTTCGCTCGCCGACGGTTACGCTCGCCGTCGTAACACGCTGGATTACCGCGCGCATCGCGTGGTAGGTGCTCTACCGCGAGAAGATCGAGGAGAGCGCGAAGACGGCGTTCTCGCGCCGCTCCAAGACGCGGCGGTAAAAGTATCCGGACCAGTGCGTTCCGAACGGAACGTAAACGCGCAGCCGGTATCCTTGCGCCACGAGCTCGCGTGCGACGCGCGGACGGCAGCCGTAGAGCATCTGAAACTCGAAGCGATCGGACGCGATTGCGCGGTCGGCGACGAACCGCTTCACCGCGGCGATCAACCGCCGGTCGTGGGTCGCAATCCCCGGGTAGACGCCGCGAAGCAAGAGTTCTTGCGCCAAGGCCAGATAGCGCTCGCGTATCTCGGGCATGCGCTTATAAGCGATCTCGGGCGGCTCGTTGTAGGCACCCTTGCAGAGTCTCACGCGCGCGCCGAGCGCGATCGCGCGCTGCACGTCGCCCGGCGTCCGCTTGAGGTAGGCTTGCAGCACGGGTCCCGTGTTTTTGTGCGTTGCGAAAACTTGCTCGAACAGCCGGAGCGTCGCGTCGAGCACAGCCGAGCCCTCCATGTCGATGCGCACGAACGGGTCGGGATTTCGCGCCGCCCGCTCGACGACCGCGCCGAGGTTTTCGCGCGCAAATCCTTCGTCCACGAGCAGTCCCATAGCGCTAAGCTTGACCGAGACGTTTGACTCTACGCCGGCCGCCGCGATCGCATCGAGCATTTCGAAGTAGACGTCGCGCTGAGCCAACGCTTCGTCGCGCCGGCGCACGTCTTCGCCGAGGAAATCCAGGGTTGCCGACATTCCCTGCTCGTTGAGCCTGCGAACGGCGGCGATGGCGGAATCGATCGTCTCCCCTGCCACGAAACGCCGTGCGAGAAAATAGAAGTTCTTTTGAAGCGACACTGGAGGCCTAGTGTACGACGCCCCGGCGCAGAATCCACGCAACGGCGAGTACGGCCGCCGCAAGGACGATGAAACCGTAGCACAGCGCCAGCGCTGCGCGAACGCCGGAGGCGGAGAGCGCGACGTAGAGCGCCACCGGGAGCGAGGTCGGGTGGAACGCGACGATGCTCGTTGCGCCGTATTCGCCGATCGCGCGGAGCCACGCGAAGGCGATCCCGGCGCCGATGCCGCCGGCCGCGGCCGGCAAGGCTACCTTCGTGAAAATTCGCCATTCGCTCGCGCCCAGCGTCCGCGCCGCATCGCCGTAGATGGGGTCGAGCGCGCTGAACGCGGCGGTGGCGGCGATCGCCACGAACGAACCCGAGACGAAAAACTCTGCGACGCCGACGCCGAGCAGTGAATCGGCGACCGTGACGCCGTGGAGCGCGAGCCAACCGCCGACCGGCGAGTTGGTGCCCAGCGCGTAGATGAGCATAAGTCCCGAAGCGACCGGCGGAAACGCCAAGGGCAGCGCGAGCAAGAAGACGGCCGCCGCGCGTATTCGCGGCGACACGCTCGAAAGCGCGTAGCCGGCCGGAACTCCGAGCAGCGTCGCGACGAACGTCGCGCCGGCAGAGGCCAGGATGGAGACGCGAAGCGAGTCGCCGCCGGCCGTCGCGAAGGTCGCCAACGCTTGGGCGGGCGGCATGGCCGCGATCACCGAGGCCACCGGCGCGACGAGCGCGACCAGCAACACCGCTGCGGCAATCAGAAACACCGGCCCGGGCGATGGGCGCATCATGCAGGAAGCTTCACCGGGTGGCCGCGCAAAGCGTGCTGCGTGCTCGCAACTTTCCTTAAAGTCCTGATCGTGGGGGTTGCATTATCGCTCGACGTCTTTGCCGTCAGCGTCGGGGTAGGGGTGCGCGGCGTCAGCCGCCGCCAAAAGGTCCGCATTGGGATAACCTTCGCGTGTGCCGAGACCGCGATGATCGTGATCGGCGCCGGGCTGGGGCTTGCGGCCGGGCGGCTTGCCGGCGATTATGCCGGCTACATCGGGTTCGCCGGACTCGTAGCGCTCGGGATCTTCATGATGCGCGAGAGCCGCGCGGAGATGAGCGAGGCGTCGCGGCTCGATCTTTCGAGCGGGCCCGGGTTGCTGCTCGCCGCCGTCGCGCTCAGTCTCGACTCGCTCGGCGTCGGGTTTTCGATCTTGTATATCGGCGTGCCGCTCCCGGTTTCGCTGATCATCATCGCGTTTGCGTCGGTCGTTTCCACCACGACCGGTTTGGCCCTCGGCAAAGCCTTGGGACGCTACGCCGAGCGGAACGCCGCGTTCTTCGGCGGCGTTTTGCTGGCGCTGACCGGGCTGCTTTTTGCGGTGCTCAAGGCGCTGCGCTTCGGCTAGCTGAAGTGCGGCTCGTGCGAGTAGGGGCCGAGTTACTCAGCCTTGCGGGCGGTGCCGACGCGCGCGCCATCTTCGTGGTCGGCACCGGGCGCGACGTGGGCAAGACGACGGTGTTGGTCGCGGTCTATCGAGCCTTGCGCGAGCGTGGCGTACGCGCCGGGATTGCATCGATCGGGCGCGAGGGCGACGCCTCGGATCGGCAGTCGCCGCGCAAGCCGCGCATCTGGCTCGATCCCGGCACGGTCTTTGTCACCGCGCGCGGCGTTCTCGCGCCGACGCCGGCTGTAGAGCTGCTGGAAACGACCGATCTTGCGAGCTCCGCGGGTGCGCTGATCTTCGGCCGCGTTGCGGCCGGCGGATTCTACCAGCTTGCCGGACCACCCACCGCATCGGGGGCGCGTGAGATCGCCGACCGCCTCGCCGCATGCACGGAGTTCGTCGCAGTCGACGGCGCGGTGGACCGCGTGTCGGCGCTTGCCGGTTCGGACGCCGCGGTCGTCGTCGCGTGCGGCGCGGCGGCAGCCGCGACCATGGACGAAGCCGTCGACGACGCGGCGGCACTCGTCGCGCGCCTGCGCGTCGCCCGCTTCGATGCGCATGAAGCGGCGATCGAGCTCCACGGCGCGTTGACCGCATCGCAAGCCGCGCGTCTCGTCGCTGCGGGTGAGACGCGCCAAATCGTCGTCGGAGATCCGACGCAGATTGCGCTGCAGGGCAGGGCCGGATCGCGCGCACTCGCGCAACTCGACCTCCGTTGCCGGCGCCCGCTGCGCGTCATCGCGCTCGCAGTTGCTTCGATCGGGCCGCAGCGGTGCTTCGAGCCGCAGGCGTTCGCCGGCGCGCTCGCGCGGGCGACGGATCTTCCGGTTTTCGACGTCTACGCGGGCAGCCGCGCGGCGTGAAGGCGCCCCGCCTGCTCGACTCCGCGAGCGCCGACATCCTGCGGCTGGATTGGCTCGCTGCGGCGCTAGCGCCGGTTTCGCCGTACGGCCAGCGCAGGTTCTCCGAACTGCGGCCGTTCGAGTTCGGAGAGGAGACCGAGGCAGAAGCAAGGGCGAAGCACGTGGCAGCGGTCGCGGCCGCCGTGGACGACGAGCGCTTCGACACCCTTCGCGCGGCCTTACGCGCGCTTCCCGACGTCGCGGCCGCCGTCGCCACCGTCGCAATCGGCGGCGTACTCGACGATCCGGCCTTTTTGGAGCTGCACCGCTTCTGCGAAATCGTGACGCGCATCGATGCACTCGTCGCAGGGCTGCCCGCAGTGAAGACCGTCGGTAACGACGGCGTCGCCGCGGTCGGCACGTCGCTCGCACGAGGCGCCCGCGACGGCGGCTTCTATCTGGCCGACGCGTTTGACGACGAGCTTTCGATCGCGCGGGAACGATTGTCGCGCGAGCAAGCTGAGTTCGACGCTTCCCGCGGACGCGAAATCGAGGCAACGGCGCGCGAGCTCGGCCGCGATGCGATCGAGTCCGACGAGTTTATCGTGATGCGATCCTCGCTTTCCGCAACGCTTCCGCCGGGCGTGCGCGTCGTCCGAGAAGCGCCGACGTACCTGCTTTGCCGGGTCGAGTACGGCGAACGAACGCTGGCGGCGCTCGAGCGCCGCGACGCTGCTGCGGCGGCCGTCGCCGCGGCGGAGGAAGGCGTGCGCGAGCGGCTCTCCGCGCTCGCCGCCGAGCACGCGTCCGCGCTCCACGCCGCGGCTCGCGCGCTCGGCGAGCTCGACGTTTTGATTGCGGCCGCGCGCTTTACCGCGATCCATCGCTGCACGGCCGCGACGGTCGTCGCCGAGCCGATGGTCCTTTTCGAAGAAGCTCGCTTTCTGCCGCTGGAAGCCGAGCTGCGTGCGGCCGGGCGCGATTTCGTTGCGCTCGATCTCGAGTTGCGCGACGCCGTCGTGCTGACCGGTCCAAATATGGGGGGCAAGAGCGTCACGCTGGCGACCTGCGGGTTCGTCGCGCTTTGCGTCGCGTTCGGCGTTCCGGCGCCGGCCCGCCGGGCGTCCAGCGGCCTCTTCGACCAGATTGCATGGCTCGGGATGGGTCCCAGAGCGGAGGTTGGCGGCCTTCTCTCCTCGTTCGCGCGCGAAGTCTTGGAACTCAAGAGCGTCCTGGAACGCGGTTCGCCGCGCTTGCTGATGCTGGCGGACGAGTTCGCGCGTACGACCACGCCGCAGGAGGGCAGGGCGCTGCTGGTGGCGCTCGTCGCGCGGCTGCGAGAACTGCGAGCCTGCGGAATAATCGCAACCCATTTGGCGGGCATCGCGCAGGCCGCGGGCGTCGCGCATTTCGCCGTCCGCGGATTACGCGAAATTCCACGC
>Ga0070738_10002324_pt1 | contig 30126 bp, 32 predicted proteins | sample Coa_R2_2_FD_66446 | JGI IMG/M metagenome (GOLD analysis project Ga0070738, IMG submission 66446) | Surface soil microbial communities from Centralia Pennsylvania, which are recovering from an underground coalmine fire - Coalmine... | ecosystem: Environmental > Terrestrial > Soil > Unclassified ...
CGCGGCTGGGCTGAACTGCAGGACGACGGTTCCCTCAAGGGCGAGATCTCCCTCGACAACGGTGATGACATTGCCTTCATCGCTCGCCGTTAACCGACTTCTTCAACAGCCTGCTAGGTCTTCTCGATGTTCCAGAAGGTGATGGCCGGTGCGGTCAGCAGGCCCTTCACGCTCTTGCGCAAGGCGGTCGGCACGGTGAACTGGCCGAGCTGGACGTAGGTCGGATACTCGCGCTCCCGAGCCTGCGCCGCGTCGGCGATGGCGTGGCGCTTCCCGGGATCGGTCTCGCGTGCGAAGGCATCGCGTAGCTTCTCGATCTCCGCATCGCAGGGCCAGCCGAAGACCGCCTTCTCGCAGCCTGCGGCGAGATAGAAGTTGGCCACCGGGTCGGGAATGCTGAGCGCGGCCGACGAAGTGAACACCGCGTGCCAGCCGCCCTCGCTCGGCGGCACCTTCTTCGTCCGGCGCGAAACCAGCGTCTGCCAGTCCATCGGCTGCAAGTCGACCTTGAAGCCCGCCGCCTCGAGCTGCGGCTTTGCCACGGTCGCAAGGTTGGAATGGCCGATCACGTCGGTCTGGTGCAGCAGCACGATCGGGGTTCCGTCGTAGCCCTCCGCCTGCAGGATCTTGCGGGCCGCGGCGGCGTCGCCGTTCAGCTCGCCCTCCCAGCCTTTGGTGTTGGCGAGCGGCAGGCCGCACGGGAAGAGCGACTTGCACTCCTGATAGAAGCGCGGGTCGCCGACATTGGCCTCGAGGAAGGGCTTCTGCCGGAGGGCGATCACCACCGCCTGGCGCACACGCGGATTGTCGAACGGCTTGGCGAGCACGTTGAAGCGCATGATGTATTGCCGCCCCAGCCGGTCGATCACCGTCGTCGTCACGTCCGGCGAATTGTCGACCAGCGGCAACAGGTCCGACGGCATCAGCTCCAGCAGGTCGACTTCGCCGTTCAGGAGCGCGTTCACCTGGGTCTGGGGATCGGGGATCCAGATCCATTCGATGCGGTCGACCTTGGCGACCTTGCCGCCGGCAAAGCCCGAGGGCGGCTCGCTGCGCGGCTTGTAGCGCGGGTTCCGGAGGTAGACCGCCTTGTCGCCGGTCTTCCACTCGTCGCGCTTGAAGATGAAGGGCCCGGAGCCGGTCGCATCGGTGATCTGCTTCTGCGGATCGGTCTCGGCGACGCGCCTGGGCATCATGAACGGTGGATTGCCGCCGGTCTTGCCGAGGGACTCGATCACCAGGCCGAAGCGCTCGCGCAGCACGAGGCGGAAGGTCTTGTCGTCGACCGCCGACAGCGCGCTGACGAAGGACAACAGCGTCTGGCCGGCGGCATCGCGCGCGCCCCAGCGCCTGATCGACGCCACGCAGTCCTCGGCCTTGACGGGCGCGCCGTCGTGCCATTCGAGCCCGTCGCGCAAGGTGAAGGTCCAGGTGAGCTTGTCGTCCGAGACGGTCCACGTGTCGACCATCTGCGGCCTGGTCTCGAGCTTCTCGTCGAGCGAGAAGAGCGTGTCGTAGACCAGGTAGCCGTGATGCGAGGAGATCAGCGCGGTGGTCCAGATCGGATCGATGATCTTGAGGTCCGAATGCATCACCGCGCGCAGCACCTTCTTGTCCTGCGCGCCGGCCGCCCACGGCCGGCCGGCGGCGCCCGCGAGCCCGGCGAGCCCGCCCAGCAGTGTCCGGCGGTGCATCGCTACTTCTTCTCCACGTTCCACAGCGCCAGCTCGGGCACCGAGAGCAGGCCGGAGATGTTGCTGCGGATCGCCGTCGGCGTGGTGAACTGGCCGAGCGGCACGAAGGTCGGATAGGCGCCCGACAGGCGCACCGAGACCTGCTCGGCGATCGTCTTCTGCTTCGCCGGGTCGGTTTCCTTGGAGAAGGCGTCGCGCAGCTTCTCGATGCCCTCGTCGCAGGTCCAGCCGAACGTCGCCTTGTCGCAGGAGGCGTTGATGAAGGCGGCCGACACCGGGTTCATCACGTCGGGCGAGCCCCATGAGGTGAAGTAGGCGCTCCAGCCGCCCTTATCGAGCGGCTCCTTCTTGGCGCGGCGCGCGACCAGCGTCTGCCAGTCCATCGCCTGCAGGTCGACCTTGAAGCCGGCCGCCTCGAGCTGCGGCTTGGCGACGGTGGCGAGCTGGTTGTGGCCGGCTATGTCGGTCTGGTGCAGCAGCACGATCGGCGTCCCGTCGTAGCCCGCCTCCTTCAGCAGCTCCTTGGCCTTGCCGGCATTGCCCGAAAGCTTGTCCTCCCAGCCCTTGGTCGTCTCGAGCGGCGAGCCGCAGGGGAAGACCGACTTGCACGGCGTGTAGTAGTCGGGGTTGCCGACATTGGCCTCGAGGAACGGCTTCTGGTCGAGCGCGTAGAGCACGGCCTCGCGTACCTTGGCATTGTCGAACGGCTTGTGCAGCACGTTGAACCGCATGTCGTACTGGCGGCCCGCCTTGTTCACCACCAGCACCTTGACGTTCCTGTCCTTCTGCAGGAGCGGCAGCAGGTCGGGCGGCACGATCTCGATCATGTCGATCTCGCCGTTGAGCAGCGCGTTCACCTGGGTCTGCTGGTCGGGGATGGTGATCCATTCGACGCGGTCGACCTTCACGACCTTGCCGCCGGCCAGGCCCGAGGCGGGCTCGCTGCGCGGCTTGTACTTCGGGTTCTTGACGAACACCGCCTTCTCGCCCGGCTTCCACTCGTCCTTCTTGAAGATGAACGGGCCGGAACCCGTATAGTCGGTGATCTGCGTGTTGGGGTCGGTGTCGGCGACGCGCTTGGGCATCATGAAGGCCATGTTGGCCGACGGCTTGGCCAGTGAATCGAGCACCAGGCCGTAGGGCTCCTTCAGCACCATCTTGATGGTCTTGGCGTCGGGCGCGGTGAGCGCGCTCACCTCGCTCATCAGCTTCTGGCCCATCGAATCCTTTGCCGCCCAGCGCTTGATCGAGGCGACGCAGTCCTCGCCGGTCACCGGCTTGCCGTCGTGCCATTCGAGGCCGTCGCGCAGGGTGAAGGTCCAGGTGAGCTTGTCGGACGACACCGTCCATGTGTCGACCATCTGCGGCTGCGGCTTGAGGTCGGCATCGACCGCGAACAGCGTGTCGTAGACCATGTTGCCGTAGTGCGTGCTGATCAGCGCCGTGGTCCAGATCGGATCGACGATCTTGAGATCGGAGTGCAGCGACACCCGCAGCACGGTCTCCGCGCTGGCGGGCACGGTCGCTGCCCAAGACGCGGCGAGCGCGGCGGCCAGCGTACAGATGAAACGACGCATGGAACTCTCCCTTCCCTCATCAGGCGTGCGACGATAGCACAGCGTCACGGCGGACGAAGACCGCCGTCACCCCGAGCGGAGAAGCGAAGTCGAGGGGCCTCTTTTGTCGACCCATCTGAAAGAGGCCGCTCGGCTAACCTCGGGGCGACGGGTTGGCTGTATCCAGCAGCGCCTTCCAGTCGGTCAATTTCACGCGCGGCCGGCCGGCCCTGGCGCCGGCCGCGACCTCGGCCTGGTCGATGCGGTGCCAGCCGGCGAGGTCAACCGCGACCGGCAAAGGATCAGGCCCGCTCTTGGGATCGCGCGCCTTCAGCCAGACGATCACCTGCTGCGCGACCGCGAAACTGTCGGCGCGATTGGTCGGGATCGTCCCCTGAGGGCCGCGCTTCGCCCAGCCGACCGCGAATACGTCCTCGCCCGTCGGATACTCGACGCCCGAATAGCCGATGCAGGTGATCACGAGGTCGAATTCCCCGGCCTCGATCGCCTCCATCGGCCGGTTGAAGACGAAGCGCAGCGTGATCGGCTTGCTGCCCGGCTGGTTCTTCGCGAAGCCGCGCAGGATCTCGAGGTTCTTGCCCTTGCGCAGCCGCTCCGGCGTGGAATCGCCCGCCGGGGGAGCCACCTCGAGGCCAGCCGGATCGGTCACCGCGACGGCGCGCGCCAGCCGGCCCATCTCGGCCAGCTCGTTGTTGGTGAAGGAGGCGCTCTCCGGCCCGCGCCGGCCGATGACGGTGATCTCGTCGATTGGCGCGGATGCGATTGCAGCGCCCGCCTCCGGCACGATGTCGCTCTTGGCCATCTCGCCGGCCGACTTGGCCAGCACGCGCGCCACGTCGAGCGCGACATTGCCGTTGCCGATCACCGCAACTTTCCGGACGTCCCGGAGATCGGGCCCCTCCCGGAAATCGGGATGGCCGTTCAGCCAGGCGATGAACTTCCATGAGCCCCAGACGAACGGCAGTTCCTCACCCGGCACGCCAAGCTTCTTGCCGATCGTCATGCCGGTGGCGACGATCACCGCGTCGTAGCCCTCGCGCAGCTCATCCCAGGACAGGTCGCGGCCGATCTCCACATTGCCGGCGAAGCGCACATCGGGCTGGGCGAGCAGCTTCTCGAACTGCCGGATGACCGCCTTGGTGCCCTGGTGATCCGGCGCCACACCCGCACGCACCAGGCCAAAAGGCGTCGGCAGCCGGTCGATCAGATCGATCCGCAGGTCCGGCCGGGTGCGCAACAATCCGTCAGCGGCATACAACCCCGCCGGTCCGGCACCCACGATCGCAACCCGATGGGTCATGGGCGCGTCGGATAGCATATGATGGCGACATGGCTAAATACTCCCATCTCACCCAGCTCGGCCGTCCCGCCGCGCTGCCCGCCTCGCCTGACAAGGCGCGGATCGAGACCGTGCCCAACCCGCGGCCGCGCGATCTCTATCTCGTCCGCTTTGCCGCGCCGGAGTTCACGGCCATGTGCCCGCTGACCAGCCAGCCCGATTTCGCGCATCTGGTGATCGACTATGCGCCGCGCGCCAAGCTGGTCGAGAGCAAGTCGCTGAAGCTCTACCTCGGCAGCTTCCGCAACCATGGCGCCTTCCACGAGGAATGCACGCTGATGATCGGTCAGCGGCTGGCCAAGGAGCTGGCGCCGCGCTGGCTCAGAATCGGCGGTTACTGGTATCCGCGCGGCGGCATGCCGATCGACGTGTTCTGGCAGACCGGCGCGCCGCCCAAAGGCCTGTGGCTGCCCGATCAGGGCGTGCCGCCCTATCGAGGACGCTGAGGTCGCACGCGGATGGCTCGTACGCCGCCCGTCCCCAAGCGGCCGCCCAAACCGGCAACACCGGTCGAGCTGCGCGATGCCATCCGCGCCGAGGCGCTGCGGCTCGGCTTCGACGCCGTGGGTTTTGCGCCGGCCAAAGCAGCGCCCGAGGCCCGGCGCACGCGGCTGGAACAGCTCGGTGCCTTCGTCGAGAAGGGCTTCCAGGGCGACATGGGCTGGCTCGGCGAGCGCACCGAAGCGCGCGCCGATCCGGCCACCCTGTGGCCGAAGGCGCGCACCGTCGTGTCGCTCGCCCTCAACTACGGCCCGCACTCCGATCCGCGCGCCGTGCTGGAGCAACGCGACCGCGCCGCCATCTCCGTCTACGCCCAGGGCCGCGACTACCACGACGTGGTGAAGACCAAGCTCAAGGCGCTCGGCCGTTTCATCTGGGACACCTATCGTCACGACATCAAGGTGTTCGTCGACACCGCGCCGCTGATGGAGAAGCCCGCCGCGCAGGCTGCCGGACTCGGCTGGCAGGGCAAGCACACCAACCTCGTGTCGCGCCATTGGGGCTCGTGGCTGTTCCTGGGCGAGTTGTTGCTGTCGGCCGAGCTGCCCTATGACGATCCGGAGATCGACCATTGCGGCCACTGCCGCGCCTGCCTCGACGCCTGCCCAACCAACGCCTTCCCAGCCCCCCATCAACTCGATGCGCGACGCTGCATCTCCTATCTCACCATCGAGCACGAGGGTCCGATCGACGAGCACCTGCGTCCGCTCCTCGGCAACCGCATTTATGGTTGCGACGATTGCCTATCAGCGTGCCCGTGGAACAAGTTTGCGCAAAATGCGCGCGAGGCCGCCTTCACGCCGCGCGCCGAGCTGACCGCGCCGGCATTGGCCGAGCTCGCGACGCTCGACGACGCAGCGTTCCGACAGCGCTTCGCCAGCACCGCGATCAAGCGCATCGGCCGCGACCGATTCATTCGCAATGTCGCCTATGCGCTCGGCAATAGCGGCAGCCCTGACGCCCTGCCCGCCGTTCAACAGTTGCTGAACGACGAATCTTCGCTGGTGCGCGACGCCGCCCGCTGGGCATTCTCCCGGCTGACGGGAGATGACCATGAGACTCGGCCTGACCATCCTGCTGGCGTTGGCGTTTAGCGGCGGCGCGGCGGCACAGACCCTGACGCCGGACCAGATCAAGGCGATCGTCGCCAGTCCGGACCGGACCGCGGCCGATCTCACCAACGACAGGCGCCGTCACCCGGCGGACATCCTCGGCTTCCTGGCCATCACGCCCGGCATCACCGCGCTCGATATCAGCGCCGGCGGCGGCTACACGACCGAGCTCCTGGCGCGCTCGATCGGCCCGACCGGCAAGGTCTACGGCCAGAGCCGGCCGCGGCCGACCGCACCGCCGCCGAAGCCCGCCAATCCCGAGGGCAACTCCAATCCCACGGTGAAGGCCGACGCGCCGCCGCCTGCCGGACCGCGCCCGTCGCCCGAGGCGCTGGCCGATCGTTCGAGCCGGCTTGTGGCCAACAACATCCCCGCCGCGCCGATCGTCGCCGTGGTGCGGCCGTTCGAGGATCCGGTGCCGCCCGAGCTGGAGGGTAAGCTCGACCTCGTGACCCTGATGTTCAACTACCACGATCTCGGCTTCCTGAACGTCGATCGCGCGGCGATGAACAAGGCCGTGTTCAAGGCGCTGAAGCCGGGCGGCTTCTTCGTGATCGGCGACCATTCGGGCCGCCCGGGCACCGGCATCTCCGAATCGGGCACGCTGCACCGGGTCGAGGAATCCTTCCTGCGCCAGGAAGTCGAAGCCGCCGGTTTCAAGCTGGCCGCAGAAGGCAACTTCCTGCGCAATCCCAACGACCCGCGCGACAAGAACACGCCCGACCCGCCGATGCCGAAGGACGAGTTCTTCCTGAAGTTCGTGAAGCCTTAGGCGTCGCGCAGGTCGAGGCGCTGCTCGATGCGATCCAAACGGTTCTCGAGCTTGTCGATCCGGCCGGACTGGGCCGCGAAGTCGCCATGAACGTGCGCGACCGAGACTTCGACCGATGAAAGGCGCTGCTTGATCTCGCGCAGATCTTCGATGACCCGATCGACCTTTTCGTCGAGCCGGCGCAGGTAGCGCACGATCAGGTTGTCGGGTTCGTCCGTCATGATGCCTTTAGGTAGTCCTGCCGAAGGCTTGGGTCAATGACCGGCCAGAGGAGACCATCTACCTTGATAGGAGCCCAATGGGATCAAGACTCGGTCGATTATCGAGTTGTCGTCGGAGATCTTGTTGGAGCGGGCGTCATGAAAGACCATCGAGATCCTGAAGCGATCGGTTTCAACGGCCATGGCATGCATTGATTTTCCCGCGCGCGTCGTCCATCCCGCAGCCGCGGGATCGTCGTCTGGCATCTCCAGCCCCGGATAGGCGAGCGACCAGTTCGATCCCCATACGTATCCATCAGGCTCCCCCGCCGCCTGCCATTCCGCGTAGTCGATAAGGCAATCGTCCCACGAGACAGACCACACGTCGTCGCGCACTCGGGTTTCGTAGTGCATCTCTACGACATGAGTCAGGATCAGTTCGTATGTTCCGCCCGCCTGGATAAGAAAGAGATAGTCGCGACCGTGATCCGCGAAACCGTGGCGCAATACGGCGAAGTCGAGCTCGGGCAGCCACGCTTGCATTACCGCTCGAAGTGGATTTGCCGCCATCACCGCCTCCCCTTGAAGAACTCGCGCAGCAAGTCGCCCGCCACCTGCTCGGCGATGCCGGGATAGACCTCCGGCCGGTGATGGCAGGTCGGCTGGCTGAAGATGCGCGGGCCGTGCTCGACGCCGCCGCCCTTAGGATCGGAGGCGCCGTAGTAGAGCCGACGGATGCGCGCGAACGAGATCGCCTGGGCGCACATCGGGCAAGGCTCGAGCGTGACGTAGAGATCGCACTCGACCAGACGTGGCGCGCCGAGCTTTGCGGCGGCGGCGCGGATCGCCAGCAGCTCCGCATGCGCCGTCGGATCGCGATCACCCTCCGTGCGATTGCCCGCTTCGGCGAGGATCGCGCCGTCCGGCCCGACGATCACCGCGCCGATCGGCACCTCGCCCCGCTCTGCGGCTGCATGAGCCTGCTGCAATGCGCGTTCCATCGGAGAGAGCCTTGTCGGGCCGGTCATAACGGGGAAAATAGCCGAGAAACGCCTTCGGAGGAGTAGCGATGCGATTCAGCTTCTCGGCTGAACAAGAGGAATTCCGCGGCACCCTGCGGCGCGCCCTGGAGGCGCGCTCGCCCACCAAGGAGGTGCGCCGCCTGATGGCGACCGACGAAGGCTTCGACCGGGACGGCTGGAAGCGGCTGAACCAGGAGCTCGGCCTCACCGGCCTCCTCATCCCCGAGGCCTATGGCGGCCAGGGCTTCGGCTTCGGCGAGCTCGGCATCGTGCTGGAGGAGATGGGCCGGAGCCTTTTGTGCGCGCCGTTCCTGTCGACGACGCTGGCAGCGATCGCGATCCTCAACGCCGGCAGCGAGGAGCAGAAGAAGGCCCTGCTGCCCGCCCTCGCCGACGGCACGAAGACTGCCACCCTCGCCTTCCAGGAAGGGAACGGCAGCATCGATGCGGCCGGCATCGCCATGACGGCGACAGCCAATAAGCTCGACGGCACCAAGAGCTTCGTGCTCGACGGCCACACCGCCGACCTGATCGTCGTGGTGGCGCGCAAGAAGGGCACCACGGGCAGCGACGGCCTCTCCTTCTTCACCGTCGCCGGCGATGCGCCGGGCCTGACCCGGCGCAAGCTCAAGACCATGGACGAGACCCGCAAGCTCGCGCAGCTCACCTTCAAGAGTGTCGAGGCCCAACCGCTCGGCATCGACGGCGCGGGCGGGCCGGCCTTCGCGAAGACCCTGCAGCAGGCGATCGTGTGCCTTGCCAACGAGATGGTCGGCGGCGCCGAGCGGCTGCGCGAGGACGCGCTCGAGTACGTCAAGATGCGCATGCAGTTCGGCCGCTCGATCGCCTCGTTCCAGACCACCAAGAACAAGGCGGCCGACATGCTGGTCGACGTCGAGCTGGCAAAGTCGGCGGCCTACTACGCCGCCGCCGCGCTCGACGAGGGCGACAAGGACATGCCGGCGCTGGCGTCGCTCGCCAAGGCGCAGGCGGCCGAGGCCTACCTGCAGACCGCGATCCACGCCGTGCAGATGCATGGCGGCATCGGCTTCACCTGGGACAACGACACCCATCTCTGGTTCAAACGCGCCAAGTCGAGCGAGATCCTGTTCGGCGATGCCAACGAGCATCGCGAGAAGATGATGCAGGCCTGGGGCCAGCAGGCGGCGGAGTAACGAACATGACCATGACCGACACCACCACCGCCCCGACGGAAGAGAGCGTCCGCGCCGAAGTCCGCGCCTGGCTCGAGGCCAACTGGAACCCGAACTACGGCCTGGTCGAATGGCGCGAGAAGCTGTGCGACTCGGGCTGGGGCGCGCCGCACTGGCCGAAGGAATGGTACGGCCGCGACCTGCCGGTGAAGTTCAACGCCGTGGTCGACGAGGAGTTCGCGCGCATCGGCGCGGTCGGCGTCGCCAAGGCCGGCATCCGCACGCTCGCCGCCGCGACCATCCTGGCGCACGGCACGGACCTGCATAAGCAGAAGTTCCTGAAGCGCATCCTCACCGGCGAGGACACCTGGTGCCAGCTGTTCAGCGAGCCGGGCAGCGGCTCCGACATGGCGGGCGCCGTCACCCGCGCCGACAAGCGCGGCAACAAATGGGTGATCAACGGCCAGAAGGTGTGGACGACCTCGGCGCACAAGGCGCACTGGGGCCTGCTCCTGGCGCGCGCCGACTGGGACGCGGTCAAGCACAAGGGACTCGCCTACTTCATCCTCGACATGAAGCAGCCCGGCGTGCAGGTCCATCCGCTGAAGCAGATGAACGGCCACGCCTCGTTCAACCAGGTGTTCTTCACCGACGCCATCGTCGAGCCGGAGATGATGATCTGCGATGTGGGCGACGGCTGGACCGTCGCGACCACGACGCTGATGCACGAGCGCCGCGGCGCGGACGGCCTCAGGAGCTGGGCCACCGCGAGCCAGAAGCCCGGCCGCATCTACGAGGAGGAGCGGGCCGAGATCGCGACCACGATGGAACCCTACAAGTGGTACCCGCAGCGTGCCGGCCGGGTCGACCTCGTGATGCAGCGCGCCAGGGAGACCGGCAAGATCAACGATCCGGTCGTCCGACAGGAGGTCGCCAAGCTGCTGATCATGGCCAAGTCGGCCGAATGGACCGCCCGCCGGGCGCGGGCCGCGCAGGAGCAGGGCAAGCCGCAGGGTCCGGAAGGCTCGCTCGGCAAGCTGGTGGCGAGCAACGTCGCCCGGCAAGCCGCCCGCGTGCACACCTACATCACGGGCGCCGACGCCCTGCTGAGCGGCGAGGACAGCCCGATGGGCGGTGTGATCGCCGAGATCCTGGTTTCCGTCCCCGCCTGCTCGATCGCCGGCGGCACCGACGAGATCCAGCGCAACATCATCTCCGAGCGCGTCCTCAAGATGCCCCGCGAGACCAGCGTCGACACCAACAAGCCGTTCAAGGACGTGCCGCGGAACGTCGTCGCGCCGCGCTGATCCCATCGTGGGCCGGAAACGGTCGTTCCTGCCGCTGATCGTCGTCGGGCTGCTGGGTCTCGCGGTCCTGGCGTTCGGCCTCCATCAGACGGCGGGAACGGCGGCCTTCGTCCTCCACGCTGAGCGCGCGGACGCGCGGTTCGCCGGCGCGGTGTCGCGCGTCGGCGGCAGCCACGGCGGCACCTTTCTTCATCCAACCTTCGCGTTCACGACCCGCGACGGCCGATCCGTCCGCTTCACGTCGTCTTCCGGCTCGACGGACCAGCCCTATGCCGACGGCGAGCGTGTCGCGGTGCTCTACGATCCCGACCATCCGGAGCAGGCCCGGCTCGCGTCCTTTTCAGCCTTGTGGCTCATTCCCGTCGTGATCGATGCGATCGGGCTCTCTCTCATCGGTATCGCCGTTTTCGTGTGGTGGGCGCTGGGCAGAAACCCGCGACTGCGAATGTGATATGATCGACCCATGCCTCGCCCCCTGATCGGAGTCACGCTGGATGCGGAAAAGCCCGGCGGTTACTCCAAATTTCCCTGGTATGCGCTGCGCCAGAACTACCTCGACGCGATCGACGCCGCGGGCGGGTTGCCGGTGGCGCTGCCGCACGAGCCCGACCGGGTCGCCGACTACCTTGAGCGCATCGATGCGCTGGTGGTGACCGGCGGGGCGTTCGACGTCGATCCGTCGTACTACGGCGTCGGTATGAAGCACGCGACCGTGATCACCAAGGACCGCCGCACCGCCTTCGAGTACGGCGTCACCAAGGGGGCGCTCGCGCAGAACAAGCCCGTCCTGGGCATCTGCGGCGGCCAGCAACTGCTGCACGTGGTGCTGGGCGGCAAGCTGATCCAGCACATCCCCGATTCGGTGGCCGATGCGCTGGCCCACGAGCAGCCCAATCCGCGCAACGAGCCCGGACACAGCGTCGCCGTCGCACCGGGCACGCAACTGCACAAGATCGTGGGCACCGACCAGCTGCAGGTGAACAGCGCCCATCACCAGGCGGCGGCCGATGCGCCGGACGGCGTGATCGTCAACGCCACCGCCGCCGATGGCGTGATCGAGGGCATCGAGGCGCCGAAATACCGCTTCTGCATCGGCGTGCAGTGGCATCCCGAGTTCCTGATCTCCGAGGGCGACGCCCGGCTGTTCAAGGCATTCCTCGGCGCTGCGACGGCCCAGTGACGGAAGCCAGAGTGACCGAAGTCAAAGGAAGCGCACCGGAGCGCATCGCCAAGCGCCTGGCGCGTGCGGGCCTGTGCTCGCGCCGCGACGCCGAGCGCTGGATCGCCGACGGCCGCGTGAAGGTCGACGGCGTGGTGCTGGCGACACCGGCGTTCGTCGTCAGCGACCAGAGCCGAATCGAGGTCGACGGCAAGCCGCTGCCGCAGGCCGACCGCGCGCGGCTGTGGCGCTACCACAAGCCGCCGGAGGAGATGGTCACCACGCGCGATCCGCAGGGCCGGCGCACCATCTTCGACTCGCTGCCCAAGAGCATGCCGCGCGTCGTCACGGTCGGCCGCCTCGACTACTTTTCGGAGGGACTGCTGCTGCTGACCAATGACGGCGGCCTTGCGCGCAAGCTCGAATTGCCGGCCAATGGCTGGACGCGGCGCTATCGCGCGCGCGTGCACGGCGAGGTCGACCCCGAGCGGCTGGCTGCGCTCGCCAAGGGCATCACCATCGAAGGCGTGCGCTACGGCGCCATCGAGGCGCGGCTGGATCGTCAGCAACGCACCAATGCCTGGATCGACATCGCGCTCACCGAAGGCAAGAACCGCGAAGTGCGCCGGGTGCTGGCCCATCTTGGCCTGCCGGTGGTGCGGCTGATCCGCGTCGCCTTCGGCCCGCTCTATCTCGGCGAACTCGAGCGCGGCCAGGTCGAGGAGGTGCCGGCGCAGGCGCTGGCCAACCTGTTCGGCGTGAAGGCGCCCCGCAGGGAAGGCTGGGCCAAGCCACGCGGCAGGTCGAACGACAGAGGGCGGCCACGCCGATGATCAAGATCATCGGCGGCAAGCACCGCGGCCGATCCATCGAAACGCCCGAAGGCATCACGACCCGGCCGACATCCAACCGCGCGCGCGAATCGCTGTTCAACATCCTGATGCATGCCAGCTGGAACGAGGACGGGACTTCGCCGCTCGTCGAAGCGCGCGTGCTCGACGCCTTCGCCGGCTCCGGCGCGCTCGGCATCGAGGCTCTCTCGCGCGGAGCGGCGCATGCGACCTTCCTCGACACCGATGCGACGGCGATCCGCCTGATCGGCGAGAACCTGCGCAAGATCGGCGAAGCGGCCAACGCCAAGGTGATCCGCGGCGATGCCACGCGACCGCCGTCGTCGCGCGAGGCCTGCCACCTGGTCTTCCTCGATCCGCCCTATCGTTCGGGGCTTGCCGCCCCCGCACTCTCGGCGCTGGCCGAAGCGGGCTGGCTCGAGCCGGGCGCCGTCGCGACCGTCGAGCTCGCCAACACCGAAGACATCGTCCCGCCGCCGGGCTTCGAAGCGATCGACGAGCGGCGCTACGGTGCGGCGAAGATCGTGATCCTGCGCTACGTCCCATGAAGCTCACTGCTCCGCTCTACCTGATGCGCCACGGCGAGACGGCGTGGAACCTCGAGCGCCGCATGCAGGGCAGCAAGGACTCCGCGCTCACCGCGCGCGGCCGCGCCCAGGCCGCTGCCATGGGCCGTGCGCTCGCGGCGGAGCTCGCCCGCGAACCGGGGCCGACCATCTTCCTGCGCAGCCCGCTCGGCCGGACCTGCGAGACGGCGCTGATCATCGGCCGGGAGCTTGGCATCGATCCATCCGATTGGCGTGACGATCCGCGGCTCGCCGAACTGCGCTATGGCGACTGGGAGGGCTCGACCTGGGCCGAGATCGAGGTCAGGCATCCCAATGCGATGGCCGCCTGGCGCGCCGATCCCGAAGGCTTCTGCCCGCCGGGCGGCGAGACCCATCTCGACTTGCGCCGTCGCTCGGCCGCGGCTCTGGCCGACATCATCGCTTCGCGGACCCGCACCGTCGTGGTGAGCCACGGCGTCAGCGGCGCGGTGATGCGCGGCCTGCTGCACGGCCTCGATGCGCGGGCGATGTTCGTGCTGGAGAAACCGCAGGACGCCTTCTTCCGCCTGCTCGACGACCGCGAGGAGCGCATCCTGGCGGCGCTGGAGACGGCTTAGCTCCTGGTGAGGCGCGCAGTACGGCCGCAGCCGCCACTTTCGCTGACCGTCAGCGTGTTGCCCTGGAGCGTGGCGGTCAGCCGCTGCTCGCGCCGGTCCTCGGCCTTCACCGAGGCGACGGCGAGCAGCGAGAAGGTGCCGGGCTTCGCCAGACCGTGGAGCTGCCACAGGCCGGGCGTGGGCGGCGGCGGCGCGGCCTTCTTGAGGTTGGGCACCGGGCCCTTCGCCGTGCCGTCGTAGGCACTGCCGCCGACGATGCCTGATTCGATGGTGATGTCGTAGTCGAGCGGCGCGTTGCACGAGCCGCCGTCGCTGCGGCCGCGCCACTGGCCGTCCACCGGGGAAGCAGGCGGACTCGACGCCTGGGCGAGCGCGGGGCCGCCCATTGCGAGGGCCAGGCAGAACGTCAGCAGCGTTTTCATCGTCTTCCGAACAGCCTTTCGATGTCGGCCAGCTTCAGCTCGACATAGGTCGGACGGCCGTGATTGCACTGACCGGAATGCGGCGTCGCTTCCATCTGCCGCAGCAAGGCGTTCATTTCCTCGACCGTCAATCTGCGTCCGGCGCGCACCGAGGTGTGGCAGGCGAGCGTGCCGCAGACCTCCTCGACTTTCTCCCTGAGCGACAGGTGATCGCCCATTTCCGCGAGCTCGTCGGCGAGGTCGCGCACCAGGCCCTGCACGTCGGCCTCGCCGAGCAGCGCCGGCGTCTCGCGCACGACCACGGCGCCGAGCCCGAACGGCTCCAACACCAGGCCCATGTCGGCCAGCTCGGCCGCGCGCTGCGCCAGCCGCCGCGCACCGTCCTCGCCGACATCGACGACCTCCGGCAGCAGCAGGGCCTGGCGCTTCACGCCCTCGGCCTCGAGCTGGTTCTTGAGCTTCTCGTGCAGCAGCCGCTCGTGCGCCGCATGCTGGTCGACGATCACCACGCCCTCGTCGGTCTGGGAGACGATGTAGGTCTCATGCAGCTGCGCGCGCGCGACACCGAGCGGATACTGTGCGCCGTTGCCGTTCACGGGTTCGACCAGCGCTTCGGTGCGCACCGACGGCTCGGCGAGCGGCGCCATGAACTGCATCGCTGCTTCAGCAAGGCCGCGCGGGATCGAGGACGGGCGGCCGCCTCCCATCGGCAGCGCCGTCGAATAGCCGGTGTGCGGCCGGAACGCGCCCAGCGCTGCATCGGCCACCGTCGTACTGGCGCGATGGCCGGCGGCGGAGAGCGCGGTGCGCAGGGCGCCGACGATCAGGCCGCGCACGATTCCTGAATCGCGGAAGCGCACTTCCGTCTTGGCCGGATGCACGTTGACGTCGACCACCTCTGTCGGCGCCTCGAGGAACAGCGCCACCATGGGATGGCGATCGCGCGCGAGGAAATCCTGGTAGGCGCCGCGCACCGCGCCGGCCAGCAGCTTGTCGCGCACCGGCCGGCCGTTCACGAACAGGTACTGGTGCTGCCCGGTCGGCCGGTTGAGCGTCGGCAGGCCGGCGAAGCCGGTCAGCCGGAAGCCCTCGCGGTTGGCGTCGATCGGGACCGCATTGTTGGCGAACTCGCGACCCATGATGGCGGCCAGCCGCTCGAGCAGCGACACGGCCATCGGCAGATCGAGCAAGGTGCGCTCCTCGCTCTCCAGCCGGAAGGAGATCTCCGGATGCGCCATGGCCAGCCGGCGCAGGGTGTCGGCGACGTGGCTCGATTCGGTTCGCGGCTCTTTCAGGAATTTCAGACGCGCCGGCGTGGCGAAGAAGAGATCGCGCACCTCGACCCGCGTGCCGGGCGGATGAGCGGCGGGCTTGGGCTCGCCCTTGACCCCGCCATCGATCGCCAGCGCCCAGGCGCTGTCCGCCGACGCCGGCCGCGAAGTGATCGTGAAGCGGCTGACCGACGCGATCGAGGGCAGCGCCTCACCGCGGAAGCCGAGGGTCCGGATGTCGCTGAGATCGTCGGCCGGCAGCTTCGACGTGCAGTGCCGCTCTACCGCGAGCGCCAGCTCCTCGCGAGTCATGCCGTGGCCATCGTCGACCACCGACAGGAAGGTTCGGCCGCCCTCCTTCAGGCTGACAGCGATGCGGCGCGAGCCCGCGTCGATCGCGTTCTCCACCAGCTCCTTCACAGCGCTGGCCGGCCGCTCGACGACCTCGCCGGCGGCGATCTGGTTCACCAGGTTGGAGGGCAGGCGGCGCAGCATCGCTCCTCCATTTTACGGCTTCTGCCTTTGGGAAAGATACTGGTGGGTTTCTTGGGCGGGTTTCTTGGGCCGGTTTCTCGGACGGATTTCTAGGGTTCGGCCACCAGCCCGACCGGTTTGCCGACGACGACCGTGGTCATCGCCTCGTCGTGCAGCAGGCGATGTGCGACGCGGCGCACGTCGTCAGCCGTTACGGCGCCGATCAGCGCCGCCCGTTGGTCGAGATAGTCACGCGGCAGGCGGTCGACCTGCATCTGATGCACGAGATTGGCGATCGCACTGGAGGAATCGAGCGACAGCGCCAGGGACCCGCTGAGATAGGTCCGGGCGTCGGCCAGCTCCTGGTCGGTGGCGCCGTCGCGCATCCGCGCCAGCTCGGCCCGGATGATCCCGAGCGACCGGGCCACGTGCTCGTTGGCGCTGCCGGTCGACACGACCAGCAGCCCCGCCTTCTGCTGCTCGCGCAGGCCGGCCGAGATGCCGTAAGCCAGGCCCCGCTTCTCGCGCACCTCGTCGAACAGGCGCGACTGCTGACCGCCGCCCAGCACATGCGCCATCACCAGCGCCGCATGCCAGTCGGGGTCGCCGCGCAGCAGGCCCGGCAGGGCGATCAGCATGGAGCTCTGCGGCACCGGCCGTTCGATGCTGACGGTGCGCGCCGTGGTCGGCGGGCTCCAGTCGGGCAGCGGCGGCAATGTCGAGCCGGCAGGCAGCGCGCCGAAGGCGCGATCGAGCTGGCGCGCGAGCTCGGCGGCATCGATGTCGCCGACCGCCGCCACGATGAGACCGTCGCGGACCAGCAGCGACCGCGCGCGGGCCTTCGCCTGGTCGACGGTCAGGGCCCGCAAGGTCTCGCGCACCCCCGAGGCGGTGACGGCATAGGGATGGCCGGCGAACAGGGTCGCCATCAGGGTGCGCTGCGCCACCGCCGACGGCCGCTGCTCCGCCTGATTGAGCGCGGCGATGGACTGCCGTCGGCGATGCTCGAAGCGGTCGGCATCGAAGCGCGGCGCAGTGACCGCGAGCCGCAGCAGGTCGAACGCCTCGTCGCGCCTGGCCGACAGAAGACGCATCGCGCCGCCGACCGTATCGAGCGCAGCGGCAAAGCGTAGCGAGACTGCAGCCTCCTCCTGGCGCTGCTTGAAGGCCTGCGCATCGAGCGCCCCCGCGCCATCCGTCAGCAGGCTCGCGGTGAGGCTGGTCAGTCCCTTGTGCGCCTCGGAATCGCGCGCGCCGCCGCCGTCGAACGAGAACACCAGCGACACGACCGGCGTGCTGCGATCCTCGACCAGCCACGCCTTGAGGCCGAACGGCGTGACGACCTCGGCGATCTTCACGGCCAGCCGCCGGCCGGCGTCAGCAGCGAGGTGACCGAACGGTCGTCGCGCCAGACATGCCGCGCGGCGGCGACGATATCGTCCGGCCGGACCGCGGCGATCGCCTGCGGCCAATGATCGATCCCGGCGATGCTGCCGCCGGTCGCGAGCAGCGAACCGTAGAGCCGCGGACCGCTCGCCAGCGAATCCCGCGAATAGATGGCGGCCGCCAGCAACTGGTTCTGAGCGCGCTCGACCTCCTCCGCCGTGATGTCGCCGTCGAGCACGCGCTTCATCTCGGCGGCGACCGCGCTCTCCACCTCGGCCACGCTGCGGCCGTGCGCGGGATGCACGGAGATCTCGAAGCTCGACAGGCCGAGGCTGTTTCGCGCTGTAGCCGGCGCTGGCGCTCAGCGCGAGCCTGGCATCGGCGACCAGCGCGCGCGACAGCCGGCTGGTCTCGGTGCCGCCGAACAGCTCGGTCAGCACCAGCAGCGCATGGGCGTGCCGGGTCTCGCCGGCACGATAGGACGGCGCGAGGAAATCGCGGCTCCAATGGGGCTCGGCGACACGCGTATCGGCCCGCGTCACGCGCTGCGGCAGGCCCGTGCCGCCCTCGGCCGGCCGGCGCCGCGGCGCGAGCGCGCGCGCGGCGATCGGGCCGTAATGGGTCTCGGCGAGCTTCTGCACCGCCTCGGGAGCGGCATCGCCGGCCACGATCAGCACGGCGTTGTTGGGCGCGTAGAACCGGCGATAGAAGGCGGTGAGCTCGGCCACGCCGAGCCCCGTCACGTCGTCGACGTAGCCGATCGTCGGCATGGCGTAGGGCCTGTGCCGGCCGAACAGCGGCTCGCGCACCGCCTCGTCGAGCAGCGCGGCCGGCACGTTGTCGACCCGCATGCGGCGCTCCTCGAGCACGACCTGACGTTCCGGCGTCAGCTCCTTCTCGACGATCCGCAGATTGGCCATGCGATCGGCTTCCAGCCGCATGACCAGCTCGAGCCGGTCGGCGGCGATGGTCTGGTGGTAGCCGGTCATGTCCATCGAGGTGAAGGCGTTGTCGCGCCCGCCGTTGCGCGACACGATGCGCGAGAACTCGCCCGGTCCGATCGTGTCGGTACCCTTGAACATCATGTGCTCGAGGAAATGGGCGATGCCGGTCTGGCCGAACGTCTCGTCGGCGCTGCCGATCTTGTAGACCAGCAGCTGCATCACGATCGGCGCGCGCTTCGACGGCAGCACGACGACCTGCAGCCCGTTGGCGAGGGTGAAGGTCTCGCTGGGCCGGCGCTGGACATCGAGCAGGCTGGCGCGCGCCGGGCGCCGCGGCAGGACGACAGAGGCCGCGAGCAGGCCGCCGGCAGCGGCGCGGCGGCCGATCATGCAGTCAGGCTCAGAAGATGCCTTCGAGCAGGCCGCGCTTGCGGCGCTCGATGGTGGGCGTCGGCGCGCTCGACGGCTGGCCGGAGGCCTGCGCGTCGCGCAGGCGCTGCTGCTCCTTCGCGGGGTCGAGGATAACGCCCGGCGGCGGCTTGTCCTGCCAGAAGATCAGGCTGTCGATGAACGTGTCGTCCTTCGCGGCCAGCACGCGGGTGTCCTGGTTGACCTGGCTGCGGATGTTGGGATCGACGCCGCCGGCGCTCGCCTTGGCGACCAGCGACGCCTCCGAGGCATCGCCCGGCGCACCGGTCGGCGGCGTCTTGGCCTGGGCCTGGACGCGGCCGGCAAGGGTCGGCGACAGCGCCTCCTTGGCCTGGTCGGCCGGCGAGGTCTCCTGCGGACGCGGCTCGCCCGGCCGCGGCGGACGGAGCTCGGCGTTGGGCGGCATGGTGAGCGGAGAGTGCGAGACGATCTTGAACTCGTCGGGCGACACCTTCTTGCCGCCGCCCAGATTCTCGAAGGCGCTGCAGCCGCCCAGCATCATGGCGCCCACCGCCGCGCAGGTCACCGGAAGGAGGATCGTCCGTCGCATCATCTGTCCTTGAAACTTGTGTCCGCCGAACATGGCCTAATCAGGGCGCGCGCTGCTTCTCGCCGATAAGCGAATCGATCAGCATCAACCCGACGCCGACGACGATCGCCGAATCGGCGACGTTGAAGGCCGGCCAATGCCATTGGCGCACGTGAAAGTCGGCAAAGTCGAACACCGCCCCCCAGCGGGCGCGGTCGATAACATTGCCGATGGCCCCGCCCATGACAAGGCCGATACCCCATCCGGTGAGCGCCCGGTCGGTTCGTCGCAGCCAGATGAACAGGCCGATGCAGACCGCGACGGCGACGCCCGACAGCAGCCAGGCCGGCAAGGGCCGGTCGCCGCCCAGCAGGCCGAAGCTCACGCCGCGGTTCCAGACGATGACGAGCCGGAAAAAGCCCTCGATCACCGAAACCACGCCGCCCGCCGCCGTCAGATAGCCGAGCAGCAGTTGCTTGGAGAGCTGGTCGACGACGAGGGTGGCGGCGACCAGCGCCATGGATTGGCGATCGAGCGGTCTCATCCCAGGGCTTCCACCGCTCCTTCGCAGCGCACGCAGATCAGCGGATGCCGGGCGGACTTACCGACCTCCTCCAGCACCTGCCAGCAGCGGGCGCACTTGTTGCCCGAGGCCATCGCCGGGACGACGGCCACGCCCGCGACGTCCGGCAAGGTGAAGGCGCCGTCGGGTGCCGGCCCTTCAATCAGGTCGCCGCCCGAGGTGATGCAGATCTCGCTGAGATCGATGCCCTTCATCGCTGCCAGGTACTCCGGCGCGACATGGACGTGCGGCGCGGCCTGCAGGCTCGAGCCGATGCGCTTCTCGGCGCGCTCCAGCTCCAGCGCGCCGGTCACGACCCGCCGCAGGCTGCGCACGGTCTTCCACTTCTCGCCCAGCGGCGCATCGAGCCAGGTGTTTGGGATTGCCGGATAGAGCCGCAGATGCACGCTCTCGGCCGCGCCGTCCGGCACATCGTTGGGTCGCATCAGCCACGCCTCTTCGGCGGTGAAGCAGGTGATCGGTGCCAGCCACGCCGTCAGGAACGAGAACAGCTCGGCCATCACCGTGCGCGCGGCGCGGCGGCGCAGCGCCTTGGGCGCGTCGCAGTAGATCGCGTCCTTGCGGATGTCGAAGTAGAAGGCCGAGAGATCGACTGCACAGAAATTGTGCAGCTCGGTCGCGATGGTGTGGAAGTCGAAATCCTCGACCGCCTGCCTGAAGGTCGCATCGAGCTCGGCCATGCGGTGCAGCACCCAGCGCTCGAGCTCGGGCAGCTCGGTGAACTCGACCTTCTCGGCCGACGAGTAGCCGGCCAGGCTGCCGAGCAGGTAGCGCAGCGTGTTGCGCAGCCGGCGATAGGCCTCGGCCTGGTGCTTCAGGATCTCCGGCCCGATGCGCTGGTCCTCGGTGTAGTCGGTGCCGACCACCCACAGGCGCAGGATGTCGGCGCCGTACTGGTCGCACACCGCTTGCGGCGCGGTGATATTGCCCAGCGACTTGGACATCTTGCGGCCCTGCTCGTCGAGCGTGAAGCCATGCGTCAGCACGCCGTCATAGGGCGCGCGCCCGCGCGTGCCGCAGCTCTCCAGCAGCGAGGAATGGAACCAGCCGCGATGCTGGTCGGACCCTTCGAGATAGAGGTCGGCCGGCCACTTGAGCTCGGGGTTGCCCTCGAGCGTGAAGGCATGCGTCGACCCCGAATCGAACCAGACGTCGAGGATGTCGCGCACCTGCTCGAAATCCTCGGCCTTGTGGGCATTGCCGAGGAACCGCTCGGGCGGGCTCTCGAACCAGGCGTCGGCGCCCTCGGCTTTGAACACCTCGACCACCCGCGCCATCACCTCGGGGTCGCGCAACGGCTCGCCGGTCTTCTTGTCGACGAACACCGCGATCGGCACCCCCCAGGCGCGTTGGCGCGACACGCACCAGTCGGGCCGCTGCTCGATCATCGAGCGCAGGCGGTTGTAGCCGGCGCGCGGCACGAAGCGCGTCGCATCGATCGCCGCCAGCGCCTTCTCGCGCAGGGTGCCGCCGATCTCGGCGATCGGCTTGTCCATGGCGATGAACCACTGCGGCGCATTGCGGAAGATCACCGGCGCCTTGGACCGCCAGGAGTGCGGATAGGAGTGGGTGATGCGGCCGGTCGCCAGCAGCTTGCCCGCCTTGTCGAGCGCCTCGGTCACGACCTTGTTGGCCGGACCCTTCTTGCCGACCGACGTATAGACGTGCAGGCCCGCGAACAACGGCACGTGCGGATAGTAGGAACCATCCTCGGCCACCGTGTCCGGCACCTCCACACCGTTGGCGATGCCGAGCTCGTAGTCGTCTGCGCCATGGCCGGGGGCGATGTGCACGAACCCGGTGCCGGCATCGGCGGTGACGAAGTCGCCCGGCAGCAGGCGGACGTCGAAGTCGTAGCCCTGCCCGCGCAGCGGATGGGCCGCGACGAGGCCTTCGAGATCTTCCGTGCTCAGGTCGGCCACGACCTTGGGCGTGAACTTCCCGGCCTCGGCGACGGCGCCGACCAGCTCCTTCGCCAGCACCATCTTCTCGCCGACATGGGCCTTGCTGCCTTCGGCCACCGCCTCGACCTCGATCAGCACGTAGGCGATGTCCTTGCCGAAGGCGAGCGCGCGGTTGCCCGGCATGGTCCAGGGCGTGGTCGTCCAGATCACCACCGAAGCGCCGTCGAGCTTGCCATCCTTCGACTTCAGGACCGGGAAGCGGACATGCACCGTGTCGGAGGTGTGGTCGTGATACTCGATCTCGGCCTCGGCCAGCGCGGTCTTCTCGACCACCGACCAGAGCACCGCCTTGGAGCCCTTGTAGAGCCCGCCATTCATCAGGAACTTGCCCAGCTCGTTGACGATGACCGCCTCGGACTCGTACTTCATCGTCGAGTAGTAGTTGTCCCAGTCGCCCTCGACGCCGAGCCGCTTGAACTCCTCGCGTTGCACGCCGATCCAGTGGTCGGCGAAGGCGCGGCACTGGCGGCGGAACTCGCCGACCGGCACCTGATCCTTGTCCTGCTTCTTGGCGCGGTACTCCTCCTCGATCTTCCATTCGATCGGCAGGCCGTGGCAGTCCCAGCCCGGCACGTAATGGGAGTCCTTGCCCAGCATCTGCTGGGTGCGTGTGACGAGATCCTTCAGGATCTTGTTGAGCGCATGCCCGATATGGAGATTGCCGTTGGCGTAGGGCGGGCCGTCGTGCAGGACGAACTTGGGCCGGCCCTTGCTCTCGGCGCGCAGGCGCTTGAACAGGTCCATGTCGGCCCACCGCTTGAGCAGCTCCGGCTCCTTCTTGGGGAGCCCCGCGCGCATGGGGAAGTCGGTCTTGGGCAGGAAAACGCTGGATTTATAGTCGGTTGTCACGACGAACTCTCGGTATTCGGGACGGGAGGCGCCGGACCCGATGCCCGGTAACCTCGAAACAGGCAGGCTCAAAAAACCCGGCCGCTGCTAGCGGACCGGGCGGCTAATTCGCTCCCGAGAGGCCCTTATCACCATGGGGCGGGCAATCTAGGGACCGGGTCGGAGGGGGTCAAGGAGCCGGGACGAGCCCCCGAGTCCCAAACCGTCCCACCGCGTAAAGCACGCCAATGCCGATGGCATCGACATCGGAGGCCCTTTCAGTACCAAATCCGCGACACCCCCACCCCGAATCGTAACTCTTTCGAGTCGCCCTGCGCTGCACGTGCATGACCGTTCGCGTCTCGACCGCAGGGCGTGGCAGGGTCCGCCGGCCACACTATAAGCGACATAGGAACGAACCAGGAACTCGTCAAGGAGACGAGAGGATCGCCCGCGCCGCCTGCCCGTCGGCCGCGATCTGGGCCTTCAGCGCGTCGAGGCCCGAGAACTTCATTTCCGGCCGGATGAACTCGATCAGCTGGACCCGCAGGACCTGGCCGTAGATGTCGTCGGAGAAGTCGAACAGGTGGACCTCGAAATTCTCCTGCAGCTTGCCGAAGGTCGGCCGCTTGCCGAGGTTGGCCACGCCGTTGCGCCATTGCCCGCCCACGAGCACCCGCACGGCATAGACGCCGTAGCGCGGCCGGAGATGCTCGCCCAGCGCCACGTTGGCGGTCGGGAAGCCGATGGTGCGGCCGCGCTGGTCGCCCTTCTCGACGGCGCCCTCGATCTCCCAGTGATGCCCCAGCAGCCCCGACGCCTCGCTCGGCCAGCCGGCACGCAGCGCCTCGCGGATGCGCGTCGAGGAGTAGATCTCGCCCTCGCGCATCACCGGATCGAGCACGGTGATGCCGAAGGCCCGCTCGCCCGCCAGCTCGCGCAGCCGCTCGACATTGCCGGTCCGCCGCGCGCCAAAGGTGAAGTCGTAGCCGCACACGACGTGGCGCGCGGCCATGCCCTCGAGCAGCACCTTGTCCACGAAGTCCTGCGCGCTGATCGCTGCGAAGGCCGGATCGAAGCGCTGCGCCAGCACCGCCTGGATGCCGCACTCGCCCAGCAGCCGCACCTTGGCCGGCAACAGGGTGAGGCGGAACGGACCGGTGTCGGCCACGAAGAACTGGCGCGGATGGGGCTCGAAGGTGAGCGCGACCAACGGCGCCTCCAGGACGCGGGCCTGCGCCGCGGCGCGCGCGACCAGCGCCTGGTGGCCCTTGTGCACACCGTCGAAATTGCCCATGGCGATCACGCCGCCGGTCCATTCGGCGGGCAACGATTGCCAATCGTCAAAGACGGGAATCATCACGCCGCGTCCCGGCGCGGCACGAGGATGACGGCCTCGCCGTCGATCACGACCTTGTCGCCGTTCAGGCATTGGGTCTTGAGCGTCACGCGGCGGCGGCGCTCGTCGATCGCGCTGACGGTGGCCACCGCGGTGATGGTCTCGCCGATCAGCACCGGCGCCATGAAGTTCATGGTCTGCGAGATGTAGATCGAGCCGGGGCCCGGCAGCTTGGTGCCGATCACCGTCGAGATGAAGCTGCCGCTCAGCATGCCGTGGGCGATTCGCTGGCCGAAGCGGGTGGAGCGGGCAAAGCCATCATGCAGATGGATCGGATTGGTATCGCCCGACACGCCCGCGAAAGCCATGATGTCGGCTTCGGTGACGGTCTTGCCGAACATCGCCGACATGCCGACCTTGAGATCCTCGAGATAAAGGCCGTTCATGGCCGCGAAATCGGACAACGACTGTTCTCCTTGTGAGGGCCGCCCTCTTACCATGCGACAGGGCCTGTGCCACAGTCGGCATGAATGACCGTTCACATATGACCGCTCTCGCATGACTTTCCACGGCGGCACTGAAGCCGAGACCGTCGCCGCTGGCCTGGCAGCGGCCGCATCGCGGCACCTCGGCGGACCGGCGACCATCGAGGGATTGCGCCGCGAATCGGGCGGCGCCTCGCGCCAGACCTGGAGCTTCGACGCCGTCGTTGCGGGGGAGCGGCACGAGCTGATCCTGCGGCGCGATCCGCCGACCGCCGGCGGCCGCGAGAAGGCGAGCGCCACTTCGCTCGATCGTCCCACTGAATTCGGCGTGCTGCGGGCGGCGTTCAAGGCCGGCGTGCGGGCGCCGGAGGTGCTGTTCCAGACGGGACCGTCGGACGGTCTCGGCGAGGCCTTCGTCATGCGCCGGGTCGGCGGCATCGCCATCGCGCGCAAGCTGCTGCGCGATCCGCCCTATGCCGAGGCCCGCCAGAAGATCGCGTCGCAACTCGGCGAGATCGCCGCCCGCATCCATGCGGTCGATACGGCCCAGCTGCCGCCCTTGCCACATCGTGAGGCGGCCGATCAGGTCGCGGCGCTGCGCACCGCGCTCGACTCGCTCGACCAGCCGCAGCCGGTGTTCGAATTGGCGCTGTCGTGGCTCGACCGGCGCCGGCCCGCGCCGACCGGTCGGCCCTTGCTGGTGCATGGCGACTTCCGCACCGGCAACTACCTCGCCGACGAAACCGGCGTGACCGCCATCCTCGATTGGGAGGGAGCGCATCTCGGCGATCCGATCGAGGATCTCGGCTGGGTCTGTGTGAAGAGCTGGCGGTTCGGCTCGGTCGACAAGCCGGCCGGCGGCTTCGGGAGCCGCGAGGATCTGTGGACCGCCTATCGGCGCGCCGGCGGCACCGAGATCGATCCGGCCCGCGCGCATTGGTGGGAGATGTTCGGCACCGTGCGCTGGGGCGTGATCTGCCTCACCCAGGCGTGGCGCCATCTCTCGGGCTCGGTGAAGTCGATGGAGCTCGCCTCGATCGGCCGCCGCGCCGTCGAAACCGAGGTCGATCTGCTGCAGCTCCTCAAGGAGGCGCACTGATGGCGCAGGATCGTCCCACGGCGTCGGAGCTGCTGATCGCGATCGCCGACTTCCTGCGCGAGGAAGCGGCGCCGGCGCTCGACCGCAGCGACCCGCGGCTCGGCTTCCAGATGCGGGTCGCGGTGAACTCGCTCGCCATCCTCGAGCGCGAATGGCGGTTGGCGCCCGAGGCCGATTCCCGTGAGCTCATGCGGCTCAGGAAGCTGCTCGGCCGCGACGGCACGCTCGCCGAACTGACCCGCGAGCTCGCCCGGCAACTGCGCAGCGGCGAGCGCGACGAAACCGACGCCGAGCTGATGGCGCATCTCGAAGCCACCACCAACGACAAGATCGCCATCGCCAACCCGAAGTGGAAGTAGTCTTGCCGGACCGCGGGCCTCTCGCCGCTCAAGAATCATGAGCGGGCGGGACGCCCGCGATCCGGCGAGAATAATTCGGCCACGACCGAACTATTGGTCATGGCGGCCTCGCGCGCGCGAGCCTAGATTGCGGTCATGATCACCGTGAACGCCCTCTCCGAAGTCGCCGCCCTGATGGGCGACCCGGCGCGCGCCGCGATGCTGCAGCTGATGATGGACGGCCGCGCCCACACCGCGTCGGACCTTGCGCATGTCGCCGGCGTGACCGCGCAGACCGCGTCGGGCCATCTCGCCCGCATGGTCGAGGCCAACCTGCTCGCCGCCCGCGCGCAGGGCCGCAACCGCTTCTACCGCCTCGCCTCGGGCGAGGTGGCGCACGCCATCGAATCGCTGATGGCGCTGGCCGGCGAGCGTGCCCAGCCGGCGTCGAAGACCGCGGCGTGGCGGCGCGATCCCGATCTCCGCTTCTGCCGTACCTGCTACGACCATCTCGCCGGCCAGGTCGGCATGGCCGTGACCGATTCGCTCACCCAGCACGGCCATCTCGAGCCCAAGGGCGCGCGCGACTGGTCGCTCACCCAGTCGGGCGAGCTGTTCTGCCAGCGGCTCGGCGTCGATCTCGACGGCGCCAAGCAGGCCGGCACACGTCACTTCGCACGCCAGTGCCTCGACTGGTCGGAGCGGCGGCCGCACATCTCGGGCGCGTTGGGAGCGGCGATCGCCGACACTTTCTTCAAGAAGGGCTGGGCCGAGCGCCTGCGCCGCGGCCGCACCGTGCGCCTGACGGACTCAGGCCGGCGGGCGCTTGGCAGCCACTTCGGCACTTCTGTCTAGCCGCGCCTTGCCGAAAGTCTGGCCCTCGCCCGACGGGATCTTGGCGATCTGCGAGGCGCGCAGGATGCGGGTCTCGCCGACGGTGAGCGCGATCTCGGTGAACAGCAGCGAGCGGGTCTGACGCACCACTTCGGCGCGCCCTTCGACCCAGTCGCCGCGCTGGGCCGGCGCCACGAAGTCGAAGGTCATGCTGACCGTCGGCAGGAACTTGCGCAGGCCGACCAGCGTGCCGCCGCCCATCGTGCCGACCAGGTCGGACACGGTCATCATCATGCCGCCATGCAGGCCGCCCGCCGGGTTGCACATGTGCGGATGGACGCGAAAGCCCAGGACGAACTCGTCGCGGGTGCCCTTGGTTCCGCGCTTGCAGTAGAGCGTGCCGACATGGGTGTTGAAGGTGACCGGCCGGTCGCGGTCGAAATCGATGCGCAAAAAACCTTCGGGTGGATTGTCGTCGCTCACGCTTCAGCTCCGGATGATCTTCGGCACGCGCTGGCGGTGCAGCAGCGCGAAGGCGCCGAGCCCCGCCAGCACGTCGTGGCGCGGACCATAGAGCCGGCCGCGCACCTGCACCATCTGCTCGTCGCGGCCCAGCACCTCGGCCTCGCCCTGCAGCCAGACACCGACGCGGGCCGGCAACAGGTAGTCGATGCTGAGCCGCACCGTGACGCAACGCCGGTGCAGCACGTGGAATACGGTCGAGCCCATCAGCGAATCGAGAAACGCCGCCAGCATGCCGCCGTGGACGATGCCGTGGGTGTTGGAATGCTGCGGACCGGGGAGGAAACCGCGGATCAGGCGGCTGCCCTCGACCTTCTCGAACCACGGCCCATTGGCCTCAGCGAAACCGGTCGCGGTGAGCTGCTGAAAGCCTGGGGGAACGCTCGAACTGTCCGACACGCCCCATCTTAGGCGAGGCCTGCCAGCAGGACCAAGCCGTAGCCGACATAGTAGCTGGCAAGCACCGTGATCAACCGGTTCGACCAGACACGGAACTGCTTGTCGCTGAGCCGCTCGAGCAGGAACTTGCCGAGCGAGGTGCCGATGATCGACGAGGCGACCGCGACGGCGAGGAACCACGGCTCGACCTGGCCGGCCTGGTCGATCAGCGCGCCGAAGTACACGAGCTTGAAGCCGTGGCTGAAGACCTGGCAGGCGGCCTTGGTGGCGATGATCTGCCGCCGCTCGAAGGGCGAGCGCAGGAACATGGTGTCCAGCAATGGGCCGGTGACGCCGGTCGTCAGCATCAGCATCATGGCGACGAAGCCGGTGCCCGCGACCTGGGCTGGCCCGAAGGTGCGCGGCATCAGCCTGTCGGGGATCGCCCGCACGACGAACGGCGAGAGGCCGAGCATCAGGAGCGCCATCGCCTTGTCGGGCACGTAGAGCCAGATCGACCACAGGCCGACGGCGACCAGGCTGCCGGCAACGCTGAAGGCGATCGTCCTCCACTCGATGTGGCGCCACCACAGGGTCGCGCGCCAGCCGTTCGACGCCATCTGGGTGATCGCATGCAGCACCATCGCGGTGGGCAGCGGAAAGACCACCAGCAGCACGCCGATCAGGATCAGGCCCCCGGCCATGCCGAAGATGCCGGAGAGGAGGGCGGTGCCGATCATCAGCACGGAAAGCCCGAGGGCCATCAGGGTCGTCATGGCCCCGATCAGTACGGCCGGCTTATCCAGTGTTCAAATATATGGTAAATGGAAACCCAATATGAATTTCGTCTCTTCAGAATGACGACTGTGCAAGCCGTCAGGGACTGACACATGGAACTGCGCCATCTCCGCTATTTCGTCGCCGTCGCCCATGAGGGCCACGTCACGCGCGCGGCGGAGAAGCTGCACATCCAGCAGCCGCCGCTCAGCCAGCAGATCAGGGCGCTCGAGCGCGAGATCGACGCGGCGCTGTTCGTGCGCCATCCGCGCGGCGTCAGCCTGACCGACGCCGGCCGTTCGTTCCTGGCCGATGCCGAGCAGATCCTGGCGCAGGCCGAGCACGCCAAGATCCGCGCGCGCCGCACCGCGCGCGGCGAGGTCGGCCGCATCGCGGTCGGCTTCACCACCTCGGCGCCGTTCCATCCGCTGGTGGCGCGCGCGATCCGCGAGTTCCGCGGCAACCGGCCCAACGTGTCGTTCGTGCTGGAGGAGAGCAGTTCCGGCGACATGGTGAGCGGCCTGCGCGACGAGCGGCTGGACGTGGCCTTCATCCGCTCCGGCCTGGTCGATCCCGCAGGCATCACGGTGCATCCGCTGCTGCAGGAGGACATGGTCGCCGCCTTTCCGGCGCGTCATCCGCTCAGCCGGCGCGCCCGGCTCGCGCTCAAGGACCTGGCCGACGAGACGCTGATCCTCTACCGACGGCCCGACGGCCGCGGCCTGTACGACGTGATCATCGCCGCCTGTGCCGAAGCGGGCTTCAGCCCGCATGTCGTCCAGGAGGCGCCGCGCATCGTCTCGACGCTCAATCTCGTGGCGGCGGGACTCGGCATCACCATCGTTCCGGCGTCGCTCAGCCGCCTGCCGCTCGAGGGTGTTACGTACAAGGCCTTCGCCGGCCGGCCGGGGATCAAGGTGCCGCTCAACCTCGCCTGCCGCGCCGACGAACGGTCGGCCGCGACGCTGGCCTTCATCGATCTGGTGCGGCGCCTCTCATGAGACCGATCAAGACCATCGGCCATTCCAACCATCCCATCGAGCGCTTCGTCGCGCTGCTGAAGGCGGGCGGCGTGCAGCGCCTGGTCGATGTGCGCTCGATGCCCTACTCGCGACGCTTCCCGCAGTTCGGGCGTGAGCGATTGGCAAGGAGCCTCCAGGAGGCCGGCATCGACTACGCCTGGGAGGGCGAGGCGCTGGGCGGCATGCCGAAGGGCGGCGGAAGCTACGACGACGCGGCGGCGCGGCCGGCTTTCAAGGACGCAATCGGCCGGCTGATCGCGGCCGGCGCCGACACCCAGCTCTGCCTGATGTGCGCCGAGAAGGAGCCGCTCGACTGCCATCGCACCGTGCTGGTCTCGCGTCGGCTGGCCGAGCGCGGGACGCCGATCGAGCATCTGCTGGCCGACGGCACCACCAAGCCACATGGCGAGATCGAGGAGGCGCTGCTGAAGAAGGGGGGTGGCGCGGACCTGTTCGAAGACCGCGCGGCGCGGCTGGCGCGGGCCTATAGCGCGCGTGAAAAGGCGATGAAGGGAAAAGCCGGCTAGAGCATATTCCGTCCGGCCGGAATCGGCCGGACGGAATATGCCTGTTGCAACAAATATCGCCCGTGCGCGCATTTCCACTCAGATGGAACCGCGCTAGCGGGCCGATGGGGCAAGTGACGATC
>Ga0070738_10002325_pt1 | contig 30122 bp, 32 predicted proteins | sample Coa_R2_2_FD_66446 | JGI IMG/M metagenome (GOLD analysis project Ga0070738, IMG submission 66446) | Surface soil microbial communities from Centralia Pennsylvania, which are recovering from an underground coalmine fire - Coalmine... | ecosystem: Environmental > Terrestrial > Soil > Unclassified ...
TCCGAGCCGCGCATCACAACAACTCCCGCAAGCTACCGAGATCAGTGAATCATCTTCTTCGGTCCGATACGACGACTTTTTCAACAACCTGCTAGAGCGATATCCGTTGCAACAGGCATTTGTATCCGGCCGATTCCGGCTGGATGCAATATGTTCTAGCGGCTATTCAAGGGGCAAATTCGACCGCAACAGCGGTCGCGCGGGGTGCGTTCCTTCCGAGGTCCAACGGAAAGGAAAGAAACCATGCGTATGCTCCCCGCGACCGCGACCGCTCTCTCCCTGCTGATCGCGATGCCCGCCTTTGCCCAATCGAATTGGATACCGCCGGCATCGAGCGACGGTCCCGGCGGCGTGACCGGTGCCGCACGCACGCGCGACGTCGGCTTCTCCGGCCCGGCGGCCAGCCAGAACGAGGGCCTGCCGGCGACCGGCACTTCCTCCAGCAGCATGCTGAAGCAGGAGATGAAGGTCGATGAGACCGGCGTGCCGATGTATCGCGGCCAGGTGTACGGCGGTCAGGCGGTGATGTCGGACCAGCCGACCTATGCCGGCCGCAGCGGCGCCTACATCATCGACGAGTACGGCAACCGCTACGACAGCCGCGGCAACCTGATCGGCCGCGGGCCGGCGCCGCGGCGCTGATCCCTCAGTCGCGCGCCGTCAGGTCGACCGTGCGCGCCTTGTGGGCGTAGATGTCGATCTTCGCCCACATCCGCGCCCGGGCGACCGCATCGGCTTCGGCCTCGGTCGTGAACGGCCCGTGCCAAGCCATCGTCTCGGGGACGGGCCGATTCCAGTTGGCCCGTCCGTTCTCGATGGCGTACTCGGCCTCGAACACGAACCACATCGCAGACTCCTTTGGCATCGCCGCGCTAGAATAGCGGCATGACGACCGAGTCCGTACGCGCGTTCCTTGCCGCACACGCTCCCGACATCGAGATCCTCGAAACCGACGGCAGCACCGCCACTGTCGACCTTGCGGCCGCAGGTCACGGCGTCGAGCCGGCGCAGATCGCCAAGACGCTGTCGCTGCGCATCAAGGATCGAACCGTGCTTGTCGTCGCTTCAGGCACCGCGCGCCTGAACAACCGAAAGATCAAGGACGTGCTGGGCGGCAAGCCGCGGCTGCTGACCGCCGATGAGGTGGTGGCCGCCACGGGCCATCCGGTGGGCGGAGTCTGCCCGTTCGGCCTCGCGACGCCCTTGCCGGTCTACTGCGACGTCTCGCTCCAGGCGTTCGAGGAAGTCGTGCCGGCCGCGGGCTCGACGCACTCCGCCCTGCGCATCAGCCCGGCCCGCATGGCCGAGCTGGTTGGGGCGCAATGGGTCGATGTTTGCGATGTCTACTTTCCGGATGGCGGCGGCAGCGGGTCGACTTCCCAGCGGTAGCCGAACGACGGGTAGTTGGCGATGCAGGCGAAGTTGCTGTCGAGCGCGCGGAACTTGTTGCGGATGCGCTTGATGCAGGACCGCACGTTGGTGCGATAGCCGTCCTCGCCCGAGCCGGCGATGAAGCCCTCGTGATGCATGGTGTCGTAGACCGCGCGGTAGGTCAGGTGATTGCCGAGGTTGCTGACCAGAAGGTGCACGATCTTGTACTCGGTGAGGGTCAGGCCGACGTCGGCGCCGTTCCACGACGCACGGCATACCCGCAGCTTGAGTTGCAGCGGCCCCACCTCCAGCACTTCCTCGGCGCGCATCACCTCCGGCTTCTTCGACGATTCGAGGATCAGCCGGATACGCTTGGCCAGGATCTGCAGGCCGCGCGTCTTGTCCACGAAGTCGAGCGCGCCATGGTCGAGCGCCAGGTTTTCGAGGTTCGGCGTCGACTTGCCGGTCAGCAGCACGACCGGCAGCAGCACGCCGGCGCGACGCAGCCGCGGGATCAGGTCGATGCCGGTCAGCGCCGGCAAGTTCCAGTCGAGCACGATGACATCGGCGGTGGCGCCGTGGGCGAAGGCCTCCAGCAATGAGGCGCCGTCGGCGAAGCACTCGACCTCGAAGCCGAGATCCTCGAGCTCGGCCGCCGCCGCTTCGCGGAAATCCTGATCGTCCTCGACGAGCACCAGCCTAACCGCACGCTCGGGCGGGGTCTCCTTGGCCCGCGCCGGCTCCGTGAGCCCGGCCGTAGCAGACCCCCCACGCGATGGCGTGGCAACAGTGCTAAGCGGAGATGTCATCTGATCCTGCTCCCTTCCCTGGACCGGCCCAAACCGGTACCCGTCCTCAGACAACGCCGGATGGCGTCAGTCGATTACTCCGCCTCAGAACGATCACAGGGTTCACACAGTTGCATCGCCGTCATTTCGTCATCGTCAAAATTCGTTCTTGTCATCGTCTAGATTTGGCGATTTAATTGCTGATTCTGCAAGGAAAGTTCGGCATTTAACGATGCATCGGTACGATAACCGCCCGGGCCGGTCGGCGAGTACCCGATCGATACAGCCACGCCATAAACGTTCGAGAGTGTGTCGCCGGTGAAGATGTCGGCGGGCCGGCCATGGGCGGCGAGCTCACCGCCGGCGATCACCGCGACGCGCGCCGCGATCTGGTGCGCCTGCTCCGGATCGTGCGTCGAGAACACGATGCCATAGCCCTGCTCGCGCAGCCGCCGCACGCGGTCCAACACCAGCAGCCGATTGCCGAGATCGAGGCCCGCCGCCGGCTCGGGCTCTGCCAACGTTCAGTAGAACACCAGCGCCCGCGCCTCGATGCTCTCGCGCGGCGGAGCATTCGGTGCCAGCGGATTGTCGAACGAGGTATGGAACGAAAGCCTGGCGCGGCCGTCGTCGGCGCTGTCGTGCACCCGGATCAGCAGCGCCTCGTCGGGCTGCATGTCGGAGAAGTAGTACCAGCGGTGACCCGGCTTGTACTCGACCGACGAGGTCTCGCCGCGCACATGCGGATAGACCAGGTCCGAGGCGATCAGATCGGCGTCGGTGAAGCTCTGCGCGTCGCACAGCGCCAGCGGCGAATCCTGCACCGGGCCGCGGATCGGTCGCCAGACGTTGACGATGCCGAAGCGCCCCTTCAGCAGCTCGCCTGCCTCCTCGCCGAGATGGTCGCGCACCCGGCGCGGTGCCGAGGTCACCGTGTGGTCGTTGTGGACGCGGCGCGACGGCTCGCGGGCGCCCGCCCGCGCGGCATTGCGCACCGTGTGGTCGAAGATCTTGACCTTGGCGGCGCCGAGCGTGTTCCGCAGCAGCGTCTCGAGCTCGGGGTAGTAGACGCGCGCGACCTCTTCGGGGGCGGCGTAGAAGTCCGGGACCTTGCTGGTGCTGTGGACGAGCTGGAAGCCGTTGCGGTCGATCGTGAACTCGCGTTCACGGCCACGCGCATCCTCGATCCTGATGTCGCGTGGATCGTCGATGCCATTCCACTGCGGCACCCCGGCCGGCGGATCGAAGACGTAGCGCACGGGCTTCTCGGGGCCGCGCTTCAGATAATGCAGGGTGGCGGTGAGCGGCTTGGGTCGAATGTCAGTGACGAGAGACATGACGATCTCCTTTCAGAAATCGCGTTGAAGAGTGACGTGGGATCGGCTGGCGTCTTTCCAACGCGAGCGGCGCCCGACAATTCGTGGCCATTCGCACGAGAAAACTTTCGCGGCTCTCATGGCGCGCACTCCAACAGCATTGCCAAATCCGCCGCAGCATCGCCGAAGGCGAGCCAGCCCTTCGCTGCCGCAAAGGCCGCGGCGGCATCGACTTCGCTGCGGCGCTCCAGGCCTGGCTGGCCGACCAGCCGGTCGAGGGCAACCCACGCTTCGTCCTCGCTGCGCACGCTTCGGATTGCGCGGCAGACATGGACGGCGAGTCTGTCGACGGCCATGGCTCACCAGTCCCGCGCCAGCCCGAGCAGCTCCAGCGCCTCGCGGCGCAGGCGCAGCAGCTCGGGGTGGTCGCGATGACGCGGATATGGCAGGTCGACCGCGAAGTCGGCCCGGATACGCGCCGGCCGATCGCTGAACACGATCACGCGGTTGGCGAGCAGCAACGCCTCCTCGACGTCGTGCGTCACCATCAGCACGGTGAAGCCGCGCGCCTGCCACAGGCGCGTCAGCTCGCCCTGCATGGCAAGCCGCGTCAGGCTGTCGAGCTTGCCCAACGGCTCGTCGAGGATCAGCAGGCTGGGATCGTTGACCAGCGCGCGAGCGAGCGAGGCGCGCTGCGCCATGCCGCCCGAGAGCTGGTGGGGGAAGGCCTTGGCGAACTTCTCCAATCCGACCAGGGTCAACGCCTCGTCGACACGATGGCGCTGCTGCTTCAGCATGCCGCGCGTCTCGAGCCCGAGCGATGCGTTGCGCCACACGGTGCGCCACGGATAGAGCGTCGGATCCTGGAACACGACGACGCGCGATGGGTCGGGGCCCGTCACCTCCGCGCCATCGACCTGCAGGCTCCCTTGCCGCGGACGGTCGAGGCCGGCGACCAGCCGCAGCAAGGTCGACTTGCCGCAACCGCTGGGTCCGAGCAGCGCCACGAACTCGCCGGCCGGGACGCTGAACGAGACATCGGACAGCACCGGCAGGTAGTCGCCGTGCAGGACGAAGCCGTGATCGACGCCGCGAACGTCGAGGTGGGCGCCGAAAGCCGTGTCGGCTGCGGCGTCGCAAACAGCGAGCGCTACCATTGGACGAGCCCCTTCTGCCAGGCCAGGAGTTTGTCGCGCAGGCGGAACAGCAGAGTGATTAGCGTCGAGCACATCAGCGCCATCACCAGCAGCGCGCCGTACATGTTGGCGTAGGCGGCCCAGCCCTGCGCCCATTGCAGGTACCAGCCGAGGCCCGACTTCACGCCCAGCATCTCGGCCACCACCAGCACGGCGAAGGACGAGCCCAGCCCCATGAACAAGCCGACGAACACGTGCGGCAGCGCCGCCGGGATCGCGACCTTGAGGATCAGGAAGCGCGAGTTGGCGCCGAGCGTGCGCGCGACGTCGTAGTAGGCGGTCTGCACGCCGGCCACGCCGGACCAAGTGAGGACGGTCAACGGGAACGCCGTCGCCAGCGCAATCAGGAAGGTGCTGGCGCTGCCGCTGGTCGGAAAGATGAAGAAAGCGAGCGGCAGCCACGCGGTTGCCGGCAGCGGGCCGATCAGCCGCATCACCGGATGCACCCAATAGCCGACGCGCCTCGACCAGCCGAGCGCCACGCCGATGGTGAAGCCCACGGAGGCACCGATCGCGAAGCCGCGCAGCAACAGCCAGACCGAGTGCAGCAGCGAATCGCCCAGCCGCTGCCAGTCGTCCGTGTAGACCTCGACGAAGGCCTGCGGCGATGGGAAGAACGGCAGCGGCAGCAGGTCGAGCTTCGCCGTCGTCGCTTCCCAAGCTGCAAGGACCAGCGCCAGGACGATCAGCCAGGGCGCCAGGCGCGCCAGCCGTGTGATCGGCAGCTCGAACAGGCCGCCGACAGCCGCGAGGAGCTGCACTCCTCCCAGCGCCACGACGAGGAGGCCGAACAGCGTGGTGCGTTCGAGCTCCTGCGCATCGGGCCAGGCCAGCACCAGGGCGCCGAGGCCAAGCCAGAGAAGGCCGGCGACGACAAGCAGGCCGAGGGAGTGAGGCTGCCTGTCGTCGCCCAACCGAAGCGCGCCCGCTCCCGCCGTTGCGGGCGACGCCTCCACGATCGTCGTCATCGCCGGCCTCCCTACGCCAGCACGTCGGCCGTCACGCGGGCCGCGTACTTCTGGACGTCCGTGGAGGGCTTGAAGACGGCGATCGTCTTCAGCTCCTGGGCATAGAGCCCGATCTGCTCGCGCAGGTCGGCGGCGAGCGGATTGTGATGATGCGTATGGCTCCTCAGCATGGCGGCGAGCTGCGCCACCGGCGCCTTGGCATGCGGCGCGAAGATCTCCGCAGCCGCGTCGGGATTGGCCGCGACCCATTCCTGCGCCTCGAGCAGCGCCTGGGTGAGCGCCGCCGCGACCGGCTTCTCCTTGCGGATCAGGCTGCCGCGGATGCCGAGCACGCAGCAGGTGCGGTGCGCGTAGTCGCCGCTCAGATTGTTGGCGACCTCGAAGAGCTTGTCGCGCTCGCGGGCCATCCAGCCCAGCGGGTCGCCCTGGCTGAAGGCCTGCACCTCGCCCTTCTTCAGTGCGATCGGCAGCACGTCGCCGGGGAATACCTTCCACTCGACATACTTGGTCGGATCGATGCCGGCGCGATGCAGCATGATCGAGAAGAAGTTGCGGTCGGGTGCGGCGAGGTCGGTGACGCCGATCGCCTTGCCCTTGAGCTGCTCCAGCTTGGTGATGCCGCTGTCGCCGGCCGAGAACAGCCGCATGCAACCGCCATGGATGCCGGCGGCGATCTTGACGTCGAAGCCGCCTTCGAGCGGCTTCAACCAGCGCAGCGCCATGCCGATGCCGGCGTCGGCCTTGCCCGTGCTGATCGCCTCGAGCAGCTGATCGGTCGAGCCGGCGTAGTTCACCATCTCGACGTCGAGATTGTGCCGCGCGAAGTAGCCATTTTCCTGCGCCACCGGCACGCCGACGGTGCAGATCGCGGTCGCGTTCCAGGTGAGCTTGATCGCCTGCTTCTGCGGCAGCACGACCGGCTCGCCGGCCGACGCGCGGCAGATCGCCGGGTCGAGCTCGGTCAGGCCATCGCGCAGGTACGCGCGTTGAGCGATCGCCGTTGCGGGAACGAAGGTGCTCGCAAGCGCGGCACCGCGCAGCAACGCACGTCGGGTGGGAAAACGGGACATCGGGTACTCCGGGAACGCTGGGAGAGAGATGAGAGCGCGTGCAGACGCGCGCCGCGGCGGTTCAGCCGCGACAGCAACACATCGAGGTCGGGAGGACTTGCTGGCTCATCGTGCCGTCAGCATCACCCGGATGGATGCGCGGCGTAAATGATCGAGAAAACCAAAGTTGTGCGCTTGCGGGAAAGTCCCTGCTCCCGCGCGCTCGAATGACAACCGAATCATCATCTGAGGAGCGAGCGCAGCGAGCGTCTCGAAGGACGGGCCGCAGGCACGGTGCTCGTGCCCGCCTTTCGAGACGCCGCGCGAGGCGCGGCACCTCAGGTGAGGTGGGTTGTGCGGGCCTTCAGAACGTCGTCTTGCCCCTGATCGAGATCGCGATGTGGGCGAAGTCCGACTCGGGCGTAGCGCCGTGCCAGTGCTTCTCGCCGGCCGGGATGACGACGAAGTCGCCGGGCGTGATGCGGATCTCTTCCTTCTCGGTGGCGATGATGCCTTCGCCCTTGGTGACGTAGAGCACCTGGTCGAAGTCGTGGACGTGGAACACGTTCACGGCGCCCTTGTCGAAGTTGATGATGTTGGTCCGCAGGTCGCTGCTGTCGGCGTCGAGCACCGGCTGGACGGTGACCTTGCCCTTGAAGAGCGCACTGCTGCGCTCCTTCCGCTCGATCTCGTTGGTTCGCAGAACCTTCACCATGACCTTCCTCCCGTGAGTTGCGGACCGGAAGTCTACGCCGCCCTGACGCTCTCCCACCACGCCTCGATCTCCTCGCCTTCCGCAGGGACCGGCGTATAGAGAGGCGCGGCGAAGCTCTCCCACCGCGCGACCTGCGAGCCGGCAACCGTCGTCAGCAGCGGCACGCCGGCCTCGATCGCCGCGGCGAAGGCTTCGCGCAAGCCACCGCCGGCGGCTTCGAGCTTGCCGAATTTGCTCAGGATCACGAGATCGCAGCCCGCCTCGATGTCCTTGGCGACCGCAGTTCCGGCGACCAACGCGCCATCACCTGCGAGATGGCAGGTCTGCGACCCTCGTCCGAGATCCTGGAAGATCGGGTAGCGGGCGCCGTCGGCCAGGCTGCGCAGGTAACCCGCGCTACGGGCGCGATCGGGCAGGCCGTGATCCTCGGCGATTGCCCCGACGACGCGCGCCTGCCCCTGCCATCTCTCCGCGAGCGTACGGAACAGGACCTGCACCTCCGGACCCGGTCCCTGTACAACGGCAATCTTCTTTGTCGCGTCCATCGCGAAACCCTCGATGTTGCGGCCGGCATCCCTCGGATCGATGATCGGTGCATGTTCGAAGCACAAACGATCACCACCGCTGGCGCCGATGCCGGCAAGCCCGAATTCTATCGCGCCTTGGGCCGGCAGGTCGACGCCCTGCTCGACGGCGAGCACGACCCGATCGCCAACGCAGCCAATATCTCGGCGCTGCTGTTCCAGCTCATGCCCGACCTCAACTGGGCCGGCTTCTATTTCCTGCGCCAGGGGGAGCTGGTGCTCGGGCCGTTCCAGGGCAAGCCCGCCTGCGTGCGCATCGCCGTCGGCAAGGGCGTATGCGGCATCGCCGTCGCGAGGCGCCAGGCGATCGTGGTCGAGGACGTGGACGCCTTTCCCGGCCACATCGCCTGCGATTCAGCCTCGCGCTCGGAGCTCGTCGTGCCGCTCCTGCGCGGCGACGCGATCGTCGGCGTTATCGATCTCGACAGCCCCAAGCCCGGCCGGTTCGACGCGGACGACCGCGCCGGCATCGAGGACGTCGCGCAACGCTACCTGCTCAGCATTCGCGGAGGAAACCCATGAAGACCTACCAGCACTACATCAACGGTCGGTACGTCGATCCGGTCGAAGGCAAGTGGATCGACAGCATGGATCCCTATCGCGGCGAGGCGTGGGCGAAGATCCCGCAGGGCTCGGCGGCCGACGTCGATCGCGCAGTGAAGGCCGCCGGCGAGGCATTCAGGGGGCCATGGTCGAAGCTGACGCCATCGGCGCGCGGCAAGCTGATGGTGAAGCTCGCCGACCTCGTCGCGGCGAACGTCGATCGCCTGGCCGAGATCGAGGTGAAGGACAACGGCAAGCTGCTGGCGGAGATGAAGGGCCAGGTCGCCTACCATCCCGAATGGTGGCGCTACTTCGGTGGCCTCGCCGACAAGATCGAGGGCGCGGTCGTGCCGATCGACAAGCCCGACCACTTCGCCTTCACGCGGCACGAGCCGATGGGCGTGGTTGCCGCCCTCACCGCGTGGAACTCGCCGCTGCTGTTCATCGCCTGGAAATGCGCGCCGGCGATCGCGGCAGGCTGCACCGTGGTTGTGAAGCCGTCGGAGTTCGCCTCGGCCTCGACGCTCGAGTTCGCCGCGCTCACCAAGGAGGCGGGCTTCCCCGACGGTGTGTTCAACGTCGTGACCGGCTACGGCGAGGAAGCAGGCGCGGCGCTGGTCGACCATCCCGGCGTCGCCAAGATCACCTTTACCGGCTCCGATTCGACCGGTGCGCGGATCTATGCCCAGGCCGCCAAGACCCTGAAGCGCGTCTCGCTCGAGCTCGGCGGCAAGTCGCCGAACATCGTGTTCGAGGATTGCGACCTCGGCGCCGCGGCGGCCGGCGCGATCTCCGGCATCTTTGCCGCCACCGGGCAGACCTGCATCGCGGGCTCGCGTTTGCTGGTGCAGAACTCGATCCGCGAGGCCTTCACCCAGAAGGTCGCCGAGCTCGGCCGCACCGCGCGCAAGGGCGACCCGATGAAGGCCGACACCAACATCGGTCCGGTGACGACGACGCCGCAGTACCGCAAGATCCTCGACTACATGGAGATCGCCAAGGCCGAGGGCGCGCGCGTCGTGATGGGCGGCGGTCCCGCGACCGACAAGAACCTGCCGGGCGGGCAGTTCGTCGAGCCGACGATCTTCACCGATGTCAGGCCCGACATGCGCATCGCGCGCGAGGAGGTGTTCGGGCCGGTCCTGTCGATCATCGGCTTCGAGGACGAGGCCGAGGCGGTGAAGCTCGCCAACGACACGATCTATGGCCTGGCTGCGGGCGTGTGGACCAAGGACATGAACCGCGCGCTGCGGATGTCGGCAGCCCTCAAGGCCGGCACGGTCTGGGTCAACACCTACCGCGCCATCAGCTACATGATGCCGTTCGGCGGCATGAAGCATTCCGGCATCGGCCGCGAGAGCGGCCTCGAGGCGATCCGCGAGTATCTCGAGACCAAGAGCGTGTGGATCTCGATGGCCGAGGGCTCGCCCGCCAACCCGTTCGTGATGCGGTGAGCGCCATGAGGTTCGGCATCCACAATCCGTCCTGGCTGTTCGGCACCGATCCCGCCGGCATCTTCGACGCCGTGAAGGCGAAGGCGCAATGGGCCGAGACCCACGGCTTCACCTGGTTCTCGGTGATGGACCACCTGATCCAGATCGGCAATGTCGGCGCGCCGGACGAGCCGTTCATGGAAGGCTGGACGATCCTGACCGCGTTGGCCGCGGTCACCGAACGCATCCGTCTCGCGACGCTGGTCTCGTCGGTGCATTACCGCAATCCGGCGATGCTGGCGAAGATGGCGGCCGGCGTCGACCAGATCAGCCGCGGCCGCCTCACCTTCGGCATCGGCGCCGGCTGGTTTGAAGCCGAGTATCGCCAGTACGGGTACGAATTCCCGCCACGGCCGGCCACCCGCATCCGGCAGATGGAGGAAGGACTCAAGCTGATCCTCGCGTTGTGGAGCGGCAAGCGCACCACCTTCGAGGGCAAGTACTTCCGGGTGAAGGACGCCATCCTCGAACCCAAGCCGGTGCAGAAGCCGCATCCGCCGATCATGATCGGTGGCGGCGGCGAGCAGCTCACTCTGCGCGCCGTCGCCCGCCACGCCGACGCCTGCAACGTCGGCGGCTCGCCGGACCAGGTGCGGCACAAGTACGAGGTGCTGAAGCGCCATTGCGAGGCGGAGGGCCGGAACTACAACGGCATCGAGCGCACCAACACCATCTCGTTCGTCATCGCGCGCGACGACGCCGCCCTCGCCGCCAAGCGCCAGAAGCTTGCCGTACCGGCGCAGTACACCGGCTTCGCCGGCACCGTGGCGCAGGTCACGGACCTGGTCGGCAGGTACCGCGACGCCGGCGTGCAGCTGCTGATCAGCAGCGCCTACAAGAACGACACCGAGACGCTCGAGCTTCTGGCCGCCGACGTGATGCCGAAGTTCGCCGATTGAGAAGCGCTTCACCCTGAGGAGAGCGGGAAGCGCCCGCCTCGAAGGGTGGCCGACAGTCGGCGGCGTCCCTGGTGTCGCTCATGTGCGTAGGCTACCGCCGCGGCGCCCACTCGGCCATCAAGCCGTAGTCTTCATGACGGCGCGCGAAACGAGTGGCGCCTACCGCACGACCTTCTGCTCCTCCAGCCGGTCGGTCGCCGGCGGCGGCGTGCGCGACAGGTCGGCGATCTCCTTGCGCAGCTCGGGCGTCATCTCGACCTTCACCGAGGCGAGCGAGTCCTTGAGCTGGTCGAGGTTGCGCGCACCGATGATCGGCGCGGTGATCGCCGGATGCGCGCCGACCCAGGCGATCGCGGTGCTGACCGGATGCAGGCCCTTCCGCTTGCAGAAGCCGACGTACTTCTCCGCCACCTCGAACATCCACTCGTCGCCGTAGCGCGCCTCGTACATCTTGTTGGTGCGCAGCCGGCCCGTCGCGTTGCCGGAATACTTGCCCGACAGCAGGCCGGCCGCGGCCGGGCTATAGGGAATCACACCGATGCCGTTGTGCTCGGCCATCGGCAGGATCTCGACCTCGGCCTGGCGCTTCACCAGGTTGTACATCGGCTGCGTCACCTGCAGGCGCGCCCAGTTGTTGCGCTCCTGGATGTCGACCGCGCGCTGGGTCTGCCATGCCGACCAGTTGCTCACCGCGGGGTAGATCACCTTGCCCGCGCGCACGAGATCCTCCAGCCCCCGCATCGCCTCCTCGATCGGCACCAGCGCGTCGTAGCGGTGCAGGAACAGGACGTCGATGCGGTCGGTCTGCAGACGCTTCAGGCAATGCTCGATCGCCTCGATCACGTGCCGCCGCGAGGTGCCGCGGGCGTTGATGTCGGGCCGGATCTGCGCGTTGACCTTGGTGGTCAGCACGAGGTCGTTGCGATGGCCCTGGATCAGCCGGCCGAGGATCTCTTCCGAGACGCCCTTGTTGTACTCGTTTGCGGTGTCGAAGAAGTTGATGCCGGCGTCGCGGCACGCCTTGTACATCGCGCCCGAAGTCGTCTCGTCGGCATCACCGCCGAACGACATGGTGCCGAAGCACAATTGCGAGACCTGAACGCCGGTGCGGCCGAGGAGCTTGTATTTCATGGCGGCACTCTACTTGCTCCCGGTTCAGATGGGGAGGTGTCGCGGAAACGCGCGATGCAGGGGCATGGGCCTGGCGTACGTTGTGACTCACGCCCCTCCGTCCGCTGCGCGGACAGCTCCCCTTGGCGGACTCCGCCAAGGAGAGGAAAATGAAATCATGAGCGGAGCTTTTTACGACTTCATCGTCACCGGCGCCGGCTCGGCGGGCTGCGCCGTCGCCGGCCGCCTGAGCGAGGACGGCAAGTATCGCGTGCTGCTGCTCGAGGCGGGGCCGCGCGACACCTATCCGTGGATCCACGTGCCGCTCGGCTACCACAAGACCTTCAACAATCCGCGCGTGAACTGGATGTTCGACTCGGAGCCCGAGCCCGAGCTGAACAATCGCATCATGTACCAGCCGCGCGGCAAGGTGCTGGGCGGCACCAGCTCGATCAACGGCATGGTCTACATGCGCGGCAACGCCGCCGACTACGACGAGTGGCGCCAGCGCGGCTGCGAGGGCTGGGACTACGATTCGGTCCTGCCCTACTTCAAGCGCGCCGAAGACAACGTACGCGGCGCCGACGACTTCCACGGCGTCGGCGGTCCGCTCAAGGTCTCGGACCATGCCTGGCAGCCGACGCTCGCCAAGGCGATGCACGATGCCTCCGTCGAGGCCGGCATCCCCGCCAATCCGGACTTCAACGGCGCCCACCAGGAAGGCGTCGGCTACTATCAGACCACCATCAACCGTTCGCGCCGCTGGTCGAGCGCCCGGGCCTATCTCAAGAAGCGCCCCAACCTCGTCATCGCCACGTCGGCGCACGCGACGCGGCTTTTGATCGAGAACGGAAGCTGTGTCGGCGTCGAGTACAAGACGCCGGCCGGTCATGTGCAGGCGCGCGCCAACCGCGAGGTGATCGTCTCGGGCGGCGTCTACGGCTCGCCACAGCTGCTGATGCTGTCCGGCCTCGGGCCGGCCGAGCACCTGAAGCAGCACGGCATTGCCGTGGTGCGCGACATGCCCGGCGTCGGCAGCCACCTGCACGACCATTTCAACACCTACGTCGCCTACAAGTGCGCCCAGCCGGTGACGATGAACGACCTCGTGCTCAGCCTGCCGCGGCGCATCATGGCCGGCATGCAGTACGCCCTCGGCCGCACCGGGCCGCTTGCGTCGATGGGCCTTTATGTCGGCGCGCTGGTGCGCAGCGACAAGCGGCTCGAGCGGCCGGACCTGCAGATCAACATGTTCGCCTGGGCGATCCGTGAGCGGAACCGGGCCGGCGTGGTGCCGCAACCCTTCTCCGCCTTCGGCCTCTCGCCGGTGCATCTCACGCCCGAAGGTCGCGGCACGGTGCGGCTGAAATCGGCCGACCCGTTCGCCGCGCCGGAGATCCGCTTCAACTTCCTGAAGAGCGCCAACGACTACAACGCCCTCATCCAGGGCATACGGATCTGCCGCGAGATCGCCAAGCAGCCGGCGCTGAAGCCGTTCGTGGTCGAGGAGATACTGCCGGGACCGCAAGTCACCGAGGAGGCCGATCTCAAGGCCGACATCCGCGCCCGCGGGGTGTCCAACCTCCACCCTGTGGGTACTTGCCGCATGGGCCGGGAGGTGGATGCCGTCGTCGATCCGCAACTCAAAGTTTACGGAATCGACAGACTCCGGGTGGCCGACGCCTCGATCATGCCATCCATCGTGGCTGGCAACACCAACGCCCCCTCCATCATGATCGGCGAGAAGTGCGCGGACATGGTCCGGCAGGCCGCCCGCTGAACCGGCGACCTTGCAAAAAGGCCGCACGGAGAGTGTGCGGATCTTCACACCGCGCTCTCAATTGGGGCTATAAATACAGCCCATGGGAAGGGGCATCGCGGTTGCGGGGGCGGCCGCTCTACTCACGTGTGCGAACGTGTCGGCCGGCCATGCTGCCGTGTCCGAGTGGGCTGATCCTGTCGCCGCCGAAGAGCGGCTGCTCGGCAGCTCCGACGAGGCGGCGCAGCAGAAAGAGCTGCTCACCTACACGCGCCAGATCGGCGACAGCGGCATCGTCACCGGGTCGCTGGCCGATTCCATGGTCGTCGCCGGCGTGCCCGCCTCGACCTCGCTCGCGGCGCTGAAGGCGCTCGGCAATGTGATCGATCCCGATCGCGATATTCACACCGGCGACTACTTCTATGTGCGCCACGAAGAGACCTTCACCTCGGCGGGCAATCGCATCGGCGTGGGCCGCGTGCTGTGGCTCGAGGTCGCGACCAGGGCCAAGGGCACGATCGCGATCCACCGTTTCCAGCGGAAGGGCGGTGACAAGGCGGACACGGCGCAGTTCTGGCTGCCGAACGGCCAGGCGGCCGCGCCCGCAGCCTTCCACGCGCCGCTCGATGTCATGACGCTGACCTCGGGCTTTGGCCTGCGCGCCGACCCGCTCGATCATCCTTCGAGCGGCACCATGCCGTCGGTCGTCGAGGTGGCGGCGGCGCCATCGCCGGCGGCGCCGAAGGAGATGGAGCCCTCGCCGCAGGAGCTTCGTGCGGTGAACCGCGCCTATGCCGGCTTCGACATGGGCTCGCTCGGCAGTGCCGCGCGCGATGCGATGGGCGGCGGCTCCGAGGTCGACCGCATCATGGCGCGCCGCCGCGTCCGCGCCCAGGAGGCGCGCGAACGCGAGCGCGAGGAAAGCGAAGCAGCGGCCGCCGCCGAGAAGGCCAAGGCGGTGCCGAAGCCAGAGGCCAATGTCGAGCCCCCCAAGGTGCAGAAGCTCTTCATGCACGAGGGTCTCGACCTGCTCGCCAATGCCGGCACGCCGATCTACGCGGCAGCCGACGGCGTCGTGCAGAACTACGGTCCGGCCGGCGGCTATGGCAACTGGGTGCGGCTCGCCCATGCCGACAAGGTCACGACCGTGTACGGCCATTTGTCGCGCTTCGCGCCCGGCCTGCACGTCGGCGCGCCGGTGCTGCGCGGCGAGCTGATCGGCTTCGCCGGCAATACCGGCCGGTCCACCGGCGCGCACCTGCACTACGAGATCCAGGTCAACGGCCGGCCGGTCGATCCCGCCACTTACCCCGCGACCAGGCGCGCGCAGCTGGCCGGCGCCGACCTCGCGCTGTTCAGGAAGCAGACCGCTGCGTCGCTCGCCGAGTGCGCCCTCGAGGGGCGGCAGGGACGCTGAGGAAGCGATAGACCGCTAGTCTAGGCTCTCGATGCGCTTTCGGCCGGCGCGAAGCGGTCGAGCCAGCGCCGCGCTTCATGCTGCTCGTGGAAGATGCGGATCGGGCGCTCCAGGCCGCGGACGGCATCCGCATAGATCCTCGCCGAGGCCTGGGACGCCTCGTTGTCGACGACGATCGCGATCGGGCCCAGCGTTTCGCGTGCCGCGTGGTCGCGCACCGCTCGGCCCACGCTCTGCATGAGAGCGGTATCAAACACGGTCGAGATGCCGCTAACGACGAACATCTTGCGGTAGCCGCCGATGCCCTGCATCGCCTCGATGTAGGCGCCGAATTCATGCGGCGCGACGTCATCCCGGGCGACGGCGATCACCAGGCGTCGGGGATGGGAAATGGTCCATGACAGCGGCATGCGGAATTGATCTTCGCATAAAAGAGCGCTTTGATCCCCGTCTTCTATTCTGAGGGAAACGCCATGACGGACGACAACAAGTGGATCGGCAAACGCACCCCCCGCCCCGACGGCGCTGACAAGGTCACGGGCCGGGCGGCTTATGCGGCCGATACCACCATGCCCGGCATGATCTGGGGCAAGGTGCTGCGCAGCCCGCACCCGCACGCCCGCATCAAGTCGATCGACACTTCCAAGGCCGAGAAGCTGCCGGGCGTGAAGGCGGTCTGCACCGCGGCCGACATCGTCGACTTCCCGATCGAGAAGGGCCCGGTGATGCTGGGCATCCAGGACATGCGCTGGATGTGCCGCAACGTCATGGCCCGCGAGCGCGCCCTGTTCCACGGCCATCCGGTCGCCGCCGTCGCAGCCGACAGCCAGGCGATCGCCGCCGAAGCCTGCAAGCTGATCAAGGTCGACTACGAGGTCCTGCCCTGGGTGATCGACGTCGACGACGCCCGCAAGGACGGCGCGCCGACCCTGTTCGACCACATCAAGTTCAACGACAAGCCGTCCAACATCGCCGGCCAGCTCGAGCACAAGCTCGGCGACGTCGAGGCCGGCTTCAAGGAAGCCGACGTCATTGTCGAACGCAGCTTCAAGACCGAGGCCGTGCACCAGGGCTACATCGAGCCGCACGCCTGCCTCGTCAGCGTCGGCGGCGACGGCAAGGTCACCATCTGGAGCTCGAGTCAGGGCCAGTTCATGGTGCGCGCCATGTGCTCGCTGATGTCGGGCATCCCCCAGAGCGACATCCGGGCGATCCCTGCCGAGATCGGCGGCGGCTTCGGCGGCAAGACCATCGTCTATCTCGAGCCGGTCGCGCTGGTGCTGGCCAAGAAGTCGGGCCGGCCGGTCAAGATGGTGATGACGCGCGAGGAGGTGATGCGCGCCTCGGGCCCGACCTCGGGCTCGTCGAGCACGGTCAAGATCGGCGCCAAGAAGGACGGCACGATCGTCGCCGCGCAGGGCACGTGGTACCTGCAGGCGGGCGCCTTCCCCGGATCGCCGATCCGCGGTGCCGCGGGCTGCGCGTTCGCGCCATACAACATCCCGAACGTGCTCTCGAAGGGCTTCGACGTCGTCTCCAACCGCTCCAAGGTCGCCGCCTACCGCGCGCCGGGTGCGCCGATCGGCGCCTTCTCGGTCGAGAGCGTGATGGATGAGGTCGCCGAGAAGCTCGGGATGGATCCGCTCGAGTTCCGGCTGAAGAACGCCGCCAAGCAGGGCACCAAGGCCGCGCACGGCCCGGTCTATCCGGTGATCGGCTACGAGGAGACGCTGCGCCAGGCGCTGGCCAGCGAGCACTACAAGTCGCCGCTCGGCCCCAACCAGGGCCGCGGCGTGGCGTCGGGCTATTGGTTCAACGCCGGCGGTGAATCGAGCGCGCACGTCCACATCACGGAGGACGGCAACGTCGTGGTGATGACTGGCCATCCCGACATCGGCGGTAGCCGCGCCTCGACCGCCAACATCGCCGCCGAGCTGCTGGGCATCCATCCCAGCCGCATCAATGTGATCATCGGCGACACCAACTCGGTCGGCTTCTCCAACCTGACCGGCGGCAGCCGCGTCACCTTTGCTTCTGCCATGGTGGTGACGCAGTCGGCCGAGAAGGTCATCAAGCAGCTCTGCTCGCGTGCCGCCAAGATCTGGAAGATCGACGAGGAGGCGGTGACCTGGGAGAACGGCTACGCCCGTCCGGCCGGCGACAACGCCGGCAAGTTCGAGCCGCTGTCGCTGAAGCAGATCGCCGCGAAGGCGTCGGAGACCGGCGGCCCGATCGGCGCCGCCACCCAGCTCAATACCGCAGGCGCCGAGGGCGGCTTCTCGACCCATATCGCCGACGTCGAGGTCGATCCCGCCACCGGCAAGACCAAGGTCATCCGCATGACCTGCTTCCAGGATGTCGGCCGCGCGATCCATCCCGACTATGTCGAAGGGCAGCTGCAGGGCGGCATGTCCCAGGCCATCGGGTGGGCGCTGACCGAGGAATACATCTACAACAAGCGCGGCCAGGTCGATAACCCGGGCTTCCTCGACTACCGGATGCCCGTGGCCTCGGACCTGCCGAGGCTCGAATGCGGCATCATCGAAATCCCGAACCCCAAGCATCCGCAGGGCGTGAAGGGCGTCGGCGAGGTCCCGCTGGTGCCGGGCATGGCCGCGGTGCGCAACGCCATCTACAAGGCGATCGGCATCCGGTTCTACCACCTGCCGATCTCGCCCCCCAAGGTGCTCGATGCGCTCGAGCCCGAGCCGTTCAAGCAGGCGGCAGACTGAATCCACCTGGCAGGGCGGTGTAAGGCCGCCCTGCCAGACTGCGGGCCGTCGACCTTGCATGGAGAACGCCATGAAAGTGATGACGGCCCTTCTTCTGTCCGCCGCGATCCTGCTGCTGCCGGTGATCGCCCTCGCGCAGGCCAATGACGCGGCCTACTGCGCCGCGCTGTCGGAAAAGTTCGACTCCTATCTCGACACCGTCGGCGACAAAGGCGGACGCGCGACACCGACTGAGGTCGTGGTGGCGCAAGGCAAGTGCAAGTCGGATCCGGCCTCGGCGATCCCGGTGCTGGAGGAGGCGCTGAAGGCCGCTCGGCTCAGCCTGCCGTCTCGCGGCTAGGCCGCGGCGAACCGTCCGGGCAACCGGACACCTTCGCTGGTGTTGTTGGGCGATGACTTCCGACTATCTCGCTGCGCGTGCCAGCAAGGTCCCCGAGATCACCCTGTTGTTCTGGGTCCTCAAAGTCGCGGCGACGACCCTCGGCGAGACCGGCGGCGACGCGGTGACCATGTCGCTCGGCTGGGGCTACCTCGCCGGCACCGCGTTGTTCGCGGCCCTGTTCGCGGTGTGCGTCGCCGCGCAAGTCGCGGCGCAGCGCTTCCATCCGTGGCTCTACTGGCTGACCATCGTCGCCACGACGACGGTCGGCACGACCATGGCCGACTTCGCCGACCGCTCACTCGGCATCGGCTATGTCGGCGGCGCGTCGCTGCTGTTCGTCCTGCTGATTGCCACCCTCGCCCTGTGGTACCGCACCATGGGCTCGGTCTCGATCGACACGGTGAACACGCCGGCGGTCGAGCTCTTCTACTGGACCACCATCCTGTTCTCGCAGACCCTCGGCACGGCGCTCGGCGACTTCCTCGCCGACACGTCGGGCCTGGGCTATGCCGGCGGCGCGCTGGTGTTCGGGGCGGCGCTCGTGGCAATCGCGCTGGCCTGGTGGTTCACCGACATCAGCCGCGTCCTGCTGTTCTGGGCCGCTTTCATCCTGACCCGGCCGCTCGGCGCCACGGTCGGCGACTTTCTCGACAAGCCGCGCGCAAACGGCGGCCTCGCGCTCGACCGCTTCACGGCCTCGGCGGTGCTGGCGGCGTTCATGATCGCCTGCCTGGTCGCCTTCACGCAGCGTCCGGCCACCAAGGCGCACGGAGGCACCTGACGCCATCTGAAGGCCGCTTATCCCAGAATTGTCACCACCTCGCGCCTACGTGAAGAGGCAGGCTTGGGTTCGCTATCGCACCGCGCTTACCAGCCCCAGGCGAGGAGCACCTTGTGTTTAGGCTCGACAGACGCAACGAACCACCCGACCCCCCGGATGGCGACGACGCGCACTTCCAGGAATCCCTTGCCCGGCTGACCGCGCAGCTCGCCGCGCGCCATCCCAAGCCGGCGGCCGGCGTGCCGCCGCTGCAGTCCAAGGCCGCGAAGCCGGGCAAGCCCGGCCCGCAGGACGTGATCCGCGAAGTCGTGCGCGAGCGGGCGGCCGAGTCGCCCGTCCCTCGACGCGAGCCACCCGTCGCGCGGACTGAGCCGCCTGTCGCGCGACGCGCGCCGCCGCCTGCGCCACCCCCGCCTTCTTCGCCGCCGTCTGCCCGCGTGCCGCCGACGATGGCGCCGACCCGCGAGGCCCTCCGGGCAACCGACCCTCCGCGCGCGCCGGAGTCGCACCCCGCGGCCGCGCCGCCAACTCTGGCGCCCGCCCCGTCGACCGTTGCGCGCGAAGCGACACCGCGCGCGCCGGAGTCGCCGCGCGCGTCTCCGCCCAGGCCAGCGTCCATCCCGCCAACCGCCGCACCGGTGCGCGAAGCAACGCCGCCAGTATCCGAGCCGCCCCGCACGCCGCCTCCGCCGACGGCTGCGCCCGTCCCGCCAACTGTTGCGCCGGTGCGCGAAGCAACGCCGCCAGCATCCGAGCCGCCGCGCACGCCACCTCCGCCAAGGTCTGCGCCCGTCCGGCCGACCGTCGTGCCGGTGCACGAAGCAACGCCGCCAGCGCCTGAGCCACCGCGCGCGCCGCCTCTGCCACAGCCAGCGCCGGTAACGCCAACCGTCACGCCGATGCGCGAGACAACGGCGCCAGCGCCTGAGCCACGGCGCGCGGCGCCTCCGCCACAGCCAGCGCCGATACCGCCAACCGTCACGCCGATGCGCGAGGCAACGCGAGCGGCCCCCGAACCCTCGCGCGCCGAGCCGAGGCCTGCGCCTGTTCCGCCAGCCGCCGCGCCGACGCGTCAAGCGACGCCACCCGTAGCGCCATCGCCGCGGCCGACACCGCCACCGGCATCGCCGAGACGCGAAGCCGCTGCCCCCGCGCCCGAGCCCGTCCGGTCGCCTCCGCCGCGGCCCACACCGGTGCCGCCGCCGATGCGAGAGGCGAAGCCCGCATCCGCATCACCAGCTTCGAGGCCGACGCCACCGCCCTCCCGGCCCTCGGCGCCGCCACCGACCATGTCCTCGATCTGGGCGGCCATCAGGCCCGGCGCCGAGCCGATGTCGCGCGCGACGCCCCGGCCGGCGCCGCCGCCGGAATTGCCGCCATCGCCGGAGATGCGGGCGGCGGTGGACGAAGCGGTTGCCGCCGCGCCCGAACCGCGGCGCCCGCCGCCGAAGCTGGGCCCGGCCGAATCGGTCCATGCCGGCATCCCGCCGCGCGCAGCGCCAGTGGTCCCGCGTCGCCGGGCCGGCTGGGGCTATGCAATCGCCTGGGCATTGGGCATCGGCGTCGGCGCGGTCGCGGCCGGCGCGTTCGTCGGCTACCTGGTGAACGGTCCGCCTGGCCATTCCCCGAGCCATCGCCATATCGCAGACGTGGCGCCGCCCACGCCTGTCGCCCCGCCGACCGCTCAGGAGATCGCCGGCAGCGGAAGCGCATCGACGACGTCGCCTCCGGCGACGACGATGGCGACCGCGGCGCCCGCCTCTCAGGCGGCGAGTTCCCCGACGACGGCGGCCGGCACTGCCTTGCCGCCGATCCCGCCGGCCAAGCCGCGCCCACAGGCCTCGTCGTCCGCTCCGCCCTCGCCGCCCCTGTCGTCGGCGAACGACATCCGCGAGGTGCAAGGCCGACTGGCGTCGCTGGGGTTCGATCCCGGGCCGATCGACGGCGCCGCCGGACCGAAGACGGCCGCCGCGGTGACGCGCTATCAGCAGGCCCATGGCCTTCAGCCGACCGGCATTGCCGACAGGGACACGCTGGAGGAGCTGCGCCGCGAGCCGGGCTCGTCGCCGCCGCCTCCTCCGCCGCCTCCGCCGCGCGCCCGGACGCAGGCCTATTACTCGTCGGCACCGCCGCCGCCGCCGCCGCCGCGCTACGGCAACAGCAACCCGTTCGTCGACGCGCTCAACCGGTTGTTCGGGCGCTGACCTGCGCAGGGGTGGACGGCCCCACCGGATACAAAGGCGCTATGGTCCATGACGCGTCGGCGTAAGACTGGGCTGCCCCTCCGCGTGAACGGGGAGGAAGAGTTCGGGGGATACGCGTATGAGCTTGACGACGGGCCCATGGCCGAAGGACGCCTCGCTGCGGCCGGCCTACCCGCCGCTGCCGCTGTTCGCTCCTGCTCGCGGTCGTCGGCCAGATCCTGATCGTGCCGTCGCCCTGGACTACGACGCGCCTCTGCCGATTCCTGTGCGAGCAGGTTTCGCTGCCGAACGGGCGGCGCTTTCGCTTCACCGGCGGGCCGGGCGACATCTGGTACATCACGATCGCCATCGGCCTGCTCGCGCTGCTGCCCCAGGCCGCGAAGCAGGCGCCCGGCACGGCCGACGCCGACCCGGCCCTGCTGTTCCTGCTGCAGGTGGTGCTCGCGCTCGTCGGCTGGTGCCTGACGCTCGCCCTCATCCACTGGTTCGTCGCCAGCCTTCAGTCGGACGACCGGTGCATGTCGCGCGAGTTCGGCGGCAGCCTGCCGGCGTTCATCGGTTGGCAGGTCCTGATGGCGCTGTCGCTCCTCACGGTGATCGGCTGGGCATGGGTGGCGAGCGGCTACATGCGCTGGCTGTGCCGCAGCATCCGCGGCAACGCGGCCTTCGACTTCACCGGCAGCGGAGTTGCCATCCTGTGGCGCACCGTGGTGTTCGTCGTGCTCTGCTCGCTGATCCTGCCGATCCCGTGGATGCTGCAATGGCTCGCCACCTGGTACGTCTCGCGCATCACGGTCGTGCCCGTGAACTGAGTGCGACGTCCGGGACGGCGTCCGGACCCGCCGTTGAGCGAAGCCGGCGCCAAGACCGCGGACGCGCTGATGACCGGCTTCGCGAGCGGGTGCTCTCGGACAGGGACCTCGAAGGCAATCCAGCCTCGTGACGATGCGGGTTCGATGAGTCTACTTGTGCAGCTGCAGCTTGCCGAGCTGGTCGAGCTCGCTTTGCATCACCGGCACCATTTCCTGCGCATAGATCTTCAGCCGCTCGTTGTCGCCCTTGGCGGCATAGGCCTGGAAGATCGCCGTGTCGGCACGCAGCGTCTTCTCCTCGGCCTCGAAGTACGCCTTCGACAGGGTCTTGCCGGGCGCCGTATGCGTCAGCGTGTCGAGCAGCGCCTTGTGCGGCGCGTCGAGCGCGTCGTGCAATGGCAGCTTGGTGTCCGCCGCGATCTGGCGCAGCTTCATCGCCGCCACCGAATAGTCGAGCACCATCTGGTGCGCATAGTCGTGCACGACGGTCGACTGCGTCTTGCGCAGCGCGAGCTGGCTGGCGGCCAGCTGGAACTTGTTGACCGCGACCGCCTGCGCGATGAACGACTGCGTCGAATCCGCGGCGGCCGCCGGTACGGCGAGAAACGCCAGCAGGAGAGCTGCAACCACGCCCCGCATCGTTTGTCCGCCCCCGTACGCCGCCTGCAAAATCGTGCGCCAGATGCGCACAGAGGCCAAGCTAATCACACCAGCGCCTTTTTGTTCCGTGTAAAAGCGTCCCCGTGACAAAAGGGGCAGTTGGGGCGGCACTGGCCGCTTTTTTGTTGGGGATGGGTGCGCTGTCATCCGCCCGGGCACAATCGACCGAGACCGAGGCCTCCAGCGCCGAGCAGCGGCTGCTGGGCAGCGCCGACGAGGAAGCGCGCGCGCAGGATCTCCTGCCCTTCACGCGCACCTACGGCGTGAGCGGCCGGGTGACCGGCTCGCTGGCCGAGTCCGCCCATCGCGCGGGCGTGCCGCGCTCGGCCCTGCTGGCGGCGATGCGCGCCTGGGACTCCGCCGTCGATGTCCCCACGCCGCAGGACGGCGATTCGTTCTATGTGAGCTGGGAACAGACCTTCGCGGTCGACGGCAATCCGATCGGCATCGGCCGCGTGCAGTGGATGGAGCTCGACACCGCCGACGGCCGCACGGCGGCGATCCATCGCTTCCGGCCGAGCGAGGGCGGCGAGGAGTTTTTCCTCACCACCGGCCAGGCGGCGAAGGCGCCGGCGCTCGCGCTGCCGGTCGCGCAGGTGATCGTCTCCTCGCCCTTCGGCCTGCGCGGCAATCCGTTTGCGAGCGGCGCGGCGGTCGGACCGGTGCCGCGCGCGCTGGCCATGCCGCACTACAGCCCCGGCCGCTACCACAGCGCACGCGCGGCGCAGATCGCGGCGATGGTGGAGTCGCGCCAGATGCATCGCCAGCTCGAGGGCTTCGGGCCGCGCCTGTTCCCGTCGCGGGCGTTCATGCACGAGGGCGTCGACCTCGCCGTGCCGATCGGCACGCCGGTCTATGCCGCGTCCGACGGCGTGATCGAGAAGGCCGGGCCTTATGCCGGCTACGGGAACTACGTGCGCATCGATCACAGCGACGGGCTCGCGACGGCCTACGGCCATCTCTCGCGCTTCGCACCGGGCATCAAGCCGGGCGTGCACGTGGCGCAGGGCCAGCTGGTCGCCTTCAGCGGCAACACCGGCCGCTCTACCGGCCCGCACCTGCATTTCGAGGTGCTGACCGACGGCCGCCCGGTCGATCCCCTCACCCACGCGAAGATCGCCCAGCTCGCCGGCATCGACCTCATGCGCTTCGACCACCTGGTGGCCGAACGCGAACGCGAGCGCGCATGGGACCGCGAGCAGGCCAGCCACGGCGACGAGTAGTTTAATACCGGACCGGCCGTTCGATGATCTTGAGCAGCAGGGTCTGCAGGCGGTCGATCCAGGCATTGACGGCCGCAAGGTCGTTCGACGAGGCGAGCTCGGTCCTGTTCGAGCGCTCGAGCGCCCGGCGCAGCAGGCGCGCATCGGCGATCGCCTCGGTGAGCAGCCGGTCCTCGCCTTCGGCGGAAGAGATCGTGTAGGTCGCCAGCACCGCCACCTGATCCGCCGCCCTGATGCGCAATGCCCGATCGCTGGGATTTCGCCGGACGCTCTGCAACAGGGCGTTCAGCGCTTCGAGGTTCAGTTCGCCGCCGGACACAGTGACGCCATCGTCGTCGAAGGCTCCGGGCGAGTCAGCAGGCCAGTGCCCGTGCCGGCGCCGGTCACCGATTGATCATTCCAGCTCGCGCAGGGTCCGCGAAGGCACCACGTGATGATCACTGGAGCGCGCAGCGTGCGTGAGCGATTGGGTTGCCTTCGACGAGTCCTCAGGGAGGTTTCGCCGAATCACAGCCGGCCGATGGATTGTCTCTCCCCGCTCCATCGGCCGGCTGACCATGCGCGATCCGCGTCGCGGGATGATCCTCACGGTGATCATTGTGAGGCACTGTCGATCCAGCCTGTTGCGGCGCGCACCGCGAGCGCACGCTGCTGCGCGGCAGGGAGGTCGATCGTGCCCAGGCGTGTGCCCAACACCCAGACCGGATCGCTGACGGATCACCAGCGCGGGACCGACGACTCCCTCGTCAGCGCCGATACCGGCACCGCCATCCTGTACGGCGACGCCTACAGCATGTTCGACTTCTCGCGCGGCGGAAACGACACGCTGGTGGCCGGCGCCGCGCCCATCAACGTCCTCTACGGCGACGCCTTCGAGATGCACGACCGCACGCGCGGCGGAAACGACCAGCTCATCGGCCACGACGGCTCGGCCAATTACCTGTTCGGCGACGCCTCGCTGATGGGTGGATGGAGCCGCGGCGGCAACGACGTCCTGACCGGCGGCCAGGCCGCGGTCAACACGCTCTACGGCGACGCCTACGAGATGGAGGGCCATGCGCGCGGCGGCGACGACACCTTGAACGGCGGCAGCGGACTCGCCCTGCCCGCCGGCGATCCGTCCGTGCTGCTCTACGGCGATGCCTACGCCATGCACGACGATACGCGCGGCGGCAACGACACGCTGAACGGCGGCAGCAGCGGCACGCACATCCTGCTTTACGGCGACGCCAACACCATGGACGGCAACAGCCGCGGCGGCGACGACACGCTGACCGGCGGCTCGACCGTCATCAACGACATCTACGGCGACGCCGGCACGCTGGCGGGCAACGCACGAGGCGGCAACGACATTCTGGTCGGCGGCGCGTCCGGCACCAACGACCTGTACGGCGATGCCGGGGCGATGCACGACACGGCGCGCGGCGGCGACGATCAGCTGACCGGCAACGCCGGATCGTTCCTCAACTTCGTCTATGGCGACGCCCGGGTCATGGACGGCAGCACGGTCGGCGGCAACGACAGCCTGACCGGCGGCGGCGGCAGCTCGAACAACGAGCTCTACGGCGATGCTTGGCAGATGCAGGGCAGCGCGCGCGGCGGCGACGACACGCTGACGGCCGGCAGCAGCGGGACCAACAACCTCTACGGCGACGCCTTCTCCATGGCCGACGACACGCGCGGCGGCAACGACACGCTGATCGGCAGCAGCCTGGGCTCGTTCGGCAGCACGCTCTACGGCGATGCCAGCACGATGGACGGCAACAGCCGCGGCGGCAACGACACGCTGGTGGCCGGCAGCACCGGCGGCACCCTGTACGGCGACGCCCTGATCATGAACGGCAATGCGCGGGCCGGGAACGACGTGCTGGTGAGCGGCCCCGGCAACGACGAGATGTGGGGCGATGCGAAGTTCATCAACGGTGTCCAGGCGTCACCGACCGCACCGACCGGCAGCGTGAAGACCGGCGCCGACACCTTCGTGTTCGGCCCCAACAGTGGCACCGACACGATCGGCGACTTCCGCCAGAGCGACCATGACCGGATCGATGTCAGCACCTACGGCTTCACCAGCCTCCTCGACATGACGGTCAGCTTCGACGGCTCGAACATCAGGATCGCGTTCGACTCCAAGGACAGCGTGACGCTCACCGGCTTCACGGGAACGCTACGCGCGTCGGATTTCGTGTTCGCCTGACGTTCCTGGCCGGCGGAGAACATCCGACCGGACGTCGGCAGGAGGCAATACGACTGCAGGAGGCAAGCCATGCCCACGCGAGTCCCGAATACCCAGAGCGGATCTCTCACCGACCACCAGCGCGGCAGCGACGATACGTTTGTCGGCTTCACGTTCCTGTTTGGTGACGCCTACTCGATGTTCGACCACAGCCGTGGCGGCAACGACACGTTGAAAGGCTCCGACTACTCACCCCAGAACGTTCTCTACGGCGATGCCAGCGCGATGTACGACCACAGTCGCGGCGGCAACGACACCCTCACCGGCGGCGACTATTCGAGCAATCAGCTCTACGGCGATGCCGCGTTGATGACCGGCAACGCCGTCGGCGGCGACGATGAACTGACCGGCGGCCAGAATGCGGTCAACCAGCTCTTCGGCGACGCCTACGAGATGGATGGTCGAGCGCGGGGCGGCAACGACACCTTGAACGGCGGCAGCGGCAGCCTGCTGCCGGGCAGCGCCCCCTCCCTGCTGATGTATGGCGATGCCTTCGCCATGCACGATGCCACCCGCGGCGGCAACGACACGTTGAACGGGGGCGGCTTTGCCGTGCACGCCCTCCTCTACGGCGATGCCAACACGATGGACGGCACGAGCATCGGCGGCGACGATACGCTGAATGGGGGGTCCGGCATCACCAGCGACCTCTACGGCGATGCGTCCGTCCTGGCGGGCAGCGCCCGCGGCGGCAACGACACATTGATCGCCGGCGCCTCGCAAACCAACAACCTGTTCGGCGATGCTTTCGAGATGCATGACGACTCCCGCGGCGGGGACGATCAGTTGACCAGCCATCCCGGATCGTCCGTCAACTCCCTCTACGGCGATGCACGGGTGATGGATGGCAACAGCCGCGGTGGCAACGACGTCCTGAACGGGGGTGGCGGCGGCCTGGGCGACAGCCTCTACGGCGATGCCTACGAGATGCACGACCATGCCAGCGGCGGCGACGACACCCTGATTGCCATCCGCGGCCGGTCCAACACGCTGTTCGGCGACGCCTTTTCCATGACCGACGACACGCGAGGCGGCAACGACACCCTGACGGGTAGCAGCGGATTCTTCCCCGCGACTCTCTACGGCGATGCCAACACGATGAGCGGCAATGCCCAGGGCGGCAACGACACGCTGACCGGGGTGGCCCCGGCCGGCAGCGACACAGTCCTCTACGGCGACGCGTTCTCGATGAGCGGCAACGCGCGCGGCGGCGACGACACGCTGATCAGCAGCAACGGCAACGATCACATGTGGGGCGATGCGGCCGTCATCAACGGCGTCGCGGCATCACCGACCGCACCGACCGGCAGCGTTAAGACCGGCGCCGACACCTTCGTTTTCGCGCCCAACAGCGGCACCGACACGATCGGCGACTTCCGCCAGAGCGACGGCGACCGGATCGACGTCAGCGCCTACGGCTTCACCAGCCTCACCAACATGATGATCACCTTCGACGGGGCGAACACGAAGATCGCGTTCGATTCGAACGACAGCGTGACGCTGACCGGCTTCACGGCGACCTTGCGTTCCTCGGATTTCGTCTTCGCCTGATCAATTCGTCGTCCCGACCGAAGCGCCGAAGGCGCGTAGTGGAGGGACCTTTTTTCAACGATCAGCTGCAAATCGCAGAAAAAAGGTCCCTCCACTGCGCCTCGCTTCGCGAGGCTCCGGTCGGGACGGTGGGGGCATCGCTACCACGAAAAAAGGCCCTGTGGATAACCGCTTCGGGGGAGTCTCATCATGGGCATTGGACCCACCAAACGCCCTGCGCGTTGCTGGGCTTCGCGCAAAGCCATTGCCCGTATTCGTTGATCCACAGCGGCCGCTTTTACTTTCGCGTGCATGACCACGCGTTCCCCTTCCCCACTCTCCCTGCCGCCCGCCGAGCGGTTGGCGCAATGGACCCGCAAAGACCCGCTGTCCGGCTGCCTGATCTGGCAGGGCAAACCGGCCGCGGACGGCTATGGCCGCCTGCGCGTCGCCCGCGGCCGCACCGAGCTGGCGCACCGCTATGCCTGGACGATCCGCCACGGCCCGATCCCGAAGGGTACCATCCTGTGCCATCGCTGCGACGAGCGGCGTTGCGTCAATCCAGATCACCTGTTCCTCGGCACCTACGCCATGAACAGCGCCGACCGCAAAGCCAAGATGAAGGCGAAGGCCACCCTTCGCGAAGCCTCAGGGCAGGCCCCGGCTGCCCCGCCCCGGCCGGACGAAGACCGGGCGCAGATCCGCCTCGTCTATCGCGGCCACGAGCTGGTGGGCGAAGTGGTGATCCGGCCGCTGCTCGGTCTCGGCGCCTGCCCTGAGCGCGGCCGAACGGAAGAGCGCTGATGCGCTTCAAATGCCCCCATTCGTGGACGATCGAGCAGCGCATCACCCATCGCACCCGCCGCGATCCCCTGTCGGGCTGCTGGATCTGGCAGGGCTCGACGCAGCGGCAGGGCTACGGGCTCGCCGGCTACGCCAACCGCGTCTGGCTCGCCCATCGCTTGGCCTGGACCGGCCGCCATGGCCCGATCCCCGCCGGCAAGATCCTGTGCCATCGCTGCGACGAGCGGCGCTGCGTGAACCCCGACCACCTGTTCCTCGGCGACTGGCGCCTCAACATGGCCGACCTCAAGGCCAAGCGGCTGCGCCGCGCAACCGCGGCCGCAGAGGACACCGGACGCATCCACATCTTCATTCGCGGCCAGGAGCTGGTCGGCGACGTCACCTGGGAGACCGATCATGGACAGAACGCTTTGGCGACGCCTCGAGAAGCTGCAGGAACAGCTGCGCCGCCGGCACGAGCCGACAGACAAACCGTGCGTCCCACGCCGCCGAAAGCCCGCGGTTGATCCCAGCCCCGAAGAGATTCAGGCTTTCATCAAAGGAATCAGGGCCACGGCCGAGCAAGATCTTCTCGGGCGCGTGCGCGACTATCTGGCGGTAGGGCGCCCACTCGCGACTCTACCTATCGCGGAGCTAAGGGCTCTGTGGGTTAAGGTCTCGAATGGCGTGCTGACCGGCAAGGGCGGATGGAAGCACTACCACCTTAGCGACCTCGGCACCGAGTTCGACCTCCGCGGAATCAAGCGGCCGCTGCATTGACAAACGCGCTGTCCAAAGCGCGCGCCTGGACGGGCCGAAGCACCACCCCTCACCTGAAGGACCGACCATGAGCCAACCGACACGGCGACGCTCGCCGCCCCCCGACGCAGCCCAACAGGACCTCCTGCGGCGCGTCGCCTTCCAGGCCGAGAAGCACACCCTCGCCCGCGCCTATCTCGCCCGCGGCCGCCCGCTGGCCACCCTGCCGCGCATGGCGCTGCGCGCGCAATGGATCGACGCGTGCCTGGCAATCGGCCTGCGCGACGACGACAGCCGCCGACAGGAATTCGACGATCTCGGGCTCGAGTTCGCCCTGCGCGGCCTCGAGACGCCGGCCCGCCAGGTGCTGCCGGAAATGGACCGGTTCGACGAGCGCTTCCGGAAGGGACGGCGTAAACGCACCCCCGACGCCGCCATGCTCCAGCGCTTCAACGACGAATTGGACGCCCTCTGCGACCGGCTGCTGGCCGAAGATCGTGCGGCCACCGTAGGGTGAGCGATACACACAACTCTGCTTGCGGCGGCATTGGCGCAGTGCCATCGGCGCCGCCTTCTCCGGATTGTGACCGTTCGCCCGCGCCTTCCAGTGCGGAGCGCCCGAAGGCGCGTTCTGGGCCTGCCCTCAGTCGGTTGAACAAGATTGCAGGACTCGCCCTCCCGTGGCACCGTAATGATAGTGTGCAGAAGGTTCAGCAAAAGCCCTGAGGGGTGGTCATGGCATGTTGGTGATGTTGCAAGTCACCGACCCGTGGAAAGGGACCACACCATGACCAAGCGAGAAGGTAAGGTCG
>Ga0070738_10002329_pt1 | contig 30056 bp, 27 predicted proteins | sample Coa_R2_2_FD_66446 | JGI IMG/M metagenome (GOLD analysis project Ga0070738, IMG submission 66446) | Surface soil microbial communities from Centralia Pennsylvania, which are recovering from an underground coalmine fire - Coalmine... | ecosystem: Environmental > Terrestrial > Soil > Unclassified ...
CCAGCGGAGTGAACTTCAAGCCCGGCATGAACACTGCGACAATGGAGCATTACATCGATTTTGCATCCAGAGCACATCTCCCCTATATGTTGATTGACGCCGGGTGGTCGCCGGAGAAAGACATCACGCGGACGGTGCCCACGATTGATATGCCTGCCATCCTCGCTTACGCAAAGAAGCGAAATGTCCGGATCCTGCTCTGGATGAACTGGTCAGCGGTTGACAAGCAGATGGGCCAGGCTTTTCCGCTCTTCGAGAAGTGGGGCGTGGCGGGCGTGAAGATTGATTTTATGGACCGCAATGACCAGGAAATGGTGAATTTCTACCATCGCGCCGTTAAGACCGCTGCACAATATCATCTGGTAGTGGATTTTCATGGAGCTTATCCCCCGGATGGCCTGCGGCGGACGTATCCTAATCTCCTTACCCGGGAAGGCGTAATGGGAATGGAATACAACAAATGGAGCCGCCGCGAAACTCCTGAGCACCTCACGACCATACCCTTCACCCGCATGCTTGCCGGTCCGATGGATTACACGCCGGGGTGCTTCGACAACGCCACGCGCGATCAGTTCGTGCCTCGCAACATCCAGCCCATGTGCCAGGGAACAAGGGCAAACCAGTTGGCAATGTACGTGGTGTACCTAAGTCCGCTGGAGATGCTTTCGGATTATCCGGAAGATTACATCGGCCAGCCCGGGTTCGAGTTTCTGGAAAAAGTTCCGACCGTGTGGGATGAAACCCGAGTGCTGGACGGCGAACCTTCGCAATACATTACGGTCGCCCGCAAGCATGGGAGCCAATGGTTTCTGGGAAGCATGACGAACTGGACGCCGCGCGACATGAATGTTCCGCTCAGCTTTCTGGGCGCCGGGGAATGGAACGCCCAGATCTTCGCTGACGGCCCCAATGCCGACCGGGACGCAAAAAGCCTCAGCATCCAGACAAAGCGCGTCAGAGCGACAGACACACTCTCTCTTCATCTTGCCCCGGGTGGGGGCGCGGCTGTGATCTTTTCTCCAGCTTAATAAGGCAGAGGGTGAAAGGAACGGGAGGGATATTTCGGCTTTCCCTTCCGATCCACTTCTCATCTCACAGAGTCAGCGGCGCCGTCCGCCTGACCATTCGGGAATGCCCTGGGCATCCCGCAGGACGAGCGTTTCGCTGCCCTTCTTCACTTCGCGCGCAATGATCGCTTCCGTCCCGCCGAACTGAGTTTTTGCTCCTGTGACTTCGATCTGATCGCCCTTGGCAAAAGTGAAACCCTTCTCTTTCAGAAAGGCCGCCGGGCCAACGTGAACATCAAGAGTTTTGCCCTCTGCTTTCAGGGTCAAGTGGATCCCGTTCCAACCCCCGCGTCCGGTGACCGTCCTTACCTCCTCAACCGTTCCCTTAACAGTGGTTTCTGCCGCTGGATTGTAAAACCTGGTTCGCTTTCCTGGTCCCGGACCCATTTGAGCGTAAGCGACCGGCACAACGATAACGGCCACAAAGCACAGGAGAAGTGTAAGTTTCAATCGATTCATCTTATTCATCCGTTTTCTCCTCACCTTGGTTTTCAGGAACCTGCTCCCATCTCGCTGCTCATTTTGCGATATTCGTTCTGCCATTCCTTCATGGCCTGTTCCATTTCGCGCGCTTGCTGCCGCACCTGGGCGGCATTCGGGTTATCCTGATTCAGTTCGCGGTCCATTTCCTGGAATTGATTATTTACCCTTTCCCGCATTCGCTCCATATTTTGGATGCGGTTCTGGAGGGCCTCCTTTTGGTCTGCTGAGAGTTCACTCATCAGTTGTTCGTGCTCCTGTTGCATGGTCTCGAGCCGCTGGCGCAGTTGGTCGCGCTGCTGGCGCGCCTGGTCGGCATTGAATTTCGAGCCGCTTGCGTCGCGCGCCATCTCGCGGGCCTGGGTGCGGATCTGCTTCGCTGTCTGGTCGCAGGTCCGAAGCCGGTCGCGCTGCTGGTCGGTAGCGCGAATACGGTCCCGGTCCTTCTGCCGAGCAGCTTTTCCTGAGGGCGACCCCACCTGCCCGCCTCTCTGTTGCTGTCCCTGACCCATACCGGCACCCTGCCCCTGGCCGCCGCCACGCTGGCCTCCTCCGCCTCCACGGCCCTGCGCCGGCAGGAAAGACGCGAAGAACAGCGCTGCTATCACAAGTGAAAGAACCCTGGTTTGCATGGTGTTGACCTCCATGGGAGACACTTCGCTCCCCACGGATTCCAATTTATCTTTCCATCGCAATTGCAAACTGTGACGAGCGCCACGATGCCTTGTGACGCAACTTAGAGGTTCATGATTTTACTAGGCAGCAAGTGTTTGTTGCGGGGAAACTTATCACGCAATCGTTGCCCAACCGAGAACTCAGGTTTTTACCTGATGGACTTTCGTGTGAACTCATCCTAAAAAGTCACTATCCAGGAATTACGAGAACGAGCGGTGCGCTGGATGCGCCGGCCCACGGAACTTGTTTCGAAGTTTGAAAGTCGGTGTCCATCCAGTCCTGCTCACCGACTTTCGCCGACGAATTTTGGGTTCGCAAGATACATGGAAAAGAGACCCTTCGAATAGGGAGAAAGACCTTGCCAAGCCATGTGTTTGCTTTGATGATCCATGAGAGCGCCGAACCTTGCGAGGCGCTCAAGCAGATTTTGAAAGGACTTGGCATAGATACCTTCAGCGTGGGTAATTGTGCCAAAGCGGCGCAGTTGCTGGAGCAAACCCATCCGCACCTGATGTTTACAGACACAAAGCTTCCGGACGGCACATGGATCGACGCTTTGAACCTCGCTGAAGTCGCTCCAGCACCTGTTTGCTCAATGGTTGTTGCCGGCTCGAAGGACCCTGAACTTCGCCAGGCGGCCCTTGCATACGGGGCCTTTGACTGCCTCGACACACCGTTTGATCCGGATGCCGTTTCCGAAATCGTGCGCCGGGCCGTGTGCTTTGTGCAGGAACGCAGAGCGCGACATGCACAGACAGCGGTAGCATAAGCACGCCACATCAGGCCATCTTTTCCACTCTACTTCCGCGGAGCTTTTTGACTTCCCGTTGATCCCGGTCAATCCTGGCGATCACCCAACTAACGCCCCCATGTTTCACAATCGGTTGAAAACACTTCCTGGGACGATATAATCTCTGCCCTGTCACCGCAATTGGGGGCTCCAACGAGAGCCTTGTTTTGGATGAGATGTTAACTATCAGGAGACAAACCATGAGAAAGTCCGTCGGGATTGCAGGCGCAGTCGTGTCGGTATTCATCTGCGTTGGTTACAGCCTTGCAGCCCAGCAACAGATGCCATCGAGTTCGTTTGACCTTATCCGGATAAATCATGGCCAGTTTATTTATGGTGCGGATTACTATCCCGAGGCTTGGAACGATAGCCAGTGGACCAAAGACGCCGAAATGATGCATGCTGCCGGAATCAACTTTGTCCGCATGGGCGAATTCGCCTGGGTCAAGATGGAGCCTGAAGACGGGCGATTTGATTTTTCATGGCTCGACCGTGCAATCAAAGTTCTGGCCGCCCACGACATTCGTGTGGTTCTGGGCACGCCAACGGCGGCGCCCCCGGCTTGGCTCTATGCCAGATACCCGGACATTGCGGCAACGGACGAAAACGGCATCCGCTATCGCTTTGGGTCGCGCCGGAACTACTGCCTGCACAATCCGCATTTCATTGAAGCGACAAGGCGGATTGTGACTGCATTGGCCGAACATTACAAAGATAATCCCGACGTCATCGGCTTTCAGATCGACAATGAACTCGGCAATCCCTATTGTTATGACAACTATTGCCTCGCGGCCTTTCAGAACTGGTGCCGCGGAAAATACAAAACGCTGGACGTCCTGAATAAAGCCTGGGGTACGGTTTTCTGGGGACACACCTATACCGACTGGTCGCAGGTTCCGCTACCCTGGAACACGCTGTTTGGTGTCCATAATCCAAGCCTGGAACTCGATTACCATCGCTTCTTCAGCGAATCAACCGATGATTATCTGAACCTTCAGGCCCGCATCCTGCGTCGGATTGCTCCCGGCAAGGCCATCACTACGAATGAAATGGGCATGTTCAGCGCAGTGGATTATTCAAAGCTGAACGAGGGGATTGATTTCGTTGCCTGGGACAACTATCCAATGATCCGCCACGATCAGGCCGATTATTTCGGCCCCGCACTGGCCCACGACCTGATGCGCGGCTCAAAAAACAATGAGAACTTCATGGTGATGGAGCAGGAGGGTGGACTGCCTGGGTGGACCACGTTTTGGGGATATCAGGCCCCGCCGGGACTCTACCGGGTCTGGGCATATCAGTCGGTGGCGCACGGCGCGGACGGGGTTTGCTTCTTTCGCTGGCGAACATCGACTTACGGGACTGAGCAATACTGGCAGGGCATTCTGGACCAGGACAGTTATCCCAACGCGCGTTACAAGACCATTTCGCAAATGGGTAAGGAAATCCAACGCCTCACGCCGCTGCTTGAAGGCTCACACGTAGCTTCGAGCGTGGCGGTACTTGTTTCGCCAGACAGCCGATGGGCCTTCGAGATCCAGCCCCTCACAAAGGACTTTAATTATGACCTGCAACTGCAAGCTTATTACAATGCATTTCGCCGCCGCGGAGTGAACGTGGATGTGGTTTTCCCTAAGGACAGTTTTGCAAAATACAAGGTCCTGGTAGCGCCGTCACTTTTTGTGTTGGATGCGGACCTCGTGCGGAAGCTCACGGAATTCGTCACCAACGGTGGCGTGCTGGTGCTGAGCTACCGGTCAGGTGCCAAGGACGAGCATAACGTTTTCACCACGGAGACGCTGCCGGGTCCGCTTGCCCAGCTTGCCGGGATTGCGATCCACGATTACGATCCTCAAACCACGCAGGACCAGAAAATCGTGATGGATGGAGTAAGTTATCCCGCCGGAGTCTGGTTCGATATTCTCACGCCGCAAACTGCACGTGTGCTTGCCGCTTATGGCGAGCGTTACTATGCCGGCCAAGCTGCCGTAACGATGAATCAATTTGGCAAGGGCAACGTAATCTACGTTGGCACAGAGGCGCAAGGGGCCGCTTTCTACGATCATCTCACCTCCCGCATTGCGGCGGCAGCAGGCGTTGTGCTCGGCCCTCAACTGCCTGCCGGCGTCGAAATGATGACGCGCGAGAAGCCTGGGAGGAAGATTGTTTTCCTTCTCAATTACACTGGCAAGGCGCAATCGGTCTCGCTCGGTAAAGCGATGCATGACGCTCTGGCCGGCAATGCAGTGTCCGGGGAAATTAGCGTGCCCGCATACGGTGTAAGGATCCTGACAAATCCATGAGGGAAGGATTTGGGGAAGTTAGGCGGTGCGGGTATGTCCTAGCGTGTGTTTCCATAGTTCACCCGCTGCTGGGATAGACCCTTTTTGGGGGAGGCACCGGAAGAGGCCGGCGCACGACCGGCCTCCCGTTCATTCTGCGATTTGTGTAAAGTTCGCTTAAGCTTCAACCTCTTCGATTTCGCTCACATGGATTGTCATGTTCTCTTCGTCCAGCGAGCCGGTGACTTTCACCTTTTTCCCGTCAAAGTTTTTGGCCTTGTCCTGATCGTCAAGTTGATAAGTCTTTCCATCCTCGCTATGCAATGTGTACTTGCCGTTGTTGTTCATGATCCGCCCAGTGAAGGTCTGGGTTTCTGTTTCCTGTGCTGATGGTTCTGCCGGTTCATCCTCCTGAGCGGTAAATACGGCGTTGTGGCTTGTTGCCTGAACATTCACTGTCGGGATGCCCCATGCGATCACACCCAAAGCAATCAACATCGCAAACAGATGCACTTTCTTCATCTCTTAATTTCCTCCTGAGATTGCGCCCCTTTTTGTGGTTGAGCCGGATTTAGCTCGTCACCACGGACGGTGCGACGGAGCGCAGCTATCTATAATTTGACGCCGGCGCCGCCCAAAGGTGAACTCCGATGTTGACTGAAAATTATCTGTTGGAACGAAAGATGAGAGTTGCGCTATGGATGCGGAGAGGGAGCGAAAGAGCGAGGGACTGTGTGTCTGCGTGCGGTCACGGCCCAAAGCTCAGGAGGAAAAGGCTCCCGGCCTGGCCCTCGGCAAAGCCCGGCCGGGAACTACCCCTCGTTGAGCCACGAAATAAAGGGCTGCAACGCGCTTACTTGCTGGTTGTCGTGAATTTAAAGACAGTGACCTCGTGATACGTCTGTCCTGGTTTCAGCTCGGTTGACGGAAAGTTCGGATGATTGGGCGAATCGGGAAAGTGCTGTGTCTCAAGGCAAAAGGCCGATCTGAATCCATAAACCTTCCCGCCTTTACCGTGCACCGTGCCGTCGAGGAAATTTCCGCTGTAGAACTGAAGGCCCGGCTGTGTAGTGTAAACCTCAAGTTCGCGGCCCGAATCGGGATCGTATGCGCGGGCTGCCAGTTCCAGTCCCGGCCCCTTGCGGTTCAGGACGTAATTGATGTCGTAACCTTTGCCGATCTTTAGTTGCTCGTTGTTCTCATTGATGCGCGCTCCAATCGGGGTAGGCTTGCGGAAGTCAAACGGCGTGCCGGCCACGCTGACAATCTGCCCGGTCGGGATCTGCGTAGCATCGACGGGCGTCATCTTGTCTGCGTTAATCCAGAGCACCTGCTTGAGGATGTCGCCGTTTCCTTCCCCGGCCAGGTTGAAGTAAGAATGGTTGGTCAGGTTAACCACCGTGTCTTTGTCGGTGGTCGCGCTATAGTCGATTTTGAGAGAATTGTCCGAGGTCAGCGTGTACACAACCCTGGCAGTGAGGTTTCCGGGATAACCCTCCTCTCCATCCTTGCTGACGTAGGTGAGTTCGAGTGCGGGCTCGCTACCGGGAATTTCACGCGCCGTCCAGAACCTCTTGTCGAATCCGTCGGTGCCGCCATGCAGGCTATTGGGTCCGTTGTTGACCGGAAGATGATAGACCTTGCCATCCAGCGTAAACTTCGCGCCGCCGATGCGGTTGCCAAAACGGCCGATGAGGGCTCCGAAATAGGTGTTGTACTTCATGTAGTCCGGCAGATTGTCGAAGCCGAGGACGACATCGGCCATCTTTCCGTTTCGATCAGGCGCAAGGAGTGAAACAATCCTCCCCCCGTAGTTGATGATCCCCACCTTCATGCCATTTGTGTTTTCGAGCGTATAGAGATTGACTTCCTGTCCGTTGGGCATTTCCCCAAAGACCCTCCTTTGAATTCCAGCTTCCTGCTGGGTTTCAGCCTTCTGGCTTCCCGCGCCAGCAGACGGTTGCTTACTGCTGGTGCACGCGCTGCTGACAACCAGTAAGACCGCGAGCGAGCATGCAAGCAGCCCAAGACCTTTCGCGCAGTTTTCTTGTCTGTAATTATCCATAGGATTCTTATCCAGACCTCCCCGTCGTGTTCAGCCATCTTTTGTTGTTCGTGCCCCGCCCTGCAATTGACCGAACAGCATAACATCTCAGATGCCAATTTTGAACTCCCTGTGTGCCGGGCTTTAGGTCGAACGGGCAACCCTTCCACCACTGTTCTATTGTGGCAACGCAGTCGAGCGGTTCTTTACACTTGCTTGACTTGCTTTGTGAGGGCTAGTAGGATTGGCACATCGGGGTGAAATTCATTGCTGAAGGAGGGCACGACGGATGAGGGCTAAAGTCAGCTCTACTGGTAAAGCAGTTTTACTCGGAATGGCACTTGCGCTGATCCTGGGAATTACGCAGGCGGGAAGTGCGCTGCCCCGCCAGGCTGAGTCATCGAGCGCCAAGAAAGCATCAACCGTTTACGTTTGCGCCTGCGGGGGAACGAAATCCTGCCCATGCATGGCGATGTCCAAAAAAGAAGGCAAGTGCCCGTGTGGAACAGAGACGATGAAGGAAGTTCCGACCAACAGCGCATGGGCAAAACACAACCGCGCAGAACTGAGCAAATAGCTTCGTTCGAACTGTCACACGAATTTTAATTGCGAACGGAGTGGGGTCAATGGCTTGCGACGGAGGGTGTGCTCTTGAATACAGGAGTGGCTCCGTGGGCAGGCGATTGGTTCAGCTAAGGAAGCAGGCTCGCGTAGTATGATGGGGCTCTTTGGGAGGCAGCGCAGGAGCGCCGCTTTCCAAAGAGCGATTTTGTTCCTTCGATGACGTCTGCGAGGATTCGTCTTCCCCACTATCATGCGAGCGGGTTCTTCATCACTACGCCATCCTGCATCGAAGCTAAGGACACGTCCGGCAATGCCTGATCGAGGGCGTATCGCACGTTGCGCCCTCACTCACCTTTGGCCATCAGCCCGGGAAACCATCGCACGGCGTTGTCGTGGTATATTTTGCGGACCACGCTCGGAGGCAGGTCCAGGCCATGGACCGTAAGGCCTTCGTATTCGAACGTCTCGTTCGTCGCGAAATATTTCCAGCTCATCGCGTACTGATATTTCCAGTGCCTGATTGATTCATCAGGATTGTCGTTGTGCCGTATCTCCCCGTCTGTCCCGAAGCAGATGCGGTCCTGATATTTAATCAGGAACCCCCGCACTTTTTCGCGGGGCTGCGCCATCAGATAGCGGATGCGCGCGGCCGTGTCCACTGCGAAATTGGGATAGCGGTCGAAGCGCTTTGCGATTTCATCCACATTCGTTTCCATGCTGCCGAGGTGTGCGCCCACAACCCGCAAATGTGGATTCATTTCGAGCAGATGGTCACGCGCCTTCAGGATTTCCGTCTTGGAGGGCGCGCCCGGTTTGCCGTACATGTACCAGTAGGGGTTGTGCTTATAGTAGTTGTAGTCAGGGTTCTGCGGGCCGATCTGTGAGAAAGGTTTCCAGCAGGTGTCTGGCTCGGCAAGATGCGCAATCAGCGTCTTGCCGTGCGCCTGAATGTCCTTATAGATCGGCTCGAAGATGGGGTCGTCCGGCATCACGTATTTGCCCGACGGCCACTTGAGTTCCATGCCGATGTTCTTCCAGATTTTTACCGCAATCGCGCCTTCGCGGAAGTTATCATTGAGGGTATTGATCGTGTTCTGATCGAAGTTCTTGTCCTCAAAGGTGTACGGATTGAATGTCGTGCATACCGCTGCGCGGCCGTTCGAGTGGTTATGCACGGTCATCGCCATCCGGAACTGCGCTGCCTGCGTCTGATATGGCGGTTCGTCTTTTCGGCCCACAACGCAGATATCGACAATGCGCAGGTTGATCTGCTTCATGAATTCGTAATAGGCAGGCACGTCCTGAAACACGTGCGCGTGCGTATCAACGGGTCCCACTTTCGCCAGCGCCGCCAGGTCCTCCGCTTCCTGCGGGTCCACCGCCTGCGTGCGCTGCGCCGCAAAAACATACTTTGCCAGAATCACTCCGACTGCCGTTCCGGCCAGAATCAGAAAACCAACCGCAATTATCCTGATGCGTTTCAACTCCGTCCTCCAAAGTGCGCTGATTTCAAGCGCCGAATGTTCTCGATGGACATACGCTCATCGCCCTCTTGCGAGTTGTCGCACAATCATACACCGAGACCGAAGCATTTTCGCCACAGCGACGGAACTTTTGCGGCGAGCGCTGAGTTTTGCAAGGCGGGAGCAAAGCTTTAAGTTGGTTCCGCTGGATGCGGTAAGCGCGGTTGCCCGCATTAAGACGGCAGGAGTGAGAGCCAAGGGACATTTGTTGGCGAGTGAATATACTGACTAATAATCAGGTGTTTACCTGATTGACGATCTAAGCTAGGTTGGTTGATCATTGTAGGCGCTTCGCGGCTAGATGGCTGCTCTTCCTCATCATCCAGACTCGGGCAGCTAAGGCCAGTGAGCAAATGCGGGTGCTGGCATACAATCTTTTCAAGTGACAGTGTTCGGCTGTCCATTTCCAGCCGGCCGGCACGAGTTCTGCGAGCTTCGCCCGCTGATCGCGGTGAGTCAACGATATCCGGTAACGGCCGCGAGAGAAGCATAATTGTTTTCGATGTTCTTTAGCGGCTTGGGATAGACCCTTCCCATTTTGCGCCAGGTGGGAATGGCCGCTCCGTCCAGGCTGATTGAGGCCTGAAAGCCCAATTCCAACAAGGAGGAGCCGCTCGGTCCCCATGGCGCGTCATTCGAGCTTTTCCAGCAAAAATCCCTCAGAAGAGATGCGCGTGGCCGGTGGCCGAATAAAAGATGAGAGGACCACTGTCGCTTGCCGATGAGCTTCGTGCCATTCGAGGCGGTATCAATCTCAAGGGCGGGCCCGGTCGCCCGCCCGAGCCTGCAAAAATCGACAGGCCTTGGCAGGCTGACATCGACCGCCTCCAAAAAAGTCTCCAGGAGGTACTGAGGGCTATATCGAGGGTTTCGGGCGTCGAACTGCCACAGCCGGTGCCCGATTCCAAGGGCTTCTCAGATTCCATTTCCCGCCTGGATTGCACGACGCTGAAAGACCGTATCCGCAACGAACTCGAAGCCTTTTCCGTTACTACGGTCTCTGAGATGGCCAAGACTGCCGAGCAGCAGGCCCGGGCGGCACTCGCGGAAATCCAAAAGGAAATGGGTGCGCAGATTGAGCGGGCAGCGGTGGAATACAAGGAAAAGCTCCTTGAACGCGCTGGGCTGGACCAACTCGCAGTCGAGGTTTCGAAGCAAAGCCGTGAGCGCGTTGTGCAACTCGTGCAGGCCCAGACAGACGAATTCGCCCGCTGGGTTTGGATGACGTGCAAGGGGACAGAGACACCCATTCCAGTCCAGATCGAGAAGATGCTGGAGCCCTATGTCGAGGAAGTAACGGCGAGGTTTACCGGGACCGTCCAGCAACGGATCCAGGAATTGCTTGGTGAGCAGGAGCAGTTGTTTCAAAAGAAGCTCCAGGAAACAGTTGCCTCGTTGGAGGCCCATATCAGCACGCTCGAGCAGGCGTCTCACCAGATTTGCGAACGAAACGCCGATTCCGTGACCAGGACAGCGGTGGAAAGGCTGGAAGCGGCGGCAGACGATGCGGCGAGAAAATTCGAGCAAGGAATCCGGGAGCGGGTTGGGAATTCTCTCGTGGAGGTCGAGACGCGGCTTGATGAAACGGCCGCCGCCCTGGAGGAGAGGCTGCAAAACACGGCAGACCAGACGGCGCAGGGCTTCGTCCGCAGGATCGAAGCCCTGGCCTCCGACGCTGGGGAAACGCATTTGCCCGAAATTTCCGCGCGCATGCAGCGGACGGTTGCAGAAATCGCCGAATCCTCGCTTCAGCGCCTGCGCCAGCAGGCTGAGGAAGCGAGCGGGCTGGCCAAAGATGAATTCAAGTCGTTCCTGCAACAGGAGGCGGAGGAAGTCCTCCGGCGGATTCAGGAATCTGGCCGCTCCGCCCACGAATCCGTCGTGCAGAACGCGACGCAATTGGAAGATAAGCTCAAGGGATTCGACCAGGACCTTGCTGCCATGCGGGAGAGATGCCTGGCAGCGACGAAGGAGCAAATCACCGCCATTGTTGAGGAGACGATCGGATGGATCGAGCCGCACATTGCCCAGGAAGCTGGAGCCGCAGTGCGCCGATCGCAGGACCAGGCCGTGGCGCAGTTTGAGTCGAAACTTCGCGAAGTCTCCGAAGGGCAATACACCGAAGTGATGGACCGCATCAGGAGGGAGGCAGGCGAGGCCGGCGCACGGGCAACCACCGAGTTCCGCGGCACATGCCAGTCTGCTTTGCAGGAGCTTACAGAAAAAGTGAACGCGTCGGCCGCGATGTTGCGAGAGCAGCAGGCGCAGGCTGGCTCAATTTTCGAGGCTTCCGTGAAAGAAACCCTCGAAAACTACCGGCGGCAGCTTGCCGAAATCGCCGAGGCCGGAATGGCCGAACACCGCAAATCCATCACCGAAAGCGTGACAGATCTGCAAAACCGCTTGAAGCAGGCGGCGGAATTGCTTGTCGCCGGCGCACCTGCAGGACAGTAACGACAGGAAAAAGTTCTGTATCTCGCTAATCCGCGGACTGCATGATACGGCGCTGCGTTGCCCTTTCAGGTTGCGATGCAGATTGGCCTTGAAGCCCAATTCCTCATGGCAGCAGCCTGTCCTCCAGATATGGACGTGATTCATTTCCACTTTTAAACTTTTCCCCTGCCATAGAGCACGCGTCCTGGTTTCGCGCCGGTGTGCTGGCCTTTATCGATGACGATAACGCCATTGACGATGACGTAGGGAATGCCTTCGGGGTACTGGCTGGGGTGTTCGAACGTAGCCTTATCGATGACGGTATTGGGATCGAAGATCGTGATGTCCGCCGCCATGCCAGGTGCAAGCAGCCCGCGGTCTTTCAGTCCCACGATGTGCGCGGGCAGGGAAGTCATCTTGCGGACGGCGTCGGCGAGGGTCAGAACTTTTCTCTCGCGCACGTACACACCCAGCACGCGTGGAAACGTTCCGTAGCAGCGTGGATGCGGTTTGCCCATAAACGCCGTTGAGGGATTCACGGCGACGCCGTCTGATCCGATTCCCACCCACGGCTGCTTCATTGCCAGTTCGACGTCGGCCTCGCTCATATTGAAATAAATGGCATAGGCTGTGCCGCCTTCGTTCACCAGAAGATTGCACAGGGCGTTCACGGGGTCTGTATGCATCATGCGCGCCACTTCGTCCATGCGTTTGCCTTCGTACTGCTTGTCTTCCGGCTTCATCAGGGTGGAAACCATCACGCCGTGCCATCCACCAGTACTCTCGACTTCATTGTTCGTCCAGCCGGGTAACCCGTGATCGATGTCGCGGCGAATCTCTTCCCTCACCCTGGAATCCTTCAGTAATTCAACGCGATGTTCCGGCGAGCCTTCAAGAAATTTGGGCGGCAGGCACTGTTCAAGGTGCGTCCATCCGGCAACGTAAGGATACTGGTCGGCAGTTACTTCGATGCCTCGGTCACGCGCCGCCTCGATGATCTTGATCTGATCGACCATTCGACCCCAATTATTCTTGCCGGTGATTTTGAAGTGGAGAACGTGTACCGGCAGGTGCGCTTTCCCACCGATTTCAATGGCTTCTGCGAGCGCCTTCGGTTCATCGTCGCCTTCGCTGCGGATGTGGCTGGTGTAAATTCCCCCGTAGCGTGCGGCCACGCTCGCAAGCCGGATTAAATCATCGGGGGTTTCGAACATGTTGGGAGCATAAATCAGGCCGGAGGACAATCCGATGGCGCCATCACGCATAGCCTCGGCCACCAGGTCTTCCATCTTTTTCATTTCTTCCGGCGTTGGGCGTCGCCTGACGTTCCCGATGACGTCCATCCACACCTGGCCCGCGCCGACGTAAGACGCGACGTTCACCGCGATGCCGTGCTTCTGGAGAACGTCGAAGTACTGCCCCAGCGTCTGCCAGTTTCTTTTGAATCCCAGCGGTCGCGGGCTTTTGCTCACGTCCGGCTGGCTGACGCTTTCGAACGGGCCGGCGGAAGCGTCTTCGCCGATGATTTCCGTAGTCACGCCCTGGCGGATTTTGCTTTGGCCATTGCCATCCACGAGCAGCGTGTAGTCGCTATGGGCGTGGAGGTCTATAAAGCCGGGGGCCACGACCAGGCCCGTGGCATTAATCACACGGCGCGCGGTGGGATTCACCAGGCGTCCGATGGCTGCTATCCTGCCGTCTTTCACTGCGACGGAGCCTTCATACCAGGGATTTCCGCTGCCGTCGATGATGTGGCCGCCGGCAATCAGCAGATCGTACTCCGGCTGGAGCTTCGGCGTTACAATCGGTTGCGTGTTGCAAGAAAGCGCGAATCCGCAGGCGAGTCCAACGGCCGTCACAGCCGCGCGCAGACGCACGCGAAGCCTGAAATAAAGCACGAAAGTGGACCTCCTTGAATTGAAATAGTCTCTTGGCGGTATGCCGGCGGCCGCGGCCTGCCATTATAGCTTACAGGTTTGAGTTATCGGGATGATTCCAGTGCGAGCGCCTGATGAAATAGACATACCGAAGCATGTTTACCAGGGCCAAACTCATTCAACACGCTGCTCACGCGTCTAACGGGGTCGCCAGGCGCTATACTAAGATTGATCGGGTTCAAAGGCCTTTGACTCCGCTCAGGAAGGCGGCTTGCCGTCATGCCTTATTGTCCGAAATGCTTGACAGAATATGTGCAAGGCGTCAAACAGTGCGAGGATTGCCAGGTTAATCTTCTGCCCGGGTCGCCGCCGGAAGTTGAAGAAGGAGCCGACTCCGACGTCGGTGGGTCGTTTGGTGAGTGGCTGCGCTCGCTGATGGGCGCCGGACCTGATGAAGAGGGTCCACCTGTTAAAACCGTAAGAATCCGAGTGTTTTCAGGCGGAACAGCGTCGCTCGATGCAGACCTCGCGCGCAAGCTGTTGCGGGCCCGCGGAATTCCGTCCATCCTGGGCGGCGAGACTTCAGCAGAACTGCTGCCGGTGCTGGAAGTATCGCTGCTGGTCAGGGAAGAAGACGCCGATCGCGCCGCGGCCATCCTGCGCAACTATTTTGACAACCCCGGCCCCACCCCGGCCGAATGATTCAATGCTTTGGCACGGATGATTTTGCCTGGCGCGTCCCGGCGCGCTCGGTTTCTGTTTTCAGCTCGCGTTCCAGTCGCCGCATGGCCTTGTGCACGCTTCGGGCCTCATCCGCCTGCTTTTGCGAGGGCAGTTCGTCCAGGTACTTCTGGTACGCCGCAAGCGCCTCGCGCTTCTTCCCCAGCTTCTCATACACCTTGCCCAGTGCTTGATACGCGGGAGCATAGTCGGGATCGTCCGTCACCGCTTCCATATACCGGCTGAGCGCCCCCGAGTAGTCCTTACGGCGGAAATAGAAGTTACCGATTTCAACCGACTCCGAAGGCGGCGGAGGAACGTAATGGGGAGTGTCTTCCGCTTCTCCGGACTCGGAAGCGCTGGTCTGAGCGCGAATCCCCGCCGGATTGCTCGCAAGAGCCAACAGGCAAGTCAGGAGCGAAATCAGAATGGCGCGCATATTCAGATTTTCTGCCGCACCCGTCGCGGAGTCAACCACAGTACGTAGTTCCCCCCGGGAAGTGATTAGGGCTGGTATGCTCCGGGTCTCCCACCTTCAGATGTTTCCGCGCCGAGGGCTTTACGCGGTTGAGCTGGCGAGATTGACTGGCCACTATTCCACCCGGCAAGGTGAACTCGGCACCAAACGGTCAGGATAGGTAATAATATTTATAAAGCTGGAAAGCAGGGATGAACGAACTTCTCAAACAGAGAGCAGAGGACCTGCCCGCGCGGCCGGGCGTCTACATTTTTAAGGATGCTGACGGGCGGCCCATCTACGTGGGCAAGGCGAAATCGCTGCGCCACCGCGTGCGCTCGTATTTCCAGGAATCGCGCCCGAGCGATGAAAAGCGCGACCGCCTTCTCGACGTGGCGGCCGACCTTGAAACTATCCTGGTTGACAACGAGAAGGAAGCGCTCGCGCTTGAAAACAATCAGATCAAGCAGTTCAAGCCGCGATACAACGTTCTGCTGCGCGACGACAAGACTTATCCTTACATCAAGCTCACATTGCAGGAGCGTTTTCCGCGTGTCTATGTCACGCGCCGGCTGAAGAAAGACGGTTCTCGTTACTATGGCCCGTATTTTCCCGGGGGCCTCGCATATCGGATTGTGGACCTGATCCATCGCCGATTCTTTGTGCCCTCATGCAAAGTGGATTTGACGCGTTATCATCCGCGGCCGTGTCTGCAGTATTACATTAAGCGCTGCCTTGGTCCCTGCGTCGAGGGTCTGACTACGCCCGAAAAGTACGCCGAGGCCGTGCGCGATGTTAAGATGCTGCTCGAAGGGCGTGAAAGCGACCTGCTTCGCGAACTTCACGAGCGCATGGAACGCGCCTCGGAAGAGCAGCGCTACGAAGAGGCAAGCCGCTACCGCGACCAGTTGCTCACCATCGAAGAACTCCGCGAAAGGCAGAGAATGGCGGCATCCTCCGGCGAGGACTTCGACATCTTCGGCTTCCACCGTGAGGGAAAGCAGATGGCCGTTGATCTGTTCCACTTCCGCAACGGCCGCACGGTGGACCGGCGCGAATTTTTCTGGGAAGACCTGGAAGAGAGCGACCTTGGAGACGTTTTCTCGGCCCTGGTCAAACAGGTTTATCTCGATCAGCAATATGTGCCCGGCGAAATCTTCGTGCCCGTCCGTTTTGAGGACATGAGCATTCTTGAAGACATGCTCTCCGAAAAGCGCAACCGGCCCGTGCACATTTATACTCCGGAAGCGGGCCGCAGGCGTACCCTGATGGAACTTGTTGCCCGCAATGCCCGCAATTCATTCGAGCGGAGGTTCCGCGTACTCAAACCAAAGATGGAAGAGATGATGGCGGACCTGGCGGATATTCTCGACCTCGCAAAGCCGCCCCGCCGCATAGAGGCGTTTGATATTTCGCACATCCAGGGGACCGATATCGTGGCCTCCATGGTCGTGTGCGAAGACGGCAGGATGAAGAAATCCGACTATCGGAAGTTCATTATCAAGAGCGTTCCTCAGAATGACGATTTTGCCAGCATGCGCGAAGTGGTTGGCAGGAGATATCGCCGTCTTCAGCAGGAGAACAAGCGCCTTCCTGATCTGATTCTGATTGACGGCGGCGTCGGCCAACTCCACGCGGCGGCGGACGCTCTGGCTGCCCTTCAAATCATCAATCAGCCGCTGGCCAGCATCGCCAAACGGGAGGAAATTTTGTATATCTACGGGCGCGAGGACGAACCGGTTGTCCTCGATCACCATTCGCCCGTCCTGCACCTGATCCAGCGGATCAGGGATGAGGCACACCGGTTTGCGGTGACGTTTCATCGCCAGCGGCGGACTCGTCGGGAGTTTACGTCAGAGCTTCTGGATATTCCCGGGGTGGGCAAACAAACAGCGAAGAGGCTTCTGGAACACTTCGGCAGCCTGAACAAACTGAAATCGGCCAGCGAAGCCGAACTCTTGCAAATCGTCACTGCGGCACAAGCTGCGCGGATAAAGGCCCATCTTGAGGCGGGTACGAGGCCTGAGGGTGATATATAGTCCAGACGGTATATTAATAATTACTTTAGTTTTAATCTAATTTAGCATTGAAAATACCTCCAGACTTTGATACCTTAACCCTAGAAAGATAAGACAGGAGGTCAGCTATGAAGGCAAAAAGCGTGGTTTATGGTTTGGGAATGCTGACGGCAGGTCTGGGCATTGGGGCCATCGTTGGCCTTCTTTACGCCCCTCAGAGCGGGCGCCGGACGCGGAAGCTGATTTCCAGGGCTGCGGAAGACGGCGCCGATTATGTTGCTGAACGTACTCGCGAAATCCGCAAACAGGCCGAGGACGCGTTTGAGCGCGGCAAAATACTGGCGAACAGGCTGGTTGCCTGAGCGAAATCAGGAGGGCTTCAATGAGTGACAACAATGGAGGATCCAAGGTCGCGTTTTTTCTGGCAGGAGCGGGGATCGGCGCAATATTAGCCCTCCTCTTTGCTCCAAAATCGGGTAAGGAGACACGCGACTTCATTGCCCAGCGTGCCGGTGAAAGCCGTGAGCGCGTGGCTGAAAAGAGCAAGGAATACCGCCAAAAAGCGGAAGGCTACGTTGATAAGGCGCGGGAAGCAGTCGCAAAACAGAAGGAACAACTGTCGGCGGCGCTTGAAGCCGGCAAGCAAGCCTACCGGGAGGAAAAGAGCAAGACGACCAATTGAGCCACGCAAGACCGGTGACTCAGGCGGGCTGGATTAGCCTATGGCCCACGAGACCGTGTTGACGATTTTTGTGATCATTGCGGCGCTGGCCCTCGTTTTGCAGGGTCTCGCGATGTTTGGCCTGTACAAGGTCGTGCAGCGAATGCAGGGGGAAATTGCGAATATCCGGGCTGAATTGGCCGCACGAATCAATCCGCTGGCGGAAACCCTGACGGGGATGATTACAGAGGCGCGGGAACCTCTCCGCATGATTACAGCGGACCTTGCAGAAGTGACGCGCGTCCTGCGCGAACGGGCAGGCAGCGTGGATGACGTGCTGGATGATTTGGTCGATCGGTTCCGGCTCCAGGTCATTCGCGTGGATAAAACCATTACCGACGTGCTGGAAAAGGTGGAGAAAACCACCACCATCGTCCAGCGCAATATCATTGGGCCGGTTTCGGAGGCCGCCGCCCTTCTGAAAGGCATCCAGGCCGGGCTCGATTTCTTCCTCGCAAGGCGGCGTGAAAGCCGCACGAGCGACATTCCGCAGGATGAACAGATGTTCATCTAGCTCGTGCTCGGAAGGACAAGCGTCGCTCCGGGCAGTGGCGCTGTCCGGCCAGAGGCCGGTTGTACCTGAGAAAGATGGGTTTGTTCGATTTGAATGCCGAAGTGCCCATTGAATCTCCCGCACAAATATTTCTCCGCAATCAATAATGCTCCAGTAGATTGCCGGATCCGTGGCGTCGTGTCGGCATTTTCCGGGAGCCACAAGGGGCTTATCCCGTGACGCCGGCGGGGCGCGCAGCAACGGGAACGACTCGCCTTTCTCCGGCTTTGCGGGCGGTTCCCGCCGTTGCCATCTTCGCTCGTGCGCCAGTTCCGGGGAAAACAAAGACCCGATTGATTCCAACGCTGGGCGCGAACGGAGCGGCGGAACTTCATCGCGCGCTTGTCTCTGACACGCTGCGCAAGGTTGAGAAGCTGAACAACAAGGCGGCCTTTTACCTTTTTGTTTCTGGCGGAGGATTTCCAAAAAAAACTGTGCCCGACATTTTCGAGTGGCGCCGGCAGCGGGGTCGCAATCTTGCTCAGCGTCTCGATCGTGCATTTGCCGAGCTTCTCGGGCGGCATTCACGAGTGCTGGTTATTGGAACGGATTCTCCACAATTCCCTCCATCCACTCTGAGCGTCGCCCTCAGGGAATTGCTTATTACGGACGCTGTGCTGGGTCCGTGTCCCGACGGAGGATTTTACCTGATCGGCCTCGCGCGCATGGTGCGAGGCCTTTTCAGCGGTGTGCGTATGGGAACAGGACTCGCGTTTTGTGACATGCTTGGCAATTTGCTCGCGCGGGGATTCTCCTGCTCGGTGCTGGAACCTTGCCCCGATATCGACCGCGGGCAGGACCTCAGCGCATTGAAGAAATCGTTGATTGAAACTCCCGCACTTCGCCGCCTGATGCCGCAGACCTCGCGCTTTGTTGTGAAAAGATTGATGCAGAGTTGATATGGCCAATACAGCAGGTCTATAAGTTGAGGAGAGTCCGCAGGTTTCCAATACTCGAAAAACTCTTGTACCTGGCAGGCGGCGGTTCGGCCCGCAGCCGCCGCCCGCGACACTCGGGAATTGCAGATCACCGGGTTGAGGGTGTGATGTTGATTTTTTCCACTTGGGCATCCGTGTTTTGGTCCACATTACGCGCATTGAGCAGCGCGCCCTTGGGCACCTGGAAGTAGAGGGTTTGGCTGCGCGGACCGATGATCAGCGACCGGACGAAGTGCGTCGTTCCCCACGCAAGGCACGTCAGCGTGATCTCATCATCAAAGGTGGAAACCGTATTGCTGGCTGCCATGCCAACGAGCTTTGTCTGGTGATTTCCCTCACCTTCCCTGGATACGACCACAATGGGTACGCGGTCGGCCATCGCCTGGAGATGCAAAGTGTATTTCCCGGGTTGAAGCTTGACCTTTCCCCACTGCGCGTGGAACGGCAGAGTGAAACGGCCCTGAAAATCCTGTGCACGCGCCCGCCCCGCCCCGGCTGCAGCGGCCAGACCCGCCAGGGCCAACAGTGTTACCAGACCTCGGATAGTTTTCATTGTCAAACCTCCAATCAGATTGTGGAGGTGCCCCACGTCCTGCTTTGTTTAAATGTTCTTCCGCCGGATGTGCTGATGGACTGCCCCCAATATGTAAGGCGCAAACGGCAGCTGAAAGATGGGGGCAATTTGAAATATTTTTTCATGTGCGGTTGCAGTATAATAAAATCAAGACTTTAGCAGGTACCCCAGGGAGAGGTAGAGGCGAAGGGTTCGGGCCGGGTTTTGCTCCGTGCTGTAGAATGGCGGGATTAACCCTCAACTGGCGCTGGAATTCCGTCCCCAGCTTTCGCCGCCTCAGGATTGTTTGCTCACTACCCTGCTGAAGCGGGGAAGGGGCTATGGGGGACCGCTCGGCGGAGGAAGTTACCCGCCTTCTGCATGCCTGGAGCGACGGGGACGAAAGCGCACTTGAGAAGCTTGCCCCGCTGGTCTATGCCGAGCTCAACCGCCTTGCCCGGCGGTACATGGCTAAAGAACGCCCCGAGCATACCCTTGACGCAACGGCGCTTGTCCATGAAGCTTACCTGCGCCTGATGAATGTCAAAGATCTGAACTGCCGGAACCGTGCTCAGTTTATGGGCATGTGTGCACAGTTGATGCGGCGTATCCTGGTGGATTTTGCCCGTTCGCACCGCGCGATTAAGCGCGGAAGCGGCGAGAAAAAGGTCTCGTTGGAAGATTCCGCTGCGCTGTCCATGCAATGCCCGGACCTCGAGGCGCTCAACGATGCGTTGAACGCGCTCGAAGCCATCGACGCCAGAAAAAGCCGCGTGGTGGAGTTGCGCTTCTTTGGCGGATTGAGCGTCGAGGAAACGGCCGCGGTCCTGAACGTTTCGTCGGACACTGTTGTCCATGACTGGAAGCTGGCAAGGGCGTGGCTGCGCCGTGAACTGACCAGAGGAAGCTGTACTGAACCATGATCGGACTGGGAAATCTGACGTGCTATACTGGGGACATAGTGACCAGGGGGCTTATTTGCACACTTCTGATGGCGTCAGGGCTTTGGATCCCATTCCATACGTCGCTTCTGTCGAGAATGGGGATGGGGGAGTGCCAGTCTGCGTGCATGCCCAGTTGCTGCATGCATGGCGGCATGTGCCCCATGATGGCTCGCAATTACCACAGCGAGTCGAAATCATTGAAGGCAAGGCCGGTGGCGCAATCTCATTCCGCTGTTGGCTGTTCTTGCTCGCTCTCTAATTCGAACTCTCCGTTTACGATGTCGCAGTCGAACTTGATTTACGGCCGGCCGGTGTTTCGCCCCCTTTCCAAACTGTCAGCGTCTCTCTATCAAGACGATAAGGATTTTTGCCTCATTGCCGCTGCTCCCTCCAATCTTCCTGACCCACCTCCCAAAGCTTTCTTCAGCTAATCACTGAATTCAGATCTGGCTGTCTCGACGTCTGCGGAATTCCCGGGATTTTGGCCTGCGGGGTCCGATCAGTGTCGCCGTGCCGCCATGCGCATGAGGTGTGAGCGTTTTCGTTCCTTTGCTGGGAGGACTTTTATGAGGTGTGTCCGTTTTTTTATCTTGTCTGCGTTGGCTGTATCTATTGCCGGGGTTGGGCGTGCGACCATATTTGGCAACGTGCGCGGCGTCGTTCATGACCCGCAGCACCGGCCGATTGCGAACGCCGTCGTGACGCTTCGCTCCGCTTCATCCGCCTGGGAGCAAACCGTTCACACAAACGCAAACGGCGAGTTCGAATTCAGCGCCGTTCAGGCGGGCGATTATACGCTTTCTGTGAAGGCGCAGGGTTTTCAGGCGGTGCAGCAGTCGATCACAGTGAGTTCGGGCAGCGCGCCGATACTGCATTTCGCGCTTGAGATTGCGACAGCTAAACAAAGCGTCAGCGTCTCGGCGGCGCCTGAAACCATCAACACGCAGGCCTCTGCCTCAGAGACGACTATCAACAGCCAGAGCATCGCCCGAACCCCCGGTGCGGACCGCACGAACAGTCTCGCGATGGTTACGGACTATGTTCCCGGCGCGTACATGGTCCACGATCAGCTGCACGTGCGCGGCGGCCACCAGGTGACATGGGAAGTGGATGGCGTGCCGGTCCCCAACACGAACATCGCCAGCAACGTAGGTCCGCAGTTCGACCCCAAGGATGCGGATAACATCGAGATCAAAACGGGCGGCTATTCATCCGAATATGGTGACCGCACTTATGGTGTATTTAATGTGGTCCCGCACACAGGGTTCGAGTACAACAACGAGGGCGAACTGATTGCAAGCTACGGCAGCTATAACCAGACCAACGATCAGTTGAGCTTTGGCAACCACAGTGAACGCTTTGCCTGGTACGGAAGCTTTAACGCCAACCGCTCGGACCTTGGCCTGATGACTCCCGTTCCGCAGGTGATTCATGACCTGGACAGCGGGCTCGGAGGCTTCGGAACGCTGATTTTCAACGCCACGCCTCAGGACCAGTTGCGCCTGGTGGCTTCCGTCCGCGATGACCATTATCAGATTCCCAACACGCCCGACCAGCAGGAAGCCGGCATTCGCGATCTCGACCTCGAGCATGACCGGTTTGTGAACTTTTCCTGGGTCCACACTCTTGGTCCAGGCATGCTCCTGACTGTTTCCCCCTTTTACCATTTCAACAGGGCGAATTTTGCGGGCGGACCCAATGATTCACCTTTTATATTGGATGACAATCGCGGCTCGCGTTATGTGGGCGGGCAGGCGACTCTCGGAGTCATCAAAGGCAGGCACAACGCCCAGTTCGGTCTGGAAGGTTTTAACCAGCAGGACGAAACATTCTTTGGCCTGCGGGCCGCAGGAGCTGGCGGGCAACCGTCCATCCGCCAGAACCTCCATCCGTCCGGCAATCTGGAAGCGGGGTTTCTCCAGGATCAGTTCCAGGTCACTTCCTGGCTATCGCTCAATGGCGGCCTGCGGCTCACGCATTACGGCGGCCTGATTCAGGAAAACGGGGCCGATCCGCGCATTGGGGCTGCAATCCGTGTTCCCCGGCTCGGCTGGATTCTGCGCGGCTTTTACGGCCGTTATTTTCAGCCGCCGCCGTTGGACACAATCTCAGGGCCGCTGGAGCAATTTGCATTGGAGCAGGGTGTTGCTTTCCTTCCCCTGCCTGCCGAGCGTGACGAGCAATACCAGGCCGGGATTACTGTCCCTTTCCGCAAGTGGGTCTTCGATTCGGACGTCTTCCGCACGCACGCGCGCAATTTCTTTGATCATGATGAAATTGGCAGTTCGAACATTTTCCTGCCGCTCACAATTCAGGGAGCGCGCATCGAGGGCTGGGAAGTCACGCTGCGGTCGCCGGAAATCCTGGCTCATGCCCGGCTGCACCTGGCATACTCGCATCAATTCGTGCAGGGTTTCGGTGCGGTTACTGGTGGCCTCACTGACTTCACACCGCCGGAAGAGGGTCTGTTTTTCCTCGATCATGACCAGCGCAATACACTCAGCACAGTCCTGACGACCAGCCTGCCCGGCCGCACCTGGGTCACGGCGACTGTAGAGTATGGTTCGGGTTTTCTAAACGGCGACGGCCCCGCACACCTGCCGGCGCACACGACAGCAGACCTTTCGATGGGTAAATCGTTTGGTGAAGACTGGTCGCTGGCGGTAAACGCGCTGAACATAACCAATCAGCGCTACCTGCTGGACAACAGCAACACTTTCGGCGGGACACATTTCGCCAATCCACGGGAAATTTACGTTGAAATGCGCTACCGCTTCCACTTTTAACAACGCGCCGGAGGACTTCTGCGCTGGGAGCGCATTGCGGCGCGCTCCCGGCGCGAGAGCGATACCTTCTTTATGAGCTTGCGACGGGCAGCGTGACGGGCTGCGAAATCGTAAAGCTCAGAACGGTTTCGCTGGGAACGTTGATCTGCTGGCCGTGAGTGAGCACCTGCGCGGCCGTGCCTGCCCCTGCACCGACTCCGGCCCCGATGGCTGCACCCTTGCCGCCGCCTGCGATCGCGCCGATCACTCCGCCCACTGCGGCCCCGATGCCAACCTTCTTGGCAGTGTCCTCGCCGCGAGATTTGCCGCGGACTTCGTAATCGCCGGTCACGAGTGAACGCCTGGTGCCGTTAATTTCAATTCCTGTCAGGGCGAGGCGGAGTTCCGACTGCCCCTTGATTTTGCCCGCTGATTTGACTTTTTGGAGCTTGCCATAAACCCTGGTGCCCTTCGGGGCGACGGTTGTCCCGTTGACCACCAAAGGCTCTTCAAGGCTCCCTGTGAATTGGTCGCCGACTTTATTGGTCTTGGAGCTCACGCTGTCAATCATTCGCACAACCAGAGTTGTGCCGGCGGGTACCTGGACGCTTTTCTGAGAAGCAGCGTTATCCGCTGGAGCGCCTGCCTGGGCCGTCGGGCCGCTAAAGGCCATCGCAATGAGAGTGCAGACGGTCACAGCCAGCAGATGAGACAATTGGGATTTCACTCTGTTCGCCATGTCTTACCTCCTGATCCGACTTGCGGCCTGAGGCAGCGGGGTGTGCGCCTCAATGCCGCATAAAGTCATTCACCGTCACCCAACTGGCGCGGCAATGATCATCGGAGACAAGTGGCGTCCAGCGGCAGGGCAGATTCTGAGTTGCCGCTCCAGTCATTGATACCGGGACTTTGACTAGTTGCTCTACCCTCATGCTAAACCAGGCAATCCATATTTCCAAATGGTCTTGCCTGCGTAGAGTTTTTTTAAGTAATTCGCCGGAGCGCCAGATGCTGTTCCAATTCAGCGCCATCCCTCGTTTGGTCCTGATTTGCTCCCGGTAGATCACTTACACTTCCGCCCCGCAGTGTCCGCCGAACAATGCTTACACTCCAAGTCCCGCAAGTTCTTTTCCATTTTTCCGGGCTGAAGTCTAAGTGTTGGCGTGCCTGTGGATTATTGCGGCCGATCCGTGCGGGGTATTAACGTACGAAGCAGGATTTATACTCTTCCCGGTAAGAATTTCGGAGGTCTCGGCGGCGCGTTAATCGAGCACGCGGGAAATCCATCCGCCGCCGACAACTTCATCTGCGTCGTAAAACACGGCGGCCTGGCCGGGGGTGATGGCACGCTGTGGCATGACGAATTCGACAAATGCTTCGCCATTCGCGCATGCCTCGACACGGGCATCTGCGGGCACGTGCTTGTTGCGGATCTTGACGCGTGCTTCGAAGCAATCGCCTTCGCTGACCTGGCGGATCCAGTTGACCCCGCGCACCCTCATGCGTCGCTTCAGAAGTTCGTCATTCGATCCGACCACCACGCGGTTCCGCGCTCGGTCAAGGCCGATGACATAGAGCGGGGTCCCGGTAGCGATGCCGAGCCCCTTCCGCTGGCCCACGGTGTAATTGCCAAGTCCATTGTGCTCGCCGAGGACCCGCCCGTCTGTCGTGACGACCTCGCCGCGCGTCTCCTCGATCTTCACTCCCTGCTCGCCGAGATAGGCGTTGATAAAGCGCCGGTAATTTCCCGTGGGAACAAAGCAGATTTCCTGGCTGTCGGGCTTTTCGGCCACAGGAAGATTGCGGGCGCGCGCCATGGCGCGGACTTCCTGCTTGGTAAATTCGCCCAGCGGAAACAGCGTGCGTGCAAGCTGGTCCTGTGTCAGTCCGAAGAGAAAATAGGACTGGTCCTTGGATGCGTCGCGGCCGGCAAACAGGCGGTACCGGCCGGTGTCAGGGTCGCACCTCACCCGCGCATAGTGTCCGGTGGCCACGGCATCGGCGCCTACCTTGCGCGCGGTCTCAATAAATTCGGCAAACTTAATTTCCGTGTTGCACAAGCTGCAGGGGATGGGCGTCTCGCCCGCGAGGTAACTTTCCACAAACGGGCGAACCACGCCCTGCTCGAAACGGTCCTCGAAGTTGACGACGTAATAGGGCAGGCCGAGAAAGCCGGCTACGCGGCGCGCGTCATACACGTCGTCGAGCGAGCAGCACCGCCCGCTGGCGCGGCCCGGCTCTCCTTCTTCGACGCCAAGCAGCGCCGGCAGCCGCCGCTGGTTCCAGAGTTGCATGGTCATGCCGATCACAGCGGGAGCGCCGTCCGGCCCCGGGGACGAATTCTTTTCGATGAGCAGCGCCGCGGCCACGGAACTGTCCACGCCTCCGCTCATCGCGACTGCAATGGTCATGGGAATAGAAAATTCAGCGCCCTGCAAGCGCCTTGGCCCCTGCGGGCGCGGCGCCCGCGACGTCTTTGTTGTAGTGCGGAGAAAGCGAGCGAAGCTGCTCCACCACACGCGGAAGAACTTCGAGCGTGTAATGGACGTCTTCATCCGTATTGAAGCGGCCCAGACTGAAGCGAATGCTCGAGCGTGCCTGCTCCGGCCTCATTCCGATGGCTGTGAGCACGTGCGACGGCTCAACCGAGCCGGAAGAACACGCTGCGCCCGTCGAACACGCCACGCCCCGCAAATCCATGGCGATCACGAAGCCTTCGCCCTCGATGTAATCGAAGCTGATGTTCGTCGTACCCGGCACCCGGCGCGATTTGTCGCCGGCAACGGCCGTCAGCGGAACGGCGGCAAGAATCCCGTTCTCCAGGCGGTCGCGCAGTGCGCCCACGCGCGCGCTTTCTTCCGCCATGTGCCGGCCGGCAAGTTCCGCCGCCTTGCCCAGCCCCACAATGCCGGGAACGTTTTCCGTGCCGGCCCGCCGGTCGCGCTCATGATGTCCGCCGTAGAGCAGCGGCCGCAGCACAGTGCCCTTGCGCACGTAAAGCGCGCCGACGCCCTTCGGCCCGTACAGCTTGTGCGCGGAAAGCGAAAGCAGATCGACGCCAAGTTGCTCAACGTCCACAGGGACCTTGCCGACCGACTGCACGGCGTCCGTGTGGAAGCAGATGTCGTGCTCGCGGGCGATGCGCCCGATCTCTTCGAGCGGCTGGATGGTCCCGAGTTCATTGTTTGCATGCATCACGGAAATCAGCACGGTGTCCGGGCCGATGGCCTTTTCGACGTCGGCAGGATCGACTATTCCATTCGAGCCGACACGAACGTAGGTGACGCGCACGCCGCGCTTTTCAAGCGCTTTGGCCGTGTGCAGGACGGCGTGGTGCTCGATGGCGGTCGTAATAATGTGCTTCTTTTCAGCGCGCGATGCGCCGACAATTCCGAAAAGCGCCGTGTTGTCGGACTCCGTCCCACCGCTGGTAAAGACGATTTCGTTCGCCCGCGCGTTCAGCAGGCGCGCCACTTGCTCGCGGCTTGCCTCGATGGCGGATTTGGCGCGCTGTCCGTACCAGTGGATTGAGGAGGCGTTGCCGTAATCGTCGAGAAAATACGGCTTCATCGCCTCAAAAACTTCCGGGGCAACCTGCGTGGTCGCGTTGTTGTCCAGATAAACTCTTCGCATCCCGGCTTCACACCAGCCGCATGAACAGCGGAAGCTTTAATCATTTTGAGAGTAGCCCACCGTCCCGCGTGAAGTCAAACGCCGCCCGGCATGTTTCTGCTGTGGGGGAGCTATGACCGCCGGAATGCTTCGTGATGATGATCCATTGAAGCCACTGTATCTGGAGGCGATCATGTTCGGCCTCGCCCGGAATGCATCGGCGGCCGTCGATCGTCCGTGGAAGCCTGATCTCCAAATTTTCCGAGTCACCTTACGTTGTGATGCCGGTCATAGGAGCTGAAGGGCGGCGGATGTAGATTGAGCGTAGGCAAAATTCGCCGGTTGAAAGGTAGGTGAGCTATGTTTGCAAGAATCGTCCGAACACCTCTCAAGCCCGAGGCTCGGGACGGTTACAGCCGGGCTATCGAAACCGAGATCATGCCGATCCTGAGGAAGTTCCCCGGATTCACAGGGGAATTGAATATGATCTCGACCGATAGCAAAGAGGGGGTCGGCATCAGCCTGTGGGACAGCAGGGAACATGCCGAGGAATACGAAAGAAAGTCGTACCCCGAAGTCCTGAAGGTGCTGGAGAGGTTTGCCGCAACAAAGCCCGAAGTGCGCACGTTTGACGTGACGTATTGGACCGTCGAGAAAGTTCCTGTCAGGAAAGCCGCCTGACTCCACGCTGCCGCATTCTGCCGCACACGGACGCCGCACACGTCATGCTGAGAGGAAGCCTCCGAAGTGAAGCTGATCTGTGTGCGCTTGTACACGCCTTCAATCTCCGCTCAGCATGACGGCCCCATTGCGAATCCCATCCCACGTGTTTTACGGAGCCGCGCGCCCCCAAAGATACCGTAAGTTAAGACTCGCTGAAGTCGATCAGCTTGGGCTTAAGGCGGAAGCCACGTGTCGTCACGGCAATGTAAGTCAATCCGATGGCGAACCAGATGCCGCCCACGGTCTTGGCGACGATGTTGAGATTCCACCAGATCAGCGCGCAAAAGGCGAATCCGGCAAGCGGCAAAATCGCGTCTCCCAGGATGCGCCTGCGGTTGTTGCTGCGCAGGACGATGGAGAAGTGCCAGAAGGTCGAAAGGTTCACGCCCATGAAGGCCAGGAACGCGCCGAAGTTCAGAAGTTCAGCGGCATGCTCGTAGGCGTTGCCGATGTAATTCAGCGAAACCGCACCGATAAAGGCCACCAGGCCGATCAGCAGAATGTTGTACGTGGGAGTATTGGTTTCGCGGTGCAGATGGGCGAAAAATCTTCGCGGCAGCACGCCGTCACGTCCCATCCCGAAGAGCAGTCGCGCCGCTCCAAGTCCGCCCGTGAGGCCGCTGCCCAGAGCCGCCAGCACAAGAATCGCCCCCATGGCCTGAAAGAGCGGCATTCCGCCGACCCGGCGGCAGACGTCCATGAATGCCGTTTCCAGATTGGCGAACGTATGCCAGTTCGGCCACACCCGCTGCCCGAGATAAACTTCAACGCCGCTGAAGACCCCCGTCAGGAAGCAGACGAGGACCGTTGCCAGCAGAACATTGCGCTTGGGATTTTCCACGTCTTCGGAAAGCGTCGTGATGCCGTCAAAGCCGATATAGGTGAGCGCCGCGAAGGAAGTCGCCATCCAGATCTGATGGCCGTTGAATGTCTTCGGATCGTAGAAAGGCTGGACCGAAAAAAGGCTGTGCCAGCCGCCCCCGTTGAAAAGGTAATGCACAGCGAGATACAAGAATGCGGCGATTACCGCGCACATGGAGATCAGCAGCACTTTGTTGGCGCGCGCGGAAGCCTTGATGCCGCGCAGGTTGAGCACCGTAATGAATCCCGCTACCAGCAGGGCGGCGACGGGGAAGGGAATCGCGGGAACATAACGCGTGTGGATGGCCACGGCGATCCAGATGGTGTTGATCAGCGGCTGAAGGATGTAATCGAGCAGCATCGCCCAGCCGATCAGGAAACCGAGATGCGGGCTGAGCGCCTTGCCGACATACGTGTAGGCCGAACCTGCCGAAGGATAAACGGCAGCCATGCGTCCGTAACTGAACGCCGTGATCATCATGGCAAACATGGCGATAAGGATCGTGGTGACGGTGTGGCCGTTTGAAAGCTTCTGTGCCACTCCGAAAAGCGGGATGGGGGCCGTGGGCTGGATGAGCACCAGGCCGTAAAAAACCAGGTCCCAGAGCGTCAGGACCCTCCGCAGCCGCAACTGGCCGGCTTCTGCTGTTGTTGTACTTCCTGCCATAAATCTGACGAACCACTCCGCGTGGGAATTGCTGTTTCCGTCACGGTCCCAGGCCGGGCCCGGACCGCGCGAATGGGGAGAATAACGGTGAGCGCGCGGAAAGTAAAGAACAAAAGACGTGAAGGTGGAGGGATGTGCCGGGCCGGAACGATCCATCGCACACATCCCGCGCGACACAAAAAAGCACGGGACCGCAACTCGTGCGTTGTCAAAGGATCATCCCAAGCCTGAAGCAAAGCTCGCGGATGCCGCCTGGCGATTTCGAGCAATCGTAGAGCTGAGCTTCGTGGCCCGCGGAATTTTGTTGAGGATGCCTCCGGCTTCCGTGACCTGCGAGAAATGCAAATTGACACGCCGCTTACACAGGCATATAACTCTGCTACTGCCTGCGAGCGGCAGGCACCGTAACACCTCTCGATAAAAGGAGTCGTTGTGAGAACTATTTTGCGCGGCGCCATTCCTGAACTCTTTGCGTTTCTCCTGGGCCCGGCGCTTGACACCCTGAGCGCGGCGAAGGACCCCGGCAGCTTGCACGGCGCGACCCGCCCGAGCGGCAAATCGGACACAGGCAGTCTGGCGCTTTTTCACTCAGGGGTCGCACCGCGGATGATCAGGGTAAGTTCGCTGTTAGTCTTTGCGATTCTGATCGCCTTTTTCTGGCCCTGCACGGTGCGGCTTGCTGCGCAAACGGCTACCGGCGTGCCGGTTTATCTTGATCCGAAGGAGCCGATTGAGGTTCGGGTCAGGGACCTGATGAGCCGGATGACGCTCAAGGAAAAAGTCGGCCAG
>Ga0070738_10002331_pt1 | contig 30051 bp, 23 predicted proteins | sample Coa_R2_2_FD_66446 | JGI IMG/M metagenome (GOLD analysis project Ga0070738, IMG submission 66446) | Surface soil microbial communities from Centralia Pennsylvania, which are recovering from an underground coalmine fire - Coalmine... | ecosystem: Environmental > Terrestrial > Soil > Unclassified ...
GCGCGCCGTTCTGCCGCGGAAGGATTCGCGACGGGCGGCTCCGCCGGGAACCAGAAACGGCTAAGATTTTTCGTCTCACCGAGACGAGAACAGGATGGAAGTAGACAAACATCATAGGAGCGGCACGATGGGATCGAAGAACTGTAACCGGTTTTCCTGGGGCGATGCTGCGTTCCTTTACCTTGAGCGAGAAGGCACTCCGCTGAATGTGGCGTCGGTATTCGTTTTCGAGGGCAAGCTGGCACTGCAGGATTGCATTGACCTGGTTGAGAAGAAGCTGCCGCTGCTGCCGCGCTATCAACAACGTGTCTCAGCACCGCCTTACAATCTCGGGCTGCCCACCTGGGAGTACTCGCCGCACTTCGATATACACGACCATATCCGCGAGGTGAAGCTCAAAAGTGGGACGGAAGCCGAACTCAAGCGAGTTGCAGGTGCCGTCCTCAGCCCAGTAATGGATCGTAGGCGTCCGCTTTGGGACCTTACCCTGTTACAAGGTCTGAAGGGCGGGAACACCGGGTTGGTAGCCCGAATTCATCACTGCCTTGCGGACGGAATCGCGGGCATCGGATTAATGAACGTACTGCTCGATTCCACGCCGGTACCATCAGCCGCGCGCGACAGAAGCAGGCGTGTCAGCAAACAGCCCCAGAGAGACTCAGGTGCAGTTCTGTTGGAATCACTGGCGGAGTCCTACTCGGAATTTCTGAACAAGCTGCTAACGACGCAAGCCGAAGTACTGAAGCTCGCGCAGGACGTGATCTCAAGAAACGGTACGCAGCCTTTTGGTGATCTGGCGGCGATATTGCCGGAGATGACGGCTCCTGCCGAGCGCCTGCCATTCAACAAAGTCTGCCGCGGCCCTCAGAAATTTGCCTGGACGCGTTTTCCTATGGCCGGGATGAAAGCGATCCGCGAGCGCTGCGGTGGCAAGTTCAACGATGTGGTTTTGACCATCGTAACCTCGGCATTTCGCAAATACGCGGAAGCGCAAAAAGTGAAGACAGCGAACCGTCTTCTCCGTCTCGTTGTGCCGGTTAACGCGAGAGGCGATGGCGATACCCGCGAGCTGGGCAATCGAATTTCCTTTATTCCTGTGCCCGTACCCTTGGACATTCGCGATCCGCGAAAACTACTGGCGAATGTGTCCGGGCGAACGCAGTTGATTAAGAGCACACGTATTGCAGAATTCGTCGGATTGATGGCAACAGTTCTCGGCGCCATTCCTGCTTCGATTCAGGCCCTCATTGGGCCAATCGCGAGCCAGTTGCCACTGAGCGTCTGCAACTCGATCTGCACCAATGTGCCCGGCCCGCAGGAACCCGTCTTTCTGCTTGGACACAAAATGCTGTCGTGGTACCCGTACGTTCCGATCGGCGGCGAGATGGGAATCAATTGCGCAATCATTACCTATAACGGCTACGCTCATATCGGCTTCACCGGAGACGTGTATGCCGCTCCGGATCTGGAGCGGATCGAGCACTTCGCGAACGAGAGTTTTGCCGAACTGTGTGCAGCCGCTGGCGTCACAATGGAAAGAACTCCTCGGCGAAAGCACGCAACGCGTCAGAGGGCAAAGACAGCGACAAAGGATTTGTCGCGCCCTAAGGTCCTCATCAGCGAAAGCGAAGAATCGCAGCCGATCGCCCTGGCAGCAATTGCCTGATATAAGACTTCATTGAGGGCTCAAGCGGAACGTCTTTTGCGCAATCGCGGAGTAGTTGAGCGGCGATTCGATTTCCGCCTCTTACTCGGGGCAGACCGTTTAGGGTTTACCTCTGTCTTCTTCAACTGCCCTTCGAGTTCGGTAATGCGCTTACGAAGTTGCAACAGTTCCTCTTCAGTAGATCGTTTGTTGCCGCCGGATTCGTGCAAAAAACTCTTCACCGTCTCCAGTGGCGACAGCGCCGCTGACTGAATACCAGAGAACCGATTTTGAACCGCGTGTTGCACTTTCTGGTAAGCATCGAACGCCGTTTTTAAGTACCACATGATGAACTCGCGTCCCATACGGTCGGTCGCGAGGATAAGTTGCCGCAGGAACTCGACAGGCAAACCGTGAGGTTGTCCTTTGGCATCTTCCACAATGATCTGCGTAAGCGTGACGCGCGTGAGATCTTCCCCGGTTTTCGCGTCAACTACCTGCACCACAGTTCCATTTCGGATCAGTGCCGCAATATCTTCCAGGTTGATGTAACGGCTTGCAAAAGTGTCGTACAGCCTGCGATTTGAATATTTCTTGATGACAACGGGTTCGCCGCGCAAGTCCACCTACCTTTTTGCACTGCACAATTCTCTCGCGCATCATTGACAAGAGCATCGGAAAATCCTAGCTTAAAACTGATGCTGCATTGCAGCAATTTTGAGGAGGTATTATGCCACAGACTGTAAGGTCCGAGCCCTCTCGGGCCTACGCTCGGGATTCGTCCTTCATGTCCCTGCTGTCGGGATGGGTGCAGCAGGGTGTCGAAAGCTTTATAGCCACACAGAGAATTCTCGTAGATCTCGCGATTCGGCAAAACGCGAATGCTATGAATGTTATTCGCGAACGGCTCGCTGATCCGGATATCTGCCCAGCAGCCATCATCAGCGAACTGGCCGGTGAGGGCGTCACGAACTTCATCGAAGCGCAGCGTATCCTGCTGAGCCTAGTACAGAGTGAAAACGAAATCTTAATGAAAGGCGTCAAAGAGCGCGTGGGGATTACGAAGACCACAGCGGCCATGAGCGATATGGTTCGACGCAGCATCGACAACTTCCTTGACATGCAACACGGATTCCTGAAGATCGCCAGCAAACACACACAACACTGGCTAATGGGAGCCAAAGCCGGAAAGAATGCCGATGGAGTCCGCCTCGTCGACATCGCACAGGAAGGCATGGAGAATTTTGTTCGCTCGCAGAAGAAATTTCTCGACATCCTCGCTGAAGAGACAGTCCATGCCACGAGCAGAGAGCGCGGAACCGAACGAAAGACGAAGAAGACGGAGTTGAGCCAGCTCGCGCTGGAGGCCACCGATTCCTTTATCGATGCGCAAAAGAAGTTGCTCGACGTGGCTGGGAAGCAAGTAACCGCAGGAGTAAAAGCCGCCGGGCGGACGGCAAAGATGTTTAAGCCGCTGCCGTTCGAGCCACTCGCGGATATCACCCGCAAAGGAGTGAAAGGATTTGTCGATGCGGAAAAGGCGATGATCGACTCGATGGTGAAGGGCGGCAGAAAGATCGAAACCAGGCCTCCGCGTCGTGTGAAGGCACGCGTCACGCGCAAGACGCGCGCACCCAGAGTTGCCGCCGCGGTTGCCTGAAACTCGCTGACTCGAGTAGCCAACCGGCAACCAACGGATTTGGCACAACCGAACACACTGGCCGTGCCGCTGTTCCGGCAGCGGCACGTTTTTGAAAAAATCTACGCTCTGGGAGCGTCAATTCGGGGCCCCTTCCGCTGACACGGGGGCGTGGTGTACTCTCTGGCCACTTTTGTATCCAATTGCGTAAGCCTGTAGGTCGTCGTGCGCCGAGTGCCTCGATTGTCGGGAAAGTGGGAATGCCTCTAGTGATGGTGCCGAGAAACGGGATTCGCAAAGACTCCGCAGAAGCCGACATTCCCATCTGGAAAGAAGCCCTGTTCGGCGCCGAGCTGCTGCTGTTGCATACGTCGCCCGTGTACTACGGTTTTGGGGTTCCCAAGGGCAATGGGTCAGCAGTCATCGTTATTCCGGGATTTCTGGGTACCGATTTATATCTTGCTCAACTCCATTCCTGGCTGAGCCGAATCGGTTACACTGCTTTCTTTTCAGGCATCGGCTTAAACGCCGAATGCCCGAACCTGCTCATTGAGCGAAGGCTGGATCAGACCTTGGAAACGGCGCTGGATGTAACCGGACGTCCGGTTCATTTGATCGGCCACAGCTTGGGCGGCATTATCGCGCGTTCCATTGCCGGGCAGCGGCCCAACGATATCGCTTCCGTGATTACGCTGGCTTCGCCTTTCCGCGGCACGGTTGCACACCGGAGCATTCTGCGCGCGGCGGAATTGGTTCGGCAGCACATCATCGAAGAGCATGGCGCAGCCGTTCTGCCTTCCTGCTATACAGGTCGATGTACATGCGATTTCCTCGATTCCTTGCGACGGAAACTTCCTTCCTCTGTTCGGCAGACGGCGGTCTATACGAAGCACGACGGCATTGTGGATTGGCGCTATTGCCGTACCGAACGGAGCGATTCAGATTTCGAGGTCTCCGGTACGCACGTTGGCCTCGCATTTAATCCTGCTGTGTACAGCATCATTGCCAATCGGCTGGCCGATGCGGCCACCGGGGACTCATCCCAAGTTCCCAAATAGTTGAAATTGCTACTCCTTAGGGTTTTCGGAACTCAAGGCAGTTGCTTGCACTACTGAGTTCTCCTGAACCATTTCAGGCAACTTCAACCCGGCAGCTCATCATCACCGCTGGCGCGGCACTCTCGCTATACACTGTCTCCGTGCGCATTGGCATCGATATCCGGGCGATTGGCGATTTCGGCGTTGGCACCTACATACGCAACGTAGTCCGTACACTCGGCAAGCTCGATCGTGACGATGACTACCTGCTAATTGGCGAGGGCGACCGCATTCGTGAAATGGGCGACCTGCCGCCCAACTTCCACAAGATCCGCTTCAACAAGCGTGTAAACTCCGTGCCCGGGTGGTTGGGGCTTCGTGAAATCCTCAGCCGCCATCAATGCGACCTGGTCCATGTACCATCGCTGTTCTGGATGCCGCAACTTCGCCTTCCCTGCCCTTACATTGTGACGGTGCACGACGTGCTCGATTTCATGTATCGCGCGAAGAACGGCTCCAACTGGCAACGCACTTTGCATTACTACTCGACACAGCAGGTGTTGCGGCATGCAAAGCGAATTCTAGCCGTTTCCAACTTCACCAAGATGGATATTGCACGGCTCTTTGAGATTCGCCCGGACAAAATCGAGGTCATCTATAACGCCATCGATGAACGCTTCATGCAGGGACACGCTACCGAGCGCGAACGCCAGTTCATTGCCGAGCGTTTTCAGGTCAATTACCCATTCATCCTTTATGCAGGGCGTATCGGTCCGCAGAAGAATCTGGTGCGCATAATCGAAGCGTTTTCCGCGCTGAAGACGGAGCTTGCCAAGGAAGGCAAATATCCGGATCTCAAGCTGATCATCATTGGGGACGAGGTTTCCCGGCACCTTGACGTTCGCCGTACGGTGGTCAAAAGCGGAGTTCAGAACGATGTGCGTTTCCTGGGCTTCGTTTCCATTGACGTGCTGCGTATCTTCTACGACACAGCGAAGATTTTCGTTTTTCCATCCCTGTATGAGGGTTTTGGATTGCCGCCGCTGGAGGCTATGTCGCATGGCACGCCTGTCGTCACTTCCAACACGTCTTCTCTTCCGGAAGTGGTGGGCAAAGCCGCGGTCATGGTCAATCCCGAGAACGTTTTCGAAATTATGCGCGCCCTGAATCGAGTACTTCTAGACCAAGGTCTGCGCGACAAGCTCAAAGACAGCGGCTACGAACAGGTTAAGCGCTTCTCGTGGGAGAGTTCCGTCCGGCGAATTCTGGACGTTTACCGGGAAGTCGGGTCGGCCCGGGTTACCGCCGCAGTTGGATAGCGGCAGCTTGGCACGAACCTGACACTCTGCTTCGTCCGCATGTGCCGCCCTGGCCAGCCTGGTTGACTGCGCAATTAACTTTTATTCATTTGGCGCAGTTTTACCCATCCCACATACGTTTTCTGCTAAATTCGGCTTATCGGATCACCTTTAGTGCCCTGTTCAGCTTCTAACTCTCTGCCCACTTCTTCCACACGGTTCCTCGGGGGGTCTCTTGCCGGGCCAGTATTGCTGCAGGTTACTTAGTTTTCTGGTACTGATTGCGATAGCACTACCTCACCTGAGTAGCGCACAGGCGGTACCGGCGAAGACCGCGCCAAGCCTGGACTCGATCATTGCCCATTTGCGCGAAGCTGCCGACCAGAACCGGATGCGCTGGTCGTCTTATCGCTTGGTACGTGAGTACCAGATGTTCCACGAGCGCAATACTGCTCCTATGGCCCAGGTAAAGGCCGAGCTCGACTACGATCCTAACGGCAATAGCGGATACCAGATCCTCGAAAGCAAGGGCAACGATCGCGGGTCGAAGATCGTGAGCAAACTCCTCGACGGCGAAGCCAACGGCTGGTCGAAGTGCAATCGTCCACATCCTCCTTATGCAATTTCCCGCGACAATTATGACTTCAGCTTTCTCGGCACGGAATCGTTGGATGGCCATCAGACTTATGTGATCGCACTTCATCCCAGGCGGAAAGATTCGGGATTAATCGACGGCAAAGCGTGGGTCGACACGGAAAGCTTTCTCATCCGCAAGATCGCCGGCCAGGAAGCTAAATCGCCCTCCTGGTGGGTTCGAAATGTCACCCTGACATTGACCTTCGGCAATTTCGGCGGAATGTGGTTGCAGACGATGAGCCAAGCCGTTGCCGACATTCGCCTGATAGGCGAATACACCATGGTTGGCCGTGCCGTTGGGGTCGAAACATCGGAGATGGCGCGCTCCGGCACTTTTGCTTCTGCACCTTAATTTTTCTTAAGCTTCCATTTGTAAAAAATTGTAAAAGTGCCGCAGAGGTGTCTTCCCTCACAGCGTCTCTGGCCATCCTTGAACTTACAATTAGCACTGCAGAGTTTTTGATCCTGTAATCCAACGCCTCGATCCCGAGTCCATCCTGAGTACCGGAATTTTGCATTTTGCCGATCGAGTGCTGCTCTCTGAAGGAGTCCCATGATTTCAAATCGCAGAGCGCTCCCAATCTGTCTGACGCTTGTAATCGCATACATGATGTCGATGGCGCAAACCGCACCGTCGGGCAGGGCTGTCGGAAGCGTGAAGGCGATTTCCGGCAACATCCTCGCCGTGAATACCGACAACGGTGGCGAAGTGAAGGTATCGGTTGCGAACGGCGCTCGGGTGCTGCAATTGGAACCGGGGCAGCACGATCTCAAAGCCGCGTTACCGCTGCAAATCCAAGATGTGCAGGTTGGCGATCGCGTCCTGGCGCGCGGCAATTTATCCAGCGATGGAAAGAATCTCGATGCAGCGCTGCTCATCGTGATGAAGAAGGCTTCGATTTCTGAGTTGCAGCAAAAAGAGCGCGAAGACTGGCAGAAGAACAGTATTGGCGGGCTCGTCAAGGAAGTAGACGCCGCGGCGCACACCATAACTGTCACCGTAGGAGCCGGGGCCGCCAGCAAATCAGTCCTGGTGCGCGCGTCCAAAGACACCATCGTTCGGCGATACGCACCGAACTCCATCAAATTCGACGATGCGAAGACTAGCACACTCGCCGAGATCAAGCCCGGCGATCAAGTCCGCGCGCGTGGAACGAAAAACGCCGATGGCACGGAAATGGATGCGCAAGAGATTGTTTCAGGATCGTTCCGCAACATAGCGGGAACGGTGCAGGCCGTGAGCAGCGATGATAAGACGCTCACCGTGATGGATCTCGCGACCAAGAAATCGGTGACGGTCAGGGTAACCGCCGATTCCCAAATGCACCAATTGCCTGCGATGATGGCAGAGCGTATCGCGACGCGACTGAAAGGCGCGCCAGTGAATGCCCAGGGCCCTCCTCGAGCGGGATCAGTTATTACTACTCCAACCGCAGGAGCATCCGGCAATAGATGGAACGGACGAGCGGCGGAAAGCTCGGAAGGAAACGGTAACGGCGGAGATCTTCAGCGCATATTGAGCCGTACGCCTGCGATCGGTCTCGCTGACCTCAAGAAAGGCGACGCAGTGATGATCGTCTCCACTGAAGGCGGAGAAGGCAACCCGGTTACAGCAATCACGTTGCTCAGCGGAGTGGAACCGATTCTTACGGCTTCACCCGAGCAGGGGAAAGCCGCTATGGCACTCTCGGCATGGAGTCTCGACAGCGGCGGCGCCGCCGAGAGCGCAACACAATAGCTTCGGCAGTAATTCATTCTCAGGAGACGCAATGCACTCGTGGCGGTCAGACGCGCGCAGTCGGCTGTTGCAAGCTGTCATCATCGTTCTGGTTATATTTTTCTCACCCGGTCATTCATTGGGGCAGACTGTGGCCGGCGCTCTGCACGGTCAGGTTACGGACCCTTCTGGGGCGGTGGTCACCAACGCCACCGTCTCGATAATGACGCCGGACGGCCAATCGCTCACGGCGACGACGAACAGCAGAGGCGAATACGACATAAAAGGACTGGCTGCGGGCGCGTACACCATCACCGCTGTAGCTGATGGATTCACGACATTTCAGCAGCAGGTAACCATTGCTGCCGGTGAGAATCATCTCCTGAACATTCCGCTGGAAATTCGCGTTCAGCAGCAGCACGTGCAGGTTCAGGACCAGGGCACCAACGTCGACGTCACCTCAGAGAACAACGCCAGTTCGACCATTATTCGTGGCAAAGATCTCGAGGCTTTGTCCGACGACCCCGATCAACTGCAGGACGACTTGACTGCGCTCGCTGGACCTTCCGTGGGCCCTAACGGCGGCGAGATCTACATCGATGGATTCACCGGAGGAACGCTTCCTCCAAAATCCTCCATCCGCGAAATTCGCATAAACCAGAATCCATTCTCAGCGCAATATGACAAGCTCGGATATGGCCGTATTGAAGTTTTTACCAAGCCCGGTACGGATCAATATCACGGCCAGTTTTATGTGATGGGCAATACTTCGGCATTCAACACCAACAACCCATTCGCTACTACGTATCCGAGCTACGCTTCTGAGCAATACAGTGCAAGCGTTGGTGGTCCCCTCAGCAAGAAAGCTTCCTTCTTCGTGAACACGGATCGGCGCAATATTTCTGATGAAGGTATTGTGAGCGCCTACACACTGGACAACAGCTTCAACCAGGTGCCATTCAGCGATTCAGTTCCCAATCCCAAAACAAGAACTAATATCAGTCCGCGCATTGATTATCAGCTCACCCCCACCAACACGCTGACCGCTCGCTACCAGTACACAAACTGGAGCGAGAAGAACGATGGAGTCGGCCAGTTTGCACTGGCGCCGCAGGCCTACGACGACAATACCACCCGCCACTCCGTGCAAATCAGTGATACACAGGTATTGAGCAACAATGTGGTCAATGAAACGCGCTTTGAATACTTGCGCGATGGCGAACAGAAGACGCCGCTCAGCACCGATCCCACACTGGATGTTCAAGCCGCGTTTCTCACCGGCGGAAACCAATATCAGTACTCGTCGGACAATCAGAATCATTTCGAGTTCCAGAACTACACCTCCCTCGTTCGCGGAACTCATCTCGTGAAGTTTGGCGGACGCTTGCGGGTTATGACCGACGACAACAGCAGCAACAGTGGTTTCAACGGCAACTGGCTGTTCTCGTCGCTGAACGCATACCAGGTGACCGAGCAGGGAATCGCAGCGGGCTGGACGGCACAGCAGATCAGACAAGCGGGTGGAGGAGCCAGTCAGTTCTCGATTACAACGGGAGTACCTCATGCCACTGCGAACTACGTCGACATGGGTGTCTATGCAGAGGATAGCTGGCGCGTGCGCCCGAACCTGAGCGTCGATTACGGTTTGCGCATCGAAAGCCAGAACGAATTGAACTCACCAATAAACCTGGCCCCCCGCATCGGCTTCGCATGGGGAATCGGGCGCAAAGGTTCTACGCCCAAGACGGTTCTGCGAGCTGGCTACGGCGTTTTTTACGATCGGCTGCAGATCGACAACATGATGAATCTTGCGTTACAGAACGGTATAACACAGACGCAGTACATCGTGCCGCAGCCGGACTTCTATCCCAATGTTCCCTCGGCTTCCGTGCTTGCGTCTCTGCCCGGAGCAAAAGTACAACCGAGCGTCTATCGCCTGGCGCCTGACATTCGCGCACCTTACATCATGCAATCTGCCGTCGGCCTCGAACGACAGCTTGGTCGCATCGGCACGGTTGCCGCAACCTACTTGAACTCGCGAGCCGTGCACGAATTCGTGACGATCAACGCCAATGCTCCTCTGCCGGGCACCTACAACCCTGCTGACCCAACTAGTGGAGTGCGCCCCTATCCGAATCAGGGCAACATCTATCAGTACACATCGGAAGGCATTTTCAAGCAGAACCAGCTGATCGTGAATGCGAACGTGCGCGCCGGCAAGCTGTTATCGTTATTCGGTTATTACACCTTGGGATACGCCAACAGCAACACGAACGGAATCGACAGTTTTGCTTCCAATTCCTACGATCTCTCCCTCGATTACGGCCGCGCCGCTTATGACGTGCGCCATCGCGTATTTCTGGGCGGGACTGTCGCGCTGCCTTACGCATTTCGCCTGAATCCATTTGTGGTGATCGCTTCCGGGCGGCCGTTCAACATCACATTGGCGCAAGACCTGAACGGCGACTCCATCTTCAACGATCGTCCTCCGTACGCGACTCAAAGCTTAGGCGCGAACATTGTGAATACGCCATGGGGCAGCTTCAACAAGCAGCCTGCGCTTGGGTACACGCCCGCGCCACCGTACCTCGGCGATGGTCCGGGATTGGCAACATTCAATCTGCGTGTCAGCAAGACCTTCGGACTTGGTAAGCGCGTAGAGAGACCGTCCGGCGCTGGCGGTAATTTTGGAGGTCCTGGCGGTGGCCATAATCATGGCTTCCATGGGTTATCCAGCATGGGTGGCCCGGGCGGAATGCCCAGCACTACCAATCAGCGCTACAACCTCACATTCAGCGTTGCCGCCCGAAACCTTTTCAATCGCGCCAACTTGGCTACTCCGATCGGCAATCTGGATTCGCCGATCTTCGGACAATCCAACGGACTCGCCGGCGGCCCCTGGTCTTCGCAAAATGCCGTCCGCCGCTTCGATCTTCAGGCTCAGTTCGCCTTCTAAACGTAGATCTAACGCCGTCGAACCCGAACTGCAAATGAGAGAGTGACCGATTCATTTACCCATTTGCTCTCAACACCTTTGGCACCATACGTGTCTCTAGATCATCTTTCGCGGACACTTCCTTTTGACGCTGAATCCACTTTGAAACTGAAGGTAGTGACCACCGTAACCGGCCGTTACTAAAGACCACTGACCGGATGCCGTGTAACTCGGTTACTGTCACAGACAGTAAATGGACTTCCGTGTGGCCCTTTAAAAGGCGAACGGAATGAAGGTTGCCGGGGGCAGTGAAACGGCAACAGCGCTGGGTAAGGTGATTGTGAAGCGAAAGCCTAAGACGTTGCGACATCTCCGGTTGGTGCTGCTGATAATGACGGCAGCGGCGCTCTCCGCGCATGCTCAGGCGACGCTGACGATCAGTGCACCAGCCGCGCTACCGCAATTCCAGCTCACCTCGATCACGACTGCTACGAACAATCTAGTGATACAGACGAACTGGAACTTCCCCTTCGGTTCCTCTCACTGGTGGTCGGCCAATCTCAGCATTTGCGTTTACATGTCTTTGCCAATGACGGGTACGGGCACTAACACGGACACAATTCCAGCCACTGCTGTCCAAGTGAATGGATCGAGCATCGTGACCGGCGGCACCAATTGCGGTGTACCAAACGCGTATCCAGTGGTGACGAATTCAGCTCTTTCGTTTTTCGGAAAGGCACCCTCCGGGACAACTCAGCATGGCTCCCGGTCGGACACATTAGGTATTTCGATTTCAGGTTATCCGGCCAATCTTGAGTCGGACACATACACCGGCACGATCAATCTGATCGCAACGGTGCAGTAGCTGTGGGAGGTTTTTGCAGTAGATGTGGCAAGCATCAAGAAGTGCATCCTTAATCGGATGAAGACACAGAGGAATAGGAGAAAGAAAAGCAATGAAGAGCAAATGGGTGGTCTTGATTCTGGCAGTTGTAGCACTGAGTGCAGCAAGCTTCGCACAAACCGCGACGACACCGATCGTAGCGACGAAGGCGGAGAGCCTGAGCATCAGCGTCTCCAGCTTCCCTGCCTCGTTCAATGTGATGAGTCCTGGCACTCCGCAAACCTTAACTACGACCAGCAGTTGGAATGTGAAGCCGTCACGAACCGGCGTCGCGATCTGCGTGAGCCTGACCACTCCACTGTCCGGTACCACTGGCAACACCGATGTAATCGATGGAACCATGGTGCAGGCGCAGCCCGAAGGAACCGGTCCATTCACCAACATCAATGCAGGAACTGGCTGCGGGCAGCCCACTGCAACATTGATCACAACCCACACGGCTAACACCAAGGCGCTCCGTCAGCAGTCAAACGTGAGCGATACGGTGGCGATCCAGCTAGGAAACAACATTCCCGCGACGTTCGAAGCGGACACCTATACCGGCACGATCACGGTATATGCGTCTGCGCAGTAGTCAGGACTTGGTAATGACGCAACTCAGCACAAGAAGCTCGCAGTTGACGTTGATTGCCGCCATCCTGCTCGTCTTTGTTTTCGCGATCTCTGCGGCGGGTCAGACAGTCTCTCCTCCCGTCGCGGAGTATCGCGGCAAAGCCTCCGGGATGGTGGAATTTCGAAACGATGGCGACGCTCCCCTCGCCACCATCCTGGAAGTAAAGGGCTTCACCGTTGATGAAGACGGAAAGCTGCTCTACGCCCCGCTCGACCCCAAGATTGATGTTGAGTTTGGCGCCAGCAGCTTCATTATTCCTCCGCATCAATCACATTTCGTTTTCTACAAATCGCGAAGTGAGATGCCATCGTACTGGTTTGCGTTCGTCGCTACGTTAACCCGCGCGAATGCGGATAAGCACCAGATGCGATTGAATTTCGTTCTGCCGCACGTGGTGTATGTGTATCAGAAACCGAAATTGAAACGTGCGGATGTAAACGTCACCCTTGTGCCGGGCGACAACGGTTCCTTCAGAGTGCAGATCCAAAATCACTCGGGGAAACTGGCCCGGGTTGAATCCATCGAAACACACGGTTTTGAGAAGTCCCTGCAATTGGGTGGTGTACCGATTTTTCCGAACAAGCAACGATTCGTCGAATTCAATGCTGGGCAGCATAACTCGAAGGCAACTGTGGAGGTTGTGTTTGAGGACGGATTCACGATTACGGTTCCCGTCAGTTAACGAGAGGATGCGTTGGCGAAGGTGTTCGCAATGCGGAGGCGCAAAGCACGTTGTCTGATGTTTCAGATAATGTTGCTTTTTCTGTGTTGTGTGACTCTCTCCGTGATTCCGCTCTCGGCTCAAGCAGTGTGGGGTCAAGCTGGAACTTCCACCCTGATGAACGCTTCCGGCGCAGAACTGAACTATAAATGGGCTCCCGTCAGTGGTTGGATAGGCGGCGGCTACTCGAACAGCGTCGACTTAGGCGGATATCTGCAGACCCGGGTTGACCACTATGACCTGGGCGCCGGCGACCGTTATCTGCCTTTCTCGCTCGCCACCGATGTGTTTGACAGCTCGCGCTACTTTTCTGCGCGGGGTCTCTTTGTACATCGCGATAATGAAAGTGACTCGTGGACTGCCTTTGCTGGGGCAACCAGCGCTGACACCTCTCACTTCTTTTATCATTCATTCGCAACCGAAGATCCGGTAAGCGGTTTCATCTACACGCGGAAACTTACGGACCGGCTTACGCTGCAGTCCTTTAACGTTGTCCAATCCAAAGTGACCTCCATTCAGTCACTGAAATATGCCCTCCGGCAGAACTGGACCGTGAGCGGCTCGGGCGGAATGGGTTACGGCAACCATTTCGCCGCGATCGCTACCGACTACTCCCTGCCAAGACTCCAGGTAACCGCCGGCTATACATCTGTAGGAGACAACTTCCAGTTGATGACGGGCACTACCAACCTAGCTCCAGAACGTGTCGGAGCGAATGTGCACGTTCGATTCCAGCCTTGGAAGCGGCTACAGCTTTCCGGTGATCACGACAAGTTTCTGTCGCTTGGTTTGCCGACGAACACTCCGGCAATCCCGGTCACCTTGGATTCTCTTTCGGCTTCGACCTGGCTGAAAGGCTTCTCGCTGAGCGGCGCAATCAGCAACAGTAGTTCCGGGCTGCTGAAGAATAAGACTGAATCAGTTTCGGTCTCGCGCGATCTGATCTCGCATCTCAGCGCGTCGGCCTCGTTCATGCGATTCCAGCTTCAAAGCGGCCCCTCAAACCTCGCAATCGGCACACTGCGCGAAAAAATCTCGCCTCGGCTAAGTATTTACGAGGGCATCTCAAAATCGGGCAATACTAATAATGTCGTATGGGGAATGCAGATTTTCTCGAACCGGCTGACGTTCGGTTTGGAAAACAATGTTTACTACTCACCGCTCGCGGGCGCTTTCAACGGCAAGCAATACGGTCAGGCTTGGACTGTTAACATTGGCCTGCCGATCATTCATGGCATCCGCCTGCATGCCGACACCTATGTAGATCCCGCGGGCCAAACCCGCTATACCACGTGGGCTGACGGAATCGGCTTCAGCCGAGGCGGCGAACAGGTCCCGCAGACCTCATCCACCACGAACGCCAGCATCGGTTCTTACATTGTCCGCGGACGCGTGCAGGACCCGACCGGAAAACCGATCTGGGGCATTGCCGTTCAGGTCGATGGACAGACTGGATTTTCCGACAGCGATGGCGAATTCTTCCTGCGCTTCCCGCACTCCGACACTTATCCCGTTGCCGTGCTGAATGAACGCTCTCTGAACCGTACTGATTACGAAGTAGTTATCGCTCCAGCGACCGCCACCTCGCAGCCCGAAAAGATAGCTGCGCCAATTATCATCGTGCTCCGACCCATGGTACCGGCGGCAAGAGCCAGGTAAGTGTGTGCGGGTTGCACCTACGTCTGCAAAGGAATGCGATTGCAAGAATTTCATTTGTAACCGGTTGCAATGTTGTTATAGGCATTGGCGAGAAACTGAATAGAAAAACTCGCGTAAGATTCGGTATCGGAAGGGGACTGCTGTCTGGGGAAACTCTGATACAAGAACGTACAGCAGACTCGCGAGTTCTACAAGACCTCCGGCTTAAGCAATTCGAGATGTTTTGCTATTAAACCTCGTGACGAAAGTCACGGAATGCTGCTAATCTTCCCTGATTCGTTCGGCAATCTTGCCGATCTCCCAGATGATGCTCCGCAATCGCTTCGCTCGTTGTGCCGTTCACAGTGCGGTGTGCACTGTGATTTTGCTCGCAATTCCTAACGCTCACGCTCAGTGGAACAAGGGTTCCTCTCTATCAGCTTCGGCCACGGTTCGCATGGTCGCCGTCTTGCCAAGTTCAATTACCGTGAGTGTACGCCAGGTCCCGTTGTCTTTCGACTTCGACCCGGAGGCAGTGGCGGCACCTCTCTCCTTCCCAGTGACAACCATCTGGAATGTGAACCCGAACGAGGTTCGGGAATTCGAAGTTGTCGCTTACTTTGCGAACCCTGCTCAGGCTCTCACTGCGCCCGGGGCGAAGACCATCGCCTCACGATATGTTCTTGGGAGTGTCAATGGGAACACATACGCGCGGTTCGATCAGACCAATCGCATCGGGCCGGCTTCCGGCAGCTTGCGCCTCCTGGGTGCCGGTATCTCTCATCAGAATGCACGCGGATCAGTCGATCAACTGCTTCAGGTCAAACTTGATAACACGGAACTCGCTGGCTTTCCTGCCGCCCACTATTCAGGCGTTTTACAGATTGAAGCCCGCTACTACTGATCGGGTTCGCCGTACTGGCACGTCTTTTGGCAATGGGAAGATAGTAAGTTTCTCATCGTCTCGACTGCACCAACTCATCGGCGTGCCGCAACTCCGGGAACAGCCACGACCACAACACAATTACCACGAGCGTTCCAAGTCCGCCCATCACCACGGCTGGCACTGTCCCGAACCAATGTGCAGTAATACCGGATTCAAACTGGCCAAATTCGTTCGAAGCGCCGATAAATAACATGTTCACGGCGCTCACGCGCCCGCGCATTTCGTCCGGCGTGGCTATTTGCACCAGTGTATTTCGAATGACCACACTGACCATGTCGCTGGCCCCAAGCAATAACAGGGAAAGCAGCGATATCCATAAGTTCCGCGACAGCCCAAACACAACTGTGAACACGCCGAAGCCAGCGACACACGACAACATCGTGAAGCCCGCACGTCTCCGAATCGGACGATAAGCCAGCAGAATCGCCATCGCTGCGGCGCCTATGCCTGGCGCACCGCGCAACAGCCCCAGCCCCCACGGGCCCGTTCTCAGGATCTCTTTTGCATACACTGGCAGGAGCGCCACGGCTCCGCCCAGCAATACCGCAAATAGGTCGAGTGAGATCGAGCCCAGAATTAATTTCTTTCTCCAGATGTAGTGGAACCCTGCTAGAACCGTCTTCATGCTCGGTGGCTCACGCCGCGTTGCAGGCAAGCGCGGATGAATTCTTGAAGTCGCTATGGCGGCCAGGAGCGAGGTGACTATAGCAGTTCCATACACTGCACCGGGTCCACGCGCGGCAGCGTATACGAGTCCACCGATCATCGGACCGAGAATTGTTGCCGTCTGGAAAATAGTTGCACCCCAGGCGACGGCATTCGGAAAGTGTTCCTCGGCCACAAGTTGCGGCAGAAAAGCTTGGCCTGCCGGACCGTTGAAGGATCGAACTACGCCTAGCAATACGAGCACAAGAAAAATCGGATAAACGGAATGCGGGCGACGCATGGTAATCTCCAGCAACAGTGCCGAGCAGATTGCAAACGCCGTTTGGCAGACAATAATCAGCCGCCGCCGCTCGAAGTGGTCGGCAACATGTCCCGAGAGCAGAAAAAGGAGAAAACCGGGAAGAAACTGTGCTAATCCGACGAGCCCCAGATCCAGTGGACGATGTGTAAGTTCGTAGACTTGCCAGCCCACGGCAACCGACTGCATCTCCAGCGAGCTGACAATAAGAAATCGGGCCGCCTGATAGAGAACGAAATCCGGGTATGTAAAAGCGATTCGTCCCGAAAGTGCCTGCTCTGAAACTGCCATCCACTTCTATTCTGACAGATGCACACAAAGATGCAGGCTCAAACTCAGCTACTGCCTACTGACTACTCGGTTTTCGGGTCTCCCACCCACGCCCGCTTTTGGCGACGGGATGGGAAACAGAAATCTGGATGCCCACCGTCGATCCCTCGGTCGACGTAAGGGTGGGGGGAACGAGGTCTGGATATCGGATTACTGACCTTGCATCGACGCCGCCGTGCTCGCTGGCGCAAACGCATCCCCCAATGACATGATCTTCATTGCCGATTTCAGCTGTTCCAGACTTGCCTTGCTATTCACGGTAATTTCTACCGTGCTCCCCGGCAGGAGATCAAAGTAGTTGTCCGACACGCTTGCATCCAGATCGCCGAACGAGGCGTATACAGTCCTGGCCAGCGCCTTCGACGAAAGTGTCAGCTTGTATGCACTGCCAGTCGGCGTGAGATTGCTTGTGATCTGGCTCGGCCCGAGTCGCATCTCTTTCGCTGGCAGAAAGTATAGCGAGTTCGTCGACAGGCTCTTCCCTCCGGAGGTCAGCTCCGCCACCAAAAAAATGTTTGAGGGATCGGCATCTGCCGGCACGAATTGCTCACGCGGCACCTTGAAATACGCTTTACTGGAAAGTGCAGGCACTTCGATCGCTTGCGTTGAGGTCTTGAGCACCTTGCCATCCAAGTCCATCAAGGTGACTTTCAGATTTCCGCTGAACGGCTCAGTGAGATCGGAAACGACATATACCGCCACGCTTCCGTCTTCTTCGTGCGGAGAGACGAGCACGTCGTTGTAGAAGCGACGCGCATAATATTGAAGAGCCTTCCAGCGTCCGTAATAATCAAGACTCGCCCATGATGCCACCGGCCAGCAATCGTTCAGCTGCCAGTAGATCGATCCCATGTTACGAGGACGAATGCGGCGCAAGTGCTCGGCGCCGATCTTGATCGCCTCCGCCTGCAAAACCTGGCTTACATATAAGAAGGATGGGAAATCCTTCGGCTCGGGATAATCCCGCAGCATGTACTCGTGGATCTTCTGATTGCCTGCGGCGTTCTTCTGATGTGCAAGCAATACTGGCGTGGTGATTCCCTTTCGGTCTTCCGGAATTGTGAACGACTCGATGGTGCGCATCTCCGGAAAAGACTGGAAGCCATATTCGGTCATGAAGCGCGGGAAGTAGTTTTCGTATCCGCGCAGCGGCTCCATGCCATGCCAGATAGCCCAATTATGCATATCGCCCGACTGGTACTCCTTGCTGGTTTCTTCGTAATCGGAACTGGGCGAACTCGGCCAGTATGGGATTTCAGGTTCGAGCCGCGAAACTAGGCTCGGAAGAATCCCACTGAAAACAGTGAGATAGTCCTGCCACATCTGCAGTTTGACTTCGGGCGGTAAGTTCTGGACGGCACCCCAGCGACCCTTGAAATGCGCTTCGGTTTCGTTGTTGCCGCACCAGATCACGATGCTCGGGTGATCGCGCAGTCGCCGTACCTGGTAGTCGGCTTCGGCGGCAACATTCAATTTCCACGGATAGTACCCTGGCTGCCAGTCATTGCCGAACATGAAGTCCTGCCAGACCATGATGCCGAGTTCGTCGCACAAGTCGTAGAACTCGTCGGTCTCATAGTATCCCCCGCCCCAGTGGCGAATCATGTTCATATTCGCCTTCCGCGCGGACTCCATGATGCGGCGGTAGTTCGCCTGCGTGACCCGCGAGGGGAAGCTGTCAAAGGGAATGACGTCGGCGCCTTTTCCGTACACAGGAATGCCGTTGATGATGAACTCGAAGCTGCGCCCCCATTTGTCGACATCGCGCCGAAGTACAACCGACCGCAGGCCGGTGCGCTTCGTCGCTCCATCAGCGGCGCGGTTGTTGATGTTCAGTTGCGCGTGGAATGTGTACAGCGTCTGTGGGCCGTAGCCCGCCGGATACCACAGATCCGGCTTCGCGATCTCCACTGGAAAGCGGAACTGATTCAGCCCGGAATGAAGCTCGACGTTCCGGCTGATTTCACCTTTTTTCGCGTCTTGCCGGTAGTTCACGACTATCGTTGCCGGTCCGCTCGCGGAACTGAGCACGTCGACATCAGCTACAAGGTGCGCAACGTCTGTCGTCACATCTGGCTGAGCGATGTGAAAATCGTAAATGCGCGCATCATCCCAGGCTTCAATGCGCGCCGGGCGCCAGACTCCGCTGGTCACGAAACGCGGCCCCCAGTCCCAACCATATTCGTATGCCGGCTTGCGAAGATACGTCTTGTCGGCCACCTGCTCGCGCTGTTGCCAGGGATCTTTTGAGGCCAGTTCCTTCGCCTTGGTGATCGGCGACGGGAAAGACAGCAACAACTCGTTCGCGCCCGGCTTCAAAAATGGCTTGATGTCACCACGAAATTGGCGAAATGCATTATCGGCGCTGAGGATCAATTTCCCGTTTAGATACACGTCGGCATAGCTGTCGATGCCATCGAAAACGATCTCGATATTCCGATGCCGCAGCAGGTCCGCTGGAGCGTTGATTGTGGTCCGATACTCCCACGAAGCATTTTCAATCCATTGCAGCTTCGCCTCATTATCGCGGTAGTACGGATCAGGAATCAGCTTATTGTGCAGCAGATCAAGATGTATGTCGCCCGGCACAGTCGCCGGATACCACTTTGCTGTGGTTCCAGTTCCGCCGGATGCAGTTTGGCGAAACTCCCAGCCGGAATTAAGCGGGATCGCTACCTTGGTTAAGTTTGGTTGTGAAAGAGCGGAGGCGGATGTAAGACACATGATCGCAAGAGCCCAAACAGCGATACGAAGCTGTCGCGTCATCATCGGTGAGTTTTCCCTGTATGAAGTGGAATCTGTGGCATGAGAAAGCAGAACATCTTACACCCTCTGTGTAGCGCCGGTTTCTGGGGGGACTGTTTCGTGGGACTCTGGCCAGCGGCAGAATGCAGCAACGATGCACAGCGGCACGTGAATGATTCTACGACTCTCTCCGCACTTCCGGCAGATTGATCCCCAACTGCTGGCACTTCTTATAAAGATGGCTCCGCTCCAGTCCCAATGCCTTTGCCGTGCCAGTCATATTGAAGGAATGCGCCTTCAATTCCGACACAATCGTGGCTTTCTCAAATTCCGAAACGCGATCTGCCAGTGTCCCTGATCCATTTGCGAGAATCGTGTTCGCAGCCCGCTTATGCAGGTCCGGAATCGCCATCTCCACCGCCTCACGATCCACCTGCCCGCCTACCGACAGCAGGAGCAATCGCTCTACGACATTCCGCAGCTCGCGCACATTTCCCGGCCACGAGTACTGTTGCAGAGTCTCGATCGCTTCCGGCGAAAAGATCGATGGCTTCCAGTTGTTCTGGGCGGCGACCTGCGAGGCGAAGTGCTCGATCAGTGCAGAAATATCTTCTCGTCGCTCCCGTAGCGGTGGCAGCATGATCGGAAACACATACACCCGGTGCAGCAGATCCTGGCGGAACTTCCCTTCTTTCACCAACTCTTCCAAATTGCGGTGCGTTGCCACCAGCACACGCACGTCGACAGTAATCGTCTTGTCTCCACCGATGCGCTCGACCTCACCTTCTTCCAGGACGCGCAACAACTTCGCCTGCATCGGCAGGGGCATATCGCCGATCTCGTCGAGAAAAAGTGTTCCGTGATGCGCCTGCTCGAACTTGCCCGCATGCCGATTCGCCGCGCCAGTGAATGATCCTTTCTCATGTCCGAACAGCTCTGACTCGATCAATTCCGCGGGAACAGCCGCGCAATTCAGCGTTACGAACGGGCCATTTCGACGCGGGCTTTTCGCATGCAGCGTTCGGGCAACCAGTTCCTTACCTGTTCCCGTTTCGCCAAAGATGCACACGCGCGACTCGCTCGAAGCCACACGCTCGATCTGTCCTATCAGGCGGCGCATAACTTCGCCTGTCCACACGATCTCATGTTTCCCAATGCGCTCCTGAAGATCGCGATTTTCAACTTCGAGCCGCTTCAACTTCAGCGCGTTCTCGACAGTCAGCAGCAGCTTGTCCGTGGATATCGGCTTTTCCAGGAAGTCGAGCGCCCCGAGCCGCGTGGCTTTCACGGCCATATCAATGTGCGCCTGTCCAGACATCATGACCACGGGCGCCTGAACCCCTTGTGTTTTCAGGTCCTCGAGCAATGCCAATCCATCTCGGTTCGGCATGACTACGTCCGAGAGGATGAGGTCGAAAGGCCGCGACAAAGCCAGCTCCAGCGCGCGCGCGGCGTTGTCGGATACCGTCGCTTCATGACCGGCCAGGCGAAACGCGCGCGACAGCGACGCAAGCGTATTCGCCTCGTCATCAACAATCAGGATGTCGGCTTTTGCAGTGTTGTTCACACCGTTGCTCCCATCCGTACGCTCGCCAGGTCGGATTCCGCCGCGCGCTTTGGCAGATCGATGATAAATGTGGTGCCCTGTCCCGGCTCGCTAACCACGCTGATACTGCCATGATGATCGCTGACGATCGACTGCACCACTGCGAGTCCCAGCCCCGTGCCATGTTTTTTGGTCGTGTAATACGGCGTGAATATCCGCTCTCGCTCTTCTGGCGTCAGCCCAATACCCGTGTCGCTGATTTCCAGTCTCGCGTACTCTCCGCGATCGTGAGTGCGCAAATGCAACGTACCACCTTTCGGCATAGCGTCAATTGCATTAAGAAAGAGATTCGATACAACTCGGTGCATCAAATCCGGGTCAAGCGGAATCACTCTTAGCTCGCGATCCAGCTCCAGCTTCAGCGCGATTGCCTTCGGAGATTCTTTCACCTGCGCCTGATGCAACGTCGCCACTTTCTGCACCAACTCGTTCAACGAGGTCGGCTGTAGCTGGGGTCTGGGCATCTTCGAAAAGTCACTGAAGCGGGCAATGATCGTCTTCAGGTTTTGAATTTCAGCCAACAGAGTCGCGGAACTCTCATTGAAGATCTCCTCGAACTCCGGGGCCGGCAGCGCACGCGCCCGGCTCAGATTCTCGACCGTGAGTTGCAATGGGAAAAGCGGATTCTTCAACTCGTGCGCCAGGCGCCGCGCCAGTTCGCGCCATGCCGCGACGCGCTCGGTCTGTACCAGGCGATCGCGCTGCTCAATGAGCTCTTTCGTCATGGCATTGAAGGCGTCGGCCAAATCCTGCAGTTCATCGTCCGTATCAGACTGCACCTGCACGTCCCAGTTCCCGCCCGCCACTTCGCGCGAGGCCTCGGCCAACTGCTCAATGGGGCGGCTGAATCTTGCGGCAATCCACACGCTGATCAGAATTCCCAGCAAAATGCCGACGCCCGCAACGATAAATGCCGTCGCTCGGATATTTCGCTGCAACTCGAGCAAGGGCCGCCGCGATGTTCCCGCCAGCAGCACGGCCGCAACTTCGCCCGCATCGTCTTTGACTGGGATGGCCTGCACAGTCGCACGGTCGAGCTTCATCGGAGAAAGCTGCACGATTGCCGAATGCTCGGAGCCGCTTTGTATCGCCAAGTTGAGCAGAGGTGCCAAACCAGCTGCAGAAGAAGAAGGTTCTCCCATCACGTCGGCTGGGTTAAATTTTGGTCCGTTCACACGGTAGAGCCAGGCGTACATTCCCGGCGGGAGGGAGAGTGTTTCCAGAAACTGCAGGTCCAGGCGTTTGCCACCCTCGAGGTAAACCAATGCATCTCCTACTCGCACCGTTCGAAGCGCAATCAACCCGAGCGCATAGCCCTCCGGTAGTTCAATTTTTTTCAGGAATGCATCGTTGGGAGGCTCGGCAGGCAGGTTTTGGCGATATCCAAAACGGGCGGGCCATTCTGCAGAAGAGATGATGTTCCCGTTTGTGTCCAGTATCTGGAGAAAGTCTAACCCGTATTCCTGCGCGGTCGCGGCGGCCTGTTGCAAATACACAGACATCTCGCCGCCATGCGCCGACTCCAATGCAAGGCGCTGGATGTCTTCGCTGCGCGCAATACGCTCCAGCTTGTGCACAACATCCTGCCCCTGCGACTCGAACTCTTTGCGAAACTGCGCGACCAGAGCTCCGGTTCGTTCCTGATCCACCTGCTCGAAAGCGCTGCGAGTGCGCAGCGACACCGCGTACGCGACCAATGCCACCACGATTACTACAACTAACGAAAACGTGATCAGAAGCCGCTGGCGAAGGTTCATCGCCGATCCTCAAGCCACATCTCGCGAACTGCCGGCGAGCCGGTCGCAGTCAATGACCAGTTGCGGACACGCGAACCCGCGGCGTAACTGCTCGGCACGTATAAAAGAGGTATTACTCGATACGAAGAAAGCAAAGCCCGCTCGGCTTCATAAATGCCATCCAGGTTGTCGTCTACAGGATCTCCCTCCTGTCCTCCCACCAGTATCGAAACCCCTTGCAGTGCCGGGCTCGGCACCGTCGAAGACAGCTGCACGCGGAGCAGCTCAAGATCGGGGTGCACAATCCCTCTCACCGGTACCGCTTGCATCACGATCCCCGCATCACGAGCGTTGAGCGCCACGCGCTCAGCCACGAGTTGTTGAATGCCATCACCCGGCAAATAGCCGATCGTAATCACTCCACTCTGTTTCGCTTGCCCGCGCAGGTCGCGCGCCATGACTAAATTCTGCTGCGTCGGAAACAGGAAGTCGTACCCCGTCATCCAGTTTGGCAGCACCGCCGCTGCCACCTCTCCCTCCTTTTGAAAAATGACGTTCAGCAGCGAATTACGGTCGATTGCCAGAGAAATGGCTTGCCGCAGGCGGCTGTCCTGCAACGCCTGCGATTGCTGCGATGGCACAAGCGCGATTAGCTCCATGTTGCGTGATACCAGCGTGCGCATGCGCTCCTGCTGGGCATATCGAACCTGCTGCGCCGGAACCTCCACCACGTCGGTGCGTGCGACGCTCAGATCCATCCACTGGTCCCGCAAGTTACGATTGGCCGTCGTCTCCACCGCATCCACATACGGGCGGCCCTGCCAATAATCCTCGAATGCCGCCAGCTTCGCCGTGTTTCCCACCAGGCCGACAAGACGAAACGGCCCTGTACCGATTACGGCTCCGGAAGCATCGGTCTTGGCGACGGCATAATCCTGGAGCGTTAGGAGTTCCGGCAAAAGTGGTTGCGCATCCTCGCATTCGAAGACAACGTTTGCGCCAACGACTCGCACCGATTTCCACGGTGCACCCTGTTTCCCATTCAGAGCCTGCGCTATGTCGGCGGCTGTCAGAGTGTTGTCGTCGTGAAAATGAACGTTTGCGCGAACCGAGAATTGCCAGCGGCGCCCCTCGTTCTGTGACTCCCAAATTGTCGCTAGCAGCGGCTGCACACGCCCGAGCGCATCCACGGTCGTCAGTGTCTCGGCTACCAGCGGGTCGCGATTCAAGTCTTCTGTGTAGACTCCGCCACTTCTTTCCATCCGCACAACGCCCCCGTAGTGCGGTCGCGTGCGCGCCGCAGCCGTAACGACAAACACCATCAGGCTACTGATTGCAAGCGATCGTAACGTTGTACGCATCGTATTGTCCTGTCTGCAGGTTGTGTACCACCGCGAATGCGCTGCTCCCATCCGCGTTTTGCCACAAGGCGGTTACTGGGCCATCCATTGTTGCTGCCGACGCTACCTCGTTCGGTTCGCGATCCACGATCTCATACGCATGCAGCGAGTCCGTGGTTGTGTCGTCGCCGGCCGCTGTCACCAGCAATTGAGTTCCTAATCCACAACTGCTTTTCATCGAGATCATATCGCTGCCCCAGTTGCTTGTACCCGGGATCGCTCGCAACGCGACGCCATCCCATGAGACCACTTGGCCATCGATAGCAGCAAAGAGCCACAGCGTGTAATTGCCACGTGGCAGCGTCGCTGCGGAATAAAACGGCGGCGCCTGCGTGCCCATTCCCGGGGCTAGAATGCCAGTGAAGTAATTTCGTGCGGAATTGAAGAACGCTTTCTGCGTCCCCAGCGGCCACGGATCATCCGTGTCGCGGCAACTTACCGCAAGCGGAGCGCCCGCGCTGCTGGTGCAGTTCACGCCTGGGAGGTAAGCGTCGAAGAGGTGATCTTGTGCCATCTGGATTTTTCCGCGGAGATCGGCGGGAAAGATGCCGGCATGCGCGATCGGAAAACTTTGCTGCAAGTTCCACTTGCCGCTATTCAATTCATACAAGGCAATCGCCGATCCGCTCAGCACCAACAGGTTCCGGATGTTCCCTGACTCCACGACAGCTGCGTCCAGGATCGGCTCGCTTTGCGAAATCAGAAAAGTCTTGCGGATCGCCATCACTGAACCCGATCGCGTCAACGCCCCCGAAGCGGTCTTCTCCACGGCGGTCATTACGATCTTCGTATCCGGTCCTTGCCGCACTTCGGCCACAATCAGCCACTCGTGTACATTTTCGGAAATCGTCACCTGGATTTCGCTGGTACTGCTTCCCGGGTCGCGCAGCTGAACTCCGCTGGCTCGCAGTTGCGTCTCCAGCGGCACGCGGATCGCCGCGACTTCGGAGGGAGATAAAGGAGATAAATTGCGAAACGTGAGTGAAGCGTTGCCCGGACCGATAAGGCTCACAATCTGGGCCGCGAGCCGCGTTGTGGCGGCATCCCACTCGCTCGCCGCAACCGCAGCTTGTACCATAGCCAAGGCTGCAGCCAGCAACCAAACCACTCTAGTGATTTTCTGCATCTGTTGCCGCGAATTATAGCCTGTGCCACGCATGATCTCTGCGCCCCTGTAGTGCCAGTGTCTCGCCGGCTGCTCCGTGGGCCTCCGGCCCGCGCCAAGTTCTCTCTGCCCCGCACCGTTGTTTGCACAGGTCATCTCGGGCGACTGGCCGCTGTGTTTCGCGATTGTTTTTCGATCGCGCGGTCAGGAGTCGAGAGATCTTGCGCCACTCATTGCTCCACCAATTACAGACACCGGGCGCTGCATCTGCGGCAACAGGCACCGCGCCCGGCTCTCGCAACCGACACCTTCAGTGACCGCCACCGTCCGGCGGATCGTCCTGCTGCATCTGCTGTTGCTGCGTCTGGTTCGCGTTCAGCCCGCGGAACACGTCGTTCGCGAAGAAGAACTTGCTGTCGGTCGGCACCATCATCAGCTGGATCTTGTCCGAAAGCTTCTCGGCAATGATCTTGTTGATCAGCAGCGGATTCGTCTTCAGCACTGCGGCTTCGCTCTTCATGCGCTCCGCGTCGGCTGCGGCCGTCACGCGAATGCGATTCGCCTCCGCGTCCGCCAGCAGGTTGCGTCGTTGCAGTTCGGCCTTGCTGTCGATGACCTTCGCCTCGGCTGCCGCCTCGGCGTTCTTGATCGTCGCTTCCTTACGCGCCTCTGCTTCCAGCCTCGACTGCTGAATCTGCTTCTCCTTCAGCGGCAGCGTGTACTGCATGGCATCGGCTTCGCCCTTCGCCTCCAGCACCTTCGACTGCGCGTTCGCCTCGGCCTGTGTCACCTGCTGTGCCTTCTGCGCTTCTGCCTGCAATTGCGAGATCTTCACCTGCTTCTGCTGGATCTCCGTCTGCACCGACAGCTGATCGTCTTCCTGCTCCTTCAGCAGCAGATCCTCGAGCCCTTTTGCGTACTCCGGAGGCAGCTGGATATCGCGCAGCATCACTTCTTTGACGATCACGCCATCCGCAGCCAGCTTTTTGGTGATGATGTCCGCCGCTTTCTCTCTAACTTCCTCGCGCTTGCTGCTGAAGATCTCACGCACCGTGTAGTTCGGCGCCAACTCCCGCCAGACGCTCGCGACCACCGGTGGAACCAGTTCCGTCTCGACCGGTTGCGGGAGATGGCTCTGTATGTAATCCAGCCGCTTCGGGTCCAGCTGATACCGCACCGTAGTTTCCAGCCCCAGCGTCAGACCTTCTTTCGCCTGCACGCGCATCGGCTCGCGCTTTGTCTTCGCGTCTGCGCCTTCCGCCATACCTGTAGTGAACAGCTTGTCGCGGATATCGAAGATCTCCACATGCTCGATGAACGGCGTGACGAAATGCGATCCCGGATACAGCGTGCCCGGCTCCGTCCCGCTCAACTGGCTGACACGCACGCCAGCGCTTCCGCTCGGAACCACCGCAATGCTTACCGACAGGAGCAGCGGAATCCACGCCAGCGCCGCCAGCGCCACTGTGGTTCGCCACCGGACCGGCTCTGCTTCCACCGCTTCGGCACCCTCTGGTTTCGCCTCCCGTGTCTTCATCCCAAGCCACAAGTCATACATCACAATCGCAGCAGCCGCTACAAACAGCGTTACCGCGGCAACAAACAACATGTACTTGAACGCGATCATTGTCTTCTCCTTACTTCTCCGGACTTGCTCAGTCCTCGCGCCCCGACTGCCATTGTTTCCGTGAGCGTTCCACCGTTCGCGGGGCTAACACGAAGCGGAACAGCCCTCCAAAGAACATCTCTTCGACCAACACGGCCAGGGCAAACGAGAACGCCAGCCCCGCCACTACGGTTACGACTTCCTTCATTTCCTGCATGGCCCACCTCACTCCACATCGAATTCGTTACTGTTGCGCTCCGCCGCCGACCATCGCCGTCGTCTGCGGAACATCTGCTTTCGCCATAACCACTGCCGGCGTGCCGAACCACCGGGTCGTCTCCTGATCGCGCTCGCCGCGGATCTCCACCTCATCACCCACCTGCACCAGCGTGAACAGCTCTTCCAGGTCGTGCTTTGCCATGCGAATGCATCCGTGTAACGCAGCCTTGCCAATCGACCTCGGCTCGTTCGTTCCGTGGATTCCGTAGCCCTTCTGGTTCAGGCCAATCCAGCGAGTACCGATAGGACTTGCTGGTCCTGCCGGGATCACTACATGAGGGTGGTAATAGGTCGGATCGGTAATGCGGACAACAACCTGAAAAGTACCTGTCGGACTCGGCGTCGAATTCTTGCCGACAGCTACCGGATAGATCTTCTTTACGACTCCGTCTTCAAGCAGGGCCAGCTTGCGATCCTCCAGGCTAACGACTACTTTGCGTGCACTCCGGACACCTTCTACTGGATTCTGGGCATTCGCTGCCAGGGACATGAGAATGAGTGCCAGGATCAGGATTGCCGTCGCTTCCAGATTCGAGTTGCCGATCAGCCGCCGCATGTCGTCACCTCTGTTTCACTTACGGGCAAACAGAAATGCAGCGCGGGGACCACAACCTTAATCATTGAAAGTAAGCGACTTAGAATGAATTCAAGTAACAAAAAGCGTGTCTGCCGACACGCGCTGTGTCACGCCTGACACATGCCTGAGAAGCGCTCGCGGGGAATACCACTGATTTCTCCTGTCATTCCGAGCCGCAGGCGAGGAAGCCCTATCGCAAGCAGAAATTTCCAGGTGGTCCACCCTATTGCCTTCCTTGGCGAAAGGTGGCGAGGGGAAACGCGAAACGCAAAACGTGAAGCTGCCTTCTACAACCGTCCCCTACTCCGGCCCATCGCATATGGGTGAATCTAATCGACCGGCGTACAGTCGGCGTACTCACAACCATCCTCATCTTTCTCGCCGTAGGCGCCATTGCATACGGCGGGCGCAGCACGCTCGTCTGCTTTCTGTTTGCGATTTTCTTCGCTTATCTTCTGGATCCGGCCGTATCCCTGGCAGAGTCGAGGCTGACTAAGGGATCCCGTGGCCGGGCCATCCTGCTGGTGTTTGGGACTGCTGGGACTTCTGGTTCTGTGGGGCTACTTAGTAGGCCCGCGTCTGGCGGCAGAAGCGCGCAGCCTCGCCGCCGCACTTCCAGGTCTGCTGGAAAAAGTAAGGACCGGCCAGATCGCTCACCAGATCGGTTCCAGCCGCGGCTGGAGTTTCAAAACGCAGGCACGGCTCGCTTCTTTTCTTTCCAGCCATCAGCAGACCATCGTTCGATGGGCGAGCGAGATTGGAAAGAAGATCGCCTCCGGCGCCAGCCATGTGGTGTGGTTTGTTCTGATACCGATTCTCGCCGTGTTCTTTCTGCGCGACGGCCGCGCCATTGCCGAGACTGCGATCCAGACCGGAGACCGTGGAACCCAGCGGCAATTCCTGCGCGGACTGACCGAAGACCTCAATCAGATGCTGGCCGCCTACATCCGCGCGCAGCTTACGCTGGCGATCATCTCGCTGGTGGTTTATATCGTTGTGCTGGAGATCATGCGCGTACCGTACGCCATAGTACTGGGCACGCTCGGTGGATTCCTGGAATTCATTCCTGTCGTCGGCCCGTTGATAGCTGCGGTCATGATTCTCGGCATCGCCTTCATCGCCAACTACCACCATTTGCTGATCCTGCTGCTGTTCCTTGTGGCGTGGCGTCTGATTCAGGATTACGTGAACTCACCACGCATCATGGGTGGAAGAGTGCAGTTGCATCCACTGGCTGCGCTGTTTGCAATCCTGATCGGTGGCGAAATCGGCGGAGTCGTGGGCGTCTACCTTTCAATTCCGATTATGGCTACATTGCGGATTTTCTGGCGCCGCTATCAACGTTACTCTGAGGCCGAACACTCCCAGACGGAAGTGATTTCACCGCGTAACCGCCCGGCAGCGCGATGACGTCTCGGATTTCGCGATTGTGCGCGAGGCTCATGCGGCTGGAGCCGACAAAGTGGGACTAATCACAGCGAAGATGGAGCAGAACGGCTGATCTGAACCTGTTGCCTGCAGCCGGATCGGTTCGTCCAAGCAGCAAAGGGAGCAGCGGCATAGCCACTGCTCCCTTTTTGGCTGGTACCCTCCCCCAGGTACTTCGCCAACTTGTTTACTAAACTCACGAACACCAACTGGAAAGGCACTCCGGCTGCCAAACCGTTTTCGCAATTCGAAAGAGGCAAAGTAATTGGTTCGCAAAGACTTATCGACGGCTATACGGGCATCGTTCGGAAAGCCAAAGTTGTCGAACGACGGCATCTGTCGATGGCAGTGACAGAAAGTGTCATGAGTTCCAGAGTTGAATGAAACACGATCGATGATTGCGAAAATGGGCAGACAGGCAAAATACCTCTAGCAGGCTGCTGAAAAACTACTCGTAATCCACAGCGCAGGCATGCTACCAGAGAGCATGCGCGGAAACGATCATCAGCAAGATCAGATGTTCAGCTATTTGTCCCCCGAGCAGCG